>Ga0315910_10000065_pt1 | contig 155930 bp, 113 predicted proteins | sample EdamamesoilMG_FD_204470 | JGI IMG/M metagenome (GOLD analysis project Ga0315910, IMG submission 204470) | Garden soil microbial communities collected in Santa Monica, California, United States - Edamame soil | ecosystem: Environmental > Terrestrial > Soil > Garden | place: USA: California...
GCCACCACCGCCGCGCGGCGACCGGGAGCCCGAGACGATGATCCCCGCCTCGATCCTGCTGGCCCTCCCCGCGCTGCAGGGCCAGGGCGGCGCCGCGCCGCCGGCCGACGCGCCGCCGAAGGCGATCGTCCCGTTCGCGCCCGTCGTCGTGACCCCGACGCGCGGCGAGGAGGCGGCGCTCGAGGTGCCGGCCAGCGTCTCGGTCGTCGACCTGCTGCAGGCGCGGCGGATGCTGCCGCAGAACACGCCCGACGCGCTGAAGGAGGTCGCCGGCCTCGTCATCCAGAACAGCAACCAGGGCGCCGGCTCGCCGATCCTGCGCGGGCGCTCGGGCAAGGACGTGCTGCTGCTGATCGACGGGCAGCGCTTCAGCAACACGACGTTCCGCCGCAACCACCAGTACCTCAACACGATCGACTTCTTCGCGCTCGAGTCGGTCGAGGTGGTGCACGGGCCGGCGTCGGTGCTCTACGGCTCCGACGCGATGGGCGGCGCACTCAACCTGCTGGCGCGGCGGCGCGAGATCGAGGGCGTGAACGACTTCGGCGGGCGGCTCTACGGCCAGTACGACACCGCCAACGAGGGGCTCGTGACCAACGCCGGCGCCGAGGCGGAGTACGAGGGCTGGGGCGTGATCGCGGGCGCGACGTGGCGCCACCTCTCCGACCTCGAGCCGGGCAGCGTCGGCGACCCGATCGGCGCCGTCGACACCGACGGCAAGCAGGTGCCGAGCGGCTACCGCGAGCGCGACTTCAACTTCTCGCTCGCGCGCCAGCTCGGCGAGCACGACGTGCTCGACTACCTGATGCTCTACAGCCGGCAGTGGAACGTGCCGGCGAGCGAGCGCCTGATCCCGAACGAGGAGAACCCGAACCCGAGCGACCTCGAGCGCGACTTCGATCCGCAGCGGCTGCGCTGGCACGCGCTGCGCTGGAGCCACGTCGACGAGGGGAGCCTCGTCGAGTCGGCGCGCGCGATCGCCAGCCTGAACGCGCCGGTCGAGGGGCGCGTGCGGCGGCGCTTCTCGTCGCCGAACATCACGACGATCGAGCGCGACGAGCTCACCGCGCCCGGCCTCTCGCTGCAGACAGGCCTGCGCGTCGATCCGGCCCACCTGCTCACGGTCGGCGGCGAGGGCTACTTCGAGCGGATCGAGTCCGACTCCCGCAACTTCGACTCCAGCACCGGCATCACGACGCCGAACCCGTCGGGCCGCTATCCCGACGGCGCGCGCTACGACACGCTCGGCGTCTTCGCGCAGGACGAGTGGCGCTTCGCCGACGACTGGGAGTGGGTCAACGGCGTCCGCTACTCGAACATCACGGTCGACCTCGACTTCGAGGGGCTCGTCGTCGGGACCGCGGGACCGTTCGGCGCGTTCGACGAGAGCTACGAGGACGTCACGTTCGCCACCGGCCTTTCGCGCCAGCTCGGCGGCGGCCGCTCCGCCTACGCGTCGATCTCGCGCGGCTTCCGGGCGCCCAACCTCGACGACCTCGCCGTCGTCGGCGACTTCGCCGCCGGCAACCGCGTCCCCAACTTCGACGTCGATCCCGAGCACGTCTGGAACTTCGAGCTCGGCGCGAAGCAGGCCGACGACCGCACGACGGCGCAGGCGGCGGTGGCCGTCGCCTACTACCAGGATCTGCTGACCAACCAGTTCGCCTTCACCTCCGGCGGCGTCGACTACTTCGTGGTCGACAACGCCGACCGCGCGGTCATCTGCACGGCCGAGTTCGCCATCGAGCAGGTCGCGATCGAGGCCGACCGCTTCGGGCTGCGCCACGTCGCCACGTTCCAGGCCTTCGCGAACTTCGGCCAGAACCTGAGCGCGAACGAGCCGGTCAGCAAGGTGCCGCCGCCCGAGGGCTACCTCGCCTGGCGCCTCGAGGACGACGGCCGCGCCGGCGCCGCGCGCGCGCCGGTCGCCGCCTCGCCCGAGCTCGCGCCGCCGCCCTCGTTCGCCGCGCGCCACCCATGGTGGTTCGAGACCTACGTGCGCGGCGCGCTCGAGCAGAACCGCCTCGCCGACGTCGACAAGCTCGACCCGCGCTTCCCCGACGACGGCACGCCCGCGTGGTGGACGTTCAACCTGCGCGCCGGGATCGCCGTCACGCGCGCCGTGCAGCTCACGCTCGGCCTCGAGAACCTCTTCAACTACCGCTACCGCATCCACGGCTCCGGCCTCGACGCGCCGGGCCGCAACTTCATGGTGTCGCTCGAGTGGCGCTGGTGAGCCGGGCGACGGCGGCGCCGCGCTGCCGTCCCCGACCCGCGCAGCCTTGCCCGGCGAAGTGGTGAACCGCGCCGCCCGCGGGCGCGGCGGCGGCGCGCACCGCATGCCGTGCCCTGCGGCTCGGCGACGCTCGGCACGCGGCACACGCGTTGCCGTTCCTCCAGTGCCGCGTCACGGCGGCGCGAAGTCGTCGCGCGGGGCGCTGCCTCGGGAGGTCCCCGGGTCGGGCGAGGAGTGGAGTCGAGCCATGCTTCCCATGCTGTCCCGCAAGACCGATCGCTTCCCCCTGTTCGGGTTGCGCGGCGAGATCGACCGGCTGTTCGAGGACTTCCTCGACGGCAACGGCCAGGGCTCGCTGCCCGCGACCGTCTTCGCGCCGACGCTCGACATGAAGGAGGGCGACAAGGGGATCGTCATCGAGGTCGAGCTCCCCGGCATGAAGTCGAGCGAGATCGACGTCCAGGTGGTCGACGGGACGCTGGTGCTGCGCGGCGAACGCAAGCAGGAGAAGGAGGAGAAGACGAAACAGTGGCACCGCGCCGAGAGGTCGTGGGGCAGGTTCGAGCGGCGCATCGCGCTGCCCGACCACATCGACGCGGAGAAGATCGAGGCGAGTTGCAAGGACGGCGTGCTGTCGATCACGATGCCGCGCCGTCCCGAGGTGAAGCCGAAGGCGATCTCGATCTCGGTGAAGTGAACGATGGAGGGCCCGCCGTGAGGAACTCCCTGAAGGCGACGGTCGCCGCGCTCGCGGCGCTGAGCTGCCTCTCCCCCGCGCCGCCCCGCGCGCCCGAATGGGTACAGGAGCGCGAGGCGGTGATGAAGGAGAAGCTCGTCCTCGCCCAAGGGCTCCTCGCGGCGATGGCCCGCGACGATCTCGAGAAGGTCTCGGGCGACGCTGCCGCGCTCGCGGCGCTGACGCGCGACGCGCGCTGGCGCGTGCGCGAGACGCCGGAGTACCGCTCGCGCAGCGAGGAATTCGAGCGAGCCGTGAACGCGCTCGCCTCGGCTGCCGGCGGCCGCAACGGCGACGCGGCGGCGCTCGCCTGGGTCCACATGAACGTGCAGTGCATCGAGTGCCACCGCTGGGCGCGCGCGCCCGGCCGGTGAGCGAGGAGCTCGCGATGGGGATCGAGATGTGGATGAGCCGGCCCGTGGTCGCGGTCGGGCTCGACGCCGACCTCGGACGGGCGGTGCAACGGATGTGGGACCACGACTGCGGCGCGGTGGTCGTGGTCGACGGGGACGGGCGGCTCGCGGGCATCGTGACCGATCGCGACGCGTGCATGGCGGCCTACACGCAGGGCCGGCCGCTCGCCTCGATCCCGGTCACGACCGCGATGGCGCGCGACGTCGCGAGCTGCCGGCCCGACGAGAGCGCCGCGGACGTGATGCAGCGCCTCGCCGAGCGCCAGATCCGGCGACTGCCGGTCGTCGACGCCGAGCGCCGGCCGATCGGCGTGATCTCGCTCGCCGACCTCGCGCGCGCGACGAGCGCGTCGTCCCGCGGCCCCGGCGGCCAAGGCGCGTCGCGCCAGCTCTCCGACTGCCTCGCCGCGATCACCCGCGCGCGCGACGCCGTGGTCAAGACGGCCGCGGCGCTGGCGACGGTCGCGGCGGGGACGTAGCGCGGCGCGCGCCGCCCCTCACCACTTCGTGACCGTCTTCCCGTTCGCGTCGACCAGCTTCGACGGATCCTCGCGATAGACGAGCTCGAACGGGTCGCGCGTGAAGCGGCTCGCCTTCACGAAGTCGTGGAGGTGGTGGATCGGCGCCGCGGCGGAGCCCTGCTCGCGGTAGTCGGCGAGCAGGTGGACCGAGTCGGGGTGGTCGGCGAGCCAGCGGTCGAAGCTGACCTTGGCGAGTCCATGCTTCTTGTTGGCGGCCCAGCTCGTCTTGCGGCGGTAGAGCTTCGGCAGGCAGCACTCGCCGTCGTCGCTCCACGCCGTCACGGCCGCGCTCCCCTTGCGATAGGTGTCGGTGTAGCGGAACCGGACCGCGTCGCGCGTGAAGCGGCCCGCCGCGAAGAGGCCGCGCCGCTTCTTGCGCGCCTCTCCGGCCGCCGCGACCAGCGCCGCGATCGACGCTTCGTCCATCGAGTTCCAGAAGCTCGGCAGCGCGAGCCCCTGGCGCACCAGCCACTCGTTCAAGTCGAACTCGTCGGCGCCCGCCCCGACGAGGAGCGTCCCGACCATGCGGCCGTACATGTCGCAGACGTCGCCGGGCCGATCGACCGCCGTGACGACGCGGCACGGCACGCTCGCCGCGCCGTCCGCGAGCTTCGCCAGCTTCTCCTTCATCAGGAGCGCGCAGCTCTCGGCGCCGCGCTGGCGGTACTCGTGGCCGAGCGCCGGCATCGCCTTGCGCTGCTCCGCCGTCAGCTTCTTCGCCGCCGTCGCGCGGTAGTGGAGCTCCGGCGCGTCGATCCCCTCGAGGCGCACGTCGACGAGGCGCGTCGTCGCCGAGGTCTTGCGCGCCACCTCGCTCGCGCCGTACTGCGTGCGCACGCGCGCGCCGTCGAACGCGCGCGTCGCCTTGGAGGCCGCGCCCGGCGACGCCCGGAAGCGGAAGGTGTCGGCCGCCATCCCGATCTCGACGTTCACCGTGTCGGCGTCCGCGCGCCCGACTGGCCAGAACTGGGCGATCGCCACCGTCCCGCGCACCTCGAGCTGACCCGTCGCCATCGCCGGCCTCCTTCGGAGCACTGCACTGATCCAAGAAGCGAGCGCAAAGCGCGACCGTCACCTGCCCGGAATGGCGCGCTCGCCGAGCGATCGAACCGACCTCACCGCGAACGCGTCCACGCCTCGCCGCGCGAAAGGATCCGCGTTGCAGCGTCCCGCGTCCAAAGCGTCGTGGACGGGCGAAGAGAGGAGCGCCATGGTGGGCGCTCGGAAGGAAGGGCAAGGCGCGGCGGCGCGACGGGGAGTTGGAGGAGCTGGAGATGAAGATCGAGCAGTGGATGCGGCAGCCGGTCGTCGCGATCGGGCTCGACGCCGACCTGAATCGGGCGGCGCAGCTCATGTGGGAGCAGAATTGCGGCGCGGTCGTCGTCGTCGATCCGGACGGGAAGCTCGCCGGGATCGTGACCGATCGCGACACCTGCATGGCCGCCTACACGCAAGGCCGGACGCTCTCCTCGATCCCGGTCCAGGTCGCGATGGCGCGCGACGTCGTGCGCTGCCACGCCGACGAGAGCGAGACCGAAGTGATGCACCGCATGGCGGAGCACCAGGTGCGCCGCCTCGCGGTCGTCGACGACGACGATCGTCCGATCGGCGTGATCTCGCTGACCGACCTCGCGCGCGCGGCCGCCGCCGCCGCCCGCCGCCCCGAGGGCGCCACCGCGCCGCGGCAACTGACCGAGAGCTTCGCGGCAGTCACCCATTCGCAATACGCCGATCGGGCAGCGTTCGCGAACGCTGCCGGCTGATCGACGCCAGCCGCCCCGGAACGGTGCGCGGCAGACTTGCTCCACCAGCGGCGACCCCCGTCCGTAACTGGCGACCGCCGCTGGTGGAGATTCTCATGCTCCGAAGCCTCCCGTTCCGCGCGCTCGGCGCCGCCCTCCTCTGCTCCGCCATCGCGTCGCCGCGATTCGCGGGCGCCGCCGTCGCGCGCGACGAGCTGCCGATCGATCCCGTCACGCTGCTGCAATGGCGCGAGGCGTGCGACCTCGTCGATCGCCACGGCGACGCGATCTGGCCCGGCTACCGCCTTTCCCGGATCCCGGCGCTGCTGATGCACCCGAAGAAGGGCGAGGTGCTGCTGCGCTTCCCGCAGCCGCCGCCCGCCTTCGTGCGCTTCGGCGGCACGAGCCCGCTCGGCGAAGAGCCGCTCTTCGTGCGTCGCGGCACGACGGTCTACGACGTCGTGACCGACACGACGTCGGTGATCAACAACGTCCGCGTGCTGGTCGTGACCGACCGCGGCGCGCGCGATGGCGTCAACGATCCGTGGAACCTCTGCACGCAGGTGCACGAGGGGTTCCACGCGTGGGCCGAGAAGGGGCTGAAGATCCCGAGCTACAGCGAACTCGACATGGCCGACTACCCCGACCTCGAGCCCGAGCGCTCGGCGCGGCTCCACCTCGAGGGCGACGCGCTGCTCGCCGCGCTGGCGGCCGACGCGCCCGACGAGCGCGAGGAGCAGGCGCTCCTCTTCCTCGCCGAGCGGACGCGGCGGCGCGCGGGCTTGCCGGCCGGCGTCGTGCGCGCCGAGGACTCGAACGAGATGAACGAGGGGCTCGCGACCTACGTCGAGTGGCGGGCGCTCGAGCTCTGGCGCGACCACGGGCTCTCCGACGCGCTGCGCGCCGCGCTGCCCGAGCTGAAGCTGCCCGACGCCTTCGCCGCCGAGGTGGAGCAGCGGACGATCCAGCTCCGCCACCTCGCGCGCCACACGATGAGCGTGAACGGCAGCGAGTTCGGGACCGCCGTCGTGCGCCGCCGCGCCTACTTCTTCGGCGGCGCGCTCGGCCGGCTGCTCGACGCGCTGGCGCCCGAGTGGAAGCGCGGCGTCGCGCAGGGCACGACGATGACCGCGCTGCTGGCCGAGGCGCTCGGCGCGCCGTCGGACGAGGAGCTCGCGGAGCGCGCCGACGCGCACGAGTCGGACGCGAAGTTCGCCGAGCTCGTCGCCGCGAAGGAGAAGCTCTCCGCGAAGGCCGCGCGCGACCACGAGCGGACGATCGCCCGCGTCCTCGACGGCGCCGGCACGCTGCTGCGCCTCGACGTCTCCGCCGTCGCCGGCCGCGAGCTCCTCCCCTCGAGCTACACGCCCTTCGGCGTCGTGCGCGTCGACGCCGACCGCCGCCTCTTCTGGATGGCGCCGACGCGCTTCGACTTCGGCGACGTCGTCGTGCGCACCAAGGAGAGCGACGTCGCGATCGTCGTCGACTCCGCCCGCAAGGAGCTGCTCGTCCGCTCGCCGCTCGACGCCGCCGCCGTCGTCGCCGCGCTGACCCGCCCCGCCGCGCCGGGCGTGCCCGCCTACAGCGACGCCGCGCTCGAGATCGAGGGCGTGATCACGGCGACGACGACCGACGCGGACGGGAGCGTGGTGGTGAGGATCGCGAGTCCGCGGGGCCGCTGACCGTCCCGCTCCGCCTCACGTCCCGAACACGAGCTCCAAACCGGCGGTCGACGAGATCCCCTCGCTGGCCCACGGGTCGAGCTCGAGCACCTGCAGGTACTCGACGACGCCCCAGAAGTCGGCCTCGTAGCCGATCTCGTCGTGGAGCGTGTAGGAGCCGGGCGGCAGCGGGATCGGAATGGCGACGAGCGGCGCGACCAGGAGCTCGCCGCCCCAGCCGGCGGGAAGCGCGAGCGGCTCCTCGCCCAGGAGCAGGAAGCCGAGCGTCCATGCGCCCGACGAGTTGGTCACGACGAGGTCGACCGGGCCGCCGATCACCGGATCGTCCTGCAGCGTCGCGGTCGGGACGCCGTAGCGGCCGGGATGGCCGGAGCCGTAGCTCGCCACGCTGGCGTCGGCCGGTCCGCGGTCGTGGACGTAAGCGTCCAAGCGGCCGTTGTGGTCGGCGGGATCGAGCTCGTCGCCGCCGGCGCGGAAGAGCAGGACGTGGCCGTCGCCGCTGATCGAGATCTCGCCGCAGCCGAGCTTCGAGCTCTTGCCATCGGTCGAGAGCGAGACGTGGCGCGTCGTCGCGCGGCGGCGGTCGCGCAGGAAGACGTCGCCGTTGTCGTTGGTGTCGGACGGCGCGAAGACGGTCGCCGACGACTCGAAGAGGATGAAGCGGCCGTCGTCGCTCGGCCGCGCGTAGCTGCCGCCGACGTCGTCCTGCTCGCCGTTCGGGCCAATGTTCACGCGCTCCGTCGTCGCGAGCTGCCGGTCGCGCAGGAAGACGTCCTCGCGCTGGTTGCTGTCGCCCGGCACGATCGTGTGGACCGAGCTCGCGAAGGTGATCCAGCGCGCGTCGGCCGACATGCGCGCGAAGCGGCATTCGCCGGCGGGAAAGAGGCCGTCCGACTGCAGGCTCGCCTGCTCCGTGACGCCGAGCTGCAGGTCGCGCAGCATGATCTTGTTCCAGCCCGCGATCGAGCCGGCGACCATGTCCTTCGCGGCGCTCTGGAAGAGGGCGTAGCGGCCGTCGGCGCTGAGGTCGGCCGCCTCGCTGTAGTCGGAGGCGACCGTGCCGTCCAGCGCCGACGACACCAATCGCGTCGTGCCCGTCTGGCGGTCGCGGATGAAGACGTCGGCCGTGCCGTTGTCGTCGCCCGTGATCAGGTTGTTGGCGAAGCTCGAGAAGAGGATCCAGTCGCCGTCGTCGGAGACGACCGGCCGGAAGCTGTCGCCGTTCCCCTCGCCGTCGTTGGCGCCGAGGCTGACGCGCTCGAGCCACTCCTCGTCGCGGTCGTAGAGGTAGCAGTCGAGCCGGCCGTTCGTGTCGTCCTGGTCGAGGTTCGACGCGAGCGTCTCGAAGACGACCCAGCGGCCGTCGCCCGAGATCCGCGGCCGCAGCGCGTCCTGGTTCGCCTCGGCGCCGTCGTTGCCGACGCTGATCAGCTCGACCGCGCCCGTCGCACGATCGACGAGGTAGACGTGCTGCTTGCTCGTCGTGGTGCCGGGCACCAGCTTCTTCGAGGTGGTGGTGAAGACGACGAAGCGGCCGTCGTTCGAGACGTCGCCCGGCATCACGTCGGCGTCGGACTGCGTGCCGTTCTCGGCGATCGAGACGAGCGACGTGACTTGCGCGCGCGCCGGCGCGGCGGCGGCGGCGAGCGCGGCGAGGAGGGCGGGAGCAATCGTCGTGCGGTGCATGGCGCGCTCCCTCAGAAGCCGAGGGTCGCGGCGACGCCCGCCGTCATCGAGACGCCTTCGGGCGCCCCGGGGTCGAGCTCGATCACCTGCGCGTAGAGCGTCTCGCCCGCCAGCAGGTCGTCGGGCGGCACCTCCTGCGCGAAGGCCGTCGTGCCGGGATAGAGCGCGAGCGCGATCGAGAAGGCGGGATCGACCAGCAGCGTGCCGCCGAACGCCGGCGCGCTGGCTTGCGAAGTGCCGACCAGCAGCACCGCGACCGCGTACCAGCGCGTCGAGTTGCCGACGCGCAGGTCGAAGCTGCCGTTCAGCACCGGCGGCGCCGAGAGGTCGAGCGACGGCACGCCGAGCGTCCCGGCGAGCCCGACGCCGTAGTTGCTCCACGACGCGGGCGTGAAGTCGCGCACGCGCACGAAAACGTCCTGGTGCGCGGCGTCGAGGTCGGTCGCCACCAGCGGGTTGGCCGAGTTGAAGACGGCGCGGCTGCCGTCGCCGCAGACCGCGCCCGCCTCGTGGTCCCACTTCCCGGTCTTGATCACGTCGCCGATGCTGAGCCAGCTCGTCATCGCCATCTGGCGGTCGCGCACGAAGAAGTCGGGCTGGTTGTTCCAGTCGCCCTCCGCGAGGTTGGGGCCCCAGCTCGTGAAGCCGACGAAGCGGCCGTCGTCGGAGAGCGACGCGCCGCCGCTCTGCCCGCCCGACTCGTAGCCGTCGGTGTTGAGGCTCGCGCGCTCGATCACGCCGGTGGCGACGTCGACGACGAAGACGTCGTGGATGCCGTTGTTGTCGCCGACGACGAGGTTGTCGGAGTAGGAGCTGAAGGCGACGAAGCGGCCGTCGGCCGAGATCACCGGATCGAAGCAGTCGTTCGTCGGGTTGCCGCCCGTCGTCGAGAGGCTGAGGCGGCGCGTCGTGCCGGCCGCGCGGTCGCGCAGGTAGATGTCGGCGAAGCCGTTGTTGTCGTTCGTCGCGAGGTTGGTCGCGTAGGTCTTGAAGACGACGAGGTTGCCGTCGGCGCTGACCGACGGGTCGAGCGAACGGCCGTTCGCCTCGCCGCCGTCGCTCTTCACGCTGATCCGCACGGTCGTGCCGGCCGCGACGTCGCGCAGGAAGACGTCGGCCGCGCCGTTGGCGTCGCCCGTGACGAGGTTCGAGGCGAGGCTGTCGAAGACGACGAACGCGCCGTCGGCGCTGGCGGACGCGTTGGCGCTGCCGCCGTTCCCCTGCGCGCCGGCCGACGAGACGCTCACGCGCGTCGTGACGCTGGCGGCGACGTCGCGACGGTAGATGTCGCTGGCCGCGTTGGTGTCGCCCGTGATCAGGTCGGTCGCGTCGCTCTCGAAATGGACGAAGAGGCCGCCCGCCGAGACGCAGCTCTTCTGGCTCGTCCGCGAGCCGACCTTGCCGGTGGTCGCGCGGCTGACGACGACCAGCGTCCCCGCCACCGTGTCGCGCAGGTAGACGTCGCGGTTGCTGTTCGTGTCGGGCGACTCGAGCTTGTCGGTCGTGTCGAACGCGACGAAGCGCCCCTCCGCCGAGATCGACGGCGAGTTGCAGTCGCGGTCGGCGTCGACGCCCGCGGTCGTGAGGCTCGCGTGGAGCGTCGACTGCGCGACCGCGCACGGAGCGGCCACCGCCGCCCACGCGAGCGGCGCGAACCCGATCTTCGAAGCCATCGTGTCCCCCAGCGTCGAAAGAGCGATCCGGTGCGATCCGGCGCGAGGCGGCGAGCGTAGGGCGGCCCCCCGTTTCGGCAAGGTTCAGCGAAGTTCCGGCGAGTCGGTCCGGTCACGAACCGGCGTCACCTCCCGCGCGAGCTAACGTCTTCGCCTTCGCGAGCGGAGCGACGGGGGCCGGGGAGAGGTCGTGGCGCAGGCGGCGACGGGCAAGGCGGGCGGGACGGCGGCGGCGCGTTTCGCGGACGAGGCGGCGGCGCGCGCCGAGCTCGCGGCGACGGTGCAGCGCGTCTGGGGCTACTCGTCGCTGCGGCCGCTGCAGGCCGAGGCGATGGTCGCGTCGCTGCAGGGCCGCGACGCGCTCGTCGTGCTCGCGACGGGCGGCGGCAAGAGCCTCTGCTACCAGGCGCCGGCGCTGCTGCGCGCCGGCGTGACGGCGGTGGTGAGCCCGCTCATCTCGCTGATGAAGGACCAGATCGACGCGCTGCGCGAGAGCGGCGTCGCGGCGGGGATGCTGACCTCGGCGCAGACGCCCGACGAGCGGCGCCTCGTCCGGCAGCAGCTCCGCGCCGGCGAGCTGAAGCTCCTCTACGTCGCGCCCGAGCGGCTCGTCCTCGACGGCTTCCTCGACGAGCTGCGCGACGCCGGCCTCGCGACGCTGGTGATCGACGAGGCGCACTGCATCAGCCACTGGGGCCACGACTTCCGGCCCGAGTACCGCCAGATCGGCGCGCTGCGCCGCCTCCATCCCGAGCTGCCGATCCAGGCCTTCACCGCGACGGCGACGCCGCCGGTGCGCGACGACATCGTGCGGCAGCTTGCGCTGCGCGAGCCGGCCGTGCTGGTCGGCAGCTGCGACCGGCCGAACCTGACGTACCGCTTCCAGCCGCGCGCCGACCTGCTGGCGCAATCGCTCGCCGTGATCCGCCGCCATCCCGAGCAGGCGGGCATCGTCTACGCGATCCGCCGCAAGGACGTCGACGAGCTCGCCGCGTCGCTGCAGCGCGAGGGCGTGAAGGCGCTCCCCTACCACGCCGGCCTCGACGCCGCGACGCGCCACCGCCACCAGGAGCAGTTCCTGAACGAGGAGGTCGACGTCGTCGTCGCGACCGTCGCGTTCGGGATGGGCATCGACCGCGCCGACGTGCGCTACGTCGTCCACGCCGCGCTGCCGAAGGGCGTCGAGCAGTACATGCAGGAGAGCGGCCGCGCCGGCCGCGACGGGCTGCCCGCCGAGTGCGTGATGCTCTGGTCGGCGCAGGACTACTACGCCTGGAAGAACCTGCTCGAACGCGGCGCGCGCGACGGCGAGGGCGAGATGGCGCCCGACGAGGTGGCCGACGCGGTGAAGCGCATCGGCGGGATGCTCGCCTTCGCGGGCGGCGCCGCGTGCCGCCACCGCTTCCTCGTCGAGCACTTCGGCGAAGCATGGAGCAGCGACGACGCGCCGCGCGCGGCGTGCGGCGCGTGCGACGTCTGCCTCGGCGAGTTGAAGCAGCTCGACGGCGCGACGACGCTGGCGCAGAAGATCCTCTCGTGCGTCGTGCGGTGCGACCAGCGCTTCGGCGCCGCCCACGTCGCCGACGTGCTGCGCGGCGCGTCGACCGAGCGGATCCGCCAGCAGGGCCACGACCAGCTGACGACCTACGGCCTGCTGAAGGAGCAGTCGAGCCGCGAGATCCGCCACTGCATCGACCAGCTCGTGGCGCAGCGCCATCTCGCCGTCGCCGAGGGCGACTACCCGACGCTGAGCGTGACCGAGCGCGGCCGCGAGGTGCTGCGCGGCAAGGAGCAAGTCACCCTCTACGCGCTGCCGCAGCTCGCGAAGAGCTCGAAGTCGCGCTCCTCGCTCGCCCGCCTCGCCGCCGACGAGCTCGCCGGTCCGGTCGACGACGCGCTCTTCGAGAAGCTCCGCGCGCTGCGCCGCCAGCTCGCGCACGACCGCAGCGTGCCGCCCTACGTGATCTTCAACGACCGCACGCTCGCCGAGCTCGCCTCGCGGAAGCCGACGACGCCCGAGGAGTTCCGCGCCTGCAAGGGCGTCGGCGACAAGAAGGCCGCCGACCTCGGGCCGCTCTTCCTCGACGCGATCCGCGGCGGGACGGGTGGCGCAGCGACGGACGGCGACGCGGGCGAGTCGGCGACGGCGTAGCCGCTCGTCGCGGTCACTCGCCGACGACCACCGACCGCCGCTGGTCGCTCCCGAGGTCGAACTCCTCGGCGCGGTGGCGCTCGCCCGCGCGCTTCGTCCTCGCCACGCTCGTGCTACTCCCCCACCACCACCTCGAGCTGCTGATCCGGCGCGAGGTCGACCTCCTTCGCGCCCGAGCGCGTGCCGGCGCGCCACTCGACGCGGAGGCGGCCCGTCGGCACCGGATGCGCGTAGCTCATGTCGCTGGTGATCGTCGGGGCGCTCCGCGTCTTGCCGTCGACCACGATCGTCACTTGGACGAACTCGTCGACATGGCAGCGGAGGACGAGGTACGCGCAGGGCGGCACCTCGATGCGCAGGTCGTCGCGCGGAGCGTCGACGCGCACCTCGATCGGCGCGGCGTTCGCCACTCCGTTGAAGCTCTCGGCCGTGAACGAGAACGTGCCGGGCTCGAGCGGGCCGAGCGCGAAGCTGCCGTCTTCGCGGCTGTTCGCCACGACGAGCCCCTCGATGGCGGAGCCGCTCGAGCTCGCCTTCACCCTCGCCTGGACCGGCCTGCCGGTCGTGTCGACGACCTTCCCTGCGACCACGAGACCGCGATGGAACGCGAGGTCGACGTCGACGGTCGCGGCGCCGGCGGCGACCTCGATCCGCTGCGCGACGGCGGCGACGCCCTGCCGATCGGCGCGCATGAACGGGCCGCTGGAGAGGCATGCCGGTCCGAGCCACCACGAGCCTTCGTTCACCTCGTCGAAGGCGAAGCGCCCCTCCTCGTCGCTGGTCGTGACCAGCGCCTGGCGGTTCGCCTCGTTGCCGTCGAGGTAGACGCGCGCGACCGTGACGTCGCCGCGGCCGGCCGGCCGCTGCGTCAGCACCAGCTCCTGCTTCGCCACCGGTCGTCCGTGCTGGTCGAGCGCGCGGCCGCGCACCTCCGCGGCGCCGCCGAGGCGCCACTCCTGCCGGCGCTCCTCGCCCGCGGCGAGCTGCAACGGCTTGGGATCGTTCCACGGCCGCAAGCGCGGACCGCGCCGCGGCCGCAGCGTCACGTCGAACGCGACGTCGGGCGGCAGTCCGGTGAAGCGCGCCTCGCCGAGCTCGTCGGTCGCGGCGCAGATCCAGAGGCGGTCCTTCTGGGTCGCGATCAGGTCGACGTCGACGTCGAAGAGCGGGACGCCCCTCGGATCGACGACGCGCGCCAAGAGCGTCGCGCCGCGCGCCAGCGCGATCTCGGTCGGCGCGCCCGCATCGTCGGAGAGCTGCTTGGGATCGAAGGCGTGGCGCTCGTAGCCGTCGGCGACGGCGACGAAGACGCCGTAGCGCTCGAAACCGGCGGCGACCGCGACCTTCACGTCCTGGTCGAAGCGTTTGGGCGGGACGAACGAGATCGCGAAACGGCCGTTGCCGTCGCAACGCACGATCGCCGCGTCGGGCGCCGCCTCGCCCTTCCACGCGCCGTCGCCGCGCGCGATCCACGCCTGCGACAGCGGCCGGCCGCTTTGCGCTTCGACGACGCGGCCGTAGCGGAACACCGGCGGCGCGTCGGGAGGCGGAACGCGCGGCGCGACGTCCTCCTCCTCGCCGTTCTCTTCCTTCGCCGCGTCGATCTCGTCCGCGGCCGCCGCCGACTCGCGCGTCGCGCGCGTCGCCTCGGCCACCGCGACCTCGGCGGGCAGCTCGCCGTCGCGATCGTCGCTCGCGCCGCCGCCGCCGCCGCGCGACGCGATCGCCGGCAGCCGCCCACCCCGCTCGCTCTGCGCCCACCACGCGCCGAGCAGCGCCACGGCGACGCACGCGGCGCCGAGCGCGCTCGTCCGCCTGCGGCTCATCGTCGCGTTCCAAAGTCGGGCATGGCGCCATTGAAGCGACCGCCGCCGCTGCGCGATGATCCGCCCCTTCGCGCGCGGGCGGCCGGGTCGCGGCGCGCGCGGCTCGGAACGGAGGGATCGGGGTCATGGGGATCCACGTTCGCGTGGCGGCGCGGCGCGGCGCGCTGGCGGCTCCGCTCGCGCTGCTGGCGGCGTGCGCCGTCCCGCTCTCTCGCGCGCGCGATCACGAACTCGGCGAGGCCCGCGACAACAGCGAGCAGACCGGCGCGGCGCCGCACACACCGAAGCCCGACGGCGACCGGCCGAAGCGGTCGCTGCTGGAGCAGCACTACTCGCTCGACCGCCGCGACGAGGTGCTGAGGTTCAAGCCGCACGACACGACCTACTTCGGCGGCTCGTTCACCTCCGACACCAACGAGGCGTCGAACCCCAGCCCCGGCGAGGAGCTCGACCACGGCGAGCTCGAGTTCCAGTTCAGCCTCAAGACGCGCCTGCCGCTGCCGCGCGGCGGCTGGCTGCCCGACACGTGGTTCGCCTACACGCAGCAGTCGCAGTGGCAGGTCGGCCAGCCGTCGGGCCCCTTCCGCGAGACGAACTACGAGCCCGAGGGCTTCTTCCTCTGGCCGGTCGGCGAGTGGGGCCATTGGGGCGACGTGCGCCTGCGCCTCGCCGGCTTCGGCGTCAACCACCAGTCGAACGGGCGCGGCGGCACGGAGTCGCGGAGCTGGAACCGGATCGTCGGCCAGCTCGCCTGCGAGATCGGCGACTCGACGACGCTCCTCTTCCGTCCCTGGTGGCGGATCCCCGAGTCGTCGAAGAACGACGACAACCCCGACATCGACGAGTTCATGGGCGACGGCGACCTTTCGCTCAGCCACCGCTTCCCCTGCTTCGGCTACGCGCTCACCGCCGCCGCGCTGCTGCGCAACAACCTCGACCTCGACACCAACCGCGGCGCCGTCGAGCTCTCGCTCTCGGGCCCCTTCTTCCACGAGTCGGTCGCCTGGTACGTCCAGGGCTTCACCGGCTACGGCAAGACGCTGATCGACTACGACCACCGCCAGGAGGTGCTGGTCATCGGCATCGCGCTGCGCAACTGGGACGAGGATCCCGACGAGCGGCGCTGAACCGCGACCGCCCCTCGCCCCGCTTTTTCCTGTCGGGACGCGCCGCCCTCGCGCGTCGTCCGGCCGGAAGCCCCGCTTCCCGGCGCGCCGCGCGGCCCGCCGGCCGACGCACGAACCCCCTGATCCGGAGATCCGACGATGGCCAAGTTCATGGTGCTGCTGACCGACGACCCCTGCTACTGGGCGCAGTTCGGGCCCGAGGAGATGCAGGGGGTCATCAAGCAGTACGTCGCGTGGGGCATGAAGATGCACGCGGCCAAGCGCATCAAGGTCGGCCACAAGCTCGCCGACGAGGGCGGCAAGCGGATGACGATGGCGAAGGGGAAGCTCAAGGTGAGCGACGGCCCGTTCGCCGAGTCGCACGAGGTGGTCGGCGGCTTCTACCTGCTCGAGGCCGACAGCTACGACCACTGCGTCAAGCTCCTCGCCGACCATCCCCATCTCGCGCACGGCCACCGCATCGATGTGCGCGCCGTCGACGCGCCGCCGCGCGGGCGCGGGCGCGGCAAGAAGCCGGCGAAGCGCAAGGCGTGAGCGGCGGCCCCGACCCGAGAGCGCTGCTCGATGCGCTGGTCCGCGAGCAGTCGGGCCAGTTGATCGCGTCGCTGACGCGCGTGCTCGGGTCGGGGCAGCTCGACCTCGTCCACGACTGCGTGCAGGAGGCGCTGCTGCAGGCGCTGCGCGTCTGGTCGTTCGAGGGCGTGCCCGAGCGGCCGGCCGCGTGGCTGGTCCACGTCGCGAAGAACAAGGCGCTCGACGCGCTGCGGCGCGCGCGGAACTTCGCGGCGAAGGAGCGCGAGCTCGAGCGCTGGGCGGAGCGCGCGGCGGCGGCGGCGCAGCAGCCGCCCCACGCCGCGGCCGACGACGACGGCGACGTGCGCGACGACGTGCTGCGCCTCATGTTCCTCTGCTGCCACCCGTCGCTGCCGCCCGAGTCGCGCGTCGCGCTCACGCTCAAGTGCGTCGCCGGCTTCCACACCGAGGAGATCGCGCGCGCGCTCCTCGCCGAGCCGGCCGCCGTCGAGCAGCGCCTCGTGCGCGCGAAGCGGACGCTGCGCGACGCGGCGATCGCGATGACGCTGCCGCGAGCGAGCGAGCTCGCGGCGCGCCTCGACGCGGTCCTCGACGCGCTCTACCTCCTCTTCACCGAGGGCTACGCCGCGACGCGCGGCGACGCGCTGGTGCGACCGGAGCTGGTGCAGGAGGCGATCCGCCTCGGCGAGCTCGTCGCGGCGCGGCGCGACTTCGCGACGCCGGCCGTCCACGCGCTCCTCGCGCTGATGCACCTGCAGGGCGCGCGGCTGCCGGCGCGCACCAACGAGCTCGGCGAACTCCAGCTCCTCTCCGACCAGGACCGCGCCAAGCACGACCGCGACGGCGTGCGCCGCGGCCTCCTCCATCTCGCGCAATCGATGGGCGGCGACGAGCTGACGCCGTGGCACCTCGAGGCGGGCATCGCGGCCGTCCACGCCTGCGCCGGCTCGCACGCGGCGACCGACTGGAAGCAGATCCGCTGGTGGTACGACCGCCTCGTCGAGCAGACCGGCTCGCCCGTCGCCGCGCTCAACCGCGCGATCGCGGTCGGCCACGTCGACGGCCCCGTCGCCGCGCTGCGCCTCCTCGACGCGCTGCAGCGCGAGCGCGCGCTGGCCCGCTACGCGCTGCTGCCCGCCGCGCGCGGCGAGTTCCTCGCGCGCCTCGGTCGCAACGCCGAGGCCGGCGCGGAGCTCGCGCGCGCGGAGCGGCTGGCCGCGAACGCCGCGCAGAAGCGGTGGCTCGCGAAGAAGCGCGAGGCGCTACCGTCGCGGCCTTCCATGTAGGAGAGAGGCGATGGTCGCGCTCGCGCTCGGGATGGCGATGGCGCTGCAGGCCGCTCCTGCCGCTCCCGCTGCGACGCCGGTGATCGACGACCCCGCGCGCCTGGCCGCGCTCGCGGCGCGCTGCGGCAGCGAGATCGCATGGACGACGACGTGGCCCGAGGCGCGACAGCGGGCGAAGGAGACGGGGCGGCCGATCCTCGCGCTGGTGCGCGCCTACTCGGGGATCGCGCTCGCCGACATGACGATGGTCGTGCCGTTCATGGAGGAGCCGATCGTCGAGCTGGTGCGCGACCGCTTCGTCGCGCTCCGCTTCAAGGTCGGCGACGCGGCGCCCTTCACCGCGCCCGAGCTCTACGGCATCGGCCCGCTCGCCTTCGGGACGACCTTCCTCGTCGTCGACGCCGACGGCCGCGTGCGGGGCGACACCTTCACGGTCGAGACGACGACGCTCCACGATTTCCTGCGCCTCACGCTGCCCGAGGCGCAGCGGCCGCCGCCGATCCCGCGCGGCGAGGCGGGTCTCGCGACGCTGGAGCAGGAGGCGGCGACGGCCGCGCCGGAACGCAAGGGCAAGCTCGCGTTGCAGCGCGCCGAGCTGCTGACCCGGCTCGGCCGCGCCGCCGAAGCGCTGGCGCTCCTCGACGCCTTCGCGCCCGACGATCCGCTCGCGCCGGCCGTCCTCTTCCTGCGCGGCATCGCCGAGACCGCCGAGTCCGACAAGACCAAGGCGCGCGCCACCTGGAGCCGCCTCCTCGACGACCACGCCGCGAACCGCTGGGCGTGGTACGCAGCCGCCTTGCTGCCTCTCCACTTCCTCGACATCGCCAACGGCGGGATCGCGCCGTGGCCCGCCGACGAGATCGCGGCGATGGTGCCGCTGAAGACGCGCGCGCCGCTGCCGGCCGGCCGCGCGAGCGAAGCGGAGCAGGGGGCGATCCGCTTCCTGCTCGACGCGCAGCGCTCCGACGGCTCGTGGATCTTCCCGGGCGAGGTCGTGGAGGCGGCCGACCGGCGCGACGCGCCGCTCGTCGCCGCGATCACGTCGCTGGCGGCGCGCGCGCTGATGCCGGTGGCCGCGGAGCCGGGCGCCGACGCGCGGGTCGAGGCGACGGTCGCGCGCGCGCTCGCCTTCCTGAAGGAGGTGGCGAGCCGCTCGCCGGTCGTCTCGCCCGTCCTCGACCACCACGTCTGGGCGCGCGCGTCGCTGCTGCGCTGCCTCGCGACCGCGGTCGAAGCGGGCTTCGCCGAGCCCGACGAGTGGCACGACGCGCTCGCGACGACCACGAAGGCGCTGCTGGCGACGCAGCGGAAGGGCGGCGGCTTCAGCTACTACCAGGGGCCCGACCCGGAGTATCCCGACCCGCAGCTCGAGATCTCGTTCAGCTTCGTGACGGCCTACGTGCTCCTCGCGCTGCGCGAGGCGCAGGCGGTCGGCGTCGACGTGCCCGACGACGCGATCGAGCGCGCGGCCGGCTGCCTCGCCCGCTGCCGCGAGATGAACGGCACCTTCTCCTACGCGCTCTCCCATCGCGACGAGTCGGCGGGGCGCGATCCGAAGCCGTCGGGCGCGGCCGGCCGCGGGCCCGAGTGCGCGTGGACGCTCGCGCTCTGCGGACGCGCGGAGACGGGCGACGTCGTGCGGGCGCTCGACCACTTCCTCGCCTGCAGCGCCACCTACGCGCGCGAGCAGGGGAAGACGCTGATGCACTGCGGGCCGGAGGGCGAGGGGTCGCACTACCTGCTCTTCGACTACGCCTTCGCCGCGCAGGCGGCCGCGTCGCTCCCGGTCGAGCAGCGCGCGCGCTACCGCGGGCCGCTGCTCGACCTCGTGCTGGCGGCTCGCACCGAGGCGGGCAGCTTCGTCGACAACCCGATCGTCGGCGACCACGCCGGCACCGCGCTGGCGCTGGAAGCGTTGCGGGCGCTGAGGGTGCCGCGCTCGCCCTGAGCCGTCGCCGCGATCGCGGGCCACCGATACGATCGCGCGCCGTTCCGGAGGCGCCGATGGTGGGTCCGCGACTCGTCGCCGAGCTGCTGCTCGCGCTGCCTCACGGCGCGCCGGCCGTCGACGAGCCCGACTTCGCGCGCGACATGGCGCCGCTGCTGCGCGACTCGTGCTGCGACTGCCACGCGGGGAAGGAGCCCGAGGCGGGATTGCGCCTCGACCTCGTCTCCGACGAGGCGGGCGCGCGCGCGACGGCCGGCGTCTGGCGGAAGGTGCGCGACAAGCTGCGGCGCAAGGAGATGCCGCCGCCCGACGCGCCGGCGGCCGACGCGACGCTGCTGGCCGCGGCGCAGCGCTGGCTCGACGCGCGGCTCGGCGCGGGGCCGGGCGCGTGGCCGCTCGATCCGGGGCGCGTGACGCTGCGGCGGCTCAATCGCGCCGAGTACGGCAACACGATCCGCGATCTCCTCGACGTGTCGCTGCGGCCGGAAGAGCGGCTGCCGGCCGACGACGTCGGCTACGGCTTCGACAACATCGGCGACGTGCTGGCGCTGCCGCCGTTGCTGCTGGAGAAGTACGCGGCGCTGGCGGAGGAGATCGCGACCGCGGCGCTGCCGGGTCCCGAGCTGCGCGCGTCGAAGGCGCGGCGCGTCGAGGCGGAGGCGATGGACTCGACGCTGCCCGACCGCTACGGCAGCGACCTCGCCAGCCTCTACTCGGCGGGCGCGGTCTTCACGACGGTCACGCTGCCGCGCGACGGCGACTACGTCGTGCGCGCGCGGATGAGCGGCGACCAGGCGGGGCCGGAGAAGTGCCGCTTCACGCTGCGGGCCGGCGCCGCGGAGCTCGAGCGCGGCGAGGTCGCGTGCGAGCGGCCCGACTTCGTCGAGCGCGAGTGGCGCGGCGCGCTGCACGGCGGCGCGCAGAAGGTCGCCGTCGCCTTCCTGAACGACTACTACGAGCCGAAGGCCGCCGACCACGGCGAGCGCGACCGCAACCTGCTCGTCGACTGGGTCGAGGTCGAGGGGCCGCTCGACCCCTTCCCGCCGACGCGCAGCGAGAAGCGCCTCTTCCCGTGCGGCGCCGGCCACGACCACGTCCGCGATTGCGCGCCCGCGCTGCTGCGCCAGCTCGCGTCACGCGCGTGGCGCCGTCCGGCGAGCGAGGCCGAAGTGGCGCCGCTGGTCGCGCTGGTCGACGACGCGCTGGCGCAGGGCGATTCGCTGAACGAGGCGCTGCGGCTCGGCGTCGCGGCGGTCCTGGTCTCGCCGCGCTTCCTCTTCCGCGCCGAGCTCGACCCGCGCCCCGACGACGCGACGCAGCTCCATCCGCTGACCGGCTTCGAGCTCGCGTCGCGCCTCTCCTACTTCCTCTGGAGCAGCCTCCCCGACGACCGCCTCTCCCGCCTCGCCGCGGAAGGGAAGCTCGCCGACGCCGCCGTCCTCGCTGACGAGGCGCGCCGCCTGCTGGGCGACGCGCGCGCGTCGGCGCTGGTCGAGAACTTCGCGGCGCAGTGGCTGCAGCTCCGGATGCTGGCGACCGCCGCGCCCGACCCGACGCTGTTCCCCGACTTCGACGAGCCGCTGCGCGAGGCGATGCGCCTCGAGAGCGAGCTCTTCGTCGAGGCGATCGTGCGCGAGGGCCGGCCGCTCGCGACGCTGCTCGACGCCCATTTCACCTTCCTGAACGAGCGGCTCGCGCAGCACTACGGCCTCGACGGGATCCGCGGCGACCGGATGCGGCGCGTGCCCGTCGCCGACCCGGCGCGCGGCGGGCTGCTGGGCCACGCGAGCGTGCTGACGCTCACGTCGAACCCGACGCGCACGTCGCCGGTGAAGCGCGGCAAGTTCGTGCTGGAGCGGCTGCTCGGCACGCCGCCGCCGCCGCCGCCGCCGGGCGTCGGCGTGCTGGACGAGAGCCCCGCCGCGGCGCAGGCGCTGCCGCTGCGCGAGCGCCTCGCGCAGCATCGCGCCGACCCGGGCTGCGCCGCGTGCCACGCGAAGATGGACGCGCTCGGCTTCGCGCTCGAGCGGTTCGGGCCGACGGGGCTCTGGCGCGACCAAGACGGCCCCCACCCGATCGATGACCATGCGCGCCTGCCCGACGGCCGCGACATCTCGGGATCGTCCGACTTGAAGCGCGTGCTGCTCGAGGACGACGCGCTGACGCGCTGCGTCGCCGAGAAGCTGCTGATCTACGCGCTCGGCCGCGGCGCGACCGACGACGACCTGCGCGCGCTCCACGTGCTGGTCGATCGCTACGCCGGCCGCAGCCCGAGCTTCGAGGAGCTGATCGTCGACCTCGTCGGCCTCGACGCCTTCCGGCGCCGTCGCGGCGAGGCGCCGCCCGCGAGCAGTCCCGCCAAGGAGTCGCGTTGATGGCCCGCTTCCTCACGCGCACGCCGCTGTCGCGTCGCACCTTCCTGCGCGGCGCCGGCGTCACGGTCGCGCTGCCGTGGCTCGGCGCGATGCTGCCGCGCGCCGCCTACGCTCGCGGCCTCCTCTCCGCGCCGCCGTCGCCGCTGCGCCACGCCTTCTGCTTCGTGCCGAACGGGAAGTGGATGGAGTCGTGGACGCCGAAGACGGAGGGCGAGTCGTTCGAGCTGGGGCCGACGCTCGAACCGCTCGCCGCGGTGCGCGACCGGCTGCTGGTGATCTCGGGCCTGAAGCAGGAGAACGCCGAGGCGAAGGGCGACGGGCCGGGCGACCACGCGCGCGCCGCCGCCTGCTTCCTGACGGGCGCCCATCCGCGCAAGACCGAGGGGGCCGACCTGAAGAACGGTGTCTCGATCGACCAGCGCCTCGCCGCGGCCGTCGGCGGCGCGACGCGCTTCGCGTCGCTCGAGGTCGGCTGCCAGCCGCCGCTGGTGTCGGGCAACTGCGACTCGGGCTACTCGTGCGCCTACTCGTGCAACCTCTCGTGGAAGTCGGAGACGACGCCGCAACTCAAGGAGACCGACCCGCGCGCCCTCTTCGAGCGCCTCTTCGGCGACGGCGACGACCTCACGCCCGAGCAGCGCGCGCGCCGCCTCGCGCGCCGCCGGAGCGTGCTCGACTACGCCGCGGACGACGCGCGACGGCTGCAGGCGCAGCTCGGCGCGACCGACCGGCGCAAGGTCGACGAGTACCTCGGCGCCGTCCGCGAGCTCGAGACGCGCATCGAGAAGGCGGAGCGCGAGCGCGCCGAGTCGCCGGCACGCGACCTGACGCGGCCGGCCGGCATCCCGGCCGATCACGGCGAGCACATCCGCCTGCTGTGCGACCTCCTCGTCGTCGCCTTCCAGGCCGACCTGACGCGCGTCGCGACCCACATGTTCGCGAACGACGGCGACAACCGGAGCTACCCGCAGCTCGGCGCGCCGGAAGGCCATCACGAGTCGTCGCACCACGGCAACGACCCGACCAAGATCGGCCACGTCGAGAAGATCGACCGCTTCCACGTCGAGCAGCTCGCCCACTTCCTCGGCAAGTTGGCGGCGACGGAGGACGGCGACGGCACCCTCCTCGACCACTCGCTCATCCTCTACGGCTCGGGCATCTCCGACGGCAACGCCCACAACCACGACCAACTCCCGATCGCGCTGGCCGGCGGCGGCAACGGCACCGTGAAGAGCGGCCGCCACGTGCGACTCGCGCAACCGACGCCGCTCTGCAACCTCTTCCTCGGCCTGCTCGATCGGAACGGCGTGCGCGCCGCTAGCTTCGGCGACTCGACGGGACGGCTGACGGAACTGGGCTGAGCCGCGCGAGGCAGGAGAGACGCATGGCGATGTACGACGAATCGATGGTGAAGCCGCTGCGCGAGGAGCTGACGAAGCTCGGCGTGAAGGAGCTCAAGACGGCGGCGGAGGTCGATGCCGCGGTGAAGCTGCCCGGCACCACGCTGCTGGTGGTCAACTCGGTCTGCGGCTGCGCGGGCGGCGCGGTGCGGCCGGGAGTGGCGGCGGCGCTGAAGCACGCGCTCCTGCCCGACCAGGCGACGACCGTCTTCGCGGGGCAGGACGCCGAGGCGACGGCGCGCGCGCGCGAGTACTTCAAGCCCTATCCGCCGAGCTCGCCGGCGGTCGCGCTGCTGAAGGACGGCAAGGTGGCGGCGATGTTCGAGCGGCGCGACCTCGAGGGGCGCATGCCGCAGGACGTGGCGAAGCGGCTGATCGCGGCGTTCGACCAGCACTGCAGGAAGCAGCCGGCCTGACGCGGCGCGGCGGCGGTCAACCGCCGCCGGCCGGCTTCGGCGCCTGGCGTTCGAGCGCGAGGCGGATCGACTGCGCGAGGTCGGCGGCCGCGACCGGTTTCTTCAGCACGCGCTGCACGCCGGCGGCCGCCAGCTGCGCCGGCGACAGCTCGTCGATGAAGCCGGTCTGCAGCAGGAGCGGGAGCCCCGGCCGGCGGCGCGCGAGCTCGCGCGCGAGGACGAGGCCGTTCATGCCGGGCATCGCGTAGTCGACGATCGCGAGGTCGAAGCCGGCCAGCGTCGCGGCGTCGTAGTCGAGCACCTCGGCCGGACCGGACGCGGCGGTCACGAGGTAGCCCAGCAGCTCGAGCCGGCGCGCGCCGATGCGCGCGAGCTGCGGCTCGTCGTCGACGAAGAGCAGCCGCTCGCCCTTGCCGCGCGCGAGGTCGCCCGTCATCGGCGAGGCGGCGAGCGCGTCGGCCTCGCCGACCGGGAAGAAGCAGCGGACGAGCGTGCCGCGGCCCGGCGCGCTCTCGATCGCGACGGCGCCGTCGTGGGCGCGCATGATCCCGTGCACCATCGAGAGGCCCAGCCCGCTCGACTGGGCCGGCGCGTGCGTCGTGAAGAAGGGATCGAACACGCGCGCCTGCACCTCGCGCTCCATGCCGACGCCTTCGTCGCGCACCGTGATCGCGACGTAGGAGCCCTCGGCGACGCCCTGCTCGTGCGCGCACGTGTCGCGCAGGTAGGTCGCGACGACGCCGACCTCGAGCTTTCCGCCTTCCGGCATCGCCTGCGCGGCGTTGGCGAGCAGGTTGGTCACGACCTGCTGCACCGATCCGGGGTCGGCGACGGCGCGCGGCAGGCCGGAGTCGAACGACTCGCGGAGCGAGACCGTGGCCGGCAGCGTCGCGCGCAGGAGGCGGAGCGCGTCGCGGACCGCCGCGGCCAGGTCGAGCGGGCGGCGCTGGAGCGACTGCTCGCGGCTGAAGGCGCGGACCCGCTCGATCAGCGCCTTGCCGCGCTGCGCCGCGTTCAGGATCTCCGTGACGTGGTCGCTGACGGTGTCCGGGTCGTCGCGCTCGTCGCGGATCAGCTCGGCGTAGCCCGACATCGCGCCCAGCAGGTTGTTGAACTCGTGCGCGACGCCGCCGGCCAGCGTGCCGAGCGCCTCCATCTTCTGCGACTGGCGCAGCTGCTCCTCGAGCCGGTGGCGCTCCTGCTCGAGCTGCTTGCGCGTGGTGATGTCGACGATCGCGCTCAGCACGAAGAGGCGGCCGTCGTCCATCCGGACGGGAGTGAGCCCGATCTCGACCGGCACCTCGCTGCCGTCCTTGCGCCGGCCGAAGAGCTCGCGCCCCTGCCCCATCGCGCGGACCCGCGGGTCGGCGAGGAAGGCGGCGCGGTCGGCGGGGTGGCGCGGCCGGGCGCGCTCCGGGACGAGCAGGTCGACCGGCTGGCCCAGCAGCTCCTCACGCGACCAGCCGAACATCCGCTCGACCTCGCGGTTGACGAGGACGATCGTCCCGTCGGCGTCGATCATCAGCAGCCCGCTCGGCGCCGAATCGACGGCGGCGCGCAGGCGGTGCTCGACATCCTTGGGCTTCGGCGACATCGGGTTCCTCCCTCCCGCTCTCGGATGAGTCCCACGACTCCATGAGGGAGCGGTGGCAGCCCGCATGGATGCGCGACAGAATCCCCCGAGTGACTTCCTCGCGTCCCGATCCGATGGCAGGACTTTCCCCGAAACGTCGCGCGATGCGATCGTGCGGAGTTGCCGCGCTTGCGGCGACGCTCCAATTCGCCGGCGCGCGCTCGGTCGTCGCGCAGGAAGCGACCCGCTTCGAGATCGTCGCGCCGTCGCGGATGAGCGCGCAGAACGGCGCGACGCTGACGCTCGAGGCCGACGGCTCGGTGCGCGTCGGCGGCGCGGTCGCGGCGACCGAGAGCCTCACCTTCGAGCTGTTGAGCGACAAGAACGAGATCACCGGACTGCGCATCGAGGCGCTGGCCGACAAGGCGCTGCCCGCGTCGGGCCCCGGCCTCGCCCCCAACGGCAACTTCGTGCTGAGCGAGATCGTCGTCGAGCAGGCGCCGCGCAACAGCGACGGCTTCAAGCCGGTCCTGCTCGAGCGGCCGACCGCCGACTTCGAGCAGCAGGGCTGCCCCGTCGTCGCCGCGATCGACGGCGCGCCGCGCACCGGCTGGGCGATCTGGCCGAACGTCGGCGCGGCGCACGAGGCGGTCTTCGAGACGCAGCGCAACCTCGGCTTCGACGCCGGCGTGAAGCTGCGCGTGCGGCTCGACTTCCTCTTCGGCGGGCAGCACGTCGCCGGCCGGATCCGCCTCGCGCTCACGACCGCGAGCCGGCCGCTCAAGGCGCGGCGCGACGACGCGGCCGCGAACGACGCGCAGGGCCGCGTGCCGCTGGCGATCCAGCGCGGCACGCGCTGGCTGCTGGAGCAGCAGGAGCTCGACGGCCTCTGGGAGTCGCGCGCGGCCGACCACCGCCACGGCATGACGGCGCTGGCGGGCTACACGCTGGTCAAGTGCGGCGTGAGCAAGGGCCATCCGTCGCTGCAGCGCGCGGCGACGCGCATCGCGTGCGAGCCGCCGAGCTCGACCTACTCGGCGGGCATGGAGCTGATGTTCCTGTGCGAGCTGCCGGACGACGCGCTGCTGCCGCGGATCGAGGAGACGACGCGCCGCCTCCTCTCGTGGCAGCAGGGCGGCGGCTTCGGCTACCCGGCCGGCGCGCCCGACCTCTCGAACGGGCAATACGCGGCGCTGGGGCTGCGCGCGGCGGCGAGGCGCGGCGTGAAGATCCCGCCCGACGCGTGGCTGCGGCTCGGCGACGCGACGCTGGCCTACCAGGAGAAGGCGGTCGGCGAGTACGCGGGCGCCGGCTTCGGCTACCACCCGGGCGGCGAGCCGACCGGCTCGATGACGGCGGGCGGCACCTGCGTGATGAAGATCGTCGACGAGCAGCTCGCCGCGCTGGGTCCGGTGAAGACCGCCTACTCGACGAGCTGGCGGCGCGGCGTCGCGTGGCTCGACCGCCACTTCGCGCCCGACCTCAACGCGCGGCGCGGCGGCGAGTGGCTCTATTACTGGCTCTACGGCGTCGAGCGCGTCGGCGGGCTGTGCGACGTCGCCGAGCTGGCGGGCAAGAGCTGGTACCGCGAGGGCGCGCGCGTGATCGTCGGCGCGCAGAAGGCCGACGGCTCGTGGGACAACGACGGCGGGCCGCAGCCGACGACCTGCTTCGCGCTCCTCTTCCTCGCGCGCGCGACGTCGTCGGTGTCGGGCGTCGCGGTCCGCTCCGAGAACCTCTACGGCGACGACGATCCGGCGCGCGACGTGAACGTGCGCGCGTCGGGCGACACGCCGCTGACGATGTGGATCTCGTCGTTCGGCGATCCGGCGAAGACGCACGAGTGGCCGGGCGAGGAGGGGCAGGGGCCGCGCGTCGTCGACGTGCGCTACGTCGTGCCGGGCCGCACGCTGCTGGCCGACGCGCGCGACGATCCGGGGCCGTGGCGCATGAGCGAGGTCGCGCCGGCGGGCGCGTTCGAGCGACCGGGCTTCGACGACGCCGCGTGGAAGCGCGTGCCCGGCGCGTTCGGCGATCCGCGCGCGGCGGGCGTGCCGGTGCGCACCGAGTCGGCCGCGCCCGAGCTCTGGCTGCGGCGCGAGTTCACCGTCGACGACGCGCCGCTCCTCTCGCCCGAGCTGCGGGTCGCCGCGCCCGCGCCGCCGCCGCCGCCGCCCCCCTCCGCGCCGCTCGTCTGCCTCTTCGACGAGGAGACGGCGTTCGCGGGACAGCTCCGCGAGGCGAGCGAGGGCGGCACGGTCGCCGTGCGCGAGACGGGCGCGGCCAACGGCCGCTGCTGCCTCGACGTGCGGCCGCGCCAGGTCTTCTCCGCCGCGCTGCCAGGGTGGCGCCTCCCGATCGCCGAGGAGCCGCGACCCGGCGAGTTCCGCTGGCTGCGCTTCACGTGGCGCAAGGAGGGCGCGGGCGGGTTGATGATCCAGCTCGCGCGCAACGGCGTCTGGGACGGCGGCACGATCCGCTTCCACGCGGGCGACAACGAGCTCAAGTGGGCCAGCACGTCGCTGGCGAACGAAGCGCCGCGCCAGTGGCACGTCGAGACGGTCGACCTCTTCACCGCGTTCGGCGGCGCGACGACGCTGACCGGCCTCGCGCTCGTCGCGATGGGCGGCGGCGTCGCGAGCTTCGACGCCTTCTACCTCGCGCGCTCGCCCGCCGACTTCGAGGCGATCCCGCGCTCGACCAACGCGCACGCGTCGGTCGCGCGCGTCGCGGCGACCGACGTCGCGCCGCCGGTCGCGGGCGACGCGGTCGCGGCGATCGAGCTCTTCCTGAACGGCACGCTCGTCTGGCAGGGCGACGCGGCGACGGCGGGCTACCTGCCGGTGCCGACGCTGCTGCCGCTGGCGCAGGTGTTGAAGCCGGGCAAGAACCTGCTCGCGGCGCACGTGCGGCGCGGCGCGTCGATCGCGGCGTTCGACGTGACGCTGCTCGACCAGCGGCTGCTGGCCACCGTCGCGGGCGACCCGACGAAGCCGGCGCGCACCGAGCGGTTCGCCGCGCAGTGGAGCTCGGAGCGCAACGGCGCCTGGCCGATCCGCGCGCTGGCGCGCGTCGCGCTGCCGCCCGGAGGTCCGGCGGCGGAGCTCCTGCTCGGCTCGCCGCTGCTCGACGTGACGATCCGCGAGGCGAGGGATGCGGAGCTCCTCGGCTACGCCGGCGACGCGGGCCGCAACCTGCTGGGTCCGGGCAACGCGGTCGCGACGGCGTCGAGCCGGCTGAACGGCGGCTTCGAGCCGGCGTTCGCGGTCGACAACCTCGCGGCGCGCGGCTGGCTCTGCGCCGACGGCGACCAGCGGCCGACGCTCTCGATCGAGCTGAAGAAGCCGGCGCGCGCCGACACGCTCCTGGTCGCGCCGATCCAGCAGCGCGCGTTCGAGGACGATCGCAAGCGCTGGAAGGTGCGGCGCGTCGAGGTGGCGATCGACCGCGGCAAGGGCGGGACGTTCGAGCTCGCGCTCCCCGCCGACGGCCGCAAGGGCGTGCTGCGACTGACGCGCCCGATCGTCTTCCGGCGGCTCGACCTGCGCATCGTCGACACGAGCGACCTGCCGCCGACCAAGAGCGCGGTCGGACTCGGCGAGGTGGAGCTGGTGCTGCGGAAGTAGCGCCGCAGGGCGGCGGGCGCAGCCGTCGGCCCGCCATTCGCGATGTTTTTCGCAAAGGTCCGGGGCCGTCCGTACTGTTCGGCCGCGTTCGTTCCGACGATCACGGGGAACGCTCCCCCCTCCGCGAGAGATCCGCCACCGATGCGAATGGGTTCGCTGCTCCTGGTCCTCTCGGCTGCGGCATGCAGCGACGGCGGCTCGGCGACGCTGCCGATCACCGCCACGCGCGACCTCGAGGTCGATCCGGGCACGAAGGAGAAGGTCGGCGCGACCAGCGCGGAGCGGTTCGGGGCGATGGGTCCCTCCGCGGGGATGGGCGGCGCCGCCAGCCGCGACGGCGCGAAGCCGGAGCTGGTCTGGGACAACCCGCAGGGGTGGATCGAGCTGCCGCCGACGCAGTACCGCACCGCCAACCTCCAGCCCTCGGGCAACCCCGACCTCGAGTGCTACCTCACGGTGCTGCAGGGGGACGGCGGCGGCCTCGCGGCGAACGTGAACCGCTGGCGCGGGCAGATGGGGCTCGCGGCGATCGACGAGGCGGCGATCGCGGCGCTGCCGCGGCAATCGTTGCTGGGGCTCGACGCGGTGCAGCTCGACCTCGAAGGCGACTTCGGCGGCATGGGCGGCGAGTCGCGGCCCGGCTGGAAGATGGTCGGCCTCATCGCGCCGTTCGGGCAGGCGCTGCTGACCGTGAAGCTGACCGGTCCCGCGGCGCTGGTCGCCGACGAGCGCGCGCGCTTCGAGGAGTTCGTGAAGTCGCTGCGGCTCGAGGCGCCGGGCGAGGTCGACCATTCCGGCCACGACCACGCCGATCCAAACGCCGCGGCGGGAGCGACGAACGCGGCCGGCGGCGACGCGGCCGCGAACGCGCCGCCGATGGGCCCGGGCCACGGGCTCGAGTTCACCGCGCCGCAGGGCTGGACGCGCGAGAAGGATCGCCCGGCCCGCATCGCGACGCTGCGGCCGCCCGGCACGACGCAGAGCGAGTGCTCGATCCTCGTGCTCGGCGGCGACGGCGGCGGGCTGGCGAGCAACGTCGACCGGTGGCGCAACCAGCTCGGGCTCGCGAAGCTGCCGCCCGACGAGTTCGCGAAGCTGCCGCGCCTGCCGATCTGCGGGCGCGAGGGGATCCTCTTCGACGCGACGGGCACCTTCGACGACGCGATGACCGGCCGCAAGATCGCGCAGGCGCGCATGGTCGGCGCGATGGTGGCGCTCGACGGGCGCGCGCTCTTCGTGAAGCTGACCGGGCCCGAGAGCGAGATCGACGACCGCGTGCGCGACGCCTTCCGCGAGCTGTGCGCGTCGCTGCGCGAGTGAGAGGGAGGCGCATGCTCCGACTGCTCGACAAGCTCTTCCGCGCGCTCTCGTCCTTCGGGTTCGTCTGCGTCGTCCTGCTCTTCCTGCTGCTGCTGACGTGGCTCGGGACGCTGGAGCAGATCGAGTTCGGGCTCTACCAGACGCAGAAGAAGTACTTCGAGTCGCTGGTGCTGATCCACGACGCGGGGCCGTGGCAGGTCAAGCTGCCGTTCGTCGACGGCGACGGCTTCAGGGTCCCGTCGTTCCCCGTCCCGCTGCCCGGCGTCAACCTGCTGCTGTCGCTGCTGATGGTGAACCTCTTCTGCGGCGGGATCATCCGCATGCGGAAGGACCTCGCGCGGCTGGGGATCCTGATCACCCACCTCGGCATGGTGCTGATGCTGGCGGCCGGCTTCGTGAAGTTCCGCTTCTCGGACGACGGGATGATCATGGTCGGCCCGCACGAGACGGGCAGCCACTACTACAGCTACCACGACTGGGACGTCGCGATCCGCGACGCCAACGCGACCGGCACGGTCCGCGAATGGGTGGTCCCGGGCGAGCAGTGGCGCGACCTCGACGAGGGCGCGACGCGCCGCTTCACGAACGACGCGCTGCCGTTCGACCTGCTGGTCACGAAGGTATTCCGCAACTGCAGAGTCGTGCCGAAGGGGCCGATGTTCCGCGGCGACGGGCAGGTGATCGACGGCTACGTCGTGCTGGCGCGCGCGGAGGAGAAGGAGAACGAGCAGAACGTCCCCGGCGTCTACGTGACGCTCGTCGACAAGGGGAGCGGCAAGCAGCACGACGCGATCCTCTGGGGGCTGCAGAAGTACCCGCTGACGCACGAGGCGGGCGGCAAGCAGTGGTTCGTCGACCTCGGCAAGCGCCGCTACGAGCTCCCCTTCGCGGTCCGTCTCGACAACTTCCGCGTCGAGTTCCACCCCGCGACCGACACGCCGCGCACCTTCTGGAGCGACATCACGAAGATCGAGGACGGCAAGGAGCAGGCGCAGAAGATCACGATGAACGAGCCGCTGCGCCACGGCGACTACGTCCTCTTCCAGACCAACTGGGGCCCGCAGGAGCGGCCGCTGAAGGGGCCGTTCTATTCAGTCTTCTCCGTGGTCCGGAATCCGTCCGATCAGTGGCCGAAGTGGTCGTGCTGCATCATCGGGGCGGGGCTCCTGCTCCACTTCTCGATGCGTCTCGTGAAGTACGTCCGCGCGCAACGGAGCGCGCGGGCCCGGGAGGCTGCGTGATGTTCCAGCTCGCATCGTTCCTGCTCGCCGCGCTGGTCTCGCTGCAGGAAGCCCCGCCGCCCGAGCCTCGCCGCGCGCAGCCGTGGGATCCCGAGATCGTCGCGGCGGTCTCGCGCATCCCGATCCTCGAGCAGGGGCGCGTCAAGCCGCTCTCCACCTACGCCGGCTTCCGGCTGCTGCAGCTGAACGGGGTGCGCACGCTCACGGTCGGCGACGGCGACGCCACGACGAAGCTCGCGCCCGTCGAGTGGCTCCTCGACTGCCTCTTCTTCCCGCAGCAGGCGCAGGAGTACCGCTGCTTCCAGCTCCAGACGTGGGAGGTGCTCGACGCCGCCGGCATCGAGCGCATCGCCGACCGCAAGAAGCGCGACCGCTACAGCTACCGCGAGCTCGAGGCGGGCCGCGACGTGCTCATGAAGCAGCACGACACGTTCGTCCACGACCCGGTCAAGCGGCTGCAGAAGAACCGGACCTACCTCGAGGAGCAGAGCTTCCAGCTCGCCGAGAAGATGAACCTCTTCGAGGGGCTCGTCTCGGCGCTGACCTTCGCGCGCAGCGAGTTCCTGACGCTGCCCGACGACGCGGCGATCCGCGGCGCGCTCGGCGCGGAGAAGTCGGTCCGCTTCACGACGCTGCTCGAGCGGCTGCCGGCGCTGCTGGAGCTCAAGAAGGGCGCGGCGACGACGCCGACGCTCGACGGCATCGCGCGCCTCGAGCAGTACGCGGAAGGGATGGCCTTCTATTCGGGGCTGCTCGACCTCTACCCGCCCGACGCGAAGCCCGCCCCGAAGGCGGTCACGTCGATGTACAACAACGGCCCGGCCGAGGTGAAGCCGGGCGGGAGCAACGAAGAGGTCTGGCTCTCCGTCCGCGAGATCCAGAGCCGCGCCGCGACCGGCGACGTCGCGCCCCTGGCGCTCCACCTGCCCGCGCTGGCCGCGTGGGAGGACGCGTGGGCCGCGCGGCCCGACCAGTCGGCGATGAAGCCGGCGATCCTGCGCGCCGTCGACTCGTTCGTCGCGACCGCCACCGCGCGCGAGCAGTACGGCAAGATCGGCAGCGAGATCGCCTACTACGACGCCGACCTCTTCTATCGGGCGCTCTGCCTCTACGTCGGCTGCTTCCTGCTCGTCGCGATCGGCTGGCTGATCCGCGCCGACCACGTCTGGAACCGGATGCTGCCGTGGCTGCTCTGCATCCCGCTGGCGCTCCACGTCGTGGCGATCGGCTGGCGCTGCCAGCTCCTCGGCCGCGCGCCCGTCTCGAACCTCTACGAGACGATCCCCTTCATCACCGGCGGCGTGGTGCTGGTGTCGCTGGTGATCGAGTTCCTCGATCGCAAGCGGGTCGCCGTCGTCGTCGCGTCCGTGATCGGGATGGCCGGCCTCTTCCTCACGCAGCGCTACGAGGCGAAGGAGGCTTACGAAGGCGGCCTCGACACGATGCGGCAGCTGCAGGCCGTGCTCGACACCAACTTCTGGCTCTCGACCCACGTCACGTCGGTCACCTTCGGCTACGCGGCGGGGCTGCTGGCCGGCTTGATCGGCCACGTCTACGTGCTGGGCAAGCTCTTCGGCTTCAAGAAGGGCGACGACGCCTTCTACAAGTCGGTCGCGCGCGCAACCTACGGAGTCCTCTGCTTCGGCCTGCTGCTGAGCGTGGTCGGGACGATCCTCGGCGGTGTCTGGGCGAACGACTCGTGGGGCCGTTTCTGGGGTTGGGACCCGAAGGAGAACGGCGCGCTGATGATCTGCCTGTGGGAGCTGGCGATCCTCCACGCGCGGATGGGCGGCCACGTGAAGGACCTCGGCCTCTGCAACGCCGCGGCGTTCGGGACGACGATCGTCACCTTCTCGTGGTGGCACGTGAACCAGCTCGGCGTCGGGCTCCACTCCTACGGCGAGACCGACGGCGTCATGGCCTGGATCCGCGGGATCTACCTCGTCGAGGGGCTGGTGACGGTCTGCGGTCTCTGGCTCTGGCTCGAGGCGCGCGCCGCCCGGAAGGCACAGTTGAAGGCGGCCGCGGCGGCGACCCCGCAGCGCTGAGTAGCCGCCATTCACGGGCGGAAGCCGCGACCCCCGGTGGACAGTCCGGGGAAACGTCGCGGATTTTCCCCCTTTCGCCGAGGAAGAACGCGCTGCTATCGTCCCGCGCCATTGGGTCGGACCATCCGACGGAACAAGGCTTCGCCATTGCGGTTGATCGGTCTCGTCTCGGACATCAGTGGGTGCGCGCGGTCGTCCATCGATCGCTGCGCCTGTCGTCACCGAATGCCCCGGATGTCGTCCCTCTCCGTGATCGTGCGGTCGAATTCGTTTCGGGGGGCCGCGTGATCCGTCGACGTCGTCGATACGCCGTCGAAAGGTCGCGAGAAGACCTGATGCGTTTCAGTGAGAGCTTGGCCACACCGTGGCCGCCAAGGAATCGCGGCGCTGGCTGCCCAGCTACCGCCGCTGTCCGTTGACCGGAGATTGAGAATGGGCACGAAGTTGTATGTCGGCAACCTTCCGTACTCGACGACCAGCCAGGAGCTGAACGAGATGTTCGCAGCTCACGGCGGAGTGAAGAGCGCGGACGTGATCATGGACCGCGAGACCGGCCGCTCGAAGGGCTTCGGTTTCGTGGAGATGAACTCGGAGGAGGAAGCCAAGAAGGCGATCGAGGCGCTGAACGGCCAGAAGATGAACGGCCGTCCGCTGACGGTCAACGAGGCCAAGCCGCGTGAGGATCGCGGTGGTGGCGGCGGCGGCTTCCGTCCGCGCATGGGCGGGGGCGGCGGCGGCGGCTTCGGCGGCGGCGGTGGTGGCGGCGGCTTCGGCGGCGGCGGTGGTCGCGGCGGTGGCGGCGGCTTCGGCGGCGGTGGCCGCGGGGGCGGCGGCTTCGGCGGCGGCCGCGGCGGCGACCGTTACTGAGCCAGCTCCTCGGAGCTGACGAGTCGGACTTCTTCGGACGGGCCGGCGCGCGCGAGCGTGCCGGCCCGTCTGCTTTCCGGAGCCCGCTTCAGCTCCGGCCCGCGCTCCGCTCCGCGAGGCGGTCGAGCAGCCGCTCCACCACATCGTCGACGACGATCGCGTCGACGTGCGCGCGGTCGACGAAGCCGTCGGCGACGCAGCGGTCGAGCTGCGCGCGCAACGGCGCGAAGAAGCCGGCGACGTCGAGCAGCCCGCACGGCGCCGGGTGCTGCCGCAGTTGCCGCAGCGTCACGACCTCGAAGAGCTCGTCGAGCGTGCCGAGCCCGCCGGGCAGCACGACGAACGCGTCGGCCCCCTCGACCAGCCAGCGCTTCCGCTCGAAGAGGGTGGTGGTCACGACCAGGTCGGCCGGCGCGATCCGCGGGTGGAGCAGCTCCTCCGTCCGCAGGAAGGACGGGATCACGCCGCGCACCCGGCCCCCCGCCGCCAGCGCCGCGTCGGCCACGACGCCCATCAGCCCGACCCGCCCCGCGCCCCATTGCAGCGTCGCGCCGCGGCGGGCCAGCGCGCCGCCGAGCTCCCGCGCGGCGGCGGAGTAGCGGGGATCGCGCCCGACACGCGAGCCGCAGAAAACCGTGACCGTTCGCATCGTCGCGGCAAGATACCGCGCCATGTCGAACCAACCCGTCGTGCCGTGCGCGCTGCTCGCCTCGCTCCTCCTCGCCGTTGCGCCCGCGCGCGCGCAAGAGCTCGCCGACACGCGCTGGATCTGGGGCGACCCGGCCGTGCCGCAGACGGGCGAGGACGACGAGTGGCTCTTCGCGCACGACCTCGAGCTGCCGGCCGCGCCGACGCGCGCGACCGCGTGGGTCACGGCCGACAACCGCTTCCGCCTCCTCGTGAACGACACGGTCGCGGGTCGCGGCGACGACTGGGCGCGGCTGCAGCGGCTCGACCTCACCCACCTGCTGAAGGCGGGCGCGAACCGGCTGCTCGCGAGCTGCCGCAACGAAGGCGGGCCGGGCGCCTTCCTCCTCGCGCTCGAGGTGCAGTGCGGCGACGCGCAGCGGCTGCGCCTCGTCTCGGGCTCCGACTGGCGCGCCGCGCGGCCGGCGAAGAGCGGCGAGCTCGCCGACGTCGCGCGCGATGCGTGGAAGCCGGCGCGCGAGATCGCGAAGTTCGGCGCCGCGCCATGGGGCGAGCTCGCGACGCCGCCCGCGCCGACCTTCGACCCGCTGCCCGGCTTCGTCGTCGAGACGGTGGCGGAAGGGTTCGGCTCCGTCGTCGCGCTCGCGCACGGCGGCAAGGGGCGGCTGCTCGCGAACGTCGAGGGCGGGCCGCTCTTCGAGCTGCGCGATCGCGACGGCGACGGCCGCTGCGAGGAGATCACGCCGTTCACCGCCGCGATCGCCGGCTGCCAGGGGATCCTCGCGCAGCCCGGCCGCACCTGGTTCACCGGCGGCGGACCCGACGGCCACGGCCTCTACCGGCTCGACGACGGCGCGAAGGCGCCGGTGAAGGTCGTCGCGTTCGACGGCGACCTCGGCGAGCACGGCCCCCACGCGATCGTCGCGGGACCCGACGGGTGGCTCTACATCGCCGTCGGCAACCACGCGCGCCTCGGCCAGCCGCCCGCCGCGACCTCGCCCTACCGCCTCACCTACGAGGGCCACCTGCTGCCGACCTTCCTCGATCCGCTCGGCCACGCGACCGAGTGCAAGGCGCCGGGCGGCTTCGTGCTGCGCGTCGATCCCGCGACGGGCACCTGCGAGCTCTTCGCCGCCGGCTTCCGCAACCACTACGACCTCGCCTTCGACGAACGGGGCGAGCTCTTCACCTTCGACTCCGACATGGAGTGGGACGTCGGACTGCCGTGGTATCGCCCGGTCCGCGTGGTCCACGTGGTGCCCGGCGGCGAATACGGCTGGCGCACCGGTTCGAGCGTCTGGCCCAACGGCGCCGCCGACTCGCTGCCGCCTTCGCTCGAGCTCGGGCGCGGCTCGCCGACCGGGATGTGCCTCGCGACCGGCACGAACTTCCCCGAGCGGTTCCGCGGGACGCTGCTGGCGGGCGACTGGTCGATCGGCGTGATCTGGGCCTTCCGCGCGACGCCGCGCGGCGCCAGCTACGAAGTCACGGCCGAGCCGCTGCTGCGCGGCCATCCGCTGAACGTGACCGACCTCGCGATGGACGACGACGGGACGCTGCTGTTCGCGACGGGCGGCCGCGGGACGGTCGGGGGGGTGCATCGGTTGCGGTGCGTGAACGCGGCGGAGGTGCCGGCGGCGACGAACGCGCCCGCGCCGGCGCGATCATCCGACGACCCGCCGGCGCGCGAAGTCTTCGCCGAGTTCGCCCGCGCCGGCGCCGAAGTGCTGGGCACCGAGCTCGCGGCTCCCGACCGCTGGCGCCGCTTCCTGGCCGCGCGCGAGATCGAGCGCCGCTCCTTCAACGCGCGCAAGCTCGGGGCGAAGCTGCCGCTCGCCACCGCCATGACCGCTCCGCAGCCGGGCAAGTCGATCGCCGCCGCAGAACAGTTGCTCCTCCTCGCGAGGCTTCAGGTCGCGCGCGATCTCACGACCGGGGAGCCGATGCCGCCAGAGATGCGCCTCGACCGGCAGCTCTTTCAGGGGACGATCGGATTCGCGCTCGCCTTCCTGTCGCAGCCGGGCATCGAGGGTGAACACCGCCAAGCGCTGCTGCGCGCGCTGCAGCTTTCGCGTTGTTCCGCGCCGGACGCGCCGATCGACGGCGCCCGGCTGCTCGCCGGATTCCCCTGCAACGACGTCGCCGCCAACCGCTCGTGGGCGCAGTTGATCGCGGCGTTCGCGCCGCCCGGCGCCGCGGCGGCGCTCTGGCGCGCGTTCGATTCGGAGCCGTCGCGCGAGCAGAAGATCGCCTACGCCGACGCGCTGCGCTGCGTGAAGGAGCCGTGGCCCGAGGGCGCGCACGTCGAGTTCCACCGCTGGCTCGACGCCGCGATCCGCGCCAACACCGGCGGCATGAGCTACGTCGGCTACCTCACGCGGATCCGCGACGAGGCGGCGAAGGGGCTGGGCGAGGAGGAGCGCGCCGCGCTGGCCGCCGAGGCGGCGGAGCGGCTGAAGGCGTCGACCGTCGCCTCGTCCGCCGGCGCCGCCGGCGCGAGCGAGCCGCGCGACTTCGACCGCGTCCTCGCCTTCGTCGAGCGGACGCTCCACGCGCCGCAGCGCTCGCCCGCCGAGGGCGGGCTCCTCTTCCAGGAGCTCTGCTCGAAGTGCCACCTGCGCGGCGCGTACGGCAAGGCGGTCGGCCCCGACCTCACGACGATCGGCGCGCGCTTCGGGCCGCGCGACCTGCTCGAGGCGCTGCTCGCGCCGTCGCGCACGATCTCCGACCAGTACCGCGGCGTGAACCTCTTCCTGCAGGGCGGCGACGTGCTGACCGGACTGCCGCTGATCGCCGACGAGAGCCACGTGCTGCTGGTCGACACCAACGGCAACCAGGTCGACGTGCCCGCCGCGCGGATCGAGCGGAAGAAGCCGGCGACGAAGTCGGTGATGCCCGACGGCCTCGCCGACCCGCTGACGCTCGAGCAGGTGGCCGATCTCTGCGCGTGGCTGCTCACGCCGACGATCGTCGCGCCGGCGAAGCAGAGCAGCTGGCGGCGCTGGGGCGGCAGCGACTTCGCGCCGCTCGGCGATGCGGCGACCGGATGGGACGGCGTCCTCTTCGAGCTCGGGATGGGCGCGAAGAAGGAGGCCGCGGCGGCCTGGTGCTCCGACTCGCAGCGCGACTTCGCCGTCGAGTTCGAGGCGCGCCTCGCCGCCGCCGACGACGAGTTCTCCTTCCTGTTCCGCCACGAGACGGCGAACGAGCCGGGACTCGTCGCGACGAACGGCCCCGCCTACGCCGTCGACCTCGGCAAGTCGTCGTGGGGCCGCCTGCGCGAGGAGCACGGCCGCGGCCTCCTCGTCCAGCCGCGCCAGGAGATCTGGTGGCCGCTGCCCGAGCGCGCCGGCTGGAACCACCTCCTCGTCACTGCCGTCGGCCCGCGCATCACCGTCCGCCTCAACGGCTCGATCACCGTCGACACCGACGACCCGGCCGGCCGCCGCGCCGGCGCCTTCGCCTTCCGCGTCGCCCCCGACAGCGGAGTCCAAGTGCGACAAGTGCGAGTGCGCGACCTCTAGCACGCCCGTCGCGGCGCCCGAAGAGCGGTACGGATCCTGCTTTCCGAGCGTCATGCCGTGGTCGTCTCCGACTCCTCCGGCCCGGCGCACGCCGTGGTTCGCGCTCGCCGCGCTGGCCGCCGGCCTCGCGACGCTGGCACGCCTTGCATGGATCGAGCGCAGTTACTTCACCGCGCCGCTCGTCCAGCAGGCGCTCGACGATCGCCATGAGCGCCTCCGCTCCAGCGGGAACGTCGGCCTGCTGCTCGGCGTCGTCGCCGCGGCTCTGATCGTCGTCAACCTCTGCTACCTCGTGCGCCGCCGACTCCTCGGCGTCGCGTGGCTCGGCGGACTGCGCGGCTGGCTCGACCTCCATGTCGTCTCGGGGCTGCTCGCCGGCGGCTGCGTGATGCTCCACGCGGCGGGCCACCTGCGCAGCGCATCTGCCACCATCGCCAGCGGCGCGCTCCTCGTCGTCCTGTTGACGGGAGTGGTCGGCCGCTACGTCCTGGCGCAGATCCCGCGGACGCGCGAGGGGCGTGAGCTGTCGCTCGACGAGGCGCACGCCCGCTTCGCCGAGCTGCGCCGCGACTTCGCCGCGCTCGGCCTGCCGCCGCTCGAGTTCGAGCCGGTCGCCGGGAAGCAGCGCCCATCGAAGCTGGTCACCCTTGCCCGCGTCCTCTTCGGCGATCCGCACGCGCGCGCCGCTGCACGGCGCTACCGGTCGCTCCTCGCCGAGCGCTCTCCCGACGTGGCCGTCCGCGCCCGCGTCGCGGACCAAGTCGACGCGATCGTCGCCGAAGCGCGACGTCTCGCGCGACTGGATGACCTCTCGGCGCTGATGGCCTCGTGGCGCTTCCTCCATCGCTGGCTCGCGCTGGTGATGGTCGGCACGGCGGCGTGCCACGTCGCGCTGGCGATCCGCTGGTCCGAACTGCGTCTGGGCGAGCTCTCCTGGCGAGGGCTCTGGCCGTGAAGCTCCGCGCGCTCGCTTTCACGCTGCTGGGGACCGCGCTCGTCGCGCTGGCAGCGCTGCTGGCGCGCGAGGCGCCGAGCCCCGGCCCGCTCGCCGCTCCGCACGCGCGGCAGCCCGCGCTGGCCGGCGCCGACGGCTGCCCGAAGTGCCACGCCGAGGAGGGGCTGGCCTCCGGCTGCATCGGTTGCCACCGCGAAGTCGGCGCGCAGCTCGCGACGGCGACGGGATGGCACGGCTCGCGTGCCGCCGACGGCGTCGCCGAGTGCGAACGGTGCCACGGCGACCATTGGGGCGCCGACTACCCGCTGGTGAGCGCGCGCGCGTGGGGCGGCGAGCCGACCTTCGCGTCGGTCCACGCGCACGCGCCGTTCGAGCTGGCGGGCGCCCACGCGCCGCTGACCTGCGACCGCTGCCACGCCGCGGGCGACGGAGCGCGCACCTACCTCGGCCTCTCGCAGCAGTGCCGCTCGTGCCACGCCGATCCGCATGGCGCCGCGATGAGCGACGAGTGCGCCGCGTGCCATTCGCAGGACGCGTTCGTGCCGGCCGCGAAGTTCGAGCACACCCGGCGTTTCCCGCTGCTCGGCCCGCACGAGCGGATCGCCTGCGACGACTGCCATCCGGGCGCGCGGCGCGACGCGACGACGGCTGCGGCGGAGCCGCTCGACTTCACGGTCGTCCGCGGGAAGCGTTGCGAGGAGTGCCACGAATCGCCGCACCGCGCGCCGCTGCCTGGACGGTGCGACGACTGCCATCGCGCCACCGACCTCGTCTTCGCCGCAGCGGCGGACCGCCTGCCGCACGCCGCGCACGCCGCGAGCGGCTTCGAGCTGACCGCGCCGCACGCCGACGTCGCGTGCGATCGCTGCCACGAGCCGGCCGCGCCGTTCGCCGCGCGCTACCCCGGCCGCAACGCCGACCAATGCGCGGCGTGCCACCGCTCGCCGCATGGCGGTCAGTTCGGCGCGCGCGAGGACGCCTGCGCGGCGTGCCACCGAGCGAGCTTCGCCGCGTCGACGACGACGCCGGCCGGCCACCAGCCGTCGCTGACCGGAGCCCACCTCGCCGCGGCGTGCGCCTCCTGCCACCGCGCGCCGCACGCGGGCGCTCCGGTCCGCTTCGTCGCGACCCCGACCGCGTGCGCCGCCTGCCACGCCGACGCGCACGGCGGCCAATTCGTCGCGGCCGGAGAGACGTGCGACGAGTGCCACGACACGGCCGCCTTCGTGCCGTCGCGCTTCGACTTCGCCGGCCGCCACCCGCCGCTCGATGGAGCGCATGCGCGCGTCGAGTGCGCGGAATGCCACGTGCGGCCCTTCGTCGGCGCGCCGATCCGCTGGTCGACGACGCCGACCGAGTGCGCGAAGTGCCACGACGATCCGCATGCGGGGCAGTTCTCCCACCATCGCGGCGGTTGCAGCGCATGCCACGGTGAGGAGCGTTTCGCGCCGTCGACCATCACGGCGTCGCGCCACCTGCCGCCGCTCGCGGGAGCCCATCGCGCGGTCGCTTGCGTGCAGTGCCATCTGTCCGACGCGCGGAACGTGGCGCGGTACGCCGGCACGCCGCGCGACTGCAAGAGCTGCCACGCCGACCCGCACGCCGGCCAGCTCACCCGCGCCGGCAACGACTGCAACCGCTGCCATCGTTCGGAGGAACGGTGGTTGCCCGTGACGTTCGACCACCAGCGCGACGCCCGCTTCGCGCTCGATGGCGTCCATGCCCGCCTCGACTGCTCGGAATGCCACGCGCGCGTGGCGCTGCCGGACGGACGCGAGGTGGTCCACTACGCCCCGCTCGGAGTCGAATGCCGTGACTGCCACACCGGACGGTGAGCTGCCGCGACCGCCGCGGCGGCGCGCGCTCCTCGGCGCCCTCGTGGTCGGCGTGCTGGCGGCCTGCTACGCGATCGGGCCGCTGCCGCGCCAGTCGTGGGACGAGGGGCGGTTCGGGCCGCTGGTGCCCCATCGCACCTTCCCGACCGACTGCTCGCTCTGCCACGTCCCCGAGCGGTGGGACGTGCTGAAGGAGTCGTTCCACTACGACCACGCGGCGCAGGCGGGCGTCGCGCTCGAGGGCGCCCACGCGTCGGCGGCCTGCCTCCGATGCCACAACGATCGCGGACCGGTGCGCGACTTCGCCGTGCGCGGATGCGGCGGCTGCCACGTCGATCCGCACGACTCGACGCTCGGCCCCGACTGCAAGGAGTGCCACGACGAGCGGACGTGGCAGCCGATCGGCCGCATCGCCGAGCACGCGCAGACCCGCTTCCCGCTCGTCGGCGCCCATCTCGCGACCGCGTGCGACCGCTGCCACGCCGAGGCGCGCGTCGGCCGCTTCGTCGGCGAGTCGCCCGAGTGCGCCGCCTGCCACGCCGCCGACCTCGCGCGCGCGACCCAACCCGACCACGCCGCGCTCGGCTACACCGACGACTGCCAGCGCTGCCACTCGCCCACCGCGTGGGACGCGGCCCACTTCGCCCACTCGACGTTCGCTCTCGTCGGCCAGCATCGCTCGGCCGCATGCAACTCGTGCCACGTGGGCGGCGTCTTCGCCGGCACGCCGCGCGACTGCTTCTCCTGCCACGCCTCCGACTACGCCGGCGCGCAGAACCCCGACCACGTCGCCGCCGGTTTCTCGACGCAGTGCGACCAATGCCACACTCCCGTCGGCTGGGGCAAGGGCGGCTTCACCCACGACTCCTTCCCGCTCCGCGGCGCGCACGGCGGCCTCGGCTGCACCGACTGCCACACGACCTCCACCTATCCGGCCTTCTCGTGCACCCACTGCCACGAGCACCGCCAGTCGGAGGCGGACGACGAGCACGACAACGTGAACGGCTACGTCTGGAGCAGCCCCGCCTGCTTCTCCTGCCATCCGGACGGACGCGAGTGAGACGGGTCGCCGCCCTCTCCGCGCTCCTCGCCGGATCGACGGGAGCGATCGCCCCTGCCGCCGCCGCGCAGGAGGTGGCGCGCGGCACGGCGCCGGCCGGGCGGCGCGACGTCGACGCGCCCGTGACGCAGGTCGCCGCAGATGGCGTCTACTTCGCGGCGGGCTCCGATGCGGGCGTCGTCGTCGGCGCGCGCGGCACGCTCGAGCGCGACGGACGCGTGATCGCCGAGATCGAGGTGCGCCACGTGAGCGCGACGTCGTCGTTCGCGGCGCTGCTGGTGGTGGAGTCCGACCAACGGCCGCAAGCGGGCGATCGCGCGGTGCTGCGCGGCCTCGGTCCGCCCGGCGAAGCGACGTCCCGCGCACCCGCGACCGGCGAGGGGCCGGGCGAGGCGAAGCCGTTCGAGCCGCTCCTCGCGCCCGCGGTGAAGGCCGACTCGACGACGCGCGGCAACCTCTTCCACGGGAGCGCCGGGTTCTCGACGAGCTGGCTGCGCGACCTCGAGAACGACCGCGAGTACCTCAACCTCCGCCTCTCGACCGCCGGCGACGTCGAGCGGCTCGGCGGCGGGCCTTGGTCGCTCCAGTACCGCTTCGATCTCGACCGCCGCAGCGGCGACGGCTACGACGACGATCCGCAGCGCGACGAATGGCGGCCGCGCGTCGACACCACGCTCCTGCGGCGCCACTTCGACGACGGCAGCACGCTCGGCCTCGGCCGCTTCACGCCGCTCGCGCTGCAGGGGATCGGCCGCCTCGACGGCGCCTTCGCGGAGGAGGTGTTGGGCGACGGCGCGCGGATCGGCGGCCTCGTCGGCTTCCGGCCCGATCGCGAGAACTACGGCCCGCGGACGAACGACCTCGTCGCCGCGGGCTGGGCCGTCCTCGCCGGCAAGAGCTCCGGCGGCACGCGCTGGAGCACGTCGGCCGGCGCGCTCGCGAGCTGGTTCGAGGGCAATGCCGACCAGCACGCGCTGCTCGCCGACGCGTCGGCCACCTTCGCCGGTGGCCACTGGCTGCGCACGTCGGCGCAACTCGACGCCTACTCGGGTAGCGAGGAGCGCCGCTCGGGCGCGAGCCTCACGCGCCTCCACGCGAGCGGCTGGCTGCGCGTGTCGGAGCCTTTCGGCCTGCGCGCGACCTGGTCGCACTACGAGAACCCCGACACCGACTCGCTCCGCGCCCTCACGCCCGACGATGCGAGCTACGGCCGCGGCCGGTCGCGCGGCGCGCTCGCGGCGGTGGAGACCTGGCGGACGGGGCTGGCGCTGGAGCAGGAGGCGGCCGCGGTGATGGGCGACGGCACGCCGACCGAGCTCCAAGTCACGCTGCGCGCGCGCGACGCGACGCTGCTCGACTGGGAGACGATCGGCGGCGACCTCGCCCTCTTCAACCTGGTCGGCCTCGACCAGGAGGGGTTCGGCGGCAGCGTCGGGATCGGCTGGCAGCCGACCGTCGACCTCGCGCTGCGCCTCGGCTACGACGCGACCAGCCTCGAGATCGACGGCGGCGACGCTTTCCTCTCCCACACCCTCTCGCTCTACGCGACGCGGCAGCTCGGCGCGACCGGCTCGCTCTGGCTGCGCGCCGCGCGCAACCTCGGCGACGCGCTCGACGCGGTCGAGCTCGACCTCGGCGTCACGTGGCGCTTCTGACCCGCAGCGAAGGACGTCCCCGCGATGCTGCTGCCCCTCCTCGGATTCGTCGCCGCGCTCGTGCCGCTGCTGCTGGCGCTGGCGTGGCTCGAGCGGCGCGCGGCGCGGCAGCGCGAGGCGGAGGCGCGCGGCGAGCTGGCCGACGCGCGCGCGCGCGGCTCCGACCGGGCGCTGGCGCAGCATCCGCAGATCGATCCGCTGCAGTGCGTCGGCTGCGGGCTGTGCGAGAAGGCGTGCCCGGAGGACGGCGTGCTTGCGGTGTTGGAGGGCGTCGCGCGCGTCGTCCACGGCGCGCGCTGCGTCGGCCACGGAAGGTGCGAGGTCGCGTGCCCCGTCGGCGCGATCCGCGTCGGACTCGGCGACGTCGCCGCGCGCGATGATCTGCCCCTGCTCTCCGCGGCGCACGAGTCGAGCGTGCCGGGCCTCTTCCTCGTCGGCGAGCTCTCCGGCATCGCGCTCATCCGCCACGCGATCGCGCAGGCGACGACGGCGGTCGCCGAGATCGCGCGCCGGCGCGGCGGACGCGACCAAGCGGGCTGCCACGATGACGGCGTCGTCGACGTCGCGATCGTCGGCGCCGGGCCGGCGGGCCTCGCCGCCGCGCTCGCCTGCATCGAGCGCCGCCTCGGCCACGTGCTGATCGAGCAGGACGAGCTCGGCGGCACGCTGCTCCACTACCCGCGGCAGAAGCTCGTGATGACCCAGCCGGTCGAGCTGCCGCTGATGGGAAAGCTGCGCAAGAGCGAGTACCTCAAGGAGGAGCTCGTCGAGCTCTTCCACGAGGCGGCGCGCCGCTTCCCGCTCCAGCTCCGCACGCGGACGAAGGTCGAGGCCGTCGCGCGGGACGGCGCGAACTTCGTCGTGAACGCGCGCGACGCCGCCGGCGCGACGACGATCCGCGCGCGCCACGTCGTGCTGTCGCTGGGTCGGCGCGGCTCGCCGCGCAAGCTCGGCGCGCCCGGCGAGGAGCGGACGAAGGTCGCCTACCGGCTGATCGACGCCGCGCTCCACCGCGACCAGGACCTGCTGGTGGTCGGCGGCGGCGACAGCGCGGTCGAGGCGGCGCTGGCGCTGGCCGGCCAGCCCGCCAACCGCGTGACGCTCTCCTATCGCAAGGAGGCGTTCTTCCGGCTCAAGCAGCGGAACGAGGAGCGGATCACCGCCGCCGCCGCGACCGGTCGCGTCCGAGTCCTCTTCGGCAGCGACGTCGTCGCGATCGACGAGACGACCGTCACGCTCACGACGCGCGAAGGCGGCGCCGTGCGCCCCGTCGTGCTACCCAACGCATTCGTCTTCGTCTTCGCCGGCGGCACCCCCCCGTTCGACCTCCTGCGCGCCGCCGGCGTCACCTTCGGCAGCCCCGCCGCAGTTTCAAATCGGGTTCAAATCGGCGGCACGCCGCGTGCAATCGCAGTCGCCCCGCCCCGCTCCCACGGACCGGCCTGATCCCAGCGCCCTCCCGCCGATTCGAATCGGGTTCGATCCTGCGGTAACCGTCACTGTCGCCGTGGAGAGGCGTCTCCGTCGCAACGAGGAGACTCCGCATGCCGATTCCCATCCGTCTCGACGAACCCGGCAGCTTCCACCACGTGACGAATCGCGGCGCCGCGCAACGACCGATCTTCGAGTTCGAGCGCGACGCCCGGAAATTCCTCTCGCTCATCGCGCGCGTCGCCCGCGACGGGCTGCTCGAAGTGGTCTCGTTCGTGTTGATGACGAATCACTTCCACCTCTACGTCCGCAGCCCGAAGGGCGAGCTCTCGAAGGCGATGCAACGCGTCGAGCTGGCCTACGTCCGCTGGTTCAACCTCGTGCGGGGGCGCGACGGGCCGCTGCTGAAGAGCCGCTTCTGGTCGCGGCGGATCTTCGAGCTGCTCGACGAGCGCGCGGTCGCCGCCTACATCGACGGGAACCCGGTCGCGGCGCACCTCGTCGCGCGACCGGAGGACTACCCCTGGAGCAGCGCGTGGCTGCGTGCCAGGGGAGCGCTGCCGCGATGGCTGACCCCCTTCGACCCGCGGCCCCGGCGACAGTCGACCGCAGCGGAGCGAGCGGCGTCCAACTGGGTGACGCAGCAGCGCATCCGCGCCAACCGGGGCAACCGGTTCGACGATCCGCTGCGCCACTTGATCCACGCTGCGCCTGGCCACGTGCGCGACTGGCTGCGACAGCGCGCGATCGTCGCGGATGGTGCCGTCTGCGACGTGCCGGTCGCGGCGCCGATGGCGGTCGATGCCGCTCTCGGCGAGTTGCCGGTGCCGGCGGTCGACGCGACCGACCTCGATCCCCGTCTCGAAGACTCGCTCCGACCCGCGCGCGTCGCATTCCTGCGATCGCTCTGCGGGCTCGACTGGACCGCGATCGCCGCCTGCACCGGCCTCGCCGCGACGACGGCTCGCGACGCCGCGCGGCGACATGCGCTCCGCATCGCGGACGACGATCGCTACGCGCGGTGGGCGGCCGCCGTCACGTCGCGCGCGATCGACGCGACGTTCGGCCGCGCGCCCGCGTGCGCCGGCGAGCGCCACAGCATCCCGCGTGCCGCCGATTTGAACCCGATTTGAAACTGCGGCGGGCTCAGCGCGCGACCACTTCGAGCCGGATGCCGCCCTGATCGCAGCTGATGCCGCCGATCGATCCCGCGGGCATGTGCTTCTTCAGCAGCGCGGGGTCGAGTTGCTCGAGGGCGGCGAGGAACGATTGCATGGCGCGCTCGACCGGGTCGACGGCGGGCTCGTGCTCCTCGGCGCCGGCCGATCCGTCGTCGGCCTCCTCGCCGAAGCCGGCGCCGCCGTCCTCCTCGCCGTCCTCCTCGCCGTCGCCCTCCTCGTCGCCCTCGGTGTAGCCCGGGTCGATCTCGGGCGTGCGCATCGAGTTGCTGATCGAGTCGAGCAGCTCGGTCGAGTTGCTGGCCCACAGCAGGAACGCCGGCGCCGTCGACAACGCGTCGAAGTTGGCGGTGAAGCCGGGCGAGCTGCGCAGGTTCGGGAGCTCGACGTTGCTCTTGCGGCGCAGCATGTCCTGCAGCAGCGTCGCCGACGGCGAGACCACGATGAAGTCGTCGACGATCGCGTAGGAGACCGGGACCGGCGGCATCGGGAGCGTGTAGATCACGTAGCCCTCGAACTCGCTCTTGCGCCGCGCCGCGTGGAGCCCCTGGCTCCGCAGCAGCTTGTCGATCGACGCCGCCAGCGCCGCGGCGTTCTTCACGCCGACCGCGACGGCGAGGTTCATCGACGGGCCGCCCTGCAGCCCCATCCCCATCAGCGACTCCTCCGGCGGCACGGCGACCATCGTCAGCGCGAGCCGCCCGTCGAGATGGTCGAGCAGGTCGCGCCGCGGCTCGAACGCGTCGGCCTCGGCCGCGGCGGGCGCGCTCCCCTCCGCCGCCGGCGCGCCGAAGAGCGGCCGGCCGCCCAGCTCCACCGCGAGCGCGTTCGCCGCGTCGAGCCCGCTCGGCAGGTCGAGCTGCAGCGAGAAGGCCATCTCCGCGTCGACCGGCAGCAGCTTCAGCAGCTGGTGGTCGCCGCCGTTCATGAAGGCCATCAGCACCTTCGCGAGGCCGACCGGCGTCCACGCCTGGTGCGCTTCGAGCCGCATCTCCGCGGCGTCGAGGCGGAGCCGCGCCGCCAGCGCGCCGAGCTGGTCGAGGCCGAGCGTCCGCTGCGTCCGCATCTCGGGCCGCTCGTCGCCGTCGGGGCCGGCCGGCTCGAGCCGGGCGCGGATCGCGGCGCCGCTGTCGAGGAAGAGCTTGATGCCGCCCGGCTTCGCGGCCAGCGACCGCAGGAACGCCGGGCTCGCGCCGAGCGTCTCGCCCGCCTCGCCGTCGAGCCCCTGCAGCACGCGCGCGAACCAGTCGCTCGTCGCCCCGCTGCCGACCGCCGTGCCGACGGCCAGCGTCGTGCCGGTGCCGGCGATCTGGAACGACCCCTTGTCGTGCTCGGCGAGCGGCGTCACCTGCACCACCTCGCGCGCGCCGACCGTCTCGCTCTTCAGCACCGCCTCGCCGCGCTCGACGGACTTCTGCGCCAGCGCGGTCGCGCCCGCCAGCAGCTCGGCCGCATGCTGCGACGACTCGAGCGCGAGGAACGCATGGCCCTTCGACTCGCCGAAGAGGTCGCCGCCGACCGCGACGCCGGCGCGCCCGTCGATCATGCGCGCCAGCTCCATCACGTCGACGCCGAGCTCCTCCTTCGAGCTCTGCGCCAGCGCCTCGAGCAGCGCCGCGAACGCGTCGCGCAGCGGAGCCGCCGCCTCGTCGCCCACCATGCGGCCGTGGGCCGACGCGCGCCACTCCGCCAGCAGCTCGTCGACCGAGTCGATGCCGACGAAGAAGAGCGTGTCGGACGGCGCGACCGACTCGTAGCCCGCGACGACGCGCGCGGCGGCGGGCGCCGCGGCGGGCGCGGCCTCCTGCCCCTCCTGCAGCGCGAGGGGGACGACGGCGAGCAGCGCGGCGAGCTCCATCGGGATCACTCCATCACTCCTGCGGGTAGACGAGGATGCGGTCGTGGACCAGCAGCGCGACGTCGCTCTTCTGGTCGCCGGTCAGGTCGGCCACGACGAGCTCGCGCGGCTCGCGGCCGCCGCCGCCGTCGCGCTCGAAGATGCTCTCTTCGTAGACCGGGAACTGCAGGACGTGGGCGAGGCCGCCGTCGACCAGCGCCGCGACGGTCAGCAGGTGGCGGTTCGACTCGGTGATGACGGCGTCGGTGATGCCGTCGGAGTTCACGTCGCCGAACGCGATCTGGTCGAGGTACGCGTTCTTCAGCGGGCTCTCGTAGTCGTCGGTCTCGACGAAGCCCGGGTCGGCGAGGCCCGCCTGCACCACCGCGAACCGCTCGGCGCACAGCAGCACGACGTCGTGGCGCCCGTTCCCGTCGAGGTCGGCGACGCGCAGCCCCTTCGGCTCGAGGTCTCCGAGCTCGACGCTGCCGACCGTCTTGCCGGCGCCGTCGACGAGGCGCAGCGCGCGCAGCGTGCGCGTCGACTTGTCGACGACGACGACCTCCGGCTTGCCGTCGCCGTCGAGGTCGCCCGCCGCGACGCAGCCGACCTTGGCGCTCGGCTCCTCGAGATTCCACTGCGCGACGACGCGCGGGGCGCCCTTCGCGTCGAAGGCGATCGCGCGCGCGAAGTTGGGGCCGGGCACCAGGAGCTCGGCCGCGCCGTCGCCGTCGCAGTCGCCGTGGAAGAGCGCCGTGCGCGGCAGCCCCTTCAGCACGCCGAGGCCGGCGACGTCGGTCGTCTCGATCGGCGCGAAGGCGATCGCCCCGTCCGCGCCCTTCGCCGCCAGCAGCACGCGCGGCAGCTCGGTCGGCACGAAGACCATCGCGTCGCGCAGCCCGTCGCGGTTGAGGTCGACGAGCCAGAGGTCGTTCGGGTCGGTCGGCAGCTTCTTCAGCTCGACGGTGAACGGCTCGCCGCCGGCGACGCGCGTCAGCGACCACGTCTTCGCGTTGCCCTTGCCCGCCGCGACGAGCGCGATCAGGCTCGCCTTGCCCGCGCCGTCGAGATCGGCCGCGTCGAGCGCGAGGAGCGCGTCGCCCTTGAAGCCGCGCGGCTCGGGAAAACCGGGGCGGCCGCGCGCGTCGATCTTCGCGACGCCGATCGCCCCCTCCTCCGGCGCCGCGACGATCAGCTCGGGCTTGCCGTCGCCGTCGAGGTCGGCCAGCCGCGGCTGGCGCGCGCCGACCAGGCTCGCGCACGCGTCGGGCCGGCTCGACAGCCCGTCGGGATCGCTGTCGTGCAGCACGACGCGCGCGGCGGACGGCTCGCAGACCAGGAGCTCCGCCTTCCCGTCGCCGTCGAGGTCGGCCAGCAGCTCGTCGCGCGCCTTCTCGTCCTTCTGCGCCGCGTACGCGACGAGGCGCGGCGAGGAGAGGCCGAGCTCGCCCGTCTTCGCGCTCGCGCCCGCCGGCGCCAGCTCCAGCAGCGCGACGCGGCCGCTGCGCCGCCGCACGACGGCGACGTCGGCGCGGCCGTCCTTGTCGAGGTCGGTCACGGCGTAGTTGCGCAGCTCGGTGAAGGGGAAGAGGCGCTCCGGCCCCATCTCGCCGCCGCCGCGATTGAGGCGGAAGCGCAGCGGCGCGTCGGCCTCCGCCTTCACGTAGAGGAGGTCGTTCTTGCCGTCGCCGTCGAGGTCGGTCAGCGCGAAGCCGTCGGGCGACGCGGTCGCGTTCAGGAGCTCGGGCGCCTCGGCCAGCTTTCCGTCGGCGCCCTGCAGGAAGAGCTGCGTCTTGCGCCGGCCGAGCACCAGCACGTCGGTGCGCCCGTCGCCGTCGACGTCGCCGCAGCGCACCGCCTGCCCGACGTTCAGGAGCTCGTCGAGGTCGAAGCGCGCGCGGTCGCCGAAGCTCCCCTTCGCGTTGCGGTAGACGATGGTGAGCTTCCCCGAGTCGCCGACGAAGGCGAGGTCGTTCTTGCCGTCGCCGTTCAGGTCGGCGATGGCGAGCGAGCTCACCTTCTGCTCGGTCGGGAACGACTCGCGGTCGAAGTGGACCTCGTCGGCGTAGTCGTTCGTCTTCTCGCCCGCCTGCGTCGCCTGCGACGGCTTCAGCGCCTCGCCTGGCTTGCGCTGCAGCAGGAAGTCGATGCGCGCCTTCGGGTTGTTGACCACCGCGAGGTCGCTGTCGCCGTCGCTGTCGACGTCGGCCGCGAGCAGGCGGAAGACGCCGTCGTTCAGCCGCGAATTGATGACGCCGCTCCAGCCGTACTCCTCGGCCATCGGCACGCCGCGCGGCGGGACGGGCGCCGCGGCGACGAGCGCGCACGCGGCGGCGACGACGAGGCGGCGAGGGGCGGCGGCCATCGGGGGATCTCCGCGGAGCGTCGGCGTGCGAGCCGGACGACGAGGGCGTGGCACTGTAGCTACACTCCCGCGCTCCACCAGCCGATCGACGCGAGGGACGACCGATGGCCTCCATGAATCCCGCTCTCCGCCGCGTCGCGCTCGCCGCGCTCCTCGCCGCCGCCACTGGCGCGACCGCCGCGGCCGACGAGCTCGTCCTGGCCGGCGGCGCCGTGATCCGCGGCTCGATCCTCAAGGAGACGAGCGACGCGCTCCACGTCGACCTCGGCTTCACCGTGCTGACCGTGCCGCGCGCGCAGATCCTCGACCGCCGCGCCGACGGCGCCGCCGCGGCCGAAGCCGGCGCCGAAACGCGCCGCGGCCTCTACTCGAAGAAGTCGCTCCCCGAGATCTCCGTGCGCGAGGCCGTCGAGCAGTTCGGCGAAGGCGTGGTGTTGATCAAGAACCCGAGCTCGCTCGGCTCCGGCTTCATCGTCAGCGACGACGGCCACGTCGTCACGAACGCGCACGTCGTGCAGGGCGAGACCGAGGTCACGGTCACCGTCTACAAGAAGGTCGACGGCCAGATCGAGCGCAAGGTCTACGAGAAGGTGCGCATCGTCGCGGTGAATCCCGAGGTCGACCTCGCGCTCCTCAAGATCGACGCCGCCGAGCTCGGCGACACCAAGCTCACCAAGGTTTTCCTCGGCGAGATCGACGCCGTGCGCCAGGGCCAGACCGTCTTCGCCGTCGGCGCGCCGGAGGGCCTCGAGCGCAGCGTCTCCGAAGGCATCGTCTCGACCACCAACCGCGAGCGCGAGGGGCTCGTGTACATCCAGACCACCGCGCAGGTGAACCCCGGCAACAGCGGCGGCCCGCTCTTCAACAAGAACGGCGAGGTCGTCGGCGTCGTCGCCTGGAAGCTGCTCTTCAGCGAAGGGCTCAACTTCGCGATCCCGATCAACTACGTGCAGCACTTCCTCGACAACCGCGACGCCTTCGCCTTCGACCGCGACAACCCCAACAACGGCCGGCGCTACCTGCCGCCGCCGACGAAGAGGAAGAAGGACGCGGAGAAGCAGTAGCCGCCGCGACCGCGGCACGAGGAGCGACGCGCGATGCGAGGCGGCGCGGCTCGCGGAGGAGCGGTGATCGCGGCGATCGTCGCGGTGGTGGCGGTCGCGTGGTGGGTGGCGAGCGGCGGCGACGAGCGATCGCTGCCGTTGGCCGGGACGGGCGCCGAGTCGAGCTCGGCTGCATCGCAGGATGACGCGTCCGCGGGCGGCGCGCTCCCGTCGGCGTCGCCCGCCGCGCGCGACGCGGCGCCGCTCCCGGCCGCGACGCGCGCGCTCGACGAGTCGCGCTCACCCGACGAGAGCGACGGTCTCGCGATCGAGGTCGTCGACGCGGCCAGCGGAGCGCCGTGCGGCGGTGCGAGGCTGCTCGCGTTCTGGGGCTCCGAGCCGTGGTGGCTCGGCCGCTTCCTGCAGGATGACGCCACTCTCGCGGCGAAGCGCGACGCGGCCTACGTCGCCGATCCGGACGGCCGCGCGCGGATCCGGCCGCGCGGCGCCAGCGATTGGATCGTCGCGCTCCACGGCGAGTCGTGGGGACTCGCGCAGCTCGACCCGACGAAGCCGGAACCGCTGCGGATCGCCGTCGCTCCGCGCGAGACGCTCGAAGTGGAGGTGGTCGACGCGCGCGGCGCGGCGGCGCCGGGGATCAAGGTCGAGATCGGCAAGGTGCGGCCCGACGACGGCCGCGGCCGTCGCCTCATGCTGCGCTTCGACTCCTGCGCCGAGACGACCAGCGACGCGGCGGGACGCGCGCGCTTCCGCGGACTCGAGTTCGTGACCGACCTCCTCGCCGGCGGAACCCTCTCCGTCGTCGCGTCCCCGCCCCTGGCGGCGCAAGTCGCCGCAGCCGTTCCGCCGCGCGAGCAGCGGACGGCACCCCTGCGCGTGACGCTGCCGCGGATGGGCACGGTGCAGGTGCGGCTGGTCGACGCGCGGGGCGAGGTCGTGCCGGTCGACGCGATCGGGACGATCATGGGGAGCGGCGAGGGGCTCGAGCCGGGAGAGTCCGTCCGATTTCCGCTGGCTTCGGGCATCGCCGCCCCGGTCGCGATCGGAGTGGGCATCGCACCGACCGCGTTCATCGTCCCGCCCGGCCTCTGGCAGCTGAAGGCGAGCCGTCCCGGGCCCACCGCGATCGACGAGCAGGTCACGCTCGACATCGTCGTGCCATCGACGCGGATGGTCGCGCTCTCCGGCTCGGTCGTCCTCGACGACGGCGCGCCATGGCACGGAGCGCTCGACCTGCGTTGGCTGATCCCGACGGAGAGGACGGGCGTCTTCGACAACCCGGTCTGGGGCACGACGACGGACGAGAGCGGCGGCTTCGAGACGGCGATCGTCGAGAGCGCGTTCAAGTTCGGCGCCCCGACCGTCACGTTCTCCACGAAGCGGGGCGACGACGTCGCGCTCTCGAGCGAGCGGCTCCCCCTTCCCGAGTGGCGCGGCCAGGCGGCGCTCGACGTCGGCGAACGGCTCGTGCTGCACGCGCCAGCCGTCGTCATCGAAGGCGTCGTCGTCGACGCGGAGGGTCGCCGGATCCCCGATGTCTCGGTGAATGCGTACCGCAAGGAGCGACCGGACGACGATCCCTTCACCAAGGCCTTCGGGAGCATCGAGTTCCAGCACTCGGTCGACGGACGCTTCCGGCTCGTCGCGCCGCGCATCGACGACGAGATCCGCGTGAACGCATTCACGAGGTTCGAAGGCTGGACCGTCGAGGGCGCCGCCACCTGGAAGGGCGGGAGCAAGGAGCTCCGCATCGTCGTCACCAAGCGCGGGGCGGTCGCGCTCCGTGTCCTGCTCCCCGATGGTCTGCCATCGCGCGCGCTTTACGCCGGACTGCGACTCCCGGAGTGGCGCAGCGACGACACGCCGCGCACCTTCAGCTCCGTCGCGCTCGACGGCAGGGACGAAGCGCTGCTCGAGACGGATCCGCGGGCGGTCGATGTCGTCGTGCGTTCGAACTCCGACACACGTCCGCTCTTCGAGCAGCGCGACGTCGTCGTCCGGCCAGGCGAGGTGACGCGCCTCGCCGAGATCGACCTGCGCGACGTCGTGAGAGCCCTCCGCGTGACCGTCCTCGATCCCGACGGCGCGCCGGCGAAGCGAGGCTCCGCGCGGATCTACGAGGCGGGCCGCATGACCGTCCCGATCGACCAGGCCGAGCTGCGCGGGAAGCCCATCGAGCTGGTCACTCGCCAGCCGGTCGACCTGTTCATCACGTCGCCGGGCTGCCGCTCGCTCATCGCGCGCGGAGTCTCGAGCGACCACACGGTGCAGCTGGCAGGCTCCGTCGGCGTCGAAGTGCAGATGCGCTTCCGGAGACTGCCACCGCTCGAAGGATCGCAACGCTGGTGGGTCCGTCTCCACCGGCTCGAGACGCCGCTCGATCGCAGCGAGTGGCCCGTGGCCCGGCTCGACGACGAGGGCGAGTGCGAGTTCGCCGTCGACGACCCCGGCGACTACGAGTTCACGCTCCAGCGCGACTTCGAGGCGCCGCGCGACGTCCCGAACCCTCGCGTGCTGATCCGTCCCGACTCGTTCTCGATCTCCGCCGCGCCGGAGGAGTCGACGCTCGTGCTCGACGTCGAGCCGATCGAGTAGCGCCGCGATCCGCGTCGCTCACTCGTCGCTCATCCGCTGCGCGAACGCCTCGATCACGGCGGGATCGACTTCGAGCGTGACTTCCGCAGCGCTGCCGGCCGGATCGAGCTCGAGGAGCTTCTCCGACTTCGGGAGCTGATCGCGGTGGAGGCGATTCCTCCCTTCGCGGCCTTGCACCATGAGGCGGAGCCGCCAGCGCGGCAGTGGCGGGAGCGCGAGCGTCGCGGCGCCGTCGGCGCCGATCGTCGCGGTGAGCCACGCGGCGACTCCGTCGAGCTTCGCGCCGTCGGGGAACGCGGAGACGTTGAAGACGAGGCGCGGATCGGAGGCGAGCGCGGCGGGCACGAGGCGGATCGTCGCGGCGACGGAGTTGCCGGGCGCGAGGACGAGTTCGATCGGACCGGAGACGCCTCGGCGCGCCGCCGAGCGGCCGCCGGACGCGAAGACCTCGACGTCGAGCGCGGCCTGGCGCGTCAGCAGCTGCAGCGTCCCCTCGCCGCTCCAGGCGAAGCGCGGTGCCGCCTCTGCCGATCCGGCGATGCGCGTCGCGATCAGGACGTTCTGGACGGGACGGCGCGACTCGTCGACCACGGTGATCGCGATCGCGCGGAGGTTCCCATCGAGCTCGATCTGCTGAAGCCGCGGATCGACGATCGTCGCGCGCTCGTCGACGACGACGCTCTCGACGCGCGCGAGGTAGTCGAGCGGGTCCTGGTTGCCGAGCGGGGCGACCTCGGCGTCGAACCGCCCCTTTTCCTTGGCGATCCACTGGAAGGCGCCGCGCGGGTCGATCTCCGCCTCGGCGACGACTTCGCCCGGCTTGTCGCCACCGGCGCGGCGGAAGCGGACGCGGAGGTCGGCGAGCCGGTCGCGCGGAAGCCCATCGACTACGACGCTGCCGAGGACGACGTTGCCAGCGGGACGCGCAGGCGAGAGCGTGAAGACGAGATCTCGGGCAGGAAGCGTGAGGGTCGAGTCAGCCGGAAGCTCACGCGCAGGGGAGTAGCCGTCGGCGCTGAGGCGGACGCGGTAGCGACCGGGCGGCCAGCCGATGAGCTCGAAGCGGCCATCGTCGTCGCTCGAGACCTCCGAGAAACCGAACTCCTCGCGCTCCATCTCGGTCGGCTTGCGGTCGAGCCATTCGACGCCGACCTCGACCTTCGCGAGCGGAGCGCCGTCGTCCCGCACGACCCGGCCGGCGAGCGTCGCCTCCAACGGACGGGCGACGACGTCGCCGAGGTCGACGTTTGCCCGCGGGAGCAGCGCCGGCAGTGGAAGGTAGGCGCGGCATGGCGGACGAGCGGCGGTCGAGGACAGCTGGAGGAGCAGCGTGCGGCGGAAGCAGGCGAGCTCGATCGAAGGAACAGCAAACCTGAATCCGCCGTCGGCGTCGGTGCGCACGCGGTTGCCGTACGCGCTGTCGTTGGCCCCGACCGTCCGCACGATCGCGTGGACGTCGCGGTCCGCCAGCGGCACCCTCTCCTCGTCCACCAGCCGCGCGATGAGGACCGGACCGGCGGATTCGCACGTCAACTTGGCGCGGACCGTTTCGGCGTCCTGCCGCGGACCGCTCCCGCGCCAAGTCTTCAAGCGATGGTCGCCGACGACGGGCCAGAGGTCCCAGTCCATCCCGAGCCCGATCGGATCGATCGTCGCCACTCCGTCGGCGAATGAAACCTGCATGGACTGGAGCCAGAAGCTCCGGGCCTCGGAGCGCTGCAACTGGCAGGAGACGAAGCCGCTGAAGGGAAGGCGCCTGCCGTCTCCGTCGACCAGCTCGATCTCGACCGCTCCCGACTCCGCGATCGTCAGCACGATCGGCTCGGTCGGGAGATCGTCGAGGTCGAACGGAGCTTGCGCGGCAGGCGTCATGCCGAGGCCGCAGCCGACGGCGACCCGGTGTCCCGTGTCGCTCGCGTGCGAGGCCAACAGGTCGATGTCGAGCAGGCGGGCACGCCCATCGCCGTCGGTCAACACCGCCGAATCGTCGAGGTAGGGGTTTTCCGACGCACCCTGCGCAATCCCGACCGCCACTCTGCTGCAAGGCGCGCCATCGCGGTCGACGACTTCGACGTCCAGCGCGGCGGCTTCCCGCAGGCGCAGCACGAGCGGCAAGAGCGGCGGCGCTCCCACTCCGGCGACGGCGCGGCGCCGCCCTTCCAGCGCAACGAGGACGCGGTGCGTCATCGCGGGCCAGTACCCGACTCGCGTCCGTCCTTCGCCATCGGTGCGGTGGACTTCGAGGACGAGGCGACGAAACTGCCGCGGCGCGTCAAGCAGCTCGTTCGCGCGACCCGGAGAGATCCACTCGCGTCGAACGCCTGAGACCAGCTGCATCACTGCCACCCCCGCCGCCGGTCTCCCGCTCACGGCGTCGACCAGCTCGACCGGCAGGCCGTCCTCCGGCGCCGGCGTCACCGTCAGTCCGAGCTGCGCAAGCCAGGCGTCGCTGCCGAGCGCCGGCTCTCCCGCTTCCATCGGCTTCGTCGCCACCCGCTCGCCCGCGATCGGCAGCGCTCCGTCGTTCGCGGCCGTCTTCGAGCCATCCGCGGTCGCTGCAGTCGCGGCACTCCCTGCCCCGCTTTCGTCTCGCGCCGGCTCCGCGAACCGTGCGGTCGCCCACCACCCCGCGCTCGCCGCGGCCACCAACAGCGCCGCCGCCGCCAACTTCGCTCCGCTCGACATCACCACCCCTCCCGCCACGCTCGCCTCCAGCAGCGCGGCTCCCGTCGTCGCGGGCGCGGCGAGCGCGACGGCCAACGACTTCCGCTCGCGCGGAGCGAGCAGCACGACCAGGTCTTCCGGTGCGAGCAGGCGGGCGCGCACCAGCTCGACGCCGCGCCTCACCCGCGTGCGCGCAGTCTCGACCGGCACGCTGGTCCGGCGCGCGATCGCCCGCGGCGGCAGCTCCTCGACGTAGCGGAGCAGCAGCGCGGTGCGGTAGGGCTCGTCGAGCTCGAGGACGATCGCGGCGACCCGCTGCTGGAGCGCGGCGCGCGCGACGACCACGTCGGTCGCGGGTTGCGCCTCGGGCTGCGCGGCGCCGCGCTCGTGGCGCTCCCGTCCTTCATCCCGCCGCGTGAATCCGCGGGCGATGCGCCGGGCGACGCTCGCGAGCCACGCCTGCGGTCTGCCCGCATCGGCCGGCGGGCGGCGCAGCGCGGCCAGCAGCGTCTCCTGAACGACGTCGTCGGCTCGCGCGGCGTCGAGCACCAGCGACGACGCGAGCCGGCGCAGCCACGCGCGGTGGCTCAGCAGCTCCTCGATCGCGGGTGGACGGTCCATCGCGTCGCGTTCCTCCGCCTCACGATGGCGGCTCGCGGCAGAAGCGGTTCACGCGGCGCCGCCGTTCGCACTCCGTCCGCAGCGCGACCCGCCGGGCCGCCGCCCGGTTCGTCTCCTTTCCTCCTCCGGCGGGGGCCGTCATGATGCTTCCCCCATGAACTCGAACCCGAGCAACTCGGGCGACGCGTCGGACGCGTCGTCCTCCTTCAAGCCGTACGTGTCGGCCGACACGCAGATGGTCGAGTCGACGATCGGGGCGATCGTCCTCGGCTCGATCCTCGGGATCGTCTTCGCCGCGGCCTCGGTCTACGCGGGCCTGAAGATCGGCCTCACGACCTCGGCGTCGATCCCGATCGGCGTGCTCTCGATCACGATCCTGAAGGCGTTCGGCAAGTCGACGATCCTCAAGAACAACATCGTCCAGACCACCGGCTCGGCCGGCGAGTCGCTGGCGGCGGGCGTCGCGTTCACGCTGCCGTCGCTGCTGCTCATGGGCTTCGAGATGGACCTGTGGAGGATCACGCTCATCGCGCTGCTGGGCGGGATCCTCGGCACGCTGATGATGATCCCGCTGCGCCAGAGCCTGATCGTGAAGGAGCACGGCAAGCTGCCCTATCCCGAGGGCACGGCGTGCGCTCAGGTGCTGATCGTCGGCGAGCGCGGCGGCTCGAGCGCGCGCAGCCTCTTCGGCGGGCTGCTCTTCGGCGGGTTGTGGGCCTACCTCGGCCGCATCGGCCACCTCTTCGCCGAAGGGCCCGAGTGGGTGCTGAGCAAGATCCCGTGGAAGGGGACGCTGGTCCCCTTCTTCAAGGGCGGCTCGATCAGCTTCGAGACCAACCCGGTGCTGATGGGCACCGGCTTCATCATCGGCTGGCGCACGTCGTTCATCATGCTGGCCGGCGGGATCCTCTCCTACCTCGTGCTCATCCCGGCGGTGCAGTTCTTCGGCGCGGAGATGACGTCGCCGCTGGTGCGCGACAAGGTGACGGGCGCGCTGGTCAAGGCGGGGCAGATGGAGCCCGGCCAGATCCGCAACGCGTTCATCCTCTACATCGGCGCCGGCGCGGTCGCGGCGGGCGGGCTGATCTCGCTGGCGAAGGCGCTGCCTACGATCGTCGGCGCGTTCCTGCGCGGGCTGTCGGGCCTCGGCGGCGGCGGCGCGGCGGTGAAGCGCACCGATCGCGACCTGCCGATGAGCGTCGTGCTGATCGGCTGCATCGTGCTGGTGCTGGCGATCTGGGCGCCCAACTTCGCCTTCGGGCAGAAGCTGATCGAGCGCGACATTCTCGGCATCAACTGGCTCTCCGCGATCCTGATCGTCGTCTTCGGCTTCTTCTTCACGACGGTGTCGAGCCGCATCACCGGCGAGATCGGCAGCTCCAGCAACCCGATCTCCGGGATGACGGTCGCGACGCTGCTGATCACCTGCCTCCTCTTCGTCGCGGTCAAGTGGACCGGCATCTCCTACAAGGAGATGGCGCTCTGCACCGCGGCGCTCGTCTGCGTCGCGGCCAGCAACGGCGGCGCGACGTCGCAGGCGCTGAAGTGCGGCCACCTGCTCGGGGCGACGCCGCGCGCGCAGCAGATCGCGATCACGTGGGGCGTCATCACCAGCGCCGCGGTGATCGGCTTCACGCTGATGTTCCTGAACGACAACTTCACGAGCTACCACAAGTTCGACGCGAAGGGCTTCGTCGCGAACGCGGCGACGCTCGAGGAGTACGGGAAGCAGGGGCGCGGGCCGGAGCTCGCGATCGAGACGGCGAGCACCGAGTTCCACAGCAAGTCGTGGGACACGCTCTACGTCCGCAAGAACCAGATGGATCCGGCCGATCCGTCGCGGATCCTCGTGCCGGTCGGCGCGTACCTGATCGAGAACGGGGCGATCGTCCACCGCCGCGATCCCGGCGTCTGCGGCACGGAGACGCAACAGCTCGCCGACGACGGCGTGACGGTCGAGCGCATCATCGGCAAGAAGCTCGACGCCCCGAAGGCGCGCCTCTTCCAGATGATCATCGACGGCGTGCTCGAGGGGACGCTCCCGTGGGAGCTCGTCCTCATCGGCGTCTTCATCGCGATCATGATGGAGCTGTGCGGCGTGCCGGCGCTGGCGTTCGCGGTCGGCGTCTACCTGCCGATCTCGACGAGCTCGTCGATCTTCCTCGGCGGGCTCGTGCGCAAGCTGGCCGACAAGAAGAGCAAGCTCACCGAAGCGGAGCAGGAGAGCTCGCCGGGCGTGCTCTTCAGCTCGGGCCTGATCGCCGGCGGCGCGCTCGTCGCGATCCTGAGCTGCGCGCTGGTGGCGCCGAAGACCGTCTTGAACCCCGACGGCTCCAAGACCAACACGACGCTGGTCGCGCACTTGCAGAAGGAGTACGGCTTCGACCTCAACCTGGCCAACCACCTCTTCGGCCCCGACGAGACCGTCGGCCAGGCGCTGCAGCGCTTCCACCTCGACGCGAAGCCGGTGCTCGCGATCTGCGACGACAGCTCGCTCGCGATGAACGCGCGCGCCTTCATGGACGAGCACAACTGGTGGGGCCTCGGCTGCTTCCTCGTCCTCGGCCTGCTCCTCTACGTCGTCTCCTGCCGCAAGCCGAAGCAACCCCCCGCCACCGCCGGACCGATGTAGCTCACCGCGGCACGAGGCGCTCGGCGAGGAAGTCGGCGATCGTCGGCTCGGCGAAGAGGCGCGGGGACCAGGGCGGGCCGGCGAGGAAGCCGACGTGGCCGCCATGGTCGGTGAGGTGCGCCTCGATCGAGGGGTTGTCGCGGAGCGACACCAGCGGGACGGCGGCGGCGGGCAGGAACGGGTCGTCGAGCGCGTGGACGATGCAGGTCGGCACGGCGATCCGCGCGAGCCACGGCGCGCTGCTCGATCGGGCGTAGTAGTCGTCGGCGTCGCGGAAGCCGTGGAGCGGCGCGGTGAAGGCGTCGTCGAACTCGCGGAACGTCGCGGCGCGCACGGCTCGCGCGACGTCGACGCGCGCGCCGAGGTCGCCGAACTGGCGCGCCTTCGCGGCGGCCTTCGCTCGCAGCGACGCGACGAGGCGGCGCGAGAAGAGGCGGCCCGGCCCGCTCGCCGAATGGTCGGCGCCGGCGGCGAGGTCGAACGGGATCGAGAGCGCGGCGGCGGCGGCCACCGTCGCGCGCGCCGCGTCGCCCTGCTCGCCGAGCCAGCGGAGCGCGACGTTGCCGCCGAGCGAGCAGCCGACGACGGCGAGCGGCCGCGCGGGCGAGCGCGCCCGCAGCGTCGCGACGACGAACGCGAGATCGCCGGTCTCGCCGGCGTGGTAGGCGCGCGGCAGGAGGTTCGGCTGGCCGCCGCAGCCGCGGAACGCGAGCGCAACCGAACCGATGCCGCGCGCCGCGAACGCGCGCGCGAGCGTCGCGACGTAGCCGGACCGCGGCGACCCCTCGAGCCCGTGGAGCAGCAGCGCGAGCGGCCGCTCGTCGCTGCCGCCGCCCGCCGCGCCCGCCGGTCCCCTCTCCTCCTCGAGCCACTCGAGCTCGACGAAGTCGCCGTCCGGCGTCGCGAGCCGCTCGCGCCGCGGCGGGACGGGCGGCCGCGCGGCGCCGCGCAGCAGCCAGCCGGCGATCGTCTGCGCGCGCGCCCCGCGGGCGCAGCGCATCGCGACGAAGCGCGGCTCGGCGCGCACTACGGACCGGCGCGGCGCGCCGGCGCGAGGAACTGGCCGGCGACCAGCACCAGCGCGGCGGCGCCGGCCTGCGCGAGCGCGTGCCACGCCTCGAAGTGGCCGATCCCGAGTCCCGCGAGGTGGTGCTCGAGCCACGCGCCGAGGCCGATGGCGACCGGCGCGCCGAGCAGCAGCGCCCGCTTCATCCAGTCGCCGCCGATGACGAAGCCCATCCCGACGATCTCGACGAAGAGGATCCGCGCGCCGAGGAAGAGCGTCGCCGCGATGTGGAGCGCGCGATCGCCGTGCAGCTTCGAGAGGTCGAGCTCGCCGAGCATCTGCCAGCTCATCCAGAACGACGCCGCGATCAGCAGCCAGCCGACGAGGCGGCTCGCGCCCGCGACCGCGGCCGCGTCCCCGCCGCTGCGCGCGCGGCGCAGCGTGCTGTGCCAGTAGCCGTAGCCGGCGTAGACGACGAGGCCGATCTGCAGCCAGATCACGAGGCGCAGCCAGTTGCTGACCTCGAGTCCGCAGATCAGCGCGAGGCACGCGGCCGCCGAGAGGATCGGCGTGACGGGATAGCCGGGCACCTTGAACGGCCGCGCGCGGTCGGGCTCGCGGCGGCGCAGCACGATCACGCCGATCGAGACGAGGATGAACGCGAAGAGCGTCCCGATGTTGCAGAGCCCGATCGCCTGGCCGGGCGTGAGCAGGTTGCAGCTCGCCGCGACCAGCAGCCCCGTGACCCACGTGTTGACGTGCGGCGTCTGGTAGCGCGGGTGGACGCTCGCGAACTTCTTCGGCAGCAGGCCGTCGCGCGCCATCACCATGAAGATGCGCGTCTGCCCGAGCTGGAAGACGAGCAGCACCGCGGTCATCGCGATGACGGCGCCGAACGCGAAGGCGGTCGCGCCGCCCTCGAGCCCCATCGCCTTGAACGCCTCGGCCAGCGGATCCTGCGTCGTGATCTGCTCGGGCCGCAGGATGCCGGTCAGCACGCCGGCGGTCGCCATGTAGAGGACGGTGCAGATCACCAGCGACCAGATCAGGCCGCGCGGCACGTCGCGCTGCGGGTTCTTGGTCTCCTCGGCCGCGGTCGAGACGGCGTCGAAGCCGATGTAGCTGAAGAAGCCGAGCGCCGCCGCCTGCCACACCCCCTTGAAGCCGTTCGGCGCGAAGGGGTGCCAGTTCTGCGGATCGACGTGGAAGAAGCCGATCCCGAGGAACGCGATGATCAGCAGCACCTTCAGCACGACCATCACCGCGTTGGCGCGCGCGCTCTCCTTCACGCCGCGGAAGAGCAGCCACGTCAGCAGCAGGGTGATCGCCGTCGCCGGCAGGTTCATCGAGAGGATGCAGTCGCCGAGGCCCGGCAGCGTGACGTGCGGCATCCCGCCGAGCTGCGCCACCACCTCGCGTGCCGACTCGACCGCTGCCGCCTCCACCGAGCTGGCCGCGCTGGCCGCGCTGGCCAACGTCGCCTGCGCGTCGGCCAGCAGTTGCGTCGCGCTCTGGAAGTCCTTCATCAGCCAGAGCGGCAGTTGCAGCCTCCCGTGGCTGATGCCGCCGAGGAAGGTCTGGAAGTAGTCGGCCCAGGACTGCGCGACGTACACGTTGCCGATCGCGTACTCGATCATCAGGTCCCAGCCGATGACCCACGCGATCAGCTCGCCGAACGCCGCGTACGAGTAGGAGTAGGCGCTGCCGGAGACCGGCACCATCGCCGCGATCTCGGCGTAGCACATCGCCGCGAAGCCGCACGCCAGCGCGGTGAGCCCGTACGAGAGGATCACCGCCGGCCCCGCGCCTGCGAGCTGCGAGGTGCCGGTGATCATGTCCTTGATGCTGCTGAAGAGGCCGGCGCCGATGATCGCGCCGATGCCCAGCATCGTGAGGTCGAGCGCGCCGAGCGACTTCTTCAGCCCCGGCCCGTGCGTGCCCGCTTCGGCGGGATCGGTCGTGAGCTTGCGCAGGAAGAACGAGCGTGGGTCCATGAAGGGCGGGATGGTAGGAGCGCGCCGCGCGGCGCACCAGCGACGGGCCGCGCGACGACGCGCGCGGCTAGGCTGCTGCGCCCGATCGCATCACCCGCGGAGCGAACGATGGCCGAACTCGCCGCCACGCCGACGCCGCCCTACTGGGCGGTGGTCTTCACCTCGCTGCGCACGAGCGTGGAGGAGGGCTACGCGCTGACCGCCGACCGCATGGTCGAGCTCGCGGCGCAGCAGCCGGGCTACCTCGGGATCGAGAGCGCGCGCGGCGCGGACGGCCTCGGCATCACCGTCTCGTACTGGAGCAGCCTCGAGGCGATCGCCGCGTGGAAGGCGGTCGCGGAACACGGCGTCGCGCAGCGCGCCGGTTTCCAGAGGTGGTATCGCGCCTTCACGACGCGCGTCGCTCGCGTCGAGCGCGACAACCACTTCGAGCGGCGCTGACTCGTCGCGCGCCGCGCGCGCCGCGTCACACCAGCCGCAGCACCGACACCAGCCCGCCCTTCTGCGCGACGTTCACCACGCGCCGCCGCGAGCCGCGCCCCAGCACGCCGAGGCGCTGCTCGCTCGCGTAGAGGCCCAGCACCGTGAAGTACTCGGCGAGGCCGACGTTCCCCTCCTCGTCGATGACGGGGAAGTCCTTCTCCGCGACCGGCCGGTAGCCCTGCACGACCCACGTGCCGGGGTTCTTCACGCCGCGCTCGATCGCTTGCTGCCACGCGCGCTCGGAGCAGTCGCGCCCGAGCAGGATGCCGGCGCCGCCGTAGCTGCGGTTCGGCTTGAGCAGCAGCGCCTCGCGCTGCGCCTCCATCCACCGCAAGAGCTCGACCTCGTCGCCGTCGGGGCCGCGCGTCCGCGTCTCCTCGATCAGCCGCGTCCACGGCACGTGCGCCTTGAAGACGCGCCGCTCCTCGGCGGTGAAGGCGGCGGCGAAGCGCTCGTCCGTGAAGACCTGGAAGGCGCTCTTGTGGTCGAACTCGCCCGCGAGCGAACTGATGCAGCGGCCGCTCTTCAGCGCGTGCTTGATGCCGCTCATGTCGACGCCCGCCTCCTCCTGCGAGGCGAGGTCGTTCACCTCGTGGTCGCGGTAGACGAGGTCGATCGGATGGTCGACGCCGGCTTCGGTGCACGTGAGCTCGCCGTCGACGACGCGCAGCTCGCGCGGATCGACGTGCCAGCACTCAACCCCCTGCTCGCGGAACCAGCGGGCGTTGTGCGAGAACTCCTCGACCCCGCCGGTGAGCCCCTTGTACTGGCAGAGCGCGACGTTGAAGCGGCGCAGCTTGAGGGAGCGCGCGTGGTCGGCCAGCACCTCGAGCAGCACCATGCGCGGGTCGTCGTTCATCTCGAGCAGCAGCGTCGGCGCGTGCTTGCGCAGCGCCGGCACGACGGTGCGCAGGATGATCTCGTCGACCGCGGGCGCGAGGTAGGTGCCGCCGGCGCCGATCGGGTTGTACTCGAAGAACTGCGTGCTCTTCAGCCAGTCCTTCGTGCCGAAGTCGCTGGTCGCGTCCCACCGGCCGTAGAGGACGTCGGCCTGCGCGCCGCCGAGCTCGTCGAACCACTTCTCCTCGCGCGGAGTCATCGGCAGCAGCGCGCGCGCGGCGGCGTCGTCGCGCCACAGCGCGAAGAGCTTCACCCACGCCCCCTCCATCACGCGGCAGATCTGGTGGAGGTAGTTGCGCTGGTTGCCGCCCAGCACGCGCGGCCGCATCAGGATCGGCGTCGGCTGCGGCCGCCCGTCGTCGTCCTCGTAGACGACGCCGCGCGCGAGCCCCTCCTCGCGCACCTTCCGCTTCAGCTCCTTCAGCTCGTCGGGCGGCACCATCTGGAGCAAGCCGTTCAGCGTCGTGCCGAGGCTGTCCTTCAGGTTCCCGCCGCGCAGGAACGGTGAGCTCGCCTTCGCCATCCGCCGCCCCCACGCGGTGCGCGGCCCCACGACCGGCGGCGCGCATGGCGGCCGATCATGCCGGGCGCGGCGCGTTCACCGGAACGTCAGCACCTCGTCGGGCGAACGCTCGACCCGCCCCGACCAGCCGATCGCGTAGCCGCGGAAGGTCATCGTGAGGCCGGCCAGCCCTCCCGGCACCACGTCGAAGAACGAGAGGTTCGAGGCCGCGTCGAGCGGACCGAGCAGCGCGAACGCGTTCACCGGGATGCCGGCGAAGTCGACGAGGAAGATGCCGGCGAGGTTCCCGGGCGGGCCGCCGCGCACGGCGATCGTCTCGCCGTAGTTCGGGTAGGCGTCGGGCGGGTCGAGCTCGAGCAGCGTCGGCGACAGGCGGCGGATCTCGAGGTAGGAGCGGCGCGGCGCGCTCGTGCGCGTGTTCTCGCCGCCGGCGACCATCTCGGGGAGCCCGTCGCCGTCGAGGTCGTGGCTGCCGTCGACGCCGGCGGCGCCGAGGCTCGCGCCGTGGCACGTGCCCTCGCCGAGCGGACCGTACCAACGCTTGAGACGGGCGCCGTTCGCGCCCGACCGGAGGTCGACCCAGCCGCGGTTCTCGTGCCACGGCGCGGCGAAGTGGGTCCGCGTCACGGGCGCGCCGACGAGCAGATCGCCAAGCCCGTCGCCGTCCACGTCGCCGATCCCGCGGATCGTCTCGCCGTACGACGTGACGGCCGTGCGTCCGCCGTGCGAGTCGAGGTAGCTCCAGATCGGCGAGCCGTCGCCGCCCGACCGCGCGGAGACGGTGCTCGACGGGAAAAGGAGGCCGTCGACGTGGCCCGTCACGAGGTCGGCCACGCCGTCGCCGTCGAGGTCGCCGACGGCGCTGACCGACCGGCCGAGGCTCCCGCCCGCTCCGTTGCCGTCGACCGACCAGACGACCGCGAGCGTCGCGCCGTCGAGGAGCGTCAAGTTCCCGTAGTAGACCGACGCGCTCTCGAACTCGGAGCCGACCGCGAGGTCCGGCACGCCGTCGCCCGTCACGTCGCCGATCGCCGCGGCGCAGATCCCGAGGAACGGCCGCGTGAGCGTGCCGTTCCGCGACGCGAGCGTCGCGCCGCTCGCGAGGTCGAGCAGGTCGATGCGGCCCGCCGTCGTCGTGCCGACCTTCGCCGACGCGTCGCCGACCAGCGCGCGCCAGCGGCCGTTCGCGTCGCCGGCGGTCGCCACGACCGATCCGAAGCGCGCGGCCCCGGTCGGCGCCGCGAAGGTGAGGAGCCTCGCGCCGCTGCCGCCCGAGAGCAGCTCCACCTCTCCGCCGCCCGCGGCGCCGGGCGCGCCGACCAGCCACTCGACGAGGCCATCGCCATCCTGGTCGGCGACCGCCGCGAGCGCCGCGCCGAACTCGTCGCCGAAGACCGACGACGCGACGCGCGCCAACTCGCTGCCATCGCGACCCGAGATGATCGACACATGGCCGCGCGCGTCGCCGAAGCCTCCCGGCACGCCGACCGCGAGTTCGCGCCATCCGTCGCCATCGCGATCTTCGATCACGATCGAGGCGGCGCCGAACCGCGAGTCCCACTTCTCGCCCCACCCCTCGACCAGTCGCGCCGCCGCGACCGGATCCCAGACGGCGAACCAGCCCGCGCCGGCGAGCTGGCCAGCGGCCGCGATCCCGGGCGATCCGACGAGGAGCTCGGGCCGGCCGTCGCCGCCGAGGTCGACGTCGAGGACGAACGCGAGCGGCGGCTGCGGCGTCGCGAGGAGGCCGCCGCGCGCGCCGGTCGCGAGGTCGAAGGTCTCCACGCCGAGCGAGGCGCACGACGACAGGAGGTCGCGGTCGCCATCCCCGTCGCTGTCGCCGCCCACGGCGATCACGGCGCCGAGCTGCTCGTCGAGTCCCGGCGTCCCGTCGACGCGCCACGCCAGCGCGCCGCTCGCGCCGGAAATCGCGAAGAGCGTCCCGTCGAGCCAACGGCTGGACATGGAACCGGCTCCGACCAGGTCGTCAACGCCGTCGCCGTCGAGGTCGCCGGCCGCCGCGATCGAGCCGCCGAAGAGGAGGTCGGGGTCGTTGAAGGTGGTCGAGTCGACCACGTGGAGGAGCGCTCCGCTCGTCCCGGAACGGAGCTCGATCCGCGAGGACGGCCCGGCGAACAGGTTGCCGATCGCGTAGTCGCCGACCGCGTCGCCGTCGATGTCCGCGAGCGCGGCGAGCGGGGCATCGCCCAGGCTGACGTCGACCGCGTGGGTGCGGATCGTCGCGCCGCTGGCGCCGCTGCGCAGCTCGACGACGTTGGCGCACGACAGGTAGTCGGCGACCGCGTCGCCATCCACGTCGTCGAGCGCGACGACCTGGTGGCCGAGCGCGTCGGTCGTGGTCGACGCGTAGTCGGTCCGCAGCGCCGTGCCGGTCGCCGGCGAGACGATGACCACCGCGCCGATCGCGCCCCAGACCGCCGGGTTCCAGCGCTGGCGCGCGGCGACCAGCAGCTCGCCGACGCCGTCGCCGTCGAGGTCGTCGAAGCGGGCAAGCGAGCCGCCGAAGCCGTCGCCCGCCACGCTCGACTCGATCGAGCGCAGCAGCGACCGTGTCGCGCCCGACCAGACCTCGACGCGACCGGTCGCCACCGTCGAGCCCGACCGTCCCGTCGCCGCGACGGCGAAGTCGCGCGTCCCGTCGCCGTCGACGTCGTCGAGCCAGAGCACCCGCGTTCCGAGCGCGTCGGACCGCGCCCCGCCCTCGACCCGCCACTCGGCCTCCTGCGCGCTCGCGACGGACGATGCGGCGGCGAGCAGGAGCGTCGCCTCAGTCGCCGCAAGTCGGACGCGGGACTTCCCGCCGATCGGAACCTCGCTCGCGCGCATCGCCCATCTCCATCCCGCAGCCGCCGCTCGACCGCGGGTTCGCTCCGAGGCAACGCGCGGGCCGGCGGCGCACAGGGCGCAACGGGCCGACCTGCCCGGGACCACGCCGCGATCGTTCCCCGGTCGTTACGTTCCGACCCGCGCGCCGGAGCGCCGATCGCCCGGAACGAACCCTCACCGACGCGAACCCTCGACCGCTCGGGCGGCGTTCTCGTCGCGATCGCGACCGGTTCGTCCGCTGGAGTCCCGACCCTTGCCCGACTCGCCCACGTCGCTGACGCCCGCAGAGCTGCTCGACCACGTCCAGTGGGTGAGGCGGCTCGCGGCATCGCTGCTCGCGAGCGGCGCCGATCCCGACGACGTCGCGCAGGAGACGTGGCTCCGCGCCCTGCGCCGCCCGCCGGCCGATCAGGGCCGGTTGCGTCCCTGGCTCGCCGCCGTCGCGCGCAACGTCGCGCGCCAGCTCCGCCGCGGCCATGAACGACGCGTCGAGCACGAGCAACGCGCACCGGCGCCTTCGCCCGCCGCGTCGGCCGCCGAGCTGATCGATCGCACGCGACTGCAGCGTCGCGTGGTCGATGCCGTGCTGGCGCTCGATGAGCCTTATCGGGCGACGCTGCTGCGCCGCTACTTCGAGGACGAGATGCCGGCGGCGATCGCGCGGCGCGACGGCGTGCCGGTCGACACGGTGAAGACGCGGCTGAAGCGCGGGCTGGCGCAGTTGCGCGAGAAGTTGGCGGACGACCGGAGCAGCCTGGCGCTCTGGCTCGGGCTGCCGGCGGGACCGTCGATCGCCGACGCGCCGCCGATCGCGAGCCGCGGTCCGAGCGACGCGATTCCGGGTCCGTGGAGCCTGATCGTGGCGAGCAAATCGGGCGTGATCGCGGTGGCGGCGGCGCTGCTCGGAGTCGGGGCGATCGTCTGGCAGGTCGCTGCGCCAGAGGCGGAGACGGGCGCGCTGGGCCGCTCCGTCGTCGACCTCGCCGCTGCACCGCCCGACGAGCCGCTCCTCGCTCCGGTCGAGGCGCAGCGCGCGACCGAGTCGGCGGCGGCGCGGGCGGGCGACGCGGCGCCGAGCGCTCCCTCGGCCGCCGTCGGCGACTCGTCCCCCGCCGCCGCGGCCGAGTCGCTCTCCGGCTTCGTCGTCGACCACCGCGGCGCGGCCGTCGCCGGCGCGACTGTCGTGGTCGGCCGCGAGCGCGACCCGGCGCTCCGATCGTTGGCGACGGCGCTCCGGGCATCGGAGTCGCTCGCACGATCGGCGATGATCGGCGATTGGCCGCGGCGCGTCACGACGACCGACGAGGTCGGCCTTTTCCGCTTCGACGACCTCGCCGCGCTCGCGCCCGACCTGCGGGCGCTGGCGCTCTTCGCCGTGGAACCCGACGTCGGCGTCGCGCTTCTTGCCGGACTCCCACTCGACGCGCAGCGGACGCCCGACGGCCTCTGCGTCGAGCTGATGCGCGGGACGCGCGTGACCGGACGGATCACCGACGGCGAGGGGCGACCTCTCGAGGGCGCTCGCGTCGAGATCGACGGCTTTGATCCGACCGAGCCGGATTTCGTCCCCGGCGGCTGGACGGCCGCCGAACTCGTCGCCGGGAATGACGGCAGCTACCGCACGATCGCACTGCCGTTCGCGGCGTTCGAGCTCGCCGCCGAACCGGCCGGCTCGATCCGTGATCGGCGCTGGAGCGCAGCGCGCTCGCCACGCGTCGCGGCGCCACCCGGCGCGACCGAAGTCCGCATCGACCTCGCGCTGCCCGCCGTCCGCGTCGTGCGCGGCGCGCTGCGCAGCGCCGACGGCCGTCCGCTCGCGGAGGCGCTCGCGCGACGCTTCCGTCCCGAGCAGCTCGCGCGCTCCGACCAGGAGCAGTTCGGCGTCTTCGGATACAGCCAGGATCCGCGCCCGTCCTTCGGACTGATCGAGAGCGGGCCGGAGCCGATGTGGCTGACGATCCTCCTCGGCAGCTACGACGTCGCGGCAGAGCGCTACGAGCTGCCGGTCACGACCTACCGCTGCACCTGCGTCGCGATCGTCGCGCGCAAGCGCCTGCTCGCCTTCGCACCTCTCCCCGCGGATGAGCGCGGCCCCGACCTCGTCCTCGACATCGACTCGATCCTGCCCGCCATTCCGCCAGCGCGGGTGCGCATCCGCGTGGTCGCGGACGACGGCTCGATCCCGAGCGGCGTCCGTGTCTACGCGGACGTGGTGAGTCGCGACGGACGCATGACGATGTCGCAAGGCGCCGCCGCCGACCTCGACGCGGAAGGGCTCGCCCAGCTCGAGGAGCGCGCCGGCGAGTGGACGCTGATCGTCGAGGGCGCGGGCGGCTTCTCCGATCGCGTCACGCTGTGGACGCGACCCGGCGACGCGCTCGACTGCACCCTGCGCTGGACCGCGGCACGCGGGAAATGGCGCGGGTGCGTCGTCGACGCTCGCGATCAGCCGATCGCCGGTGCCCGGGTCCATCTCGTCCGCCGCAGCGGAGAGCGCTGGGTCGGGATCTCCGGCGAGGACGTGCTCACCGATCGCGCCGGCGGCTTCGAGCTGCCGTGGATCGACGGCGAGGCGCGCATCGTCGCCCAGCACGACGAGTTCGCGCCGTCCGTCGGCGCCCTTCCCGCGACTCACGGCATCGACGGCGCGCCGATCGTCCTCGAGCGCGGAGTCGCCGTGACCCTGCGCGCCGTCGACCGCGCCGGCGGCGATGTCGGGACGGCTCGACTGCGCATCCTCGCGTCCGACGGTCTGCCGCTGATCGACGACCTCGACGAGAACGGCCCCGGCTTCCGCGACCTCCAGTCGCGGGTCGTCCGCCTCCATCCAGGCGACTACCGCATCGAGACGTGGGCCGTCGGTTACGCGCCGAACGACGCGCCGCTCGCCGCGATCGAGGGCGCGAGCCTCACGCTGGCGCTGGAGCGCCTCGACGCGGGAGAGAAGTAGGCCCCGCGACGACCGCCTGCGTCCCGTCCGATGGCGCGATCAACACTCCGCGCCGCACGCGCCGCGTCACGGCGCCGTCCGGACGGCGCAGCGTGACGCCGGCGACGACCGTCGCCAGCACGACCTTCATCTGCGTCATCGCGAAGGCCATCCCGGTGCAGAGGCGGTCGCCGCCGCCGAACGGGAGCCATTCGTGCGGGCCGAACTTGCGTTCGAGGAAGCGCTCGGGACGGAAGGTGGCCGGCTCGGGATAGAGGTCGGGATCGCGATGGACGAGGTGGATGCACGGACAGAGATGCACGCCGGCGGGGTAGTCGTCGCCGCCGGCGCGGAACGGCTCCATCACCTTGCGCGTGACGAAGGGCACGACGGTGCGCAGACGCAGCGATTCGCGGAGGACGGCGTCGAGGAGCTCGAGGCGCGGCAGATGGTCGGCGCGCACCGGGCCGTCGCCGACGACGCGCTGCCGCTCGGCTCGCACGGCGGCCAGGACTTCGGGCCGCTCGAGCAGCTCGAGGAGGATCCAGGCGAGCGCGACGGCGGTCGTGTCGTGGCCGGCGAAGAGCATCGTGATCAGCGCGTCGCGGATCTCGTCGTCGTCGATCGCGGCGCCGTCGTCGTGGCGCGCGCGCAGCAGGTCGGCGAGGACGTCGCTCTCGCCGCCGGGCGCGGCGCGCCGCCGCCGGACGTGGTCGCGCAACGCGGCGTCGATGCGGCGGAACTCGCGGAAGCCGGGCAAGAACGGGACGCGGCTCAGCAGCCGCGTCGGCGTGAACTTCATCAGCACCAGCGCGTAGGGGACGCGACTGCCGGCGAGGAAGCGCGACACGTCGCGGCCCAGTCGCGCCGCCGCGTGGTCGTCGCCGACGCCCAGCACCACCTCGAGGATCGTGCGCAGCGTGATCTCGCGCATCCGCTCCTCGAGCGCGAAGGGTCTGCCGCGCGGCCACGCCTGGAGCGACGCCTCGGTCGCGGCGCGCATGCGGTCGACGTGGGCGCGCATCCGCTCGCCGTGGAACGCCGGCAGGAGGACGCGGCGCTGGCGCGCGTGCGGCTGCTCGTCGAGGACCAACAGGGAACGCGGGCCGAGCAGCGCGGCGAGGAAGGCGTTCGCCTCGCCCGAGTGGAGCGCGGTCGGCGCGGCGCGGAAGACGTCGTGGATCGCCGCGGGCCGCGCGACCATCACGAAGGTGCCGAAGCCGGCGAGGCGCACCGTGAAGCGGTCGCCGAATCGTCCGCGGCACTCCTCGAGGAATTCCGCAGGGTGCGGGACGTAGCGAAGCAACTGCCTCAGCGACGAGGCGCGCGGCCCGGGCGGGAGCGGCAGGGCGGAGCCCATGCCCGTCGCACCGCAAGCGGTCGGCCGTCGCGAGCGGCCGTCAGTCGCCCGGAGCGGCGGCCCCTTCGTCGGGCCACGGCCAGGGATTCTTCGCGTCGACCTCGATGCGGATCACGCCGCCCGCGGTCTGCACGACGTAGCCGAGGTTGGCGATCGCCTGGCAACAGGCGCCCTGCACCCACGCATCGTCGGGCGCCTTGCCGATCGGCACCGAGAGCTCGAGGCCGGGCGCGCGCGCGCGTCGGAACGCGACGACCTGCGCCACGTCCTGCAGCGGCGCCTGGATCTCGAGGCAGAGCACGCCGAAGCTCTCCGCGAAGAGGTCGAGGCCCGACTTGCGGTTCCACTCGCGCTCGATCAGCGCCAGGAGCTGGAGCGCCAGCACGCGGTTCTCCAGCTTCTCGACGACCGCGACGTAGGGCGACGCGGGATCGGACGGATCGGCGCGCACGTCCTCCTTCGCGCGGTAGAGCGCGACCAGGTGGTCGACGAGGTCGCTCTCCTTCCCGATCCGCTCCTTCACCGCCGCGGTGCGGAAGAACTGGTCGCAGAGGTAGGAGAGCGCGTTGTAGCGCAGGTCGCGCGCCTCGAAGAAGGCCTCCTTCTCGTCGGGATCGAGCGGCGCCTCCTCGACGTCGAAGAGGCGCTGCCCGGCCGCCGTCACGAAGCCGAGGTAGTGCTCGTCGAGGCGCGCGCCGAGAGCGGGCGCGACCTTGGCGCGCTTGCCCTGCAACGCGAAACGGAGGTTCTGCAATCCGTCCATGCCCAGCAGCTTCGCGCCGCGCGGCTCGGTCAGGCAGCGCAGCAGCAGCTCGAACTCGGCGTCGCCGCCCACCTCCTGGAGGAACGTGACCGTCGCGCGCAGCGCGCGGCCCTGCCCCGAGATCACCTGCGTCGCCGCCACCGGCTGGTCGTCGGAGAGGAGGCCGTCGACCGCGGCGCCCGCCGCCGCCAGCGCGCGCGCCTTCATCAGCGGATCGAGGTTCGGGCGGCGGAAGAGGCGCGAGCAGGCCGACAGCAGCGTGACCGTCTCCAGCGGATCGGCGCCCGCCATCAGCAGCGGCTTCACGACGGCGAGCGCCTCGTCCTCGCAGCCGGCGCGATAGAGCGCCTCGATCGCGGCGCCGCGACTGGCCGCCTTGCCTTCCGCCGCGTCGGCGCGCAATTGCGCGAGCGTCTCGTCGGTCGCGGGCGTCGGCGCGGCGGCGCGCAGCGTCCCGACCGCGCGGCCGAGCTGGCGCGCGACCGACGCGCGCGACTCGGGCGGCGTCGCGCGATAGCCGTCCAGCATCGCCCGCAGATCGTCCTCCACCGGCGCGTCGGCCAGCACCATCGCCGCGGTCGCGGCGGTGAAGTCGAACGCGCCGGTCGGCGGCTTGCGCACGAGCGAGCGGAGGAAGTCGCGCATCACCGGCCGCGCCAGCAGCTCGCCGTAGACCTCGGCGCGGAAGGCGAGGTACTCGGGCGAGTAGTTCACCTCGGGCTGGTCGAAGGTCGACGGCAGCTTGCGGTTGGTCGCCTCCTGCGACACCGACCAGATCAGCGCGGTGAAGTCGCGCTCCTGCGGCGTCGGCGCGTCGAGGAGCGTCTTCTTCGCGGTCGCGAGGTCGGCGACCTGCCGGTTGCCGCGGCGGCCGCCGCCACCGGAACCGGATCCTTGCGCGGCCAAGGGAGGCGCGAGGGCGGCGACGACGACGCACGTCGCCGAGAGGAACAAGGCGAGTCGGGACATGACGCGGACGGTAGCGCGCCCGCCGCGGGGCCGGAAGGGACGGCGCGCGCGCGGGCTACCATCGCGCGCTCCATCCGCAACGGACCGCGCCAAGGAGCTCGCCATGTTCGTCAAGCTCGCCCTCGCCGCCTCGGCGCTCGTCGCCGCGGCGACCCTCCATCCGTCGCAGCCCGCGTCGCAGGAGAAGCCGAAGACGGCGGCGTCCGGCCGCTACGACATCGACAACGTCCACACCGCCGTGATGTTCAAGATCCGGCACCTCGGCACCAGCAACAGCTACGGCCGCTTCAACCTCGTGAAGGGCAGCCTGATCATCGACGCCGAGAAGCCCTCCGAGTCGCTGGTCACGCTGAACATCGACGTGAAGAGCGTCGACACCAACGACGAGGCGGGCGTCCCGGCCGAGGCGAAGGACGCGCGCGACAACCACCTGCGCGGCGCCGACTTCTTCAACGTCGAGGAGTTCCCGACGATCGAGTTCGAGTCGACGAAGGTCGAGCCGAAGGAGGGCGGCGACCTCGCGATCACCGGCGACTTCACGCTGCACGGCGTCACGAAGAGCGTCACGACGGTCGCGAAGTTCATCGGCGCCAACAGCGGCGTGCAGTTCGGCTCGATCGTCGGCTACGAGGCGAAGCTGACGCTCGACCGGCGCGACTATGGAATGGATTACGCGCCGGAGGCGATCGGCACCGAGGTCGAGGTCCTGATCAGCCTCGAGGCGAGGAAGCGGTAGCGCGTCGATGTTCGACTGGCTCGAGGACCTCTTCGTCCAGCAGTGGCTGCAGACGCTCGGCTGGGCGGCGGGAGTCGCGTTGGCGGTGCAGATCGCCGGCGTCGTGGGCGGCGGGCCGGGAACGAAGAGCGCGGCGTCGGCGGTCGGCCTCGCGCTCGGCTTCATGGCCGGCCTCTTCACCGTGCTCGACCAGCTGCCGGCGCTGCCGCCCGACGAGCGGTGGCAGTGGTGCGGCTGGCTGACGGTCGCCGCGCTCCTGCTGCTGATGTTCGAGGAGCGGCACGGCTCGGCCGCGATGGTCCGCTTCGTCGCGCAGCTCGGCCTCGTCATCGCGCTCCTCTGGTGGGTCGTGCGTCCTTCGAGCCGCGCCGCCGACTGGTCGCCGCTGACCGCCCAGATCGCCTACCTCGGCGGCGGGCTCGGGCTCCTGCTGATGACGATCGTCGGCGAGGCGCGCGCCACGACGCAGCCCGCGTGGCGCTCGCTCCTGCCGTGCGTCGTGACCGGCGCCGCCACCGTCGCGATCTTCGCCAGCGGCATCTCCGACAAGCTCGCCCGCTCCACCGCGGGTCTCACCGCCGCGCTGCTGACCAGCCTCCTCCTCGCGCTGGCCCATCGCAGCGCCCCGCCCGCCCGCACCGCGCAGAGCGTCGCGACGCTCTGCTTCGCGGCGCTCCTCGGCTACGCCTGGGCCGCGAGCGCCGTGAGCGACACCGCCGCGCTGCTGCTCGTCCTCTCGTGGGCGAGCCAGCTCTTCCCGTGGCGGCCCGCCGCCACCGGCTACACGATCGCGACCGTCGGCGTCGTGCCGGTCGCGGCGTCGCTGCTCGCCTGGTGGCTGCGGTCGCCGGCGGCGGAGACGTGAGCGCGCTCACTCCCTCCGCGCGACGACGATCACGCAGGGATCGCCGACGCGGAACGGTTCGCCGGCGGTGGAGCGCAGCAGCGCCTCGACCGCGAAGCCCGCGCGCGACAGGAGCGTGACGAGCTCGCGCAGCGTGAAGAGCCACTGCCAGCCCTTGCGCGTGACGCGCTCCTCGCCGCGGACGAGCGTGTAGGTCGTCTCGACGCAGCTCTCCTCCAGCAGGTAGCGGTTCTCCTCGAGGAAGAGGAAGTCGCCGAGCCGGTGCTCTTCGTGCGGCGTGAAGTGGGTCAGCAGCGCCTCGGCGACGTAGCCGCTGTCGAGCACGAAGCGCGCGCCGGGCCGCAGCAGTCGCGCGACGCCCGCGAGGTAGCCCGCCGTCGCGGAAGGCTCGACGTACCCGAAGCTGTTGCCGAGCGCGAAGGCGCCGTCGAACGGGCCGCCGAGCGGATCCCCGTCGTCGAGCCGGCGCATGTCACGCGCGACGAAGCGGGCCGCGAGCCCGCGCGCCGCCGCCTCGCCCCGCGCGAGTTCGAGCGCCTCGCGCGACGCGTCGACGCCCGTCGGTGAATGGCCGCGGGCCGCCAGCTCGAGCGAATGGCGCCCGAGCCCGCACGCCACGTCGAGCACGCGCGCGCCGCGCGGCAGCACGAGCGTCCGCTCGAGGAAGTCGACCTCGGCGCGCGTCTGCTCCGGCGGCGTCGCCGCCCGCCAGACGTCGAGGAAGAGGCCGCTGAAGAAGCTCCGGTACCAGTCGTGATCGATCGAGCCGCGCGAAGGCGCAGCGTCGGGAGTGGTCATGGAATCGGGATCCTGGAAATGGAAAGGGAAGCACCGGCCGCCGCGCCGACGGGCGCGTCGACCCACGAACCAGATCCGGGCCGCGCGCTCCGCTCAGGAGCGAACGCGACCCCGCGCCGCAATCGCGGCGTCCAGGAGACCCGCGGATGTCGCGGGTGCGCGGCAGCGAAGAGAGCTGAACACCGGCATCGGCGCCGCACGAGGGCGGCGCCAGGAGCTGCGCGTCCCGAAGCGGGAGGCGGAGCGAGGGCGGAACACTACCTCGTCCTGAACACCCGCAACTCCATCGGCTCCCGATCCAACAGCAGCAGATCGTCCTTCCCGTCGCCGTCGAGGTCGGCGGCGATCAGCAGGCGGTCGGTCTGCTGGTCGGCCTTGTCCTTGTCGGGGCGGTCGGCGCTGGGGTCGGGCTTCGCGAGGATCGCGGCGGGAGTCTTGCCGGCGACGGCGGCGCGCAGCGCGGAGCCGGGGGTCGGCGCCCATTCGACGAGGTCGAGGAGGTCGATCGAGTACTGCTCCTCGCCCTTCGCGGCGGCGTCGAAGCGCTGCACGAGCAGGCGGCGCAGCGCGGTGTAGGTCGGGTCGTACGCCTCGGGCAGCGCCTTCGCGCCGCGGTGGATCGCGATCGTCCCGTCGCGCTTCAGCAGCGCGACGTCGCCGCGCTGGCCGTCGCCGTCGAGGTCGACGCCGATGGGCTGGCGCGCGAACTCGTCGGCGAGGCGGACCACCGCGGGCGTCTCCTTGAAGTCGTCGACGAGGCCGAGCAGCGCCGGCAGGTCGACGATCAGGCGGCGGCGGCGCGACGGGCTGCGGCTGAAGCGGAGGCTCCCCTCCTGGTGGTAGGTGAAGAGGTCGAACTCGAGCTTGCCGCCGACGATCACCCACAAGAGCACCTGGCCGATCGAGACGTCGGCCACCTGCAGCAGGCAGAGGTCCTCCTTGCCGTCGCCGTTGTCGTCGAAAGCGAAAGCGTCGAGCAGGTTGCCCGACACCTTCAGCACCTGCGCCGCCTTGGCGCGATCGATCCCCGTCGCGGTGCCGGCGAAGAGCGACACCTTCGAGCCCTGCCGCAGCAGCAGGTCGGCGTGGTGGTCGCCGTCGAAGTCGCGCACCTCGGCGTTCACCAGCGACGCGAGCGCCTTGAAGAGGTTCGCCGGATCGAGGATCCCGCCTTCGCTCGGCTTGAGCTTCGCGCGCAGCTCGCCGAGGTCGACGTCGACCGTCGGCGCCGCGGGCAGCGCGCCGGCGGCGCCGGTCCAGAAGAACGTGAGGTGGTCCTCCGACTCGAAGACGAGGTCGGGCTTGCCGTCGCCGTTCTGGTCCTTCGCCTCGAAGCCGGGGATCGAGAGCGTCACGCCGACCTCGGGCCCGTCGTCGCCGGCCTCCGGCACGTCGAGCGTCGTCTCGACGCGGTGGCGCACCATCGGGCCCGCGGTCGCCTTGCCGTCGGCGCCGACGAACCAGAGCTTCAGCCCGCCCGGCGCCGGCAGCGCGAGGTCGGCGTCGCCGTCGCCGTCGAGGTCGCGCGCGAACGGGAAGGGGAAGACGCCCGACGGCAGCGCCAGCGCGGCGAGCTTGGCGACGTCGAACGGCGCGGCGCCGTGCGCGTGGCGCTGCACCACGCCGTCGTCGCGCAGCGTCAGCAGCGCGCGCGCCTTCGCGCCGTTCGCGGCGGGCGGCTCGAGGCACCACGCGAGCGTGCGCGCCGCGCCGCGCTCGACCTTCCCCATCGGCGCGAGCGACCCGTCCGCCTCCAGCGTCGCGATCTCGACGCCGTCCTCGCGCGCGACCAGCAGCTCCTGCGCGCCGTCGCCGTTCCAGTCGAGGAGCGCGAGGCCGACGACGTCCTTGCCGAGCGCCACGACGACGCCCTCGTCGCCCTTCGAGGGCGCGAACGCGCCGACCAGCGCCGCGAGGAGCGCGCCCCTCATCGCCCCGCTCCCGACTTGCGCGACAGGAAGAAGGTCAACGCGTGGTCGTGGCGCAGCATCAGGTCGGCGACGCCGTCGCTGCCGAACTCCCACGTCTCGAGGCGCGACACCGGCGCGGGCGGCGCGAACGAGACGACGGGCGACTTCTCGAGCTCGAGCGCGTCGCCGCCCTTGCGGACGCGGCGGATCTCGACGCGGCCGTCGAGCTGCGTCGTGACGAGGTCGTTCACGCCGTCGCCGTCGAAGTCGCCGTCGAGGTCGATCAGCAGCGACTCCTGCACGCGCCCCATCTGCTCGGGCCGGAAGCTGCGCTCGAGGGAGAAGTCGGGCGAGCGCGACCACTTCGCGCCCGGAAGGCCGCGGAAGACGTGGAGCGCCGTGTCGAGCCGCACCGTCGCCAGCGTCGCGAGCCCGGTCGGCACGTCGAAGACGCGCGCGACGAGCTCCTGCTTCCCGTCGTGGTCGACGTCGAGCAGCCAGTACTGCACCGACATTCCCGAGAGCTTCACGCGCGCGGTCGGCGTCTCCTCGATCAACGCGCCGAGCGGCGCCGCCGGATCGGGCGCGGAGCGATAGAGGAGCGCGACCTTCTCGTCGTCGTCGCTGTCGGTCCGGAAGACGACCAGCTCGCGCCGCCCGTCGCCGTCGACGTCGCGCCAGTCGTTCTTGCTGGCGCCGCGCGCCGCCTCGGGCAGCTCGACGCGCGCGGTGGCCGGCGGCGCGCCGCCCGCGTCGCCGAGCGGGAGGGCGTCGACGAACCACGCGCCGTCGTGCGAGCGGAGCCGCTCCAGCGCGGCGTCGCCGGCGAAGTCGAGCAGGCGCGGCAGATCGACCTCGGACCTGCGCTCCAGCAGCTTGCTCTCGAGCGGCTTCGGCTGCGACGTGCGCGAGCCGGGGAAGTAGGACGAAAGCTGCCCGCCGCCGCGCGCCCGGAAGCCGGCGCTGCCGCCGCCGGTGAACGAGATCGAGCCGCGCACGCGGTCGTTCGGCCGCACGCGGCACGGCTGGCGCGCCCGCTCGACCAGCGCGGTCGCGCCGTCGGCGCCGCGCTCCACCGCGAGGATCACGAGCTCGTCCTCCTCGACGGTGCCGAGCTCCTCCTTGCCGTCGCCGTCGACGTCGCGCGCGAGCGTCCAGCAGGGGAGGCGGTTCGGGTCGGCGAGGTCGGGGAAGAGCGGCGCGCTCCGCTCGCGGCGCAGGTTGCCCTTCAACCCCTCTTTCGTCGTCGAGAGCGAGTGGATCCCGCCGCGCGTCAACAGCAGGAGCTCCCGTCCCGGCTCCTCGCGCACGTCGAGCAGCGCGAAGCAGGTGACGTCGGGCGGCACCGCGAGCTGCCAGTCGGGCGCGGCGGCGAAGGTCGAGTCGGGACGCTGGCGCCACAGCCGCAGCGTGCGCTCGCCGGCGGCGGCCGACGCGACGATCAGGTCGGCGCGGCCGTCGAGGTCGACGTCGGAGAGCTGGTACTCGAAGCGGTCGCTGCCGACCTCGACGTGCGACTCGACGAAGGGCGGCATCTCGTCGGGCGGCGGCGCGGCGATCACGGGCCGCCTCCCGCGCCGTCCTCTTCGGTCAGCGCCCCGACGCCGCTCTCCCACGAGATGAAGCGGAGGATGCTGCTCTTGGTCGCCTCGCCCTCGTGGCTGCGCTTGAAGAGCCAGATGAACCAGAGGTCGACGAAGACGAGCTCGCCGCGCATCTCGTCGGGCGTCTCGCTCCAGGAGAAGAGCGGCCAGAGGGTCAGCGAGGTGAGGTGGCGCTCCGGCTCCCACAGCTCGACCTCGACGCGCCGCGCGCGCGCGCCGCCGCGCACGTCGAGCTCGACGGCCGCGCCCGCCTCCATCGCCGCGACGCGCGCGAAGAGGTCGGCCGCCCCTTTCACGGGCACCCCGTCGAGCGCGACGATCGTCTCGCCCGCCTCGACGCCGGCGTCGCGCAGCGGGCTGTCGGCGGCGAGCGCGTCGATGCGCGCGACCTGCACGAGGCCGCCGCCGCCCTCGCCGAGCGTCAGCGTCGTCGCGCTGCAGCGCAGGCGGCGCCGCTCGATGAAGCGGTCGGTCGCGCCGCTCTCCTCCGACTGCCGTTCGCGCAGCCGCAGCGTCACGGTCCGCTCGCCGCCGTCGCGCTCGACCTTGGCGGGCCACTCGGCGCCCGGCTCCGCGGTGAGCAGCAGCGCCGTCCACTGGTCGAGCCGCTCGAGCGCGACGTCGCGAACGCTCAGCAGGCGGTCGCCGACGCGCACGCCCGCCGCCTCGGCCGGCGAGCCGGGCGCGACCGCCATCACGCGCAGTCCCGCCATGAACTCGAGCGTGTCGAGCCCGCCGAGCGTCGCCTCGGCGAGCTCGAGGCCGACGAACGGCGGCGCCCGCTGCTCCTCGCGCACGCTGGCGGGCAGCGGCTCGAAGGCCGGCCCGCGCGACAGCCCCTCGTCGGTGGCGACGGGCGCGACGGTGATGCAACCGGAGAGGCCGGCCGCCGCCAGCAACGCCCACGCGCCGTTCGATCGCCGGTTCCGCACGCTCGCCTCCCCGAGGACACCGGATCGCGGGACGGTCGTACCATACCGGCCCGGTTGGACAGGGATGGAGGACCTCGCGTGCCCACGATCCGTTGGAAGAGCGTGGCGTCGGTCGCCGCACTCTCGCTCCTGCTCGCTGCCGCGCCGAAGAGCGACGACGCGACGCCCCTCGAACGGCTGGGCACCTTCGTGCCGGCGGCCGCGGCCGAGGTGAAGCTCGAGCTCGAGTCGTACCAGGGGCCGTTCGAGCTGCTCGAGGTCGTCGCGCACGGCAGCGTGGTTCGCGCCGGCGACACGCTCGCGCGCATCAAGCTCGAGCCGATCGACCGCGCGATCGAGGCGGCGGAGCGCGACCTGCGCTCGACCGAGATCCGCCACCAGAACCAGCGCGAGCAGGCGCGCCTCGAGCAGGAGGCGGCCGAGCTGCGCCTCGCCGACGCGACCGAGGCGATCGACGCCGCGGAGAAGGCGCTCGCGCTCTACGAGCAGACGGAGCTCGACCTCAAGCGGCGCGGCGTCGAGCTCTCCGACGGCTACTCGCAGGACAACCTCGAGGACCAGAAGGACGAGCTGGCGCAGCTCGAGAAGATGTACACCGCCGACGAGCTGACCGACGCCACCGAGGAGATCGTGCTGAAGCGGTCGCGCCGGCAGCTCGCGCGCAGCATGGCGTCGTACGAGATCCAGAAGGCGCGCCGTCGCATCGACGACGAGGTGAGCGAGCCCGAGGTCGCGAAGGCGAAGAAGCGGGCGGTCCGCGACGCGCGCATGGGCCGCGAGCGGCTTTCGCGGCAGACGGAGATGGAGAAGCGCGGGCGCGAGGATGGCCTGTCGCGCCTCGAGCCCGAGATGAACGACGCGCGCGACCGCGTCGCCAAGCTGCGCCGCGACCGGGAGAAGCTGGTCGTGCGCGCGCCGCAGGCGGGCGTCGTGCTGCACGGCGGCGTCGACGACTACAAGCCGGGCCGCAGCGCGCCGCGCCACGAGGCCGGCGGGCAGCTCGCGGCGAACGCGAAGCTCTTCGCGATCGCGAAGCCGGGCGCGCTGTCGGTCGCGCTCGACGTCCCGGAGGCGCAGCTCTTCAAGCTCGACCAGGGGATGGCGGCGAAGGTGATGCCGGTGGCCGACGCGGCGCGGAGCTGGATCGGCCGGCTGCGCTACGACCGCTTCCCGAGCCCGCGCAGCGCGGGCGCGCCGGAGAACAGCTACGACGCCGAGGTCGAGCTCGACACGGCGATGGAGCCGGGCTTCGTGGCGGGGATGCGCGTGAAGGTGGTGGTCGAGGCGCCGAAGCGGGGCGGCACGTGAACGGCGCGCTCGCGCTCGCCGTCGCGCTGGCGCTGCAGGCGAGCCCGGAGACGGCGAAGCTCGAAGGCGAGGCGCTGCGCGCGGAGGTGGTGAAGGCGATCGACGAGGGCCGCGACTGGCTGGTCGCCCACCAGAATCCCGACGGCAGCTTCGGCACCCACCACACGGCGCGCGGCTGGGAGATCCTCGCCACGGTGCCCGGCTCGCTGCAGGCGTTCCAGTACGCGACGTCGGCGCTCTGCGTCATGGCGCTCGACCAATGCGCGCGGCCGAACGACGCGGCGAAGGCGGCGGCGAGCAAGGGGCTCGACTTCCTGATCGCGAGCCACCACATCGGGCGGCCGAACGGACTCGAGTTCTACAACACGTGGTCGTTCGCCTACGGCCTGCAGGCGCTCGGCGAGTGGGGAGCGCGCCACGCCGACGATCCGCGGATGCCGCAGCTGAAGGCGACGTGCCGTTCGCTGCTCGACCGGCTGCCGGGCTACCAGGTGCTCGACGGCGGCTTCAGCTACCTCGACTTCCACCTGCAGTCGATCCCGCCGAGCGAATCGGAGATGAGCTTCACGACGGCGACCGTGCTGATCGGCGTCGAGCGGGCGCAGCAGCTCGGCGAGATGGCGCCGGAGGGATTGGTGAAGCGCGCGGTCGACCGGCTCGCGGCCGACCAGACGCCGGAGGGGTCGTTCCTCTACGGCCGCTACCTCTGGCAGATGCCGAAACGCGGCATCAACGAGCCGAAGGGCTCCGCGTGCCGGACGCCGGGCAACCTCTACGCGCTCGAGCTCTTCGACAAGGCGCCGCGCAAGCGGGTGCCGTGGCACGAGGCGATCGACAACCTCGTGCGGAAGTACGTGGGGTTCCAGCAGATCGCCGTGCGCCGGCCGATCCCGCACGAGGCCTGGTACAACATCAGCGGCTACTTCTATCTCTACGGCTTCTATCACGCGGCGCTGGTGCTGGCCGAGAAGCTGCCCGACGAGCAGCAACGCGAGCTCTATCCGTGGCTCGCGCGCGGCGTCCTCTACTGCCGGCAGCCCGACGGCTCGTTCTGGGACTACCCGCTCTACGACTACCACTACCACTACGGCACCGCCTACTCGCTCCTGGCGCTGAGCCGCGCGCCGGCGGGATGGCTCGACGGCGCCGCGACGACTCCGGCGCCGGCGACGACGAGCCCGGCCGTCGCGCCGGCGACCGCGGCGAAAGAAGCGACGGCTGCGGGTTCGTGAGATGAGGAGCGCGACGGCGGGAGCGGTGGCCAGCGGCGTCGCGCGCGCCGTCGCGGCGATGGTCGCGGTCGTCGCGAGCGCGTTCGTCGGTGGTTGCGCGGCGCGCGAGGAAGCCGCCACGCCGCCCGAGTCGACGGAGCTGCCGGCGACCGCGCCCTACGTCGTCGTGCTCGGCACCGCGCAGGACGGCGGGCTCCCCCACCTCGGCTGCGATCGCGAGTGTTGCATGCGCGCGCGGCGCGATCCGTCCGCGCGGCGGTTCGTCACGTCGCTCCTGCTGTGCGATCCGCGCGACGGGCGACGCTGGCTCTTCGACTGCACGCCCGACGTGCGCGAGCAGATGAATCTGGCGCGCGGCCATCCCGCGACACGCAAGGCGCCGGAGGGCGGCGGGCGGCCGCCGCTGATCGACGGCCTCTTCCTGACGCACGCGCACATGGGCCATTACGGCGGGCTGCTCGAGTTCGGGCGCGAGGCGTACGCGGTGAAGGGGCTGGCGACGTGGGCGACGCCGCGCTTCGCCGACTTCCTGCGCGCGAACGGGCCGTGGAAGCAGCTCGTCGACGAGGGGCGCCTCGACTTCCGGCCGCTGGAACCCGACGCGAGGGTCGAGCTCGCGCCCGGCCTCTCCGTCCGCTGCTTCCGCGTCCCCCATCGCGACGAGTGGTCCGACACCGTCGGCTTCGTGATCGAGGGGCCGAGCCGCCGGCTGCTCTACCTGCCCGACATCGACAAGTGGGAGGCGTTCGACGCGTGGACGCCTCCGGACGCCGCCGATCGCAACGGCGGGATCCGGACCATCGAGCAGGCGCTCGCCGCGGTCGACGTGGCGCTGATCGACGGCTGCTTCTTCGCCGACGGCGAGATCGCCGGCCGCAGCATGAAGGAGATCCCGCATCCCTTCATCGCCGAGTCGATCGCCCGCTTCGCCCCGCTGCCCGCCACCGAGCGCGAGAAGGTCTTCTTCACCCACCTCAACCACACCAACGCCGCCGCCGTCGAAGACGGCCACGCCTGGCGCTCCGTCATCGCCGCCGGAATGCACGTCCTCGCCGACGGCCGCGTCTTCGGCCTCTAGCCGCCTCCCGCAGCACCCACCTCCCGCCGATTCGAATCGGGTTCAAATCGGCGGCAGCGCCTCCGCCACGCGCCTCCGTCACCCATCGGTCACGGCGGCGGGCGTCCGCAGCTTCGAGCCCGAACAGGATCGGCGGCGGGTCAGCGGCCGATCGTGAGCTCGAGTCCGGGCGTGAACGACATGCCGTGCGATGCGCCCGGGTCGAACTGGATCAGCTGGAGGTCGAAGGCGACGCCGCTCAGCGCGACGTCGAAGGGGATGTCGGCGGTGTCGTGCCAGCCCCACGGCGCGACGACGACCGGCAACATCAGGAAGAAGTCGACGACGATCGAGCCGCCGCGGTTGGTCGGCCAGTTCGCGCGCGCGTCGCCGAGCAGCAGGAAGCCGACGTTCCACGCGCCCGAGGAGTTGTCGGCGTCGAGGTCGACCGCCGCGCCCCACTGCGGATCGACGCTCGCCGTGAACGAGGGGACGCCGTTGGTGCCCGGCCAGCCGACGTCGTACGTCGCGCGCGAGGCGAGCGGCCACGGGACGGCGAAGTCGCGGACGTAGAGGTGGCGGCCGCCCGTCGCGAAGCGATCGAGGTCGCTCGCCTCGCTGAAGAAGGAGACGCGCTCGCCCGTCGCGTCGCACGACGGGAGGACGCTGCGCAGGCTGCCCGACGTGCCGAAGCAGTTCTCGCTGACCAGCGCGACGTCGCGCGTGGTCACGTCGACGCGCACGACGTCGGTCCGTCCGTTCTGGTCGCTCGCGGAGACGTTCCGCGCGTCGGTCGCGAAGACGACCTGCTTGCCGTCGCCCGACATGCGCGGCGAGTACGAACCCTGGTCGAACGGGGTGCCGCTCTTCGTCCGGCTGAAGTTCGCGAGCTTCGCGGTCGTCCGGTCGCGGATGAAGACGTCGGGATCCTGGTTGCCGTCCCCGATGAAGAAGTTGTCGGCCTCGCTGGTGAACGCGACGTAGCGGCCGTCGCCGCTGATCGACGCCTCGGTGCTCCGGTCGTTGCCGACCGTCCCGTCGGTGCGGACGCTGACGAGCTCGGTCACGCCGAGCAGCCGGTCGCGCAGGTAGACGTCGCGATCGCCGTTCGTGTCGCCGGAGCCCGGGAAGTTGGCGTCGCTCTCGAACGCGACGTAGCGGCCGTCGTCGGAGACCGACGGGTACTCGCACATGCCTCCCGGATCGGCGCCGGCCGTCGTGACGCTCACGCACGTGATCGCGCCCGTCGCCCGCTCCCAGCACCAGACCTGGTTGCCGCTGCGATCGACGAAATCGAGCTCCGAGGTGCTGACGAAGATGACGCAGCTTCCGTCGGCCGCCACCGCCGGTCGCGACGCCCCGTTGGGCGCGGGACTGCCGTCCGTGCGACGGCTGACCAGGATCGTCGTCGCGTCGGCCTCGTCGTAGACGCCGTCGCCGTCGGGATCGCGATCGCGCAGGAAGACGTCGCCGGCGTTGTTCGTGTCGCCGGAGACCAGGTTGTCGGCGCCGCTCCAGAACGCGACGAAGCGGCCGTCGCCGCTGATCGACGCCGAGAACGACGAGGAGTTGGCGAGCGACTCGTCGTCGGCCAGGCTCGCCAGCGTCGTGACGCCGTTGTCGAGGTCGCGCACGAAGACGTCGTCGATGTTCCCGGAGCTCTTGGCCGGCACGAGGTCGGTCGCCGGCGTGATGAAGAGGGCCCAGCGCCCGTCGCGCGACAGCGGGTGGGTGATCTCGACGAGCCCGTGGATCGACGGCGTGCCGTCGGGCCTCACCGTGACTCGCGTATTCGGCTCCTGCGCCGGCGCCACCGCGCTCGACGCGACGAGCACCGCGACCGCCGTGAACGGGACGAGCGCGCGCTTCGCGTGGACCATGGACCACTCCATCACGGCGCGACGGCCGGACTCCATCGCGCGACCGGAAAGCCGGCGACGGTAACGCCGCCGCTCGAACCCGAGAAGGCGTCGCCGCCACCGCCGCGAGCCGGAATGCCGCGCACTCGGCGCCTCGGGGATCGCGCGCCGTCGGTCGGGCATCACCCCTAGTGCGCCGCGTCGCCGGTGCAGGAATCGCGGGCGATTCGTTCCCGCATCAGTACGCCCACTTCCGGTGACGCAATCGCTCCGTCCCAGCGCTTGGGCGATTCGTTCCCGCATCAGTACGCCCGTCACCATGTGCCTGTCTTGCCGGCGGATCTTCCCCGCATCGGAATGCCGGCATCGGCGACCCGAAACGGCGGTCTCGCACGGCGGTCTCGCACGGCGGTCTCGCACGGCGGTCTCGCACCCCAGCGGTCAGTGAATGGGTCAGCTCCGCTGACCCATTCACGCCACCGCTCGCGCCGCCCCCCGCCACCGTCGACCTCGCTCGCCCGCTTCGCCGGCGGCGCTTCATCACCGACCCGCGTCGCGCGCGGAGTGTCGCGATTCAGCTGCGAGTGCACGCCTTGGCGTGCACTCGTCAGCTGAAATCGCCGGGAGGTGAGCCGCGCGCCGCGCGGCCTCACCGGCACGCCAGTTCAGCTGCGAAGGCGCCGACTCGTCCCGCGAACCGTCTCGTCCCGCTCCGGCGCCTTCGTCAGCTGCAACGGCTCAATAGGGCGTGGTCCCCGACACCGCGTTCGTCATCGCGACGCCCTGGCTCGCGCCCGCGTCCAGCACCAGCGCCTGCATGAAGAAGCTCTCGCCGCCCGGGATGTCGGTCGCGACGTCCCCGTCGATCGCCAGATGGCCGCTGCCATCCGTCGCGAGGCCGGAGATCACGATGTCGGGCCACGGCAGCAGCATTCCGCCGAAGAGCGGGATGCAGGACGGCGTGAGGCCGACGATCATCCACGTCTCGGCGTTCGGCGCGGCGCCGTCGACCGAAGCCGTGACGACGGTGCCGGGCCGCATGTCGCCGGTGAGCGTGAGCGTCGGCGCGCCGCTCGCGCCCGGATGGGCGTAGCCCATGTCGGCCCACGCGCCGGCCGGCTCGTCGCGGAATCGGACGGTCATCCAGATCTTCGTCGCGTCGACCGCGGCCGTCGCGATGCCGGCGCCGCTGCACGGCGTCGGATCCTGGAACGAGAGGCCGCCCGTCGTGGTGAACGGCCCGTCGACGATCGGCCCCGCGATGGTCGTCGCGCGCAGCTTCGTCACGCGCATCGCGAGCCGGTAGACGCGGCCCGGCAGCAGCGTCGCGTCGAGCGGGTAGTAGTTGCGGTCGTTCTGCGGCTTGAGCACGTAGGCGCGCATGCCGTCCGACGCCAGCGTCGGGCTCGCCGGGTTGGTCACGTCCCACACGAAGAAGTTGGCCGGCACGCCGCTGCAGTCGACCGTCGTGTCGAGCGCGCCGTCGACGATGACCTCCTCGATCCGCTGCGGCTTCGTCGCCAGCGTGGTGTCGATCTCCATCCCGACGAACCAGTCGACGTTCGGCGACGCGGTCGGCGCGCCGATGGGCGTGTCGACGCCGGCCAGCAGCAGCCCGCCGTTCACCGTCGTCAGCGGCTGCGGCGGCGCGGCCGGCAGGAAGTCGCAACCGTGCATGGTCACGCGGCCGCTGCGGAAGACGGTGATCTCGCGGTCGTCCATCGTCGCGAGGTCGAGGTCGCCCAGCACCGGGTTGACGTGGCGGTCGATGCGGACGAACGCCTGCGACGCCGTCCCCTTGAAGTCGACGCTCACGCGGAAGCGGACGTCCTTCTCCGGATCGGGATCGGGATCGACCGGCAGCGCGAAGTGGAGCACGTACTCGTTCTGGTTGAGGTAGCCGGCCGAGGTCGAGACGACCTTCGTCCGCTTGCGGTTCTCGACCGGATGGTCGATCGGCGTCACGGTCACCTGCGCGCCGAACTCCGACTCGAGCCCGTCGTCGAAACGGTCGGAGTCGCGCATCACGCGGACGCGCACGTGGCGGCGATCCTCGACCGGCGTCGACGTCGTGTAGGTGTAGTTCTCGTAGAGCCGCCCGCGCTCGGCCCAGTTGCCGAGCGCCGTGTCGAGGTCGCCGTCCTTGTCCCAGTCGCCCCACGCCGGCGTCGCGTCGGTGATGTGGCTCGGCGTGATCGCGTGGGTCGCGACGGTGAAGTGCTTCGCGCCCGTCTCCTGGAACTGGTTTCGGCGGAAGACCTCGCTCGAGCTCACGTCGACGTCGCCGTCCATGTCCCAGTCCTCGAACGAGAGGCCGAGGCACAGCCCGGTGTCGAACGAGTCGAAGAGCCCCTTCGGCTGCACGGCGAACGTGCCGTCGCCGAGGTTCGCGAACATCCGCACGCCCTTCGTGCTGTCGCAGAAGGCGATGCAGAGGTCCATGTCGCCGTCCATGTCGTAGTCGAGGAAGCCGGCGCCCTCGTCGAGCACGTCGCTGAAGACGACGCCCGATCCGTTCTCCGTCATCGCCTCGAACGAAGGCGAGCCGACGGTCGAGAGGTTGCGGTAGATCGTGTTGTTGCTGTAGAGATCGACGTCGCCGTCGAGGTCGCAGTCGACCCACTCCGCGCCCTCGGGCCGGTTGACCGGCGCCGGCGGGTTGTCGAGGCCGGCGGCCGCCGACATCTCCGTGAAGCTGTAGACGCCGTTCGCGTCGGGCCCGTCGTTGCGGAGGAAGAAGTTCCCCGGCCCGCCGATCCACGACGGGTAGACCGGGAAGAACCAGTCGAGGTCGGTGTCGCCGTCGACGTCGGCGACCGAGTTGGTCTCGGCCGGCGCGGTCGGCCGCACGTCGACGATCGCCGGGTCGGTCGCGACCTCGTCGAAGACGTCGCCGCCCAGCGCGTGGAGGAAGAAGCAGCCACCGCCGCGCGGCTCGTCGCAGATGTCGAGGAGCTGGTCGTCGTCGTAGTCGGCCATCGCGCAGCCGTAGCGGAAGGTCTTCGTCATCCAGGTCGAGAGGTCGATCTGCTTCTTCCAGTCGGTGCCACCGAGGTTGCGCCAGAGCGACTCGCCGTCGGCGTTGACGACGTCGATCCAGCCGTCGTGGTCGTAGTCGCCGAAGCTGATGCCCGACGACGAGCCGAAGTTGAGCCCGCTCGGGAAGGTCGCGTTGGTCCAGAGGCGCAGCGGCAGGTCGACCGCCGACGGCCCGAGCTTCGTGCTCTTCGGCGGCACCAGCGCGATCGCGGCGCCCTGCTCGCGGCCCGGCAGGATGTGGTTGGGCATCCACGCCATGCGCCAGACGTCGCCCGGCTCGGGCGGCAGCGCCGCGGCCCACTCCTCGGGGAACGTCCCGCCCGCCATCGTCTTGCCGCGCCATTCGCGCGAGTAGACGACGTTGCGGATCGTCGTCGTGCCGGTGTTGCGCAGCACGACGCCGATGACCAGCCACTCGCCCTGGTTGCTGAACGAGAAGCGGTGCTCGATCTCGAGCGGCCCGACCTTGCCGACCGTGACCGCCGAGTCCTTCTGGAACGAGCTCGACACGAACTGCACCGGCGTGCGGCGCGCGTAGTCGCCCATCGCCGCCGCGCCGACCGCGCTGACGTGGCCCTGCACCGTGTCGTAGGAGAGGCCGAAGTACTCGACCGCGCCGCGCTCGAGCACGACGCGCGGACCGTAGGTCGCCGCGAGGCCGTCGGCGGGCGGCCCGACGATGAGTCCCATCGGATCGAGCCGGACGGCGTACTGCCCGTTGTCGATCGTCTGTCCGCGCGCGGCGGACGCGGCGGCGACGACGAGCGCGGCGGCGGTGGCGAAGGGGACGCTGGCGACGTGCAGGCGGACCATGGTGGACCTCCTTCTTCGGGGCGACCTCGGTGCGTGACTGCATAGGCGGCGCGCTCGGAGCCGTCACGGTGTCGCCCGGCCGGGAACAAGATTCCCGGAGGCGGCGGGCTCCCGACGCGCCCGAACGACGCGACTCGTCCCAAGAATGGGCCTCGTTCCGAACCACGAACGAAGGCAGGACACGCGTGCATCCCTATCTGCTCGACCCTCGCCTGCAGACGCGCTGGATCAACTTCGAGAACCCGTCGGGCGCGCCCGGCATGGGCGGCCGCGCGGCCAGCCCGCTCGGCGTCGGTCGCAAGGGCGCGCCGGCGCGCATGATCGCGGCGGGCGAGACGCTGCAGCTCGCCGACGTCGAGGGGCCCGGCACGTTGCGCGACCTCTGGTGCGCGACGACGCCGACGCCGGCCGCGCTGCGCAGCCTCGTCGTGCGCACGTGGTGGGACGACCAGGACTACCCCAGCATCCAGTGCCCGCTCGGCGAGTTGATGGGCGCCGCGCACGGCCGCGTCATCGGCTACTCGAGCGCCGCCCACTCGGTCGAGCCGCATGGCTCGTTCCACCTCTGGCTGCCGCAGCCGTTCCGCGCGCGCGCGCGCATGACGCTGACGAACGACGGCGACGACGCGCTGCCGTTCTCGTTCCAGATCGCCGCGACGCTGGGCGACTCGCACGAGTCGAACGTCGGGCGGCTCCACGTCGTCTTCCGCCGCGAGAACCCGACGACGCCGAAGCGCGACTACGAGCTGCTGCCGCTGCGGATGGGGCGCGGCCGCTTCGTCGGCGCCGTCGTCGGCGTGCGCGCGCTCGGCAACTGCTTCTGGGGCGAGGGCGAGGTGAAGCTCTTCGTCGACGGCGACGAGGCGTTCCCGACGCTCTGCGGGCCGGGCACCGACGATTGGGTCGGCTACTCGGGGATCCACGTGCCGCGGCCGTCGCTCTACCACGGCACGGTGCTGCAGGCGGGGCGGCTCGCGTCGATCTACCGCTGGCACCTGCCCGATCCGGTGCTGTGGCAGAAGGAGGCGCGCGCCGTCGTGCAGCAGATCGGCTGGCGCGAAGGGAAGCTGGTCGAGACCTCCGACGACTGGAGCAGCGCCGCCTTCTGGTACGAGCCGGTGCCGAGCCACCGCCTCGCCGCGTTCCCGACCTGGGAAGAGCGCGTCGCCCACCTCACCCCCGAATCCGCCGCCAAGCACCAGGCGCGCGGCGCCGCGTGACGCGCCGCAGATTCGAATCGGGTTTGAATCTGCGGCAACCAGGTGCGTAGCGGGGGACGCGGTCCGGGGCGGATCGGGCGGGCACGCGCGTTGCCATCGCCGCGATCGGACCAGGAGCGTCGCGCTCGTCGAAGGGCGCCGCTCCTCCTCACCCGCTGGAGGGACGCGCCGTGGCGTACCGCTTCGATTCCACCTCGCCGCATGCGCCGCAGCCGCGACCGCGCCGCGGCGTCCTCGATCCGCGCCTCGTGCGCCTCGGCTCGTTCGCGGTGAGCAGCGCCGGCCTGCTGCTCGCGACCGTGATCACGATCCTCGCGATCTGGGAGCGCGCGCTCGAGGAGACCGCGTGGCGCTCGATCGCGACGCTCGGCGTGCTGGTCGCCGCCGCGATCCTCTTCAACGCCGTGAACGAGTTCTTCGGCGCGCGCCTCGGCGACGCCCTGCCGCCGCGCGCCCCGCGCGATCGCGACGCCCCCTCCGACCCGGCGCCGACGCCTGCGCCGACCGCCCCGTGACGGGCGCGCGCTGGCGGAGACGCGCCTCGCTCGGAGCGATCGTCTTCGCCCTCGCGGCGCTCGGCGCGCTGCTGCGGTCGCTCCTCGGCGGCGCGCGCTGAGGGCTCGCCCGCGGCGCGCCCGCTTCACCAAACGTTCACGCGAGCTGCCCGCTCGCCTCATCGGCGCGCCCTACCTTCCGGCATCGCAAGGAGACCGCGATGCCCTGGCTCTTCATCACCGACGGCGGACCCGAGGCCGAGGAGTACGCCTCGAGCTCCGTCTGGTACGACCCGCGCGACCCGGCCTCGGTCCAGCGCGCGCTCGACGAGACGCGACGGCTCCGCGGCGACGACGCTGCCGCGGCACCGGCCGGCCGCGCGGCCCGCTCGCGCGTCTCCGACCGCCGCTTCCTGCCGAGCGGCTGGCTCCCGCGCGTCGTGCGGATCGCTGACGAGGTGTGACGGCTCGCGCCGTCGCGCGCGCCGCGCGCCGCGCGCCGCTCAGCCGGCCTTGACGAACGCCGCGACGTCGGCGAGCGGGAGGCTCTTCTGCTCGCCGGTGGCGAGCTTCTTCACCGAGAGCGTCCGCTGCTGCCGCTCGGCGTCGCCGATGACGCCGACGAACGGGATCGCGTTGCCGTTCGCGTACTGGATCTGCTTGCCGATCGCGGGCGTGTCGGCGAAGAGCTCGACGCGCAAGCCGGCGCCGCGGAGCTGCGTCGCGGCCTCGATCGCGTACGCGGCCGGGACGTCGGGAAAGCGGCAGAGCAGCAGCTGCGGCCCGAGGCCGAGCGGCGGGAACATCCCGCGCTCCTCCATCACCAGCAGCACGCGCTCGAGCCCGAGCGAGAAGCCGACGGCCGGGATCTGCCGCTTCGTGAACATCCCGATCAGCCCGTCGTACCGCCCGCCGCCACCCATCGAACCGGCGAGGCCTGGCACCGTGATCTCGAAGATCGGGCCCGTGTAGTAGGAGAGACCACGCGCGAGGGTCGGATCGAAGACGAGGTGCGCGCCGGCGGGGCCGCTCGCCGCGACGGCGAGCAGGTCCGCCAGTTCGGCGGCCGCCTTCGCGCCGGGCTTCGCCTCTTCCTTCGCGCGCGCCGCGAGGAAACCGGGAGCGCGCGCGGCGGCCAGGACGTCGAGCAGCTTCGCCGCCGACTCCGCCGCGATCCCCTTCTCCACCAGCTCCGCCTTCACGCCCTCGACCCCGACCTTGTCGAGCTTGTCGAGCGCGACCAGCGCCGGTCCCTCCATCGCCGCGTCGATCCCCGCGTCGCTCACGATCGCGCGCAGCAGCTCGCGGTGGTTGACGTGGATCCTGAAGTCCGCGAACCCCAGCTCGCGCAGCACCGTCGCGACCGCGCCGCACACCTCCGCTTCGGCGACCAGCGACTTCGTGCCGCAGATGTCGACGTCGCACTGGAAGAACTCGCGGAAGCGTCCCTTCGCGGGCCGGTCGGCGCGCCAGACGGGCTGGATCTGGTAGCGCTTGTAGAAGGCGGGCAGCTCGGGGTAGTTGGCGACGACGCGCGCGAGCGGGACGGTGAGGTCGTAGCGCAGCCCCTCGTCGGAGAGGTCGAGCTCGGTCGGCCGCGCGCCGTCTTGCTTCGGCTCGAGCGCCCGCGCGAGCCGTTCGCGGCGATGGAGCAGCCGGTAGAGGAGCTGGTCGCCCTCGGGCCCGTACTTGCCGAGCAGCGTCGTCAGGTTCTCGATCGTCGGCGTCTCGAGCGGCGTGAAGCCGAACGACTCGTAGACGCGCTGGATCACGCCCATCACGTGGCGCCGCCGCGCGAGGTCGGGCGCGAGGAAGTCGCGCATGCCGCTGGGCGGCTTGGTCGAGAGCTGGCTCATCGCGCCAACGCTAGCGGCTGCCGCGTCGCGCCGGCTTCCGCGGCCGCGGCGCGAGCGCGCGCCAGATCGGCCGCGTCTCCGACCACGCGCCCGCCCGCTTCCAGCCCGCCTTCGCGAACGACGCCTCGATCCCGGTCCACGCGAAGACGTCGGGCATCGCGTCCTGCTTCGGCACGACCGGATAGCCCTCGACCGCGGGCGCGCCGTGGTCGAACGCGAACGCGGCGGCGGCGCGCAGCAGGCGGCTCGAGAGCCCTTGGCGCCGCGCCGATTTCCCGAGATAGAGGCACGTGACCGACCAGACCGCGACATCGTCGAGCGGCTTCAGGACGCGGGACGCCTCGAGCCGCGGGAACTCGGCGCGCGGCGCGACCGAGATCCAGCCGACCGCCTTGCCGTCGCGATAGGCCAGCAGCCCGGGCGCCACGCCGCGCGCGACGCGCCGCTGCATCGCGCGGCGGTTCTTCTCGCCCTTGCCCGCCTCGAAGTCGCGCGCGCCGAGCCGCCAGTTCATGCACCAGCAGCCGCCGCACGCGCCGCGCGGGCCGAAGAGCTCCGCGAAGTCGTCCCAGCGCGCGGGCGTCAGCGGGACGATCGACTCGCGCGCGCGGCGCGTCACGCCGGCCGCCGCCGCGTGACCAGCCACGCGAGCGCGAGGCAGGCAGCCGCCTCGATCGTCGGCACCAGCGCGGCGCGCAGCAGCTCGCCCTGCTCCCAATGGGTGTCGGAGAAGGCGCGCGCGACCTTGCCGAGCCGCGCCAGCGGAGCGCGTTCGCTGAAGAACGGCGCGTAGGTGATGAAGAGGCGGTCGGCCGCGGAGCCGAGCGTGCTCTGGAAGAGGGCCAGCAGCGTGAACGGGACGATCGCCGCGATCGCGGCGGCGCCGACCGACGCGGCCAGCGACGACGCCAGCACGCCGAAGCAGGCGCAGCAGAGGAGCGCCGGCAGTCCCGCCGCGCAGCCGCGCGCGACCTCGAGCCAGAGCTCGCCCGCGCTGGCCATCTCGTAGCCGTCGTCGACGATCGCGGAGTAGTCGTGGCGGAGCGCCGCCACCGCCATCGACGTGGCCAGCAGCGCCGCGAACGAGAGCAGGACGTAGACGCAGGTGCCGAGCGCCTTGCCCAGCACGACCGCGCCGCGCGAGCGCGCGAGGAGCCATTGCGGCAGGCTCCCCTGGTCGCGCTCGCGCACGACCGCGAACGCGCCGGTGAGGAGCGCGATCATCGCCAGCGCCATCGCGCCGAGCCCGCCGACGCCGTCGGCGAGCGGCCCGAACGCCGTCTCGCTCGGCGTCTCGGACGCGGCGCCGGCGCCCGACGCGGCGGCGCGCGCGGTCGTGAGCTGCTCCATCAGCTCGGCGACGCCGATCTGCGCGGCGGCCAGCAGCGCCGGCACGGCGAGGCCGACGCGCCCCGCGCGCGTGCGCGTCAGGCGGAAGAGCTCGGCGCGCAGGATCGCGACGAAGCTCATGGCGCCGCTCCCGCGAGCGTCCGCCGGAAGAGCTCCTCGAGCGTCGGCCGTTCCGGCGCGAGCGAGTCGACCGCGATCGAGGCCGCGTGGAGCGCGCCGTTCAGCTCGGCGGCCGCGTGGCCGGCGGTCGCCGAGGCGAGCTCGACGCGCAGCAGCGCGACGCCGTCGACCCGCAGCGGCGCGACGTTCCGCACCGCGCGATGGCCCGCGAGGAGCGCCTGCGCCTTCTCGATCGGCCGCGCCGCGATCCGGACCGCCGGCTGGATCGTCGCGAGCAGCGAGGCGAGCTCGCCTTCGAGCAGCACCTTGCCGCGATGGAGCAGCACCAGGCGATCGGCGATGCGCTCGAGCTCGGCGAGCTGGTGGCTCGAGAGGAGGACTGCGGCGCCGCGCTGGCGGGCCGCCTCGGCGCAGAGGTCGAGCGCCGTCGCCGCCAGCGCCGGATCGAGATGGGCCACCGGCTCGTCGAGGATCAGCAGGTCGGGCTCGAGCAGCAGCGCGCGCGCGAGCGCGACGCGGATCGCCTCGCCCTGCGACAGGCGGCCGGCACGGCGGCCGGCCAGCCGCGCGAGGCCGAGCCGCTGCAGCAGCGGCTTCGCGTCGACCGGCTTGCGGCCGTGGCGCACGACGTGGAGCGCGAGGTTGTCGGCGACGGTCAGGCCCGCCTCGAGCGCCGCGCCGTCGAGCAGCAGCCCGACGCGGCACGAATGGCGCGCGATCGCGGCGGCGGGCGCGCCGAGCACGCGCGCGCTCCCGCGATCGGGCGCGAGCAGGCCGAGCGCGACGCGCATCAGCGTGGTCTTGCCGGCGCCGCTCGGCCCGACCAGGCCGACGACCTTGCCGCGCGGCACGAGGAGATCGACGCCGTCGAGCGCCGCGCCGCCGCGCCACGCCTTCGCGACGCCGCGGAGCTCGATCGCCGGCGCGGGCATCGTCGCCGTCGGCGCGCCGCTCAACGGCCCATCATCCGGAACCAGTCGTCCAGCGACGGCACGTTGAGGTAGGGGTTCTCGCGCGCCTCCTCGCCGAGGGTCGAGCGCTCGATCGGGCCGTAGCGGTGGCCGGGATGGAGCACCGTCTCGGCCGGCAGCTTGCGCAGCACGCCGTGGAGCGTCCTCCACATCTGCTCGGAGTCGCCGCCCGGCAGGTCGGTGCGGCCGCAGCCGCGGATGAAGAGCGTGTCGCCCGAGATGAGATGGCCGTGGCAGAGGAAGCACTGGCTGCCGGGCGTGTGGCCGGGCGTGTGGAGCAGCTTGATCCGGACGTCGCCCACCTCGATCTCGTCGCCGCCGTCGTGCGCGACGAGCTGCTTCGTCGAGAGGCCGGTCGTCTCGGCGATGCCGGCCGCTTCGGCGCGCTGCACGTGGATCGGCACGTCGACCTTCGCCAGCAGCTCGGGCAGCCCTTCGATCGTGTGGCCGAAGAGGTCGCCGCCGACGTGGTCGGGATGCCAGTGGGTCGCGAGCGCGCCGACCACCTTCATCCCGTCGGCGGCGGCCGCGTCGAGCGCCGCCGCGACGTTCCACGCCGGATCGACGACGACGCACTCGCGCTTCGCGCGCGAGCCGACGAGGTAGACCCAGTTCTCCATCGTCCCGAGCAGCAGCGGCTTCAAGTAGAGGCCGCCGTCTCCGGCCGCGATCGGCGTCATGCGCTCCCCACCAAGGTCGCCAGCGAGTCGGCGTGGTAGCCGACGACCAGCATGCCTCGGCGCTTCAGGGTCGGAGCGCGCAGGTTGCCGGTGCGGCCGATCATGGCCGCCAGCAGCACCGCGCGATCGGGCGGGTCGCGCGCGAGGTCGAAGCGCGTGACCGTGCGGCCGTTCGACGCCAGCACGACCTTGACGCCCGCCAGCACCGGCTCGAGCTCGGTCGGCCCGATGTGGAACTTGCGCGCGTCGACCTTCTCCTTCACCGCCAGCACGTGACCGCCCAGGAACTCCTGGGCCCGCACGCAGCCCGTTCAGCCGGCGCGGTGGTAGTACCAGTCGATGTCGATCGGGCGAGCCATCGGCGTGCGGCGGATCAGGGCAGGATCTCGAGCCCGTCGAGGTCGGACGCGGTGAGCCCGTAGAGGTCGCCGTCGAACGTGACCATCCACGTGCCCGCCGGGTTGAAGCCGAGCGCCGTCGGCGTGAACTGCGCGAGATCGCGGTTCTGGCCGGTGAGGTTCACCGGCACCTGGAAGTCGCCGGTCGTCGAGAGCGTGAGCGTGCCGCTGACCAGGTCGAAGTCGAGCGCGTCGACGTTCTCGGTCGTCTGACCGAGGCGGACGTCGGGATCGAGGCCGTAGAGGATCATCGACCAGCTCCCGGCCGTCGTCGCGCCCAGCGACGTCGGCGTGAACTGGATGATGTCCTCGTCGAGGCCCGTGAGGCCCGGGACGGAGAAGGTGCTCTCGGTCGAGATCCAGAGGTTGCCCGACGCGTCGACCGCCAGCGCGTCGATGTCCTCGGCGTTCAGGTCGAGGCCGACGTCGCTGCCGTCGAAGTAGAAGGAGACGGCGCCCGCGGTCGCGTCGCCGAGCGTCGTCGGGACGAACTTGATGATGTCCTCGTCCTCGACGATGGTGCCGTTGGGGCCGCCGGTGAGGCCCGGCACCGTGACCGTGCCGCCGAACGAGAGCAGCAGCGAGCCGTCGGAGAGGCGGCAGAAGGCGTCGAGGTTGGGCGTGCCGGTCGTGACGATGTCGCTCAGGTCGAAGTAGAGCGAGTGGGTCCCCAGCACTGGATCGAGATGGACGATGTCGCCCGCCTCGACCCACAGCCCGTTGATCAGCGTCTTCGAGCGGATCGAGTAGAGGATCCCGGTGGTCGGCACGGTCGGCACGCCGTCGAACTCGGCGATGTAGGTGCCCCAGTTCGGGTATTCGCCGACGCCCCAGTACTTCGCGGCGTTCGCCGGATCGATGCAGGCGTCGAAGTAGTCGCCCCACCGCCCCTGCGCGTTGCCGCTGCCGTACTTGACGCGCTCGATCAGGCCGCAGACTCCCGCCGCGTCGGTCGTCCGGTGGACAGCGACGGCGAGACCCGCGTACTCGTTCAGCGAGGAGTAGCCGAAGATCATCCCGATCTCGCCGGTCGATTGGCGCGCGATGCCGGGATAGAAGGTGTGCATCCCGGGGCCGAGGTCGAGGACGCCGCTCTGGTTCAGCGTCGGGCTGGCCGAGGCGATCGCCGGCCAGTTGTTGACGTTGAAGAGGTACCAGCGCGCGGTGCAGCGGCCGTCGCCCGTGTCGATGCCGTGCGCCGCGACGATCTGCCCGTTGCCGAACTCGGCGTTCACGATGCGGCCGTCGAGCGTGTCGATCGTGCCGCCGCCGAGATTGGGCGCTTGCGGCGGCCCGGCGTAGGGCGGCACCGTCACGGTCTTCGTGACGAGCACCGGCGTCGTGATCGGGTTGCGGACCGCCTGCAGCTTGATGCTGCCGCTGCCGTTGGTGCTGACGCAGTAGGTGCCGGCCGGGCTGGTGTGGTGCTCGGCCACCTGCACCGAGCCCGCGCTGCCGTCGCGCAGGTCGTAGAAGACGACGGGCGCGCCGGTCAGCATCGGCGTCTTGTCGAAGCTGCGGTACTTCACGCCGCCCCAGCCGCCGGCGCTGAGCCCGAAGAGGTTGCCGGTGACGAGGAAGGCCTTGTTGTCGCCGCCGAGTCCGGGGTAGTCGACCCAGTAGGTCGTGCCGCTGATGTCCGTGACGGCGTCGGTGCGGTACTTGTACCAGTTGCCGTTCGGGTCGTTGTCGTCGGAGACGGCGATGTCGATCCACGACTCGGTCGAGCCGTAGACCTCGAAGCAGACGACGACGAAGCGGCCCGAGATCGTGTCGTAGAAGCACTTCGGGTCGAAGCAGAAGCCCTGCGCGCCGAGCCCCTCGAAGAAGCCGGGATTGCCGGCGTCGCCGAGCTCGACGCTGAACTGCAGCGTGCCCGCCTTGTCCCACCACGCGAGCTTCGAGTTCACCGTCTGCAGCACGTGGCTCGGGCCGGCGGCCATGCAGGGATCGGGCGGGTACCAGCCGGTGTTGGTGATGCCGTCGAAGCTGGCGAAGCGGCGCGGCGCAGGGCGGAAGCGGGCGCGATCCTCGGGCGAGAGCGGCAGCTTCTGGATCGGGACGATGCGCGGCGCCGGCAGGTCGACGATCTCCTCGATCTGCGGCTGGTGGATCCACGACGACTCGGTCACGCCGTACGCGATGCCGCGCTTGAAGTCGGTGATCTCGTAGTCGTCGGGATCGGCGGGCGGCGCCTGCTGCTGCGCACGGCCCGTTGCCGCTCCGGCGATCGCAAGGGCGAACCACGCCACGGCCGCGAACGGATGCGAAGTCGCCATCCCGAGACCTCCCGAGCAACGAACGAACGACGAGGTGCGGCGGGACGCGCCGCGTCGCCGCTCACCGGTCCCCCTGTCCCTCTGCGGCAGGTGCAGAGGTACATAACGCACCTCCAGGACGCGGCAAGGCCGCACTAAAGTTCCGCGACTTGTTCCAGGCGGGAGCTCGTCATGCTCGGTTTCCGAACGGCCGCGGTCGCCCTTCTGGCGCTCCAGTCGGCACCCCCTCCGGCGGGACAGTCATCGACCCCGGCGACCCCGCCGCCACCCGGCGTGATCGCCCGCGTCGACGGCGTCGACCTGCCGCTCGACGAGTTCCGCGACTGGGTCGTCGCGGCGCACGGCTGGCGCCATGTCGACGACTACGTCGACCTCGCCCTGCTGCGCCACGAGGCGACGCGCCTCGGCCTCGCGCTGCCGACGGCCGCCGACCTCGACGCCGCCTTCGAGCAGGACTGGCAGGACCAGATCCTGATGCGCCACGCCGGTGACGAGACGAAGTGGCGCGACGAGCTGACCGTCGCCGGTCTCGATCGCGATGGCTACCGCGACCGGCGCGCCGGCACGCTCGAACTCGAGGTCGTCGCGAAGCGGATCCTGCAGAAGACGCCGATGACCGCGGATCAGCGCCGCGAACTGTGGGAGAAGGAGTTCAGCAAGGAGGGCGAGCAGGTCCACGTGCGCGTCGCCTTCTTCAGCACGCTCGGCGAAGTCCATCCCGGCGAGCAGATCTCGCCCGCGGAGCTGGCCGGCTTCACCGCGCGCGCGAAGGAACGCGCCGACGCCTTCCTCGCCGCGGCGCGCGCCGAGCCGGCCCGCTTCGCCGAGCTCGTGAAGAGCGGCAGCGACCGCTGCACGCTCCCGCGCTTCGACTCCTATCCGATCGACGTGCGCGCGCGCGGCGGGACGATCGAGCGGCTGCGCTCCGACCACTTCGGCGGCGCGCTGCTGCAGGCGATCGTCGATGGCGGCGCCAAGGAGGGCGACTTCGTCGGTCCGGTCACGACGTCGCTCGGCCTCTTCGTCGTGCAGGTGGTGGCGCGGACGCCGCGACCGTTCGAGGGCGCGGAAGCGGAGCTGGACCGGATCTGGAACGAGCGGTCGCCCTCGGCCGGGGAGATCTACCACCTCCGCCAAAAGCTCCGCACGAAGGCGAAGATCGAGCGCTATCCCCTGCATCGGTGAGGGCGCCGCGAGCGCGGCCGGAACCGGCGCGCGCGCCGCGGGTTGATGCGGGTCGGGGCTTCCGACCGGAGGACGACGTGATCGCGAGGACGACGGCGATCGGCGCAGGACTCCTCTGGCTGGCGGCGACCGTCGGCACCGTCAGCACGGCCGCGCAGGACGATCCGCCGCAGGTTCCGCCGCAAGCGAAGCCGTCCGCGCCCTCCGCCGCCGTCGTCGCCGAGCTGATCGACCGGACGCTGCAGCAGCAATGGCAGGAGCAGGGGATCCGCCCCGCCGAGCCGGCCGACGACGCGACCTGGCTGCGCCGACTCTCGCTCGACCTGTGCGGCACGATCCCGCTGCGCGAGGAGGTGGCCGCCTTCCTCGACGACGACCGCGCCGACAAGCGGCAGCGCAAGATCGACGAGTACTTCGCCGACCGCGCCTGCGCGCAGAACTTCTCCTACCTCTGGAGCAACGCGCTGCTGGCGGCCGCGCAGAAGGAGGGCGGGCGAGAAGGGGCGGGGCTGCGGCCGTGGCTCGAGGAGCAGTTCGCGCAGGCGCGCCCGTTCGACGCGATCGTGCGCGAGCTGCTCGCCAGCAGCGGCCGCAACGACGAGAACGGCGCGACCAGCTTCGTGCTCGCCTACGCCGACGACATCGAGGCGCTCTCCGCCGTCGCGTCGCGCACCTTCCTCGGCGTGCAGATCCAGTGCGCGCAGTGCCACGACCATCCGGCCGACTCGTGGAAGCAGGCCGACTTCGACGGCTTCACCGGTTTCTTCCTCGGCGTGCGCTCGCAGAAGATCGCCGAGATGCCGCCGTCGTTCCGGCTCGTCGACGCGCCGGCCGCCGAGCTGCGCATCCCGGCGCTGCGCCGGCTGCGCGACGCGCTGCGCGCCGCCGCGAAGAGCGGCGATCCCGAGGCCGAGGAGCTGCGCCGCCGCCTCAAGCGCAACGACCTCGGCGAGCTCGGCGAGGAGGAGCTCGCCGCGTACCTCGAATCGCTGCCCGGCACGCAGCGCGAGCGGATCGAGAAGGCGGTCGAGCGGCAGAAGAAGTTCGGCCAGCCGCGCTTCCTCGACGGAAGCCCCTTCGAGGAGGGCGACGGCGCGACGCGGCGCGAGGCGCTGGCCGACTGGCTGGTCGCGCCCGGCAACCCGTGGTTCGCGCGCGCCACCGTGAACCGTCTCTGGGGCCACCTGTTCGGCGCCGGCCTCGTCGATCCGGTCGACGACCTCACCGCGAGCCAGGATCGCGTCCTGCCGCCGCTGCTCGACCTCCTCGCGACGAAGTTCGCGCAATCGGGCTTCGACCTGCGCTGGCTGATGGAGTGCATGGTGCGCACGCGCGCCTACGCGCTCTCCGCCTCGCTGCAGGACGCCGGCGACGCGCGCGCGAAGCAGGAGCGCTGGTACGCCGCCCATCCGCTGCGCCCCTTCACCGCGGAGCAGGTGCTCCACTCGCTGCAGCGCGCCACCGCGCTCGAGGAGCGGACGGTCGCGCGCGCGAAGGACGCCGACTTCGAGGCGGAGCGGCGCAAGGTGCTGGAGAAGTTCCGCTACGTCTTCGAGGACGACGAGGGCGGCAGCTCCGACCGCTTCGCGTCGAGCATCCCGCAGGCGCTCTTCCTGATGAACGGGAAGCTCACCAACGACGAGATCCGCCTGAAGAAGAGCCGCATGCTCGACGAGATCCTCGACGAGTCGCGCTCCGACCGCGAGCGGCTGCGCCAGGTCTTCCTCGCGACGCTGGGCCGCCTACCGACGCAGCGCGAGGCGGAGAAGCTCGGCCGCCTCGTGAAGGGCGCCGACGGCGGCACCAAGCGCGGGATCGAGGACCTCTTCTGGGCGCTCCTCAACTCGACCGAGTTCCTCACCAACCACTGAGGCCGAAGCGATGGACTGGAGACACCCCCATCTGCCGCCCGGCACCGCGACCTTCACGCGCCGCGAGCTGATGGCGCTGCTGGCCGCCGGCGCCGGCGCGTTCGCGCTCGGGCCGTCGCTGCTGGCCGCGTCGTCGAGCGCGCCGACGCGCAAGCGCCTCATCCTCCTCTGGCTCGAGGGCGGGCCGAGCCAGATGGAGACGTTCGACCCGAAGCCCGGCACGCCGAACGGCGGTCCGACGAAGGCCGTCCCGACCGACGTGCCCGGCTGGCTCTTCAGCGACCAGCTCCCGCAACTGGCGAAGCGCGCGCAGCACCTCGCCGTGATCCGCTCGATGCGGACGCGCGAGGGCAGCCACGCGCGCGCGCGCGAGCTGGTGCAGTGCGGCTACACGCCCAACCCGACGGTCCACTACCCGCCGCTCGGGTCGATCGTCGCGCACGAGCTCGGCGACCTCGCGCACGAGCTGCCCGCCTTCGTGCAGATCAACGGCGCGCCGCTCCCCGCCGGCTACCTCGGCGTGCAGTGCTCGCCCTTCGTGCTCGAGCGGCCGGAGGGCCGCATCGAGAACCTGACCTACGCCGGCGGCGTCGATCCGCAGCGGCTCGACCACCGCGAGGCGATGGTCGACGTGCTCGACGACGCGTTCGCGAAGAAAGGCGGCGCGCCCGCGGTCGACTCGAACGTGGCGCAGCGCGAGCGCGCGCGGCGGCTGATGGACTCGAAGCTGCTGGCCGCGTTCGACCTGACGCAGGAGAAGGAGTCGCTGCGCGACGCCTACGGCCGCAACGACTTCGGCCAGGGCGTGCTGATGGCGCGGCGCCTCCTCGACCACGGCGTGCAGGCGGTGCAGGTCGTGCTCAGCGGCTGGGACACGCACGACGACAACTTCGGCCGCACGTCGAAGCTCTGCGCGCAGCTCGACCCGGCCTTCGCCGCGCTCCTCGACGACCTGAAGAAGCGGCAGACGCTGAAGGACACGCTCATCGTCTGCATGGGCGAGTTCGGCCGCACGCCCGAGATCGCGCGCGGCGACGGCCGCAACCACTGGCCCAACAACTGGTGCGTCGCCCTCGCCGGCGGCGGCATCAAGGGCGGCCAGCCGTGGGGCGCCACCGACGCCAACGGCGCCGAGATCGCCGAGAAGCCGGTCGCCATCGCCGACCTCTACGCGACGATCGCCGCCGCGCTCGCCTTCGACCGCGACAAGCAGTTCCACAGCGGCATGCGCCCGATCCAGCTCGTCGACCCGAACGGGAAGGCGATCCAGGAGCTGCTGGGCTGAGCGGAGGCGCTTCGCCCGGCGTCGCTCACCGGTACTCGAACGCCACGTCGAGCTCCGTCCACTCGCCGCGCTGGAGCTCGATCGTCTTCTCGGGGACCGCGACGCAGCGGTCGGGGGCGTCGATCGTGACGATCGTGGCCCCGGTCCAGCGCGGGACGATGCGGACCCACTCGGGCTCGTAGTAGTAGCGGACGCCGAAGCGGTCGGGGTCGGGCGAGCGGAGGCGGACGCGCTCCACCATTTCGGAGAGCGGCAGCACGGTGGCGCCGGTGCGCAGCCGGACGCGCACGCCGTGGTTGCGCTCGAGCGCGAAGGCGACGTTCGGCTGGAGCGGATCGACGGCCAGCGGCGCGACCGGCTCGGCCCAGCGCCAGTCGTCGAGGCCGAGCTCGTAGCGGCCGATCGCGAGGCGGAAGGGATAGGCGCGCGTCGCCGCGTCCCACGCGAGCGCGACGTTCCGCCACTGCCCGATCGCGGGATCGAGGTCGGCGGGCCGGACCGTCAGCTCGCCCGCGTCGATCCGCTCGCGCGTCGCGGCGTCGTGCAGCTCGATCCGGCCGGCGACGGGCGGCGCGACCGACAGCACGACGTCGTCGCGGCCGCCGGGCGGCTGCACGAAGAGGAGCTGCACCTCGAGCTCGGTGAAGCGCGCGACGTAGGGGCCGGGCGTCGCGGCGTCGACGCGGAAGCGCCAGCGGCCGGGCGCGCCCTCCGTGCGCTCGAGCTTCGCGCGCGGGATCAGGAGCACGCGCTCCTCGTCGCGGCGCGCGCTGCGCAGCTCGAGCGCCCACGGCCGGTCGTCCCACGCCGGCGGCACGACGACGAAGCCGGCCAGCGGCGCGGCGCGACCGCTCGCCTCGATCGGCGGCGGACGCAGCGTCACTTCGCGCGACTCGCCGGCCGCGAGCTCGACCGACTCGAAGCAGAGCGCGGGCGCCTCCTCCATCCAGCTGCCGACCTCGACGCTGACCGTGCAGAGGCCCGGCGCGACGCCCTCGAACCGGACGCGCCCGTCGGCGTCGGGCTCCGCCTCGGCGTCGATCACCCACTGCGTGATCCGCGTCAGCTTCTCCACCGCCGACAGCTCGGGCGCAAGCGGATCGACGTGGCGCAGGCGGACCGTCGCGCGCGCCGGCGGCCGGACGAGCGGTCCGGTCGCGGCGTCGGCGACCACCGGCTTCCACGGCTCGACGACCGCGGCGAGCGTGGCGCCGAGGTCGAGCGTGACGATCCGCTCGCCGCCGATCGCGAGGTCGAGATCGACCTGCGCGAAGCCGTGGCCCGGCGCCGTCACGAGCCAGCGCACCTGCCGCGGCAGCGGACCGTCGCGCGCGATCTCGTGCAGCGGCAGCGAGAAGGGCGACGGCTGGTGGTCGAGCAGCAGCTCGCCCGGCCGGCATTGCTCCGGCTTCGGTCGCGCGAACGGCTCGCGCGGCGCGATCAGCGCGACGTCGGTCAGGGGCGCGCCGCTCCGCGCGTCGTTCACGACGAGCGTCGTCGGCCGCGGCCGCAGCCCGACGACCGCGAACGGCGTCTTCGCCGCCGCGACGATCGTCTCCTCCGCGAAGGCGGGCAGGCCGGCCGCGACGATGCGCGCGAGGTGGTAGCGCTCGGCGCGCGGCACGGCGGCGGCGAAGCGGCCGCGCTCGATCGCGACCGGCACGAGCGGCGGCTCGTCGCCGTCGAGGAGCGGCCGCACCAGCAGCTCGCCCGAAGCCGTCGGATCGACGGCGCCATCGGGACTCTTCAGCGCGAACGTGCCCTCGAAGAGGAACGAGCCGTCCGGGAGCAACGAGGCGGCGGGCGGCGTCGCGTCCGCGTCCGCGGCGTCCGGCTCGACCGGCGTCGTCTCCCGCTGCCGATCGGGCACCGCGGCCGCGACCGGATCGGGGAGCGGCTCGTCCGCGCGCGTCGCTCGCGTCGTGCCGTTCTTCGCCGGCGCGAGCGACGGACCGTCGCCGCCGCTCCACCAGAGCCACGCGCCGAGCGCGACGAGCAGCGCCACGCCGAGCGCGACGACGGCGGCGACGCGGCTGGCGCGCGGCCCGTTCACGTCCCCGGCGTCCGCTTCACCTTCACCGTGCGGCCCGACTTCGCCGCCTCCTCGATCGCGTAGCAGATCTCGTGGACGTGGGCGCACGCGTTCAGGTCGTTGCTGGGCCGCGCGTCGTCGCGCACGCAGTCGATGAAGTGCTCGAACTGTCCCTGGTAGGGATGGTGCTCGACCTTGCCCGAGTCGGGCAGGTCGGCGGGGATCGTCGTCCAGCCGGTCTGGCCGGGCCACTCGAGCGTGAACACCTTGTCGTAGTTGATCGACCCCTTGTCGCCCTGCAGCACGATCGGGAAGTGGTAGGGGTTGCGGCACTCGATCGACGTGTGGACCGAGCCGGTCGCGCCGCCCTCGAAGCGCAGCAGCGCGGTCGAGTTCGGCGGGTACTCGTACTTCAGCGGGTTCTTCGGCGAGAAGCACTTCATCGCCTGCACCTCGGTCACGCGCCGTCCCATGAACCAGGTGAGCGCGTCGATCGCGTGGCAGCCGGCCGTCAGCTCGGCCGAGACGCTCATCGACTTCTTGATGTTCCACGCCCACTGCTGGTACCACGGGCCGCACGCGTGGTTGTAGGCGACCTCGCCGTGGAAGAGCTCGCCCAGCAGCCCCTGCGCCAGCAGCGCCTTGATGTTCTTGAAGAGGCCGATCCAGCGCAGCTCGAAGCAGACGCTCGTCTTCACGCCCGCCGCGTTCACCGCCGCGACCATCTTCTTCAGGTTCGCCGGATCGAGCGCGACCGGCTTCTCGATCACGACGTGCTTGCCGGCCTTCGCCGCCGCGATCGTCTCGGCCGGGTGGTTCGGGTGCGGCGTCGCGAGGACGACCGCGTCGAGGCCCGAGTGCTTCAGGAACTGCTTGAGGTCGGCGTAGGCGACCGCGTGCGCGAGCTTGCGCCCCGCGATGAAGCGGCGCGCGCTCTCCATCTGCCGCGAGCAGACGGCGACGACCTCGACGCCGGGGATGCGCGTGAAGTGGTCGACGTGGGCGCCCGCGACCCAGCCGGTGCCGACGATGCCGATGCCGACGCTCTTGGCCGAAGCCATCGCCGCCCCCTTCACTTCCGCCGCGTCGCGGCGGCGTCGCCGTAGAACGCCTGGATCCTCGCCCACCCCTCCTCCGCCGTCTCGACGATCTCGATCAGGTCGAGGTCCTGCGGCGAGATCAGCCCCTCGTCGGCGAGGAACTCGAAGTCGAGCAGCCGCCGCCAGAACTCGCGCCCGAAGAGGATGCACGGCATGCGGGCGATCTTGCCGGTCTGGATCAGCGTCAACGCCTCGAACATCTCGTCGAGCGTCCCGAAGCCGCCCGGGAAGAAGGCGAGCGCCTTCGCGCGCAGCAGGAAGTGCATCTTGCGCATCGCGAAGTAGTGGAAGTTGAAGCAGAGGCCGGGATGGATGTAGGGGTTCGGCTCCTGCTCGAACGGCAGCACGATGTTGAGGCCGATCGACTTCGCGTTCACGTCGTGCGCGCCGCGGTTGGCCGCCTCCATGATCCCCGGCCCGCCGCCGGTGATGACGACGTAGTTGCACTCGTGGTCGACCTGGCAGGCCGACGAGACCAGCGCGGCGAGCTTGCGCGACTCGGCGTACCACTTCGAGTAGCCCGCGAGCTGCCGCGCCGCGCGCAGCTTCCGCTGCAGCGCCGCGTCGCCCGGCGTCGCGGCGGCCGCCGCCTCCGCCTTCGCGACGTGGCCGCTCCCCTCGTCGGGCGCCGGCACGCGCGCGCTGCCGAAGACGACGATCGTCGAGATCACTCCGTGCTCGCGCATCACGAGGTCGGGCTTCAGGAGCTCGAGCTGGAGGCGGACCGGGCGCAGCTCCGGCCGCGCCAGGAACGCGAGGTCGCGCTCGGCCAGCACGAAGGCGTTCGACTGCTGCTGCGCGCTCTTCTCGGAGCCGGGGCTCATCGCACCTCCTCGCACGGTCGGCCGTCGTGGACCCTCTCGCGCGTGCGTCGCGCTCGCGAGAGGCGGGCACTGTAGCCGCGCCCCGACCGCGCGACGCCGCTGCGCCGCTACTGTCCCGCGATGGCCTTCACGATCGATCCTCGCGCGAACGACCGTCCGCTCGGCTTCGCGGCGGCACGCGCGCCGGCCGATGGCGCGGCGGGAACGGCCGGGCCGCTGCTGGCGTGGATCGCCGTGACGCGGCATGCGGGCGGGCAGCCGGGCGCCGCCGCCGCCGCGCTCCTCCCGCCGAGCCCGCCCTGCAGCGCGCTCAACCGTCGCACGCGGGCGCTGCTCGATCGAGCCGCCGCGACGCTGCGCGGCGTCGCGTTCGTGCGCGCCGGCAGCGACGCAGCCGCGATCACTGCCGCGATGACTTCCGCGATCACCGTCGCGAACGAAGCGGTCGCACTGGTGCCGTGCGGCGAAGGCGGCGGCGACGAGCCCGGACCTGCTCCTGCTCCTGCGCCCGATCTCGGTTGGATCGCGCAGGCCGACGCGCCGTTGCTGGCGTCGCTCGGCCCGACGCTCGGCGCCGGCCTGCCGTGCGCGGCCGCCTCGACGCGCGGCATCGTCGACGGCCAGCTCGTCAGCCTCCTCGGCTTCGCGAGCGGAAGGCTGCGCGCGGGCCCGCGCAGCGCGTGGCGCGTGACGCTCCTCACCGACGCGCGCGTCGAGAGCGCCACACTGGAACGGCTGCTCCACGAGTCGACGCAGCGCGCCTGGGCGACGCTGGCCGGAACGACGCGGCCCGAAGGCGACGACGGCGTCCTCGCGCTGGCCAGCGGCGTCGCCGGCACCGAACCGCTCGCGCTCGGCTCGATCGGCTTCGAGACGCTGCGGGTCGCGGCGACCGCGTTGCTGCAGTCGCTTGGCCGCGAGCTCCTCGAACAGGCGTGGTCGCCGCGACCCGCGCGCGTCGTGCAAGTGACGGTGGTCGGCGCGCGCGACGCGGTCGCTGCCGCCGCGAAGGCGGAAGAGCTGGCCGCCGATCCGCTGCTGGCTCGCTGGATCGAGGACGAGACAGCGCGCAGCAGTCGCAGCCCCCGCCTCACCGTGCGGCGCACCGCGGACGAGCGGCAGGCCGCGGTCGCGGTCGACCTCGCCTCGGGCCCCGCCTCGGCGACGCGCTGGGTCGCCCTGCCGCGCTGAGTCGGCTCCGCCTCTTCACGACGGCCTCATCGAAGAGGCGCCTCGCCTTGGGCGACCGTTCACTTTCTCTTGAGCCTGCGCCCCTACTTTTTCGTCAGTTGTGATCGCGCGGTGACCTGCGGCATTCATGCAGTGCCGCACCCTTCACCGCGACGGAATGACACGAGGACACAGCAATCGCCCGGGCGGAGGCCGACCCCCTCGGCCGCTGTCCGTTGTTCGAAGCGCGGGGCCCATGCACCGCGCCGATCTTCCAAGCCTCCCGGCCGGTCCCCCTCCGGCCGGGGGGTGTTCTTCGTCCTCGTTCATCGATCCTTCACGGAAGTCGCCGGGCCGAGGCAAGGTCCCGATGAGGTAGGCTCCGATGTTGCTTGGTGAACTGCCGAAAGAACCAGACGTAAGACGAAGACGGTCGGACCGGGTGACGGGAGTGTTCCCGACCCCAGCCCGCCGATTCCTGAATGGAGTGTTCGTGAACGGAAGTGCATTGGCTGAGAGTTCGGTCCTGACGATTCGTGTTCCGACTCCGTGGCGGCCGCCTCCGCGGCCCGTCTCCAACCGCTGAGCCCGATGGCTCAGCCGTGATCCGAGACCTGATCGGGCCCACTTGAAGAAGGCGGCCTGATCCACGGATGAAGTCTCCCGCCGCCGGCTCGCGCACTGCGCCGCCGGCGAGCGGGAACCCGAGAGCGGCTTACTCTCGCGCCCCATGGATGTCGCGCGCGGCGCTCTCCTCTCGCTCGTCTCGCTCTTCTGCCAGGACGACCGCGACGCCGCGGCCGACGAGCGCGTCCTGCTCCATCCGACCGCCGCCTCGCGGACGGCCGACGGCCGCGCGTGGCTCGTGCCGGTCCACTTCGAGGTCCACGAGCCGGAGCACGACGATCCGCTGCGCGCCGCGCTCCTCGAGCCCTTGCGCCGCGAGCTCCGCCTCGCCGTCGGCAGCGACGCTGCGTCGCTCTTCCGCGATCGCGCGCGCCTCTTCCTCGTCGACCACGAACGGCGCGAGAAGCGGAGCGTCCTCGTCGCCGGCCAGCGCTTCGAGCTCGGCCCGACCGAGCCCAACGGCCACGCGCGCGCCACGATCGAGCTGCCGCTCGAGTCGTTGCCTGCCGCGCCGCGCTGGCTCGACCTCGCGATCGGAACGCCCGGCACGCCCGGCCACGCGACGACGCGCGTCGAGCTGATCGGCCCCGAAGGACTCTCGGTGATCAGCGACCTCGACGACACGCTGAAGATCACCGAGGTCGGCGACCGTTCGCGCGCGCTCGCGCGCACCTTCCTCGAGGAGTTCGAGCCGGTCCCCGGCATGCCCGCGCTCTGCCAGCGCCTCGCCGCGCGCGGCGCCGCGTTCCACTACGTCTCGCTCAGCCCGTGGCAGCTCGCCGCCCCGGTGCAGGAATTCCTCGCGCGCCACGCCTTCCCGCCCGGCGCGCTCGAGCTGCAGCACTTCCGCCTCCAGGACGGCGACTTCGCCGACCTCGTCGGCGACTCGCGCGCGAAGAAGCGCGCCGTCCTCGAGCCGCTGCTCGCGCGCTGGCCGAAACGACGCTTCGTGCTGCTTGGCGACTCGAGCCAATCCGACGCCGAGGTCTACGCCGACCTCGCGCGGCGCCATCCCGAGCAGATCGCCGCGATCTGGATCCGTGCGACGCCGCCGCCGTCGTGCAAGACGGCGGACGAGGCGAAGGCCGCCATCGCCGCGATCGTCGGCGACGCCGCGCGCTGGGACGCCGCGTTCAAGGACGTGCCGCGCGAGAAGTGGCAGGTCTTCGCCGATCCGGGCGGGCTCGAACTGATGGAGCCACCGAAGTAGCCGGAGTCGCCGCCCTCGTCGCCGCGCGACCGCGCCGCGCTCACTCCTCCGTCCCCTCCCTCCCTCCCGCCAACACGCCCTTCAGCAGATCGCTCGGCACCCACGTCGAGGCGCCGCCATCGCGCGCGATCCTTCCCGTCAGCGGGCGCTCGCCGGGAGCGAAGAGGCGCGCGCCGATCAGCTCGCCGAGCTTGCGGTAGCTCTCCCATTGCGTGGTGTCGAAGAACTGGTCGGCGGTGGTCTCGTGCGGGAAGGACGGATGGGCGGCGTGGTAGTGGGCGAGGTCGACCGGCTCGTCGCCCAGCAGCGTCGACTTCACGTAGAGGAGCTGCCCGCTCGCGCCGTCGGGATAGCGGACCTCGGCCAGCGCGGCGTGCGCGAGCGAGCGGCCGGCGGGCGTCGCCTCGACGAGCTTCGCCCCGCCGCGGCCCGCCTCTTCGTCGCCGACGTCGCCCGTCTCCTCCCAGCGACCGCGCACGAGATGGTCGAGCGAGCCGAAGAAGCGGCGCTGCTCGGGCGCGACGAGGCGGTCGAGCTCCGTCTCGCCGACGAAGCGGATCTCGGTCGCGAGCTCGACGCGGGCGAGGCGCACGAGATGGCCGATCCCCTCGAAGGTGTAGTCGGGATCGCACTCGGCGTCGACGACGACGAGGTGGCGCACGCGCCGGCGCACCAGCTCGAAGGCGCCCATGTTCTCGAAGTGGCCGCCGTCGCTGAGGTACCAGAGGCGGCGATGGACGCCGTGGAAGCGGCCGAGCAACTCGCGCACGAGATGGCTGTGGACGAAGAAGGCGCGGTCGAGCCAGAGGAGCACCTTCGATCCGCCGCGCACCTTCTGCGGGATCGAGCTGTCGTACCACCAGCCCAGCCGCACGTTGGCGAGGCCGCACAAGAGGCTCATGCCGAGCGACGTCCGCGTCCCGAGCCCGGTCGAGAAGGCGGCGCCCGAGATCGAGGTCCAGCGGCCGATGGTCAGCGGCTCGGGCACGAAGCCGTCGGCGAACGCGGCGAACGCCGGCTTGTCGCGCTCCTTCTCGTGCTTCGGCGCCAGCGAGCAGTCGACCGGCCGCGCGCCGCCCTCGTCGCCGCCGCTCCAGCGCGTCGCGAAGTGGTGGTTCTTGCCGGCCGAGAGGCCCGCCGGCCCGAGCGTGAAGGGGAGCGCGCGCGGGGTGAGGAGCTGGATCCCTTCGCGGCCGTCGACCGACTCGTTGATGGTCGTGTTGAGGTAGTGCAGCGGCGCGCCGCGCGCGTGCTGCCAGTAGTCGGCCACCGTCGCGTCGTCGCTGTCGATCGAGCCGCTGAGCTTGACGCGGCCGTAGATGCGCGCCGGGTTCGACGCGCCGAGGTAGGCGCGCGTGAGGCGCGACGCATAGAGGATGTTGTGGCCCGACAGGTTGAGGAAGTCGCGCTCGCGGCCGAGCAGCCAGCCGAGGAAGAGCGCCAGCGCCGTCACGCTGCCGATCGCCGCGATCGCGAGGCGCAGCGGCCGGTCGGGCGAGGCCAGCAGGTCGGCGAGGTCGAGGTCGAACGCCTCGAAGGTCACGTTCGCCGCGCCCGCCGCCGCCGCGCGCGCGACGACGTCGGCGCTGACCAGCAGGATCAGCGTCCAGCCGATCGCCCCGACCCACGCGAGGGCGCGCGACCACCAGCCCGGCCGCTCCTGCCGTCCGTCGCCGGCGAAGTTCATCACGAAGGAGCGCGCGAAGGCGGCCAGCGCCGTGCCGCCGCCCAACAGCGCGCCGACCCGCTTCAGTCCGGTCCAGACGCCCTGCTGCTGCAGCCACGCGCCGATCAGCTCCACGACGACCAGCAGCAGCAGCACCGCCGACGCGATCAGCCAGCGCGTCATCCAGCGCGTCATCAGCGAGCGGCAGCGGTGGACCGCCGTCCGCTTGACGTCGTCGCGGTGCGACACCGTGCTCCGCGCCAGCAGCGCCGCCACCAGCGAGAAGAGGCCGATGGCGGCCGGCGCCGCGCGCACCGCCAGCGACTGCAGCGTCGCCGGTGCTGGCCCCCGCCACTCCAGCGCCAGCAGCGCCGCCGAGACGACGACGAGGAAGGCGGGGATCGCCCCCGCCAGCGCGACGCGCTTCCGTCCGTCCGTCCCGCCGCGCGGGTCGGCCACGATCCAGTAGCCGAGCAGGCACGGGATCACGCCCAACGTGATCGTCGCGGCCGAGAGCCAGAAGACCACCGGCGTCCCTTCGAGCACGAAGCGGACGACCGACCCGCCGCGCCCATCGCCCGCGCCGAAGAGCGGTCCCAGCAGCGCGCGCGCCGACGCGTCGCTCGACAGCGCGAGGAGCGCATCGGCGAAGCGCGGCAGCAGCAGCAGCGCCGCCAGCGACAGCAGCAGGAGCCCCTGCAGCGCGATGAAGTTGCGCAGCAGCGCGGCACCGAACAGCAGCAGATCGCCGCGGCCGCGCGGCGCGAGGTAGTAGCCGTTGTCGCGCAGCTGCCGCAGCGCGCCGCGCTTCTGGATCGTCGTGCGGCTCGGCGCCGCGCCGCCGTCGTCGTCGCCGCGCGGCCGGTCGTAGGCGAACTCGCCCGGCGCGCCGATCAGCGCCTCCTCGACGCGATCGACGACCCGCTCGCCGGAATCGCGCTCGCCCTTCGCCGGCTTCGGCGGCACGACCCAGTCGCGGCCGAAGAGGCGGCCGAGGAAGGCGCCGAAGTAGCCGCCGCCCGACACCGTCGAGAGGTCGTCGATATCGCGCACCAGCTTCAAGCGCGCCAGCGCCTGGAAGAAGCCGAGCGCGAAGGTGGCGCTGCGGATCCCGCCGCCCGAGATCGCGACGCCGATGCGGTCGCGCTGCGCCAGCGTCGGCAGCCCCGCGGCCGCGCGCCGCTGCTCCACCATCGCGCGCTCGGCCGCCTCCATCGGCGGCGGATAGATGCAGGCCGAGCCGCAGTCGATCTTCCGGAACTCGCGAGCGGCGGAGCGCTGCGCCATCCCTTCCTCCTCTGACGCGAAGCGCGGCCGCCGCGTCGGCACAATGGCGCGCCGATGTCGCGCTCGACCGAAGATCCCCTGCCGATCGAACGTCGCGGAGGCTACCGGCGCCTCGCGCGGGTCGGAGCGATCGTGCTCGCGGTCGGAGCGATCGCGTGGTGGGTGGCGAGGCCGGGAGGCGAAGGGCCGGCGCTCGATGCGCGCGTGCACGAACCGAAACACGGCGAAAAGGCGTCGGTCGCGACGCAGTTCCCCTCGCCCGTCGAAGCGATCGCGCGTGATCGCGTCGAGCAGCCGAAGGAGCCGGCGGAAGCGGCGGATGCGGCGCACACGCCGGACGAGAGCGGGCTCGCCGACGCGTCGATCGAGCGGCTCGGCCTCCTCCTCCACGTCGTCGACGCCGAGACGCTCGCGGAACTGCGCGACTGCGAGGTCGGGTCGAGCGACCGCTTGGATCGCGTGCGCGGCGACTCGCCGCTGTGGATCGCCGCGCCGAGCGAAGGGTCGACGCTGGGCACGCTGCGCGTGGCCGTCGACCGCTACGCGACGGCCGAGCTGGCCGTCGAGTGGACCGGCGGCGGCGAGCGGACGGTCGAGCTCGAACCGAAAGCGGGTCTCACCGTCGTCGTGCCCGACGCGGCGAAGGCGGGTGGCGCGCAGGTCCGCGTCCGTCGCGCGGAACCGATGGAGGAACGCCTCGAAGCGGTGCTGCGCCAGGCGCAACGCAACGTGGCGCCGGGCGACGACCTCGAGCCGTGGGTCGCGGCGCACGAGCGCGCGCTCGCGCGGCTGCGCCGCGCCGCGATCGGTCCCGACGTCGACCTCGATCTCGCGGTGGCGCTCCAGCTCGCGCGAGGCGAGCGCACGATCGACGCCGACGCCGACGGGCGCGCCCGCTTCGATGAACTCCCCGCCGGCCGCTGGATCGTCGATGCGTCGGCCCCGCCGAAGTCGCCGCCACGCGCCGCGGCGAAGGTCGCGCTGACCGCGGGCGCCGAGGTCACGCTCGAGCTGCCGCTCCAGCCGCCGCCGAAGCTCGCGCAGGTCCGCGCCGCCGGCCTCCTCCGCTTCGACCAAGGCTGGCTCGAGCACGGGATGCCCGAGCTGCCGAAGAGCTTCGAAGTGCGTGCCGAGGCGTTCCCGTACGTCGGCCCGGTCGGTCCCGACGAGGCGCACGTCGTCGCCCTGACCGCCGGAGATCGCCGCGAGGAGTTCCGCTTCGACGCGGGCCAGCTGCCGCCGGGCCGCGTCCGCGCGCGGTTCGGCGAACTCCACTGGTCGACGAGCTTCGACGTCCCCGCGGCGGGCAGCGACTCGATCGAGATCGTCGTGCCGCCGCCGTCGCGCGTCGCCGTCCGCGCGTTCGACGCGTCGGCGCCCGAAGTCGCCACGCCGTTCCAGCTCGCATGGGAGTCGTTCGACGGCGCGGGCGACGGCACCACCTATCCCTTCGAAGGCGCGTCACGCAGCGATTCCGGCACGCCGCTCGACCTGGTCGTCCCGCGCGGCACGCTGCTGCTGTTCACCGGGTGCGACCGCATCGACTACTTCCTGAACCGCTCGCGCCACGACGTCGGCCGCGCCATCGAGCAGATCGCCGTCGAGCTGCGCGCGTTCGCCAAGGTCTCGGTCACGTTGCGCGAAGGTCCGGCGATCGTCCCGTGCGAACACGCGTGGGCGTACCACCTCTACTTGCTCGACCCGCGCCGCCAGCCGTTCCCCATCGCCTGCTGGGAGACCAGCAGCGCGTCGCCGTCGCTCACCATCACGTTCGACGGCGAAGGGCCCGCGACGCTCCACCTCGAGCCGAGCGACGGCTACGCGATGGTGGCGCCCGTCGCCGTCGAGCTGAAGCGCGGCGAGACGGTGAAGGTCGAGCTGCCGATCACGCGCGCGCGGCGCGGGCGCTGACGCGCTTCACTTTTTCGGAGCCGCCACGTCGTCCGGGCTCGTGGCGCCCGCGTCGCGCTCGACCCGGAAGAGCCGATTCCCGAGCGGCGTGACGCGACCGAGCGAGGCGAGCAGCTCGAGCGGCGGCTGCGAGGGATAGGACCAGACCCAGAAGCGCGCTTCCGTCGGCGCGAAGTCGCGGCGCGAGACGTAGCGCGTGACGAGGTCGCGGCGCAGGAAGCGGTCGCGCTCGAAGACGTGTTGCTGCGCGTCGCGGTAGTAGACGACGTCGAGCAGGTAGAGGACTCCGCCCGGCTCGACCTCGCGGTTGGCCGCGTCGAGCCACGCTGCCTGGTCGCGATGCAGCTCCATCCGCAGGTTGTCGAGCAGCGCGAGCGACGGCCCGCCCGCCAGCCACTCGACCTTCGTGTCGGGCAGCCACGGACGCGCACGATCGAAGAGCGCGGGGACGTTGAAGAGGAGCGCGGTCGCGCCGTTCAGCGCGACGAACGCCGCCGTCGTCGCGACCCGCGCGCGCGGCGCGAGTCGTTCGGCGCCGTTCACGATCGCCGCCGCCAGCAGCGGGAAGAGCGGCATGAAGTAGCGCATGTTGTAGAAGGCCGTCGGGAAGGGCAGCAGCCCCGCGACGTAGACGGCGCCGAAGGTGAGCAGCGCGCCCGCCATGCCGCCGCGCCACGCGTCGCGTCGCGCCAGCAGCGGCAGCGCGACGTGGAGCTGCAGCGCGATCGCCAGCCCGCACTGCGCGAGCGTCTTCCACCAGATCGAGCCGATCTGCGCGAACGCGTACTGGTCGGCGCCGCCGCCCTCGCCTTCGAGGCGCGAGAGCGGGTTCCAGCCGAGGCGCGCCGCCACGACGAACGCCGCGACGATCGCCAGCGCGCCGCCGCTCCACGCGACGCGCCGCGCGACGCTCCGCCCCTCGCGCCGCATCGCGCGCACGTGGAGCGCGAGATGGAGCGCGCACGACGGCACCAGGATCAGCGCGTAGTTCTTCAGCAGGAACGCGAGCAGCAGCACGACGCAAAGCGCGATCGAGCGGCGCGGGACCGCGCGGTCGTCCCCCACCGCGAGCCGCTGCGTCAGCGCGACCGCGACCGTGAAGAGCGCCGCGAACCACGAGTCGGGATGGGCCGACCACGCCTGGTAGAGCACCAGCGGCCCGAAGCACGCGAGCCACAGCAAGCCCACCTCGCCGCCCGATCGCTGCACGAACGTCAGCGCGAGGAAGAGGCTCGCCGCGAGATAGGCGAGCGTGCCCGCCAGCGACACCACGCGCAGCCCGTCGTGCCCGCCGAGCCACGCCACCCACGGCGCCGCGAGCCACGCGAAACCGATCGGCTTGTCGTACGAGAGGCGCGAGTCGGCGACGACGGGCCGCGGATCGAAGCCCGCCTCGACCACGTGCTGCGCCGCGCTCGCGTAGACGAGCCCATTGCGGACCAGCGGCTGCCCGCGCCCGACGAGGAAGGCCGCGACCAGCAGCGCGGCAAGAACGGCGAGGTGGAGCGCGAGGCGACGCATGGAACCGCGATACGCCGTGAGGGACGATCGGTTCCGCCGCCTTCTTCGCTCAGCCGCATTCGCCGCTGACCGGCGCCGCGCGTAGATTCCCCCGTCCGCGGCCGCTCGCGCCGCCTCTCGATCCGGAGCTTCACCCCTCATGGGCGCCCGCAATCCCCGCGTCGACGACTACATCGCGAAGGCGCAGCCGTTCGCGCAGCCGATCCTGGTGCAGGTGCGCGAGGTGGTCCACTCGGCGTGCCCCGACGTGGTCGAGACGATCAAGTGGCGGATGCCGTCGTTCGAGTGGAAGGGGATCCTCGCGGGCATGGCGGCGTTCAAGGCGCACGCGGTCTTCGGCTTCTGGAAGCACGACTTGATCGTCGGCGCCGACGCGAAGGCGAAGGAGGCGATGGGGAGCTTCGGCTGCCTGAAGAGCGTGAAGGACCTGCCTTCGAAGAGCGTGCTGGCGAAGTACGTGAAGACGGCGATGAAGCTGAACGAGGCGGGCGTGAAGGTCGTGCGCCAGAAGACGCGGCCGAAGAAGGCGGTGGCGCTCCATCCCGAGTTCGCCGCCGCGTTGAAGAAGAGCGCGAAGGCGCGGGCGACGCTCGACGGCTTCCCGCCGAGCGCGCGCGCCGAGTACGTCGAGTGGATCGCCGACGCGAAGCAGGAGGCGACGCGCGCGCGGCGGATCGCCGACGCGGTCCTCTGGCTGTCGCAGGGCAAACGGCGCCACTGGAAGTACGAGAGCTGTTGAGCGCGCCGCGCGGCGGCGCGCGAGGAAGGAGTCCGCCATGCTTCTCATCACCGGCGCGACCGGCACCAACGGCAAGCCGCTGGTCGCCGAGCTGAGGAAGCTGGGCGCGCCGCTGCGCCTCCTGACGCGCGATCCCGCGAAGGCCGAGGCGCTGCGCGGCCCCGACGTCGAGATCGTCGCGGGCGACCTCGCGCGGCCGGAGTCGCTCGACGCGGCGCTGCGCGGCGTGGAGCGCGCCTTCCTCCTCTCCGCGGTGAGCCCGCAGCTCGCCGAGCAGGAGCGCGCCTTCGTCGCGGCGGCGGCGCGCGCCGGCGTGCGGCAGCTCGTGAAGTTCTCGGCCAACGGCGCCGATCCGCGCAGCCCGCGCCTCCTCGCGCGACTGCACGGCGAGGGCGAGCGGGCGCTGGCGCAATCGGGCGTGCCCTGGTGCGCGCTCCGGCCCACCTTCTTCCAGCAGAACCTGCTCGGCCTCGCGGGTTCGATCAAGCGCGACGGCGTGATCCGCCACAACCACGGCCGCCATCCCGCGGCCCACGTCGACGTGCGCGACATCGCGGCCGTCGCGGCGCGCGTGCTGACCGAGCCGATCGCGGCGCACGACCGCAAGATCTACGAGCTGCGCGGCCCGCAGCCGATCACCCACGCGCAGATCGCGGCGCGCCTCTCCGAGCTGCTCGACCGGCCGATCCGCTGCGTCGAGCAGGACGACGACGCGTACGCGGCGGGTCTGGTGCGCGCCGGGCTGCCCGAGTGGCTGGCGCGCGCCATCGCGGAGCTGGCCGAGCTGGCGCGCAACGGCTCGGCGGCCGAGGGCAACGACGTGATCGAGCGCGTCGGCCGTCGCACGCCGCGCCGCGTGAGCGACTTCCTCGCCGAGCATCGCGCCCATTTCGGCGCCGGCGCCGCGTCGACGGAGCAGCGATGAACGGCTTCGACCTCGCCGGCAAGGCCGTCTTCGTGACGGGCGCGGCGTCGGGCATCGGCGCCGCGACGGTGCGCCGCCTCCTCGCCGAAGGGGCGAGCGTCGCCGCCGCCGATCGCGCGCCGGTCGCCGCGCACGGGCCGGCCGACTCGGCGCGCTTCGAGCCGCTCGCGTGCGACGTGACGCGGCCCGACGAGGTGGCGCACGCGCTCGAGCGCACGGTCGCGCGCTTCGGCCGCCTCGACGCGGTCGCCCACTGCGCCGGCGTGACCGCCGACGACGTCGCCTGGAAGCTCGACGACGAACGGTGGCGCAAGGTCCTCGCGATCAACCTCGACGGCTCGTTCCACGTCGTGCGCGCCGCGATTCCGCTGCTGCGCAAGCAGGGCGGCGGCTCGATCGTGCTGATCAGCTCGATCCTCGGGCTGCGCGGCGGCTTCGGCAGCGCCAACTACGCCGCGAGCAAGGCGGGCGTGATCGCGCTGGCGAAGTCGGTCGCGGCCGAGGTCGGCGCCTTCGCGATCCGCGTCAACGCGCTCGCGCCCGGCCTCATCGACACGCCGATGACCGAGAAGCTGCCCGACGCCGTGAAGTCGGCGGCGCGCCAGGCCGCGGCGCTCGGCCGCTTCGGCGAGCCCCACGAGGTCGCCGACGCGATCCTCTTCCTCTGCAGCCCGCGCAGCCGCTACATCACCGGCACCTGCCTCCGCGTCGACGGCGGTCAGTGCATGGGCTACTGAGCCGGGCTGCTGCGTCCCGCGACGGACGCGCCGCGCCGCGCGCGTCAGCGAACGCGGTAGGCCACGCGCTCGATCGGAGTCGTGACGACGTTGCCGCCGCCGTCGAGACCGACCGCCTGCAGCTCGAACACATGGTCGGCCGCGAGGAGGTCGGGGTAGCGATCGGCCCAGCGCCCGTCGGCGTCGGCCAGCGTCTGCACCACCGGCAGGTTCAGCGCCACGCCGTCGACCGCCACCAGGACGAGCGTGAGCGGCGTGGCCGGTGCGAAGCCGGCGGCCACCAGCCAGGTGCAGGCGTCGATCGAGCCGTCGCCTCCCGGCGCAGGCGGTGGCGGCGGACCGCCGCCCGCGCGCTGCGAGTCGCCGCCTTCGTCCTGCAGGACGCGCTGGTGCCACGCCGACAGGAAGCGCGGCCCGCCGCGCAGCAGGCCCGCGGTGCAGCGATCCCATTCGCGGTGCGTGTAGACGACGTCGGAGAAGCCGTCGCCGTCGACGTCCGCTCCGGCCACGCATTCGAGATCGGAGAGGTCGGCCTCGAGGAGGTCGAGGCTCGACAGGTTGACGAACGGCCGACCCGTCTTGCCCGAGACGACCCAGGTCGCGCCGCGGTCGTAGCGCCGCACGGGATCCTCGACGTCGTAGTGGACGAGATAGTCCTGGAAGCCGTCGCCGTCGAAGTCGCCCGCGCCGCCCCTCAGGGTGAGCGGCCGTTCGCCGCGCTCGTGGCGCAGCTCGTGCAGCAGCGCGCGCGTGCGCCCCGAGAAGGTCGCGACCTGACCGAACGGGAACTGCCGCGAGTCGACGATGGAACCGATCGCGAAGTCGCCGACGCCGTCGCCGTCGAGGTCGCCGAGCGCGACGACCGTGTCGCCGAACCGGTCGTGAGGCGATCCGCCCTTCAGCTCGCCGAGCTTCTTGCCGTCCTTCAGCGACCAGACGACGACCGCGCCGCGGTGGCCGTAGGCGCCACCGTCGCCGATGGCGAGGTCGGGGACGCTGTCGCCATTGAGGTCGTCGAGGACGGCGAGGCTGTCGCCATTGAGGTCGTCGAGGACGGCGAGGCTGTCGCTGTAGTACCAGTCGCTGCCCGGGAAGCTGCGGAGCTGCGCGAACGTCGCCGATGAGTAGACGTTGGCGATGGGGACCCAGCCCACCGCGAAGTCGCGCAGCCCGTCTCCGTCGAGGTCGGCCACCGACTCGAGGTTCCCGACCATCGCGCCGGCGCGGATCGGGGTCTGGTCGGCGCCCGAATAGAGCACCACTTCGCGCGGATACGGGACCGTGCTGTCGCCCGAGACGAGGAACTCCTCGACGCCGTCGCCGTCCACGTCGGCGCCGAGCCCGGCCACCGATTCGCCGAAGGTCGTCTCGAAGCCATGGATCGTGAAGAGCGTCGCGCCCGTCCGCCCATCGAGGCCGAGGACGAAGCCGTTGCCGTTGTAGCCCCACTGGTCGGGCGCGCCGATCAGCACCTCGCGCCAGCCATCGCCGTTCAGGTCGCCGACGACCGCCGTGTCCCACCCGAAGTCGCGCCATGCGAAGCTGACGTTCCGCCACGCCTCGTCCTGGCCGGCGGCGCTTCCGGCGAGCGCGAGACTCCAAGCCGCACCGATGAGGACGGATCGAACGGCCATCACGTCGACCTCCTCGCGCGTCTCTCCGGAACGCGCGGAGCATCGCCCGTCGCGGTCGCCCTGTCGATGGCCCGCCCGCTCACGCGTCGCGCGGCGACCGTTCGCGCTTGCCCTCCTCGCGCGGGCCGCCGTCTCGCCCTCCCTCTTCGCGCGGCGGCGGCGGCGGCCAGTCGCGCGGCGGCTTCGGGAGGCGCGGCGCGCGCGGCGGCCGTTCGCCGCGATGGCGGCGCGCGGCGTCGATCAGCCGGAGCCCGCGCGTCGGATCGTCGATGCGGCGCATCCGTTCGGCCGTCTCGGGCGAGAGGCGGAAGGCGTCGGGATGGTCGACCACGAGCTGGCGCAGCGCCGCGATCCGATCGCCCGCCTTCTCCTTCGCGAGCTCGTCGAAGCGCCGCGCCCCGTCGGCCGGCAGCTCGCCGCGCTGCACCATGTCGGAGACGCGCTCGCGCAGCGCGAAGTCGAGGTAGGCGTGGATCGACTGCTTGAGCCGCCGCTCGCGCACCGCGGGCGGCAGCGCGGCGAGCTCGGCGGCGAGGCGGTCGTGGAGCTCGCGCGGGAGCGCGTCGTACTTCTCGCGCAGGCGCGCGAGCGCGCGGCGCGACAGCTCGCGCGGCGGCACGTCGGCGCCGGCGGTCTCGCGCTCGCGGCGGCGCAGGTCGACCAGCCGCTCGAAGCGCTGCTGGTAGCGGTCGCGCTCCTCGGCCGGCGCCGCGCGCCAGCGCTGCCAGCTCCGCTCCATCTCGCCGCGCTCCTCGGGCCCCATCGCCTTCCACGCGGCGCGCACCTGCGCGCGCGCGTCGCCGTCGGCGGGCACTCCCGCCTCGTCGCGCGCCGCGCCCGTCGCGCCGGCGACCGCCATCACGCAGCCGATCAGCAGGGAGAGCATGGTCACGCTCCCTCCACCAGCGCGTCGAGCGCGGTGAGCTCGTCGTCGAGGTCGAGCAGGTCGCCCTGGCCGTCCAGCGACGGCAGCTCCTGCAGCAGCTCGAAATGGGTCACGAAGTCGGCCTCGTCGAGGAAGCCCGGCAGCGCGCCGTCGCGCAGCAGCCACCAGCGCGTGGCGAAGGCCGTCGCGGCCACCAGCAGCGCCGCGGCCGCGACGCGCGTCGCCCACCCGCGGGCGCGCGCGAGCGGCAGCACGCGCGCCGGCGCGGGCGCCGCCTCGGGCGGCTCCGGCTGCCGCGCGCGCGCGAGCGCCGTCGCCGCCATCGCGTCGAGCTTCGCGGGCGCGATCGCGTCGACGGGCTCCAGCACGCCGAGCGCCTCCCACGTCGCGCGGTGGCCGGCGAGCTCGGCCGCGCACGGAGCGCAGGCGCGCGCGTGGCCCTCGAGCGACGCGCGCTCCGCCGGCGCGACGTCGTCGGCCAGGAGCTCAGGCAACTGCTCGCGGAATCGTTCACAGTCCATGGTCCACCTCGTCGAAACGCGGCGCGAGCCGCCGTTTCAGGTTCTCTCGCGCGCGGAAGAGCAGCGACTTCAGCGCCGCCAGCGACAGCCCGAGCGTCGCCGCCACCTCGTCGTACGGGCAGTGCTCGAAACGGTGGAGCAGCAGCGCCGTCCGCTGCGGCTCCGGCAGCGAGGCGACCGCGGCGCGCACCGCCTCGCGCAGCTCCGATCGGTCGAGCGCGGCGCCCGGCCCTTCGCCCTCCTCCGCCGCGGGCTCGGGCGCGCCGGCGTTCGCGTCGAAGCCGACCGCGCGCCGCCAGCGGTTGCGCGCGGCGTCGTTCAGCGCGATCCGGAAGAGGATGCGATGGAGCCACGTCGTGAACTTCGCGGTCGGCTCGTAGCGATCGCGCGCGCGCGCGATCCGCAGCAGCGCCTCCTGCGCCAGGTCCTCGGCCGCCGCCGCGTCGGCGCCGCCGCGGCGGAAGAAGGCGACGATGCGCGCGCCGTAGTGGCGGACCAGCGCGGTGAAGGCCGCGTCGTCGCCGCGCTGGAACGCCAGCATCCACTGCCGACCCGGGTCGAGGCCGCCTTCACCCGTCGCTTCCGGCATCGCAGGCACGCACCTCATCGTGGGGTCTGAACCCGCCGCGCCGTCCCAGGTTGCGCCGCGGCCTACAGCGTCCGGCGCCTCCCGGAGGGGCGCCAGATCGCGAGCGGGCGGCCGCGGAGCTGCGCGCGCGGGACGGGTCCGTAGTGGCGGCTGTCCTGAGACTGGCCGCTGGCGTCGCCCAGCAGGAAGACGCTCCCCTCGGGCACCTCGCACGCCGAGCCGATCGCGTAGTGGGCGTCGGAAGGCGACGTCCAGTGGAGGTCGCGCGCGATCGCGAAGCCGCTGAGGCGCGCGCGACCGTTGCGCACCTGGAGCGCGGGCGGGCGGACGGCCGAGCGCGCGACCAGCGTCTCGGTGTTCGCGGCGAGGCGCTTCTGGAACGCGATCGTGCTGTCGATCGCGGCGCCGACGCAGCCGTCGATCTGCCAGAACTCGAACCGCTGCGCCTTGCCGACCTTGACCGGCGCCGCGGTGCCGTGCACCTCGGTCGAGCCGCGGCCGGCCTCGGTGCGCTCCAGCTCGACGCGCCAGCTCCCCGCCACCGGCGTCGCCGAGAAGACGCACTGGTCGCCGCCGAATCCGGCGAGGAAGACGACGCACGTGGTCGCGTCGCCAGGCGAAAGGTCGACCGCGTAGCAGAGGTCGGTCACGTCCTCGTGGCCTTCGGCGCGCGTGCCGTCGGCGGCCAGCCAGCCGTCGTCGGCGGTCGTCGCGTCGCGCGCGAGCTCGACGCTGCAGCCGCCTTCCGGGCTGCCGTCGAGCACGACGGCGCGGCCGGCCACCGTGACCAGCGCCGGATCGTCGGGCACCAGGCGCGAGAGCGTCTCGCCGTCGAACGGCTCGCGCCACAGCGGCACGAGCAGGTCGCGGAAGTCGTCGTACTGCTTCACGAGGCGGCGCTCGACGCCGCCGCGCTCGCGGATCCAGAGCTCGCCGCGGTCGATGCGGACCGACTCGCCGCCGACCGCGACGACGCGCTTCACGACGATGCGCTCCTCGGCGCGCGCCTCCTCGGCCGGCCGCTCGAAGACGACGAGGTCGAAGCGCGACGGCGCGAACGCCTGCCACCAGTGGCGCACCACCAGCAGCTCGTCGCCGCGCGCGGGATCGCCGTGGAGCAGCGGCTCCATCGAGCCCGACGCGACGACCAGCGACTCGACGAGGAAGACGCGCGCCGCCACCGCCAGCGCGGTCAGCAGCAGCAGCCCGCGCCACGGGAAGCGCTTCTTCGGCGGCCCCAGCGTCGGCTTCGACGCGATGACGAGCGGCGCCACGCGCTCACCCCTCCCGCGGCGCGATCGAGCGCAGCACGCCGTGGCGCAGCGCGTAGCGCGTCGTGCGGACCGCCTTGATGTCGAGGTGCTCCAGCACCGTCTCCAGCACCGCGAGCCCGGCGATCTGCACGTCGGCGCGCTGCGGCAGGAGGCCGAGCTTCTCGATGCGCTGCTTCGGGCTCATCGACTGCGTCTTCTTCCGGAGCTCCTCGAGCCGCTTGCGCTCGACGACGTGCCCCTCGACGTGCTCGTCCTCGAGGTCGTGCTCGTCGAGGTCCATCATCGCGAGGTTCGCGCCGGTGCCGCCGAGGACGGTGAGCATGCCGGGCATCTCGGCATCGGGAGCCCAGCCCTTGAGCTCGCTGCGGACCGCCCGGCAGAGCGAGTCCCATTCCTCGCCGTAGCGCTCGGTGAGGACGACGGCGCCGACGCGGGCGCTGCGCACCTCGGGCTGCTCCTCGCCGCGCTTGGGCGGCTCGTGGCCGACGACGACCTCGGTCGAGCCGCCGCCGATGTCGATGATCGCGAGCGGGCCCTTCGAGTAGCGCATGCGGACGCCGCGGAAGGTGATGCGCCCCTCCTCGTCGCCGCTGATCACCTCGATCGGGAAGCCGAGCACGTCCTTCACCAGCTCGACGATCTCGTCCTGGTTGGAGGCGCGGCGCAGCGCCTCGGTGCCGACGCCGCGGAAGCGCTCGACGCCGTGCTTCTTGAAGCGCTTGCGCATCTCGTCGCACCACGAGAGGAGGCGCAGCACCGCGTCGCCGTGGATGCGGCCGCTCTTGCCGATCCCCTCGGCGAGGCGGGTGAAACGGCTCTCGCGCTCGAGCTGGAGGAGCTCGCCGCCCTTGCACTCGGCGACCATGTAGCCGGTCTTGTTGGAGCCGAAGTCGGCGCCGGCGACCACCATCCCCATCTGCGTTCGCTCCGTCCGCGCGCGCCCGCGATCCGCCCGATGCGCGCGCCAGCGTATCGTGCCGCGCCATGAACCCGCGCCACGACCGACTGCTGCTGAAGCGGCTGCTCGACCTGGCGGACGGGCTCGGCCACCTGCGCCGCAACCAGCGCGAGCTGGCCGTCGACGAGAAGGAGCAGCTGCGCCTCCAGCGGCGCGCTCGCGCGCAGGTGAACGAGGTCGGCGCGCTCGTCGCGCAATTCGAGGGGAGCGGGCCGCTGCAGCTGCTGCTGCGGCGCTACCGCCTCGGCAAGGAGCAGGTGCTCCTGATGCTGGAGCTGCTGAAGCGCCGGCTCGCCCACGACGACACGGCGATGAAGGGGCGGGAGCTGCTCGCGATCGTCCACGACAGCTCGTTCGGGATGCTCGAGGGGGTGAAGCTCCTCGCGCCCGAGTCGCGCCTCGTGTCCGCGGGCGTGATCGTGCCCGAGCTTCAGGGGAAGCAGGGCGACTCGGAGCTGCTCGACCTGCGTTTCCGCCTCTCCGACCGCGCCTTCCGGATCCTGCTGCGCGCGTTGCGGCCGAAGCGCGAGCGCGCCGCCGCGGACGGCGCCGCCGGTCCGGGCGACCCGGCGAAGCGCCCCTACAAGAACCACCTCGAGCACCTGAGCGACCTGCGCCGCCTCACCCGCCTCTACCAGAAGCGGGCGGCGAAGCTCTTCCACGGCGAGTGGACCGACGAGCTCGACGACGGCGAGCTGCCCGACGCGCTCACCCTGATCCAGCGGCAGATCCCGCGCGCGATCGCGACGATCGACGCGCGCCTGGCCGCGACGCCGGGCGCCGCGAAGTTCCCGCTCGTCGCGATGCGCGACGAGTGCCGCCTCGAGACCGAGCACCTCGTGGTGCTGGTCGCGCTGATCTTCCAGGAGCTCACGCAGGGGACGCCGTGCCTCGACGCGTGCGACCTGCTGAAGCTCGTCTCGAAGAGCGAGGACGACCTCGTGCGGCGGCGCAAGCTCTTCGGCAAGAAGTCGGCGCTGCTGCGCCACGGCCTCGTCGAGCTCGAGGAGGTGATCCTCGACAAGGAGCTCTCGGGCGAGGTCTACGTCCCGAACGCCGTCGTCGACCGCGTGCTGGGCCCCGCCCGCGCCGCCGACGGCGCGCGCATCGACGAGGCCACCAAGGACGAGTTCAAGAAGTTCCTCCGCGACATCGACGACTCCGAGGACTTCTTCAAGCGCCTGTGAGGGGGACTCCGATGGCAGCGAAGGAACTGCAGGATCTGGGCGCGAACGAATACAAGTCGCAGAGGAGGGCGCTCGAGCTCGAGCGCGTTCAGCTCGAGATCCGGAAGCTCGGTCGCTCGCCCTGGTTGCAACCCGGCCTCCTCTCGCCGCTGGTGGTCGCAGCTCTCGGCCTCGGTGCGGCGTACCTCACCGGATGGTTCGATTTCCGGCGCGAGACGATCCGGCTCGACGTCGAGAAGCTGACGAAGACGCGCGACGATCTCGAGCAGCAGATCCGCGGGGTCAGCGACACGCTCGAGCAGTCGAAGTGCGCGCTGGGACTCGAGCGCTGGGAAGTGGAGTTGCTCCGTGACCTGACCCGGAGACGCGCTGGCTCCAGAAACTCGGTCGCGTCGTTCCTCGAAGAGTGGCGAAGGTCAGGGGTCGGCGACATCCTCGACTTCCACAAGCAGTGCGCCATGCAGAAGGGAGGATTCGACGACGACTACACCAGTGCCGTGATCGAAGGATCCGACATCCTCGCGAAGAGACCGCTCGTCGCGGCTGACTCCGCCCTGCACCTCCACGACTCCTTCGGGAGTGAAGGCGCGCACCCATGGAGCTTCGTCGGCCTGCTGTCGGCGGAACGGACGCAGGCGTTCATCTTCGTGCTCGCCTGGGTTCGCACGCCGGAAGGGTTGGGAGGACTGGTGAAGTCGTGGGAGGAGTTCCCCGACGTCCTCGACAAGGGCGCGCAAGTCGAGGTCAAGTCGCCCTTCACGGCCTTCTACTCGGCCAGGATCTCGCAGGACGAGGACGTGTACGCGATCTGCCGCAACGTAGGGAGCGAGAAGACGTTGCAGGAGGCGCTCATCGAGCGTGGACTGGCGGTCTACTTCCGCGGGCAGTCGAACGCGCCGTACGGGCTTCACCGGCGACTCGAAGACGCGCAGCGGAAGGCCAAGGCCGAGGGAGCCGGCTTCTGGGGCGGCTTCGCGAAGGAGATGACGGGGCTCTCGGAGACGAAGCCCGCGTTCATTCCCGACTAGATCGGTCCCATCGCAAGCGTCGACTGCGACGTCGCGGCGTCTTCATCCCGCCTCCGCCAGGCGCTTGAGTGTCCGCATGAAGCCCTTCGCCTGCAGCTTCGCGAGCCAGCCGAAGAGGAAGCCCATCAACTTCCAGAGCGTCCGGTCGGTGCGGCAGCAGCAGGAGTAGTCGAGCCGCGTGCGCGCGCCGGCCTGCGGCACGAGCTCGTAGCGGCAGTCGATCTCGACCCCCTTCATGCGGGCACCGCGGATCACGAGGGCGAGGCGCCGCTCGGGCTCGTACTCCGTCAGCTCGACGTCGTAGCTCGCCGGGCGGCCGCCTTCCTTGATGACCATGCGCGAGCGGCTGCCGGCGCTCTTGCCGTCGCCTGAAACCAGCTCGACCGACTCGAGCCCGCGCATCCACTGCTTCATCCGCTCCGGCTCGACGATCCACGGCCAGAGCATCGCGGGCGCGACGGCGATGTCGACGGGGAAGGCGACGTTCATCGGGCGGCTCCGTCCCTGCCTCCGCGCTCACTTCGCGCGCGAGTAGTTCATCGTGACGACGCAGGTGTTCGTCTCGCCGATGGCGAGGTCGTGCACCTCGAACGAGAAGTGGTCGGCGTCCTTCCAGCGGTAGACGTACTTCACCGGCTTGTCGTTCTCGCCCGTCAGGTACTCGTCGAGCGTGCCGTAGGTGATGAGCGTCGTGCCGTCCTGCGCGAGGTTGCCCTGCGCGTCGAGCTTGTAGGTGTTCATGTTGTCGATCCAGGTCGACACGAACGCCTGCTTGAAGTTGTCGTAGCCCAGCAGCCCGAAGCCCTGGTAGGGCATCCCCATCAGCGAGCCGCGCGACTCGAGCTTGAGGAAGCGTCCCGGGATCTGCCACGCGAACTCCGCCGTCATCGCCGACTTCATCTCGTTGCCCGGCCCCATCGAGACCAGCGACTCGACGTCCCAGCGGCCGAGGTAGGCCTCGAGCTTCTTGTGCTTCTCGCCCGGCTGCGTGAACTTCGCCGCCGCGGCGTACATCGCCGCCATCTCGGGAGGCATCTCCTGCTTCTCCTGGCGGGCGACGAGCGGTGCGACCGCGGTCGTCGCCGCGGCGCCCAGCACGAAGAAAGCGGCGGAACGGAGGTTCATCGGACGTCTCCTGTCAGTGGGATCGTGATCGGTTCGGAGGCGGGTCCGCGGAGCAGCGCCATCGCCAGGTGGCGGCGCAGGCATCCGCGCTCGTGATCGGGAGCGTCGGCGTCGGCGAGGAGCGAGAGCGCGGCGGCGCGCAGCGCGCTCGGCGGCGCGACGACGGCGGCCACGCGCTCGATCGCTCCCATCGGCAGCAGCAGCACGGCGGCGAGCGCGGCGCACGCGGCGCCGGCGGTCCGCTCGCGGACCGGACGGATCGTGCGCGGGCGGGCGAGCCATTCGAGGCGCAGCAGCAGCGTCGCCGGCGGCAGGAGGAACGAGTGGGCGGCGACGGGACGCGGGCCGGCCAGCAGCGCGCGCGCGTGGGCGCGCAGCGTCGCGCGGTACGCGCCGCCCTCGCCGCGCAGCGCGCGCACGACCGTCTCGTCGCAGCAGAGCTCGCGCAGCGCGGAGGCGCGGCGCGCGACCAGCCACGCCAGCGGATGGAACCACCACGCGACGCAGAGGAGCCACGCGGCCGCGGCGAACCAGAGGTCGCGCCGCCGCCAGTGGGCGAGCTCGTGCAGCAGCGCGTGGTCGAGCTCCGTCGCCCGCGCGTCGTCGAGCAGCGCGCGCGGCACGACCAGCAGCGCCGGCCCGCCGCCCACCAGCGCCGCGCTCGCCGCCTCGTCGTCGACGACCAGCCGCGGCAGCCGGCGCAGCGAGAGGCGCGCGGCCGCGCGACGCGCCGCCGATGCGAGCGCGGGCGTGACGCCGAGATCGCGCGCGAGCCAGAGGCGCCGCTCGCGTCGCGCGCGCCGCGCGCCGGACAGCAGCAGCGCCAGCGCGCCGGCCAGCCAGAGCGCGACCAGCCACGGCACCGCGAGCGAGACCGTGCGCGCCGGCGCGATCGCGTCGCCGCTCGCGATCACGGACCCGGTCGCGGCCGCGCCGCGCTCGAACCACGGCTGCAGCCACGTCGCGGCGCTGCCCCGCAGCGCGAGGCTCGACGGCAGCGCCAGCTTCGCCAGCACCGTCGCGTGGAGCGCGAGCCGGACCGTCGGCCACGCGTGCCGCAGCAGCCAGCGGTCGGCCGCCAGCAGCAGCAGCGCCAGCAGCGCGAACTGCCACGAGAGCGCCGCCGCGTGGCGCGCCGCCGACTCGGCGAAGCGGACGAGCGCCTCGCTCACGGCTTCGCCTCCTCGCCGCCGGACTCGGCGTCGGCGTCGAGCAGCCTCTGCAGCGCCGCGCGCTCCTTGGCGCTCAGCGTCTCGTTCGCGACGAGGTGGTGGACGAACGAGCTCATCGTGCCGCCGAACGCCCGCCCCACCAGCGCGCGCAGCGCGTCGCGCTGCGTCGCCGTCCGCTGGATGCGCGGCGTGTAGACGCTCGCCTGGCCGACCACCTTCTCCTTCACCGCGCCCTTCTCGGCCAGCCGCGTCAGCATCGTCTTGACCGTGGTGTAGGCCCACTCCGTCTCGGACTCGAGCGCGCCATGCACGTCGCGCGCGCTGGCCGAGCCGGCCTGCCACAGCACGGTCATGATCCGCCACTCGGCTTCGGAGAGCTGCATCGCGATCGCGTCCTCGTCGACCTACTACAACTGTCGAAGGTAGGCCGCCGCGCTCCCGCCGTCAAGCCCGCGGGCGTACCGACGCGGGAACGAATCGCCCGCGCGCCCCCCTACTGCGCGCCCGTCGCCGCCGGGCCGCCGCGCGCGAGGCGCGGGCCGCGCGTCACGTTGTAGAGCAGGTTCATCGTGCGATCGCGCTTCGCGAGACGGATGGGGCCGGGTCCCTCGATCACGTCGGTCGACCGCAGGTCGCCGTGGGCGCCGGGCGGCACGATGTCGGAGAGCGCGCCCGGCAGCGGGCCGGGGTAGAGCTTGCGCGCGTCGCCGACGAAGTAGCGGTCGGGCGTCTCGGGCGACGGCGGCGTGCCGAGCGTGACCGAGAGCGCCATCAGGTCGTCGGCGTCGATCTTCTGCGACCCCTCGAGGAACTCGTTCGCCCCGTCGTCGAGCCACGTGCGCGCGTCCAGCCGCGACACGGTCGAGCGCGGCCGCGTGAAGCCGCGGTTGCCGATGCTGCGCTGCGTCAGCAGCGGCGACAGCGGCAGCTTCGCCACGTCGGCCAGGAGCGCGAGCGGATCGTCGCAGTCGTCGACCATGTCGCCGCCGCTCTCGACGAGGCCGTCCCAGATCGCGCCGACGTCGGAGATCACGGTCTGCACCACGATCGCCCCGCCGCGCACCACCACCTGCAGCGTGCGGTCGGCGAGGTCGAACGGGAAGCCCAGGATGCGCTGGCCGACCGTGCGCGGCGGCGGCAGCGGCCGCTCGCTCTCGCGCGCCAGCATCTCCTGCGCGCGCGCCGCCGCGTCGTGGTCGAGCAGCACGTCGCCGAGCCCGTAGACCCAGCCGTTGGCGCTGTCGTGCTTCGAGTGGATCAGCACCTTCGTCGCGATGCGCGCGGCGGCCCGCTCGAAGCGCAGCGCGGGCCGGCTCGCGAAACGCGGCTGCCGGAACGCTCCCTCGTGCGCCGCGACGACCGCCGGCTCCAGCTCGAGCGGCAGCTCCCAGTACATCTCGGTCGCCTGCATCGCCGGCAGGATCATGACCAGCGAGTCGAGGAGCGGCGCCGCGCCGATCCCCTCGCCGCGCGCCAGCTCCCGCGCCGTGATGCGCTGGATCGCGTCGTACGCAGCCAGCGACGCGAGCTTCGCGCCGAAGCTGTGGCCGACGACGTGGAGCGCGGGCGGCGCGAGGCCGAACGCCGTGCGCTGCAGGTGGATCAGCTCCTCCAGCAGCAGCGAGACCGGGATCTCGAAGCCGCGGAAGCCGCCGTTCGCGACCGACGCGGCGCCGTGCTCCAGCGCCGCGACGTACTCCTCGTGGCCGTCGTTCGCGAGGTCGACCCGCGACCAGCGCAGCGGCGGCCCCATCGCCAGGCGCGCCGCGTCCTGCGACTCGCCCCACGCGCTCGGCAGGTGGAACGCGACGCGGTCGACGAGGCTGGTCGCCCCTTCCGCGAGATCAGGCGGCGGGAAGGGCAGCACCGAACGCAGCGTCGAGGTCAGCGGCCGCGACACGGAGCTCCAGATCACGAAGACGAACCAGGGCTGGTAGTCGGGATCGAAGCGCTGGATCGCGTCGAGCCGCCAGCGGATCGCGGTGCGGTAGCTCTCGTAGAGCGCGAACGCCTCCTCGACGGTGAAATCCCAGCCGTGCACCAGGACGTAGAGGTCGCTGATCGGCTTCTCGCCGCGCGCCGCGCGGTCGGCGATCTCGCGCTCGAGGTGCTCGATCGGGCTGTGGATCAGCGCGTCGGTGTCGTCGTAGACGGCGTAGGAGTAGTTGCTGTCGTCGGCCGGCAGCGGGAGCGTCGACGGACCGACCGCCGGACCCTTGCAACCGAACAGCCCCGCCGCCGAGAGCGCCGCGCACCCCGCCGCACGCAGCACGACCCGCTTCATCCGCTCGGCGCTCCGCCGCTGCCACCGTGGCCGTCGCCGAGCCCCTGCTCGCTGGCCACGACGAAGGGACAGTAGCGGAAGGCGTCGCAGTCGACGCCGCGCGCGCGCGCGAGCGCCTCGACGACGAGACGCACCGGCATGAGCTCGACGAGGAAGCGCCACGACGGCGGCAGCGCCGGCACCTCGAGCAGCAGGTCGGCCGCGCCCGCGCGCAGTCCGCTGCCCACCAGCGCCACCTTCGCGCCCGCGCGGCGCAGGTCGGCGGCCAGCGCGAGGTCGAGCTCGCGCAACCGCCGCTCGACCGGCAGCCAGAGCACGACGCGGCAGCCGGGCGCGACGACCTCGTTCGGGCCGTGGCGGAACGCGCCGGTCGACATCGCCGTCGCCGGATGCTTCGCCGCCTCCTCCCACAGCTGCCGCGCCTCGTGCGCCGCCGCGAGACCCGGCCCGCGCGCGAGCAGCAGCGTCGTCGCTTCGCGCGCGACGAAGTCCGACGCCGCGATGGCCGACTGCCACGCGGCCAGCCACTGCTCCGCGTCGGTCAGCGCGAGCGAGAGCTCCGCCGCCAGCGCGGCCGACCACGCGCCGAGCGCCTGCGCCGCCATCGCCGCCGCCGCGAGCGCGACGCCGCTGTACATCGCGACCGAGACGTTGTGGTCGAAGGGCGCGTCGAGCAGCACGACCGGATCGCACCCCTTCGCCAGCGGCGACTCGGCGTCGTTCGTCACGCCGATCCGCGTCGCCTGCGCGGCGCGCGCCTTCGCGAGGAGCTCGACGACCTCGACGCTGCGCCCGCTGCGGGAGAGGAGCAGCAACGTCGCGTCGCGCGGGATCGCGGCGAAGTGGAGCGCCTCGCCCGCGTCGACGACGCGCGCCGCGCGGCCCGCCGCGTCGAAGAGCGCGCCGACCGCGAGACCGCCGTGGAAGCTCGACCCCATGCCGGCGATCCACGGCTGCGGCGCCGCGCGCAGCAGCGCCGCGCCGCGCGCCAGCGCTTCCGCGCACGGCGACCGCGCGAGCCGGTCGAGCAGCGCGCGCAACCGCCCCGGCTCGGCCGCGATGTCGGCGAGGTAGCGCGAGCTCAACGCGGCGTTCCCGCCGGCGCCGCCGCGCGCGCGAGCTCGCGCTCGATCGCCTGCTCGAACCCGTCCGCGTCGAAGCCGAAGGGCCCCGGCTCGCTGCGCCACGCGACGCGCCCCTCGGCGTCGACCAGCACGAGGCGGTCGGGCCACGCCGCGTAGGCGCGCTCGGCCGCGTCGTCGATCGTGTCGACCAGCATCGGGATCCCGCCGAAGTCGAGGCTCGCGCTGCAGTGGCGCGTGTTGGCGACGCGCTCCGCGAGCGTCCGCGGATCCTCCAGCACGCTGCCGTCGACGCTGGCCATCGGCCACGGCGAGTCGACCGCGTGCGCCTCGCGGATGTAGACGAGCAAGACGTCGACCCGCCCGTCCAGCTTCCGGTGGAGCTCGCCCAGCCGACCGGCCGAGCGCGAGAACGGTCCTCAGGTGAAGCTGCCGAAGATCAGCGCGATCGGCCGGCCGCGCTGCAGCGCGCGCAGCGTGACAGGCGTGTCGCCGTCGAGCCGCTGCGCGGTGAAGTCGGGCGCCGCCGCGCGAGCGGCCGGCTCGAACCACCCGGTGGCGAGCCGCGGACCGCCCCGCTCCGGCTCGCGCATCGCGACCTGGCCGTCGCCGTCCTGGTCGCGCTCCGTGAACCAGCGTTCGAGCTCGGGCCGCGAGAGGAGCTCGTCGCCGTCGGCGTCGACGCCGTCGCGCAGCGTGGCGAAGCCATCGACTCCGGGCGGGGCGCCGCCGCCGGGCAGCACGCGGAACTCCTGCTCGCTGACGCGGCCGTTCCCGTCGCGATCGAGCCGCGCGACCGCGTCGACCAGCGCCGCGATCGGCGCCGCCATCGCCTCGCGCCCCGCCGCGAGCCGCACCGCGATCAGCGGGATGCCGAGGTCGGGCGGCAGCGCGACGGGCGCGGCCGGATCGGCGCGCGTGATCGCGCCGTCGTGGTCGCGGTCGAGACGCACGAAGAGGTCGCCGCCGCGCGGGTACTCGGCGCGCACGATGCGGCCGTCGCCGTCGGCGTCGTAGCGCTCCGCCAGGAAGCTCCACGCCTCCGCGGCCGGATCGGGCCGCGCGGGCGCGACCGCGGGCTGCACGGCCGGCGCGCCGCAACCGGCGAGGAGCAGCGGCGCGACGGCGAAGGGCCGGCAGCGGCCGCGGAACGAACGCATCGCTTTCTCCAGCGGAGCGCCGGAGCTTAGCGGTGCGGCGCCGCGAGGATCTCGCCGCCCACCACCGCCGGCGCCTCGTCGAGCGGCGGCACCGGGCCGATCGCCGGCGTGCGGTAGTTCGAGCCGTCGGGAAGCAGCAGCGCGTCGGCCTGCGTCGGGTCGAGGTTGGGCGGCACGGGAACGGGCGCGAGCAGGAGCTCGCGCTCCATCGTCTTCACGACGTAGCCCTTGCCGCCCGGCCCGACCGACACGCCGTCGGCGATGTTGAACAGCGGCGCGTCATGGTCGGCGACGCCGTCCTGGTCGGTGTCGATCGGCGCCCACGGGATGCCGACGAGCTGCCCGTCGCCGCGGTACTCGAGCAGGAACTGCTGGCCGTCGAAGGTCGCGTCGCCGTTGGCGTCGTTCGCGACGGAGTGCGTGTAGGGGAACTGCAGCGGCGGATCGATCGGGAGCGCGACGCCCGCCGCGTCGATCAGGCCGATCCACTGGTTCCACGGGTTCTGGCCCGTCTCCCAGATCCAGAACTGCGGCAGGTCCCAGATCGCCTCCGGCTTCGGGAGCGTCGTCGCGTCGAGCACGAGCGGCCCGCTGCGCATGCCGGCGAGGAAGACGCCGCTCGACGCGAACTCGGACGGCGCGAGCGTCACGGCCGCGACGTTCTGGTTCGGGTCGACGTACTCGAGCGTCCGGTCGGCGCGATCGAAGCGGTAGGTCCACGGCTGCGTCGGCGGCACGGTGACGAAAAAGACGTCGCCCGCATCGACCTCGGCGCCGGTCAGTTGCGGCCGCAGGCCGTCCATCAGCGCGTGGAACGCCACCGACGTCGCCCCGCCGAAGAGCGCCTCGTCGCCGCTGGCGACGCGCTCCGTGAAGTAGGCGAGGTCGTTGGCGCCGAAGCGCGCGACGACGTTGCCGCCCCAGCGCGGCGAACGGAGCCGCAGCGCGAGATAGAGGTCGAGCGGGATCGTGAACGGGACGATCGGCTGCCACGACGCGGTCGCCTCGACCCACTGCTCGAACGCGAAGAAGTCGACGCCGTCGAACGAGACGTGCAGCCGGCGCGCGGGCGGCGCCGCCGGATCGAACGGCTCGATCCACTCGAAGACCTCGTTCACCGCGTCGGTCAACCGGATCGTCTGGCGCGTGCACTCGATCAGGCGGCCGGGCGCGACGCGCAGCGTCCACGTCGGGGCGCCCGCTCCCGCCCCGTCCTCGCGCACGACGTCGCCGTCGGCGTACGGGAGGTCGCCGAGGACGTGGAGCCCGCCCGCGTCGAGCAGCGCGTGGCCGCCGTTCGGCAGGAGCAGCGGCACCGCGGAGCGCAGCGCGACGCGATCGCCGAGCGCGCCGAGGCTCGCGTCGTCGACGTAGAGGTTGTAGCGGCGGTTCGCGACCCGGAAGCTCGAGCGCGACGACGCGACGGGCGGCAGCGCGTCGTGCTGGCGCACCGCGGTCGTCGCGTCGAACGCGAGGCGGAAGGTCGTGGCGAGGAGCCCGCTGTCCCCGTTGACGACGTCGTTCGACCGCTCGACGCGCGCCACCTTCGCGAGCCCGCTCGACTGGTCGGCGGCGAGGTCGACCGCGACCTGCAGCAGGCGATGCTCGTCGCCGACGGCGGGCAGGAGGTTCGGGTCGCCGCGCAGGAAGAAGAGCTCGTAGCCGATCCGGCCGGTGCGCGGCACGCGCGTCTTCACGAGGCCGCAGTAGTCGGCGGCGGCCGGATCGCCGAAGGGCGGCGTGCCGGCGAAGTTCAGCGTGAAGACGCCGAACGGATTGGCCGCGGTCGCCGGCGCGAAGACGTCGAGCGCGGAGTAGAGCGTCGTCGAGAGCTGCGTCGGCCCGTCGAGGCGGTCGGGGATCCACGCCTCGACGTGCTGCGGCAGGTTGCGGTCGCGCCGGACCGAGCGGACGATCCACGGCTCGAGCGAGCGCGCCGTCCCGAGCGCGGTCACGCCGGCGCCCGCCGGATCGCAGAGCGCCGCGTCGATCTGCGCGAGGTAGAGGCCGCGGTTGACGAGCTCGCCGTAGCGCGATTGCGCGAGCTCGCACAAGACGTCGTTGACGACTTCGAGCTCGTCCGCGGCGGCGTCGAAGACCTCCTGGTGCGCGTGGTCGCGGAAATAGTCGCAGCCGGCCGGGAATTGCGCGGTCGAGAGACGATGGACCGACGAGAAGGAGATCGCGTCGGGATCGGCGGTGAGGAGCGCGACCGACGGCGGCGCGATCAGGTCGTCGTCGCCGCCGCGCGCGCTCGAGGGCGAGCACCCGGCGTGGCCCAGCAGCGCGCCGAGCCCGAAGGGGGCCGCGATGCGGAGCAGCCATCTCACGCAACCCACCATGCGCGCGCCCACCTCGACGACGTCGGCCACGGCGTCCTCCCGTCTCCCGGCGGGAACGGGATCGGCGACAGGAGTACCGTCGATTGAGGCCGGAGTGCAAGATCTTCCTCGCGGGCGCCGATATCCCCGGCGAGGACGAGGAGCAGGCATGGCCCCCCATCGCATCGCGTTCGCGGTCGCGCTCGTCGCGACGTCGGCGCGCGCGCAGGTCGATGGCGACGCCGTGCAGCGGGCCGAGCGGCAGTTGCGCGAGCTCGACGCGGGCGACCGCCTCGCGCTGCCGCCGGACGCCGCGATCTCGGAGCGCGCGCTGCTCGACTGGGGCGGCTCGCTCGGCTTCGCGGCCTGGTCGATCGACGACGAGGAGTCCGAGTCGCACGTCCTGCGGCAGACCGACGCGCGCGCGTGGGTGCGCGCCGAGCTCGACGGCTGCCACCGCTTCTTCGCGCGGCTGCAGCTGCAGTACGACGACTGGAACACGGGCGACGACTTCGACGGCCAGGGCGACGACCTGCGCGAGCCGGTCGGCGAACGCTGGTGGTACGAGTACGACGACACGCGCTGGCGCACGCGCATCGGCAAGCAGTTCGTCGAGCTCGGCAACGGCGTCGCGCTCTCGCAGACGCTGATCGCCGCGCGCGTCGAGGCGACCTTCGCGGGCTGGACCGCCGGCCTCCTCGCGGCCGACACGCCGGCGAACGACTTCGTCGACTTCGACGCGTCGCGGCCGAGCTTCGACACCAACACGAAGCGCCGCTTCCTCGGCGCCTTCGTCGAGCGGCACGACAGCGACGTCGTGAACTTCGCCCACGTGCTGGTGCAGAAGGACCGCAACGACCGCGACGAGGCGCTCTTCCTCGACGGGCTCGGGCAGCTCTACCCGACCGAGTTCGAGTACGACTCGGTCTATTGGGGCGTCGGCGCGCGCGGGCCGTTCGGCGCGGTCGCGAGCTGGCGCGCCGAGGTCGATCTCGAGACCGGGCGCGCGCTGTCGAGCCCCGTGACCGCCGCGGGCACGCCGGGCCCGCAGACCGAGGAGGACATCTTCGGCTGGGCCGTCGCGGCCGGCGTCTCGTGGCCGTGCGACGACCCGCGCCGCACGCGCCTCGACGGCGACCTGATCGTCGCGTCGGGCGACGACGACCGCCTCGACTCGGCCGACACCTTCGGCGGCAACCTCTCCGGCACCGACGACCGCGGCTGGAACGGCTTCGGCTACCTCGACACCGGCCTCGCGCTCTCGCCCGATCCCGGCAACCTCGCGACGCTGCGCTTCGGCGTCGAGACGTCGCCCTTGCAGCACGACGCGCAGTGGGAACGGCTGCGCGCCGTGGCGGCCCTCTACTTCTTCGCGAAGCTCGACCCCGACGCGCCGCTGAACGTGCCGACCGTCGACGAGCGCTTCGTCGGCGCCGAGCTCGACGTCGGCTTCGACTGGAACTTCACCAGCGACGTGACCTTCTCCTTCCGCTACGGCGCCTTCATGCCGGGCGCCGCGATGCCGGCGGGCGAGGACGGGACGCGGCAGCTCTGGTACGGAGGCGTGACCTATGCGTTCTGAGGCGCTGCTCCTCGCGCTGGCGTGCACGCTCCTCGCGGCGTGCGCGACGCCGACCGCCGGCCCGCCGCTGATCGAGCGGACCGAGTACGCGCACGACGAGCTCGCCTTCTGGCAGGCGCTCGAGGCGCAGCCGCGCCTCTCGAAGGACGACGCGCTGCACGCGCTCTTCCTGATGGCCGACGGCAGCGCCGCCTACGCGAGCTGGGCCGCGCGCCTCAGCGAAGCGCGCCGGCGCGGCTGGATCGCGGAGGACGCGCGGCCCGAGGCCGACGAGGCGGCGACGATCGGCTGGGTCAGCTCCGTCGTCGCGGCGTTCCTGCCGATCGAACGCGGCGTGACCGCGCGCCTCGCGCCGCGGAGCGAGCGCTACGCGACGCGCGACCTCGTCTTCGTCGGGCTCCTGCCCGATCGCTCGCCGTCGCAGCCGCTGCGCGGCCTCGAGCTGCTCGAGCTCGCCGGCCGCGTCGACGACTGGCGCGCGGCGCATGGAGCAGGATCGTGAGCGCGCTCCTCGCCGGATCGATCGCGTGGCTCGCGGCCGCGCTGCCGGTGGCGCAGGCGCCGCAGGTTCCGCCGGCCGCGCCCGCGCCCGTCGTCGCGCCGCTGCCCGCGGGCAAGCAGGAGACGCTGCAGGCGCTGGTGATCGGCGTCGAAGGGCGCTGCGAGTGGAAGCCGGCCGGCGCGGCTCCGTGGAAGGTCGCGGCGGTGAACGACCTGCTCGATCCCGGCTGCGAGATCCGGACCGGGCTCCGCTCGACGCTCACGCTGCGGGTCGGCAAGAACGCGACGCTGCTGGTCGACCGCTCGAGCCGCATCGAGCTGCCGCTGATCGTGCAGGACGGCGCGGTCCTGCGCACGCGCGCCGCCGTCTATCGCGGCAAGTGCGACTTCAAGGTCGAGGCGGTCGGCATCACCAGCGACTTCCAGGTGCTGACGCCGTCGGCGACGCTGGCCGTGCGCGGCACCGGCTTCAGCGTCGCGTGGGGCGGACTCACCGGACTCGAGGTCCGCGGCGTCGACACCAACCGCATCGACGCGATCGAGCTCCGTTGGCGCGCGTCGCAGAAGAGCGTCTTCCTCTCGGGCGACGCCTTCGCGACGTCGCAGTTCGAGGAGCCGTGGGTCGCCGCGCTCTGGAACACCGTCTTCCCGCCGCCCTCCCCCGACCGCCGGCTCGACGACGGCATCGTCGATCCGACGAAGCGGCCTCCGACGCCGCCGGTCGAGCGCGACGCGCAGCAGCAACAGCAGACGAACCAGGGCGGCAGCGGCTTCGCCGTCGACGTCAACACCGGCCGCGGCAAGCCCGGAGTGCCGCCGAAGCATCAGTAGGCAGCGGCGCGGCGCGGCGGCGCGGTCGCTACTTCCCGCCGCCCGCCTTCGCCGCGACGAGCGGCACGACGACCTCGACCTTGCGCTTGCCGGTGCGCGCGACGAGGCGCAGCGCCTTCTTCGGATCGAGCTCGATCGCGTCGACGACGAGGTGGGCGACGGCCTCGGGCAAGTCGCTCCACGTCGCGGTGCCGACGCGATCGTGCTCCGTCGTCACGTCGGCCATGGGGCCGCGGCCGTCCTCGGCGGTGGGCGGCGTCTCCTGCGGGACCAGGCGCGCGTCGCGGTCGCTCACCAGCAGGTTGAACCGCTGCGGCGCGTCCTTCGGCGCCTTCGCCCACGTCAGGCTCGCGAGCGGCGTGTGCTTCGCCAGCTCGACGCGCTCCTCCAGCCACGGCGACGGCAGCTTGAACCAGTCGATCGTCGCGCCGCCCACCTTCTTGCTGCCGCTGCCGACGATCGTCAGCTCGGTCGTCAGTCGCGGCACGCCGAAGGTCACCTTGCAGGCGAGCGAGCGCAGCTCGGGATCGCGCTGCTCGCTGCCCGGCTCGAGGACGATCTCGAGCGCGCTGCTCGGCGGCGCCGCCTTCGTCAGCACGCCGGTGATCGTCGCATGGTCGCCGCCCGCCGCCATCCAGCGTCCCGCGCCGTCGAGCTGCAGCTCGTAGCGCTCTTCCGTGGGTCGCGCGATCCACGCGCGGTAGTGGCCGGGCGGCACGACCGAGTCGGCGGTGATCAGCGGCGCCGTCGTGCGCAGCGTCGTGATCGCGTTCGCGCCGAAGCGCCACGTCTCGCCGACGTGCAGCTCGTCGAGCGAGTGCTTGCCGACGCTCACCTTGCCGTACTCGAGGACGACTCCGTGCTCCTGCCACTCGAACTCCGCCTTCATCCGCTGCGCCGCGGCGGCGGGCGCGAGCAGGAGGAGCGCGGCGAGCGCGGCCGTCGCGGCGAGCGGCGACTTCATTGGCGCGTCGCCGCGGGCGGCGCGCCGACGAACTCGCGCAGGTCGCGCGCGAGCTCGAGGAAGGTCGGGCGGTGGACGTACATCATGTGGCCCGCCGGGTACTCCTTCATCGTGACGCGCGCGCGGTCCATCGTGCTGCGCCGCACGTTGTGCTCCGCCGCGTAGAAGGTCGTCGCGAGGTCGTAGAGGCCGCTGCCGATGAAGACGCGCAGTTGCGGGTTGTCGGCCATGCCGCGCGCCAGCTCGGGCGCGACGTCGAGGTAGCCGTCGAACGCGGCCCACTCCTTCGCCGGCCGCTTCCACTTGCCGCCCGCCTCGTGGCTCATCACCGCGTAGCGGCGGTCGACGGCGACGCCGAGCTCCCCTTGCAGGTAGCTCATGAAGGTCGCGACGTAGGCGCCGCCGATCGCCGAGCCCATCGGGTCGCCGCTCGGCACCTCGCCGACCGCGTCGGGCTCCGTGCCGACGTAGCGCGAGTCGAGGCGGCCGACCACGAGGCCGCGCTCGCGCAGCAGCTCGCGGCGGAAGCGGTCGCTCGAGACCTTGAGGTTCGCGCGCCGCAGGTAGCCGGGCGAGAGGCCGGTGAAGCGGTGGAGCTGCGCGACGACCGCCTCGCGCCGCTCGTCGGGGAGGTCGCGGCCGGCGAAGAGCGCGGGCACGTAGTCGCGCGCGACGAAGTCGGCCACCTCGCGCAGGAACGGCGCGAGCTCGGGCGGCTGCTGCGGCAGCGCCTTGTGGTACCACGCGGTCGCCGCGAAGGTCGGCAGCTCGGTCGCGTAGCAGGCGTCGTTGTCCTGACCGTCGACCAGCTCCATGTCGAGCGCCGGCGAGATCAGGATCACGCCGTTCAGCGCGACGCTGTCCAGCCCGCCCTGCAGCTCGCGCACCAGCAGCGGCGCCCGGATCCCGCCGTAGCTCTCGCCGAGCAGGTACTTCGGCGACGCCCAGCGCTGGTGGTTCGAGAGCCAGGCGCGCACGAAGCGCGCGACCGAGCGCGCGTCCTCGTCGACGCCCCAATGGTCGGCCGGGTCGCCGGCGCCGACGACGCGGCTGAGTCCCGTGCCGATCGGATCGACCAGCACGAGGTCGCTCACGGCCAGCAGCGAGTCGGGATTGTCGACCAGCGGATAGGGCGGCGCGCCGGCGGGCTCGGCGTCGCTCGGCACCTGCACGACCTTCGGACCGAGCAGGCCGAGGTGGAGCCAGATCGAGGAGGAGCCGGGGCCGCCGTTGAAGGCGAAGGTGACCGGCCGCGTCGCCGCCGTCGCGCCGTCGGCGAGGTAGGAGATCGTGAAGAACTCGGCGTCGGCCTCGCCCTTCGCGTCGCGCAGCAGCGTCGTCTCCGCCACCGCGTGGTAGGCGAGCTTCGACGCGCCGAGATCGAGGCGGTGGCTCGTGTCGAAGCGCAGCTCCTTCGGCGCCGGTCCCGGTTTCGGCGGCGTCTCCTTGGCGCCGTCGCCCGTCGACTCCTGCGTCGCGATCAGCGCGAGCGCCATCCCCAGCGGCCGAAGCAGTTCCATCGCGTCGCTCCTCGAGTTCAGAGATCGACCACCACCGGCGGGTTCACCGGCTTGTCGCGCGCGTCGCAGGTCGAGGCGTTCACGTACGTCGTGCCGCCCGATTCGTGCCGTCCGTGGCTCTCGTGGATGTGGCCGAAGACGTGGAGGCGCGGGCGGACGCGCGCGACGGCCGCGGCCAGCTCCTCGCAGCCGACGTGCTGGCCGCCCCACGTGCGGTCGAGCGTGCCGTGCGGCGGGCCATGGGTGACCAGCACGTCGATCGCGGCCGGGATGCGCTCCCACTTCGCGCGCAGCGGCGCGCCACGGTCGAGGTTGAAGGCCCAGTTCATGAACCGCGGCTGCCACGGGCTGCCCCAGAAGCGGAGGCCGTCGATCTCGACGCCCTCGTCCTCGAGGTAGGTCGCGTGCGTGATCAGGCTGCGCGCCAGCTTCGTGTCGCGCTCGAAGAGCCAGTCGTGGTTGCCGGCGATCACGATCTTGCGCGGGTGCGGCTGGCGGCCGAGCCACGCGTCGAAGTCGGCGATCTCGCCCTCCGTCCCCATGCTGGTCGCGTCGCCGGCGTGGATCAGCACGTCGCCGTCGGGCAGCGTCACGCGCGCGTGGCGGCGGTGCGTGTCGCTGATGAGGACGAGGCGCACGGGAACGGCTCGGTGGCGTCGGCGACGCCGCCGTTCACGCGGTCCGGAACTGCGCGATGTCGCCGGGCCGGCGCAGCATCTTGTCGACCTCGCCCTGGTGCGCCTCCTCGGTCATCAGCATCTCGCGCGCGTACTCCTCGAGCATCACGGAGCGTCCCTCCGCCAGCGCGAGGAGCTCCTGGTAGAGCTCGATCGTCGCGCGCTCGTGCTCGAGCGACTCGCGCAGGATGTCGCCGATCTCGTGGCGCTCCGTCTCCAGCAGCGGCCCGATGCCCAGCGACGGGTGGGCGCCGAAGTGGGTCACGTACTCGCCCGCCTGCTGCGCGTGCGCCATCGACTCGGTCGCCTGCGCGCGCAGCCACGAGACGATCGGGATGCGATGGAAGCCGTAGACCATCAGCGAGTAGTGCGTGTAGCGGACGGTGCCGGCCAGCTCCATCTCGAGGATCTGGTTCAGGACCGCGACGACCGCCTTCACGTCGAGCTTCGCGCCCGCCGCCCCGGTCGCCGACTCCGCGCTCTTCGCTTGCCGCTTCGCCATGGCATCCTCCTTCGGAAGTCGGCGCACGATAGAGCGCGCCGACCTGGAGGAGCCATCCGATGAATCCTCGATCGCGCCTCTTCGCGACGGCCGGCGCCCTGGCGGCGCTGGCGTCGACCACCGCCGCCCAACCCGTCACGGGCCCCGACGTCGCCGGGAAGCGTGCCGCCGACCTGCGCGCGCCGGTCCGCCTCGAATCGGCGGGCGGCGTGATCGACACGGAGATCGGCCATGCCGGGCCGTTCGTCGGCGACTTCGACGACGACGGCGTGAACGACCTGCTCGTCGGCCAGTTCGGCGGCGGCGTGCTCTGGATCTACAAGAACGTCGGCACCAACGCGGCGCCGAAGCTCGCCGCCGCCGTGAAGTTCCAGGACGGACGAAAAGAGGGCACCGTCCCCACCGGCTGATGCATCGGCTTCGGTCCCCAGTTGGTGGACCTCGATCACGACGGGAACGTCGACCTGCTGTCGGGCTCGTGGCCGGGCGAGCTCTTCTACTTCCAGCGCCAGCCCGATCTGAGCTGGGCCGCGCCCGAGATGCTGAAGGACAAGGACGGCGAGTACATCCTCATCGGAGGCGGCGTCCGCGACACGCCCGAGCAGCTCCTGATCACGGGCAACGGCGACTTCGTCGAGGAGGGCGGCGAATACGTCGTCGTCTTCCACGGCAAGACCTACCGCCCGAAGCCGGGCCAATCGGTGGCGACCACCGGCACCGCCGCCGCGGCGCACGCGGTCGACTGGGACGGCGACGGCGACTTCGATCTGCTGGTCGGCGACATCCGCGGAACCGTCTGGCGCATCCCCAACGAGGGGAGCGCGAAGGAGTGGAAGTTCGGCAAGCACGTCACGGTCGAGGCGGGCGGCGAGGCGATCCACGCGGAGGGCGACGCCGGTCCGTTCTGCGCCGACTGGGACGGCGACGGCGACTTCGACCTGTTGGTGGGCGACGGCTCGGGCAAGGTCGAGTGGTACCGGAACGACGGCAAGCCGGGCCATCCCGAGTTCGCGAAGGCGCAACTGCTGATCGGACCTGGCGACGCTGGCTGGAACGGCGAGGTGCCGACCGAGCCGACGCCGGGCGTCCGCTCGAAGGTCTGCGCCGCCGACTGGAACGGCGACGGGCGGCTCGACCTCTTGGTCGGCGACTTCGCGGCGCTGAAGCCGAAACTGCCGCCGCCGACGCCCGAGCAGGCGAAGCGCCACGCCGAGCTGAAGCAGGAGCTCGCGAAGCTGAACGAGGAGTACGGGCCGCTCGCCTACAACCCGCCGAGCCCGACCGAGACGGCCGAGGCGAAGGCCAAGCGCGAGGCGCGCGTCGCCGCGCTGCGCCAGCGGATGGCCGAGATCCAGCAGGAGCTGCCGCGCGAGTCGGAGAACCACGGCTGGGTCTGGCTCTACCTGCGCGAGGCGAAGACCGAGGCGGCGGAGACGAAGAGCGCGAAGGGCGAATGACCCCGCGCGCGAAGGCTCCGCCGAAGCTCGACCTCGCGACGGTGCGCGCGCGCCTGCTGCCGGCGCGCGCGCGGCCGCTCGCACCGCCGTCGCGCGACCCGTGGCGGCTGATCCTGCGCGAGAACGTCGCCTACCTCGCCCACGACGCGAAGCGCGACGCCGCCTTCGCGCTGCTGGAGCAGAGCGTCGGCCTCGAGCCCGCGAAGATCGCTGCCGCCAGCGACGCCAAGCTCCTCGCCGTCGCCCGCCACGGCATCCTCGCCGAGACCTTCGCCGCGAAACTGCGCGATTGCGCCCGCCTCGCGCTCGAGCACTTCCCGCCGCGCGGCGACTTCGCGCCGCTGAAGACGCTGGAGCCCGCGAAGGCGGCGAAGCTGCTCGGCAAGTTCCCCGGCATCGGCGCGCCGGGCGCGGAGAAGCTGCTCCTCTTCGCGGGCATCGTCGCACGCACGCTGGCGCTGGAGAGCAACGGCCTGCGCGTGATCACGCGCCTGGGCTTCGCGACCGAGCAGAAGAGCTACGCCGCGACGTGGAAGGCGGCGCGCGACGCGGTCGCGCCGCAACTGGAGGACGACGCGGCGACGAACGCCGCGCTCCACCTCGCGCTGCGGAGCCACGGGCAGGAAGTGTGCAAGGGCAGCAAGCCGAAGTGCGGCGAGTGCGTGCTGAAGAAGGAGTGCCCGTCGGCGGAGGGGTGAGGGGCGCGACGTCGCGCGCCGCGTTCACTGCACCGTCACGACGAAGGGGCTCGAGTCCATCAGGGGACCGCGACCATTGCGGTTCTGGGCGAAGCCGAGGATCGTGAACTCCATTCCGCTGACCGAGGCGTCGGTGGTCGCGGTCAGTTGCAGCTCTCCGTTCGCGTCGAACGGGGCGAGCAGCAGCGAGTCGAAAGTCGCGGCGCCATTGACGTCGGTCAGCACGATCAGGCCGAGGAGGTTCGGCTCGCCGTTGCGCAACTCGGCCACGACCGTGTCGCCGACGGCGGCTTCGGCTGGATCGGCCTGCAACCACAGGTCGTTTCCGACGAACGCGGTGAGACGGCCGCCCTTCGGCTGGGTGTTGCGAGCGACGTGAGCGCCGATCAGTAGATCGGGAACGCCATCGCCCGTGAGGTCGACGTCGCCAGCGAGAGCAGTGCCGAAGTTGCAGGGGAGGTAGTCCGGCAGGAACTCGTAGAGCCGCCGATGCGTGCGCCCGGAGTAGAGGTAGACGACGCCGCTGACGCGGTTTCCGTTGTGCCTGTGCGAATAGGCCCCGATCGCGTACTCGAGGTGACCGTCGCCATCCATGTCGCCGACGACACCCAGCGCGCTGCCGAAGGCGGAGTACTTGGCGTCAGGATCGGCGATCTCGTCCAGCACGGCGCCGGTCGCGGGCGCGTAGATCCGGACCGTCTCGTTCATCTTCTTGGTCGAGTCGTAGAGGCGGCACATCAGGTCACCGAGGCCGTCGCCGTCCCAATCGCCGGCTGAGCCGAGGTACAAGCCGAGCTCCTCGTTCGTGAGACCGGTCCACGAGCGGATCGAGTTTCCTGTCGCGCCCGACCAGACCTCGACGCGCCCATCGGCGTTGGACCACGAGCTGGTGTACCTGAAGGAAGCGGCGTAGTCGCGGATACCGTCGCCGTCGCAATCGTCGAGCACGGCGACGGCACCGCCGAGATCGTCGTAGGGATAGCCATCGTGGGCGCGCAGCATCTGCGCGTTCCTGCTCGAGACCACGTAGACGCGGCCGAAGCTGTAGTAGTTGATCGCGCTCGTGACGACCTCGTCGAAGCCGTCGCCGTCCAAGTCGCCGGCATTCGCCAGCGTGGCCCCGAAGAAATCACCCGGACCCTCGCCAACGAGTTGCCACAGAGGTTGGCGCGTCTCGCTGGAGATCAAGAGCACGCGCCCGGTCCTGCTTCCGAGGGTCGGCTCGTTGTAGCCCGGACCGGTCGCAACCAAATCGGGAAGCCCGCCGCCATCCACGTCATGCACCCAAACGACACGACTCCCGAAGGCGTCGTCCTTCCCAGAGCCGCACCACGAATCCAGCTTGGCCCCGGTCGCGCCTGAAAGCAGATACGCCTTGCCATCGAACAACGAGACGCACGTCGTCCCATTGGCGCCGACGATTACGTCAGGTCGACCATCCCCATCGAGGTCAGGCACGAACGAGCACGCGACTCCGACGTTGTCCTGAAACGTCGTCGACTCGAACCTCCACCACTCGGCTTGCGCATGCGCCGGACGCGGCAACGCCAGCCCGATGGCGGCTCCGACCATTCCCGTCAGCGACGTCGGAATCATCCTCATGGCAGTACCCCCGGAATCCCGGCTGCGTCATGTCGGAGTCGAGTTCGCTTCGATGATCGAATTCTCGAACGCAGCAGTACGCCGCATGGAACAAAGGCAAGTTCCCGCCAGATCGGACGCGCCAAGGAATAGCCGCCGTCGCCGGACTGTCCAGGCGCCGCGCGAACCCGGACGTCGCTCGTCGGCGCAGGAGTGAGCGGGCGTCAACGTCCCGCGCCGTCGGCGGCGTCGCGCGCCGGCAGTTCGTCGAAGTACGCCTTCGCGCGGGCGTGGAGTTCCGCGTGGAGCTCTTTCCGTTTCTCGATCACGGCATCGAGCGCCGCGTCGTCGCCCGCGCAGATTTCGAACGTGACCATCGCGCCGTCGTCCGCACGCGTCATCGACGTCACGACCGGGTGCCGTTCGTCCGCCCGCCCGGTCGCTGCGCGGGCTTCGCGCGAGTCGCCCGCCGCGACCTTCTGCCTCAGGAGCTCGTCGATCCGCTCGGACTGCGCCACCAGCAGATCGACGACGCGCGCGCGGCAGTCATCGACGATCCTGTCGAGCGCCGCCTCCTCGGCTGGGAGCAGCTCGACGCGACCGACGTTGATGGCCCGATTCGACGCGAGCTGCCAGGAGCACTCGAACTGCACGTACGAGAACTGCACCGCGTGATGGCGACGGAGCTCCAGCACGCGCGTGCGCGTCGCGTCGACTGCCGTGACTTCCGGCGCCGGCACCGGCTCTTCTCGCCGTTCCGGCATCAGCACTGGTTCGGGCCACAAGTCCGGTTCGGCGTCGACTGCGGCCGGGAATTCCGTCGCGACCGTGCTCGTCTCGCGCTCGCGCGACGGCTCCAAGAGGAGCGGGCGTTTCGACGTCGCAAAGATCCACCAGCCGGCTGCCAGCGCCACGACGGCGATCGCGACACTGATCCACCATGATCGCGACGGCTTCGCGAGAGGTCGTTCAGGCATGGCGGGATCGTCGGTCGCAGCCCCGCGCACGTCAACGCCGCATCTCGGCGTCGCTCCCCGCCTCCGCTACTTCCCCTCCTCCGCCTCCTCGAACAACGGCCCAAGCGCGATCGCCGCCGCCGTGACCGCGGCGTGCCGATAGATCGGCTCGAGTGCCGCAGTCAGCGACGCGCTTCCTCGCCAGAACGGGAACGGCCCGAGCCTGCGGAGCAGCGCGCCGGGCTGCGACGGGATCGCCTTCGGGACGGGCGGCAGCGGAGGCAGCTCGCCGCCGAGCCAGAACTTGGCGAGATCGGTCGGCAGCGCGACCTCTTCCGGCGGCGGCTCGGCGTGCTTGCCGTGGCGGCCGTGGGTCGCAGTGTCATCGACTCCGCGCGCGGCGGCGTCGATGGCGGAGAGCCGCGCCTTCAGCTCCTTCGGATCGATCCCGCGCAGCGCGAGCAGCAGTTGCGGGTCGCGCTCGACCTCGGCGGCGAAGACGCAGCAGGCGGCGGCGAGATGGCGGCACGGCTGCTCCGTCTCGCCGCAATCGCACTGCAATTGCCACAGCGAGCGGTCGTCCGGCAGCAGCGGCAGGCCCGCCGCCTCCATCGCGACCGCGAGCTCGGGCGGCAACTCGCCGGCGAGGAGCTTCGCGGCGGCGAGCGTCGGGTGGAGCAGCGCGGCGATGACCGCCTCGGCGCGCGCCTTGTCGGGCGGCGCGAGCGCGACCAGCACGGCGTGGGTCGGCTTCGTCACGCCCTGCACGACGGCCTCGATGCGCCCCGGCTCGACGTCGAGCGTCCGCACCAGCCCGTGGCGCGCGTCGCCGCGGCCGCGCTGGAGGCGCAGCCCGAAGCCGAAGCGCTCGACGATCTCGAGGAATTTCTTCGCCCACTCGCTCTTCGCGGCGCGCGCAGTGCGGACCTCGGCGTTCAGGCCGCCGCCCGTCGCGCGCGGCCGGCTCGACTTGAAGCCGCCCGGATCGGGATCGCGATACCAGCGTCCGCGCTTCATTCGGCCACCGCCTCGTCGTCGAGCGACACCAGGTCGCGGAGCTGCTCGGTCGAGAGCTCGGTGAGCCACTGCTCGCCGCTGCCGACCACCTGCTCCGCGACCTCCTTCTTGCGCTCCAGCAGCGTGTCGATCCGCTCCTCGAGCGTGCCGGCGCAGACCAGCAGGTGGACCTGGAGCTGGCGCGTCTGCCCGATGCGATGGGCGCGGTCGGTCGCCTGCGCCTCGACCGCCGGGTTCCACCAGCGGTCGTAGTGGAAGACGTGCGACGCGCGCGTCAGGTTGAGGCCGGTGCCGCCCGCCCGCAGCGACAGCACGAAGATGGGCGGACCGTCGTTCTCCTGCTGGAACTTGTCGACGAGCTCCTGCCGCTCGTCGCGCGGCGTGCCGCCGTGGAGGAAGGCGACCTCGCAGCCGAGCTGCGTCGCGAAGTGGCGCTGCAGCAGGTCGCCCATCTCGCGGAACTGGGTGAAGACCAGCGCGCGATCGCCCACCTCGACCACCTCGGCCAGCATCTCGGTCGCGCGCTCGAGCTTGCCGCTGCGGTCGGGCAGCGCCGTGCCGTCGCCGAGCAGGTGGACCGGATGGTTGCAGACCTGCTTCAGCTTGGTGAGGCCGGCGAGGATCGCGCCGCGGCGCTGCATGCCGGTGGCGCCGCGCACGCGATCGGTCATCTCGTCGACGACCGCGGCGTAGAGCGTCGCCTGCTCGCGCGTCAGGTTGCAGATCACCTTGTGCTCGAGCTTGGGCGGCAGGTCGGGCAGGATCGCCGGGTCGCTCTTCAAGCGGCGCAGGATGAACGGGCCGGTGCGACGCTTCAGCCGGGAGAGCGCCGCCTCGTCGCGGCCGACGCGGATCGGCATCAGGAACTCGCGGTGGAACTGCTCGCGCGGCGGCAGCAGGTCGGGGCTCAGGAACTGGAAGAGCGACCAGAGGTCGCCCACGTGGTTCTCGACCGGCGTGCCGGTCATCACCACGCGCCACTCCGCCGACAGCCGCCGCGCCGCGCGCGCCTGCTTGGTGTCGGGGTTCTTGACGTTCTGCGCCTCGTCGAGGATCACGCCCGACCACGGCACCGACGCCAGCACGTCGCCGTCGCGCGACAGGAGCGAATAGGTCGTGACCACCAGCGCGTGGCGCTGCGCCGCGCGCACGAACTCCTGGTCGCGCTGCCGGTCGAGCCCGTGGTGCACCATCACCTCGAGCTTCGGCGCGAAGCGTGCCGCCTCGCGCTGCCAGTTGCCGACCAGCGACGTCGGGCAGACCATCAGCACCGGCCGCGTCTCGCCCGCCTCGCGCTCGTCGGCCAGCAGCGCCAGCGCCTGGATCGTCTTGCCGAGGCCCATGTCGTCGGCGAGGCAGGCGGGCAGCCCGAAGCGGCGCAGGAACTTGAGCCACGACCAGCCGCGCTTCTGGTAGGGGCGCAGCTCGCCGACGAAGGTGGCCGGCGTCGGCAGCTCCTTGAAGCGCTCCTTCGAGGCGAGCCCCTCGAACAGCTCGCCGAAGAGGCCCGAGCCCTCGATCGCCGCGACGGGCAGCGGCGCCCGCTCGCCGTCGTCGATGCCCAGCGCGAGATGGACCATCTCGCGCACGCGCGCCGTCGTGGAGCTCTGCCGCTTCCACTTGTCGAGCGCGTCCTGCAACTGCTCCGGATCGAGCTCGATCCACTGGCCGCGCAGCCGGACCAGCGGCTTCTTCAGCTTCGCCAGCGCCTGCAGCTCGGCGGCGGAGAGCGCCTGGTCGCCGAGCGCGACCTCCCAGTCGACCGTGACCAGGTCGTTCAAGGAGAGCGCGCCGCTGCCGCCGGAGAAGTTGCCGCGCAGCTTGCCGCGCACGGCCAGCGGCTGCCGGCCCGCGCGCTGCAGCCACCAGCGCGGCAGCAGGACCGAGAAGCCCGCGGTCTCGAGCGCGAGCGCGTCGCGCGTCAGGAACTCGTGCGCCTGGTCGAGCGAGAGCGCGATCGCCCCCTTCGGCGCCGCGCCGACCGCGGCCGCCAGCAACGGCGACACGGCCGCCGCCTGGCCGAGCGCGACGAGCGTCAGCTCGCGCGCCGCCGCGCCGCCCTTCGCCGCCGGCCCCTTCGCCTTCCCGTCGAGCACGTCGGCCAGCGGCACCAGCAGGCTCGGGTCGTCGGTCGCGCGCAGCAGGAAGCGCAGCGTCCACGGCCCTTCGTCGCCCTCCGGCTCCTCGAGCCGGAAGACGAGGCGCACCGGCGCATCGGCCGAGAGCTCGAGCGGCCGCTGCCACGTCGCCACCTCCTGCGGCAGCGGATCGCCGCCGTCCTTGTGGAGCGCGATCGCGCGGTCGAACGAGAGGAGCGACCGGATCCACGCGTCGTGCTGCGAGCGGACGCGCGCCGTCGGCCCGAAGCCGAGCTGCCGCGCCTCGTTCGCCCCCATCCGCACCAGCGTGTCGAGCGCCTCCGCGATGAAGCGGCGCGCCAGCGCGCGCGGGTCGTCGCGCGGCGGCGCGGTCGCGTCGGCGGGCGAGAGCGCGCGCGCCGCGGCCGGCAGCGCGTGGCCCAGCGCCGCGACGAGCGCGTGCTCCTCGTCGCGCAGCACCGGCTGCCAGCGCGAGCGCAGCGTCGTCGCGGTGCCCTCGGCGCCCGGCACGAAGCGGCCGTCGAGCACGAGGCGCGCGACGAAGCGCAGCGCGTGGGCGAACCAGCGCACGTCGGGCGTCGGCCCGCCCGCGGCCGCGAGCTCCGCGTCGCTGCGGCGGTCGAGGTCGTTCGCGACGCGGGCCAGCAGCTCGATCGAGTCGCGCGGCGCCAGCAGCAGCGCCGCCACCGGCTGCGGCCGCAGCGCGTGGTCGCGCCCCTCGCCCGAGAGGCGGACGTGGGCCCGCTCCTCCGCGATCGGTCCCGCCGCGCCGGCCGGCAGCCACGCCACCGCGTCGCGCGCCGGCGCCCGCTCCGCCGCCTTGCCGGGCAGCAGCTTCGCGAGCTCCGCGCGCAGCTCGGCGTCGCCGAGCGCGACGGTCGCGCCGCCCGGCGCCGCGGAGCCCCACGAGGCGAGCCCGTCTTCGAAGAACGCGAGATGAAGAGCCATCGGTCGAGGGGCCCGCGGAGGAACGGGGCATTGTCGTCGCGGCGCGTGCGCTTCTCAAGCGGCGCGTCGCGAGCCGGCGCGAGTGACGGGCGGCGCCACGCGACGCTTGACGGCGGGTCGAACCTCCGCGCACCGCCGCCAGCGATCGCGGGATCGGCCCGCCACCCCTCTCGCTGGAGTTCTCCATGGATCGTCGAAGGAGCGGATCGATGCGTGCGACGCTGCTGTGCGGAGCGTTCGGCGTGTCCGGATCGATCGCGGTCGCGCAGACCGCCGGCACCGACAATCGCGACGGGAGCTACGTCAACTTCGAGGAAGCGCCCATCCATCCCGTGGAGCTCGTCGAGTCCGAGGGCGAGCTCTGGGTCGCGAACGTCGCGGCCGGCACGGTGAGCGTCTTCTCGGTGCCTGGCCTCGCGCTCCAGGACGAGATCCCGGTCGGCATGGGTCCGGTCACGGTGCGCCGCCGCCCGGACAGCGGCGAGATGTGGGTCGCCTGCGCGTCGTCGGGCGCGCTCTTCGTCGTCGACCGCGCCACGCGGCAGGTGATCGACAGCTTCATGCCGGGCGCGCCGGTCTCCGGGGTCGAGATCCCGCTCGAGCCGGCGGGGCTGATCTTCAGCCCGGCGGGCGACAAGGCGTACTGCACGCTCTCGATGGCGGACCAGATCGTCGAGATCGACGCGGCCACGCGCACGGTGGCGCGGCGGATCGAGTTCTCGACGCGCTTCCCCGACCCGATCAACTCGCCGCTGGTCCACGCCGAGGAGCCGCGCGCGCTGCTGCTCGACGGCACCACGCTGCAGGTGCTCTCGTTCGAGAGCGGCAACGGGACGTCGGCCAGCGCGGGGCTCACCAACTCGACGATGGTCGACATGTGGGACCTCTTCCTCAACCCGCCGCCGCCCTTCGGCCCCTTCCCGCCGCCGCCCGACCGTGACGTGCTCTCGTTCGACCTGAGCGTCGCGGCGCCGGAGGGCTCGATCGCGCTCTGGCGGATGGGCACGCTCTGCTTCGACTTCGAGCGGCGCGCCGGCTCGAGCGAGCTGCTCGTCTCCAACATCGACGCCAACAACCTGCTGGACGGCGAGTTCAACTTCCCGCTCTCCGGGATCGCGCGCCATCGCATCAGCCGCGCGACGCCGGGTGGCGCGACCGTCCCGCAGGCGACGACGCACGTCGACCTCAACCTCGCGGCCGACCGCCATCCGCTGCTGCCGACCAGCGCCGTCCTCTTCGCGCTGCCCAACGAGATCGAGCAGACGGCCGCCGGGCTCCTCTTCGCCTGCTGCTACGACACGCGCAACACCGCGGTCGTCGACCTCGCCACCAACCAGGTGATCGCGAGCCTCGCGGCCAGCGGCTTCGGTCCGCGCGGCCTCGCGCTCGACGCGGCCGCGCAGCACGCGTGGGTGTTCAACCGCGCCGACGCGACGATCGACGAGTTCAGCCTCGTCGGCCTCGCGCCGGGCGCGCAACTCGCGCCGACGGCCAGCGTCGCGGTCGGCTTCGATCCGACGCCGGCCCACGTGAAGTCGGGCCGTCTCGTCCACATCGACGCGACGAACTCCAGCACCGGCACGCAGAGCTGCAACACCTGCCACGTCGACGGCCACGCCGACCGCATCGCGTGGCTGCTCGGCGAGTTCACCGGCTCGCTGCCGACGCTGCCGGTCGTCAAGGAGGACAAGAAGGTCAAGGTCACGCAGTCGCTGCGCGGCATCGAGGAGACCGCGCCCTTCCACTGGCGCGGCGACCGGGCCGACCTCGACGCCTTCAACCCGGCGTTCGAGGGGCTGCTGGGCGGCGCGCAGCTCTCGCCCGCCGACTTCGCCGACTTCCAGGCGTTCGTCTTCTCGCTCACCTTCCCGGCCAACCCCAACCAGCTCCCGTCGCGCGAGCTCTCCAACGGCGCGATCGTGAACGCGAAGCGCGGCAAGCTCGCGTTCGAGACGCTGCCGATCCTGCGCATCGCGGCCGACACGATCGCGCCGCACAGCGACCTCAACATCGCGTGCGCGGCGTGCCACTCGCTCGGCGGCTTCAACGGCACCGACAACCAGGTCGTGAACGACGTGACGCAGCCGACCTTCGCCGACAACCCGGCCCACCTGCGCGGCCTCTTCGACAAGGACAGCGAGGACGTCGTCTATCCCGTCGGCACCTTCAACGGCCCCGGCTTCGGCTCGCTCAACCGCACGGTGGCGACGGGCTGGGGGACGGCGAACAACGGCTTCGGCGACGCGCTGAAGAACTTCGTCGTCGACCTCTTCAACGGGCCGCCGAGCGCCGAGACGGCGATCACGCAGTTCGTGAACGAGTTCGACTCGGGCACCGCGATCGCCGCGATGTGGAGCTTCACGCTGACGCCGGCGAAGGCGGGCAGCCCGGCGACGTCGCCGGTCGCGACCTACCTCATGCCGCAGGCGACCGCCGGCAACTGCGACCTCGCGGTGAAGGGGCTGCTGGCGGGCGCGGTGCGCGTCGGCTTCCTCTTCGATCCCGCGTCGCAGCTCTTCCTCTCCGATCGCGCCTCGATCGCGCCGCAGAGCCTCGCGCAGCTCGACGCGCTGGCGGCGGCGGGCGCGACCTTCTCGTTCCTCGGCGTGCCCTTCGCGGCCGGACGGCGGATCGCCGTCGACCGCGACCTCGACTTCCTGCTCGACGGCGACGAGGTGACGACCTCGCCGACCGTCGCCGACTCGGACGGCGACGCCTTCCTCGACGGCTACGAAGTGCGCAACGGCACCGACCCGGCGAACCCGGCCAGCGTGCCGGGCAACCTGACGCCGCCGGCGATCGTGGCGTCGCAGCTCGTCTTCCAGAACTCGGTGCTCGCCAAGTTCCGCTGGACCACCGACGTCGAGGCGAGCGCCCGCATCCGGATCCGCGACGCCGGCACCAACCTGCTCCTCTCGACCACGATCGACCGCCGGCAGCTGCGCCACCACGTGATGGTCGTGCGCAAGCTCGATCCCGGCCGCGCCTACGTCGCCGAGATCGACGGCGCCGACCAGAACGGGAACTTCACCGCCGTCACGACCATCAACTTCACCGCGTCGTCGCACTTCCTCCAGTCGGTCCACACCGACGCCGTGACGCTCGTCACGAACGGCACCAACCCGTCGGGCACCGAGGACCTCGTCGCCACCATCACCGTCAAGGGCGAGGACGGCGCCGCGGCGACCGGCGCGACCGTGACCGGCCGCTTCATCGAGTGGACCAACGGCGTCGCCGCCACCATCACCGGCTTCACGGTCACGACCGCGACCGGCTCCGTGGTGTCGGCGACCTACCCGTCGCTCCACCCGCTCGGCAGCGGCGCCACCGTCGAGGTCGTCGTCGACTCCATCACGACGCCCGCCGGCGAACTCCACTTCCACCCGCACGAAGTGAACTTCAGCGCCAAGTTCCAGCTCTGATCTCCAGCACGAAACCGTCTCGAGCCGCCGGCCGCGAGCCACCCCGGCCCGCGGCCGGCGGCGGCGACGACCACGAC
>Ga0315910_10000066_pt1 | contig 154975 bp, 122 predicted proteins | sample EdamamesoilMG_FD_204470 | JGI IMG/M metagenome (GOLD analysis project Ga0315910, IMG submission 204470) | Garden soil microbial communities collected in Santa Monica, California, United States - Edamame soil | ecosystem: Environmental > Terrestrial > Soil > Garden | place: USA: California...
GCGCCCCACCTCCGGTCGCGGAGCGCGTCTAAACCCTTTTGTTCCTTCGTGTGTTTCACCCCAACAGGCTCACACCCGCCTCCCTCCGCCGCGCCTCACTTTCAAGGGCACTCACCCGGATGGACACACGCGGGTCGCCGTGCCGCCCATGAGTCCAAAACAGCAGCGGAGTACCTCCCCGTCGTTGTACGTATCCGGCGACGCCTCCGCGCAAGCGATGAACGCCACGGACCCGTCTTGCTGCGGGCCAAACACACGGGGCTGTTGCCGTTAGTGCGGCCGGTTCTGGATGCGGTTCGGTCGCACGCTGGGTTCTTCCTGACCGACAAGATGTACCTTCACACGCTTCGTCTCGCCAGCGAGGAGTGACCCCCCAACGAGCCGATGCAGGGGACAGTCTGCTGCACTTGCACAGCAGAGCGGACCGCCGTTGGGCAGACTGGAAGTCGTGCATGGACCAAGATACTCACGAAGCGCAGTTCCACGGCGATCGATGCAAAGAGCAGCACAGGTCGAGCCAAAGATCGCCTGCTTGGTCCGTTGGGCACCTCTCAGCACTCGGACTGCTTGAGCCGAAACCTGGCCGTGCGACTTTGCGCGACATGCTCATCGGTGCCATGAGCGCACGCGGAAGCGATGGCGCTCGTAGCCGTCATCCCGTTCCGCCAGCTGGCGAATCGCGGTGCGCATCGACGGATGTTTGCCCGCTGCCCTGGTTGCCTCGAAACCCCCGTCGACCGATTCTTCGAGACGCCATGGAGCTCCGCCTGGCGTCCACCTGTGGGCAGCGATATCGTAAGTAGGATGATCACGAGGCAAGCGGTGCACGCTCTCATCGACGACCTCGACGAACGGGAGCTTGAGCTCGTCGCTCGAGCCGTAGACGAAATTAGGCAGGAGGAGTTCGAGCTGTCCGAAGCCGATGAGCAGGAACTCGCCAGGCGGGAGACCGACTGCGACAACGGCGATAGGGTTGAACTTCGCGAGCTGCTGACCACACTTCGCGGGGTAGACGAGACCTATCCACACCGTTGAGATCTCTTCCCTCGTTGGCGACCCGCAGTTCAGCGCGGCAGCCCCCGCGGTTCTCTCCACGCCATTCGGTGGTCGTGCGGCAGCGCGAGAAGCTTCGACGACCCGCCCTTGCGATTCTGGGTGCGCGGGCGTAGCGTTGCTTCATGGGACTCAGAGCGGTCGTTCAGGGCGGTCGACTCGTTCTTGACCAGGCCACGACGCTTCCCGAAGGAACCGTCCTCGACCTCGTCGTGGATGACGGCGGCGATGCCCTCAGCCCGGAGGAGCGTGCCGAACTCGAGGCATCGATCGCGCGGGGGCTTGCACAGGCCGATCGAGGTGAAGGCAGGCCGGTGGATGAAGTCCTCGAACGCCTTCGCAAACTTCGGAAGTGACAAAGCGGTTCGTCATTGAACCCGAAGCGGAGACGCAGATTCTCGAGCACGGGCTGTGGTGGTTGCAGAATCGCGAGAATGCCTTGCTCTTCGAAGCGAAGCTACAGCACGCTCTTGCGCTGATCGTCGAGGTCACCCGGAGTCGGGGTGACGTCGACTTCGCAGAGTGCATGCGCGACCTCGTCCACATCCACGACCCGAATGCGTCGCGCATCCGCATACCTCGACCTCGAACCCTGCGCGGCGCCGCTCGGGGCTGCACGAGGGCCAAAGCTCAGGGCCATTTCAGGACAGGCTCGCTCCGCAAACCAAGTTGACTGCAAACCTGAGTCGCGCCAAATGGTGTCTGGCAAGTTCAGCAAGCCCGTCGCGGCGAAGCGGCGCGGCGGTACGTCCCGCTCGACGGGACGATGACTCGCCTGAGCCTTTCGAGCCTGAATGCGAAAGCGAGCGAGAACCATATGACCACCCAGGGTACGTCTGCCGACTTGGGCCGCATCGTGCGGGCCGAAATTCACCCCGCCATAGGGATCGGCCGCGTGGGCAATGCCCAAAGCGCCTACTACCTCACTCCGCAAGTGCCGAACCCAGCACCGAAGCCGCCGGGCAGCTACCGCGACGACACGGGGGCGATCAAGCGCGAGGCGGTGCAGTTTCGCGTTTATGGATACGACGCCGACGGGCACGTGGTGGCGGAGCTCACGGCAGACAATGCGAGCATTGAATGGGTCGCTCACCTCGCGAACCTAAAGGCGGCCTGGTACGAATTCAATGGTGCCTTGGACCTGCCCCAGGCCAAGGCGATGGAGATGCCCCACCGCAACCCTAACGTCGTGGACCAGAACGCCCGGCAGGCGCTGGTGATTGACCCGGGGGCGCGGTCGATCTCCGGCACGAACCAATCCGGCGAGCCGTCGTACCGCTTCGACACGGGCATGTTCATGGGCGAGCCGGTGTATCTGGGCGAGCTGTGCACGGACGAGGTGGGGCGGCTGATCGTGCTGGGCGGTCGGGGACAGTCCAACTCGCCCACGGGCATGCCGGCGTTCAACCCGGCGCAGGAGAACGGTTTTGGCAATGCCATCGGCTGGCACGACGACGTGTCCGACGGGCCGGTGGATGCGGTGGTGACCATCGATGAACGGACGATCCCGGTGGAGGGGGCTTGGGTTGCGTTCGGGCCGCCCAAGTTCGCGCCGGACATTCTGGGCTGGCGCAGCATGTACGAGCTGCTGGAGCAGTTGTTCATGGACAACGCCATGCTGCCGAGGCCGGCGGAGGTGTCGTTCACCCGCGATGTGTACCCCATCCTCCAGCGCATGACCGGGCTGCAGTGGGTGAATGCAGGGTTCGCGGCCATGTTCGGTGCGGGCGGACCGCTGGACTTCGACGACCCGGCGCTGATCGACAAGCTGTGCCGCATCCATGGCGACCGCGACGCGTACGCCGGCCTGCGGCGAGAGATCTACAACGCCTTCAGCCCAACGGAGAACAACCCTGGTGCCAATCCGCGCACCTGGCCCTGGATCTACGGGGACGCGTTCGGGACCTTCACGGATCTCGACGCGGCGATCTACCTTACGCTTCCAGAGCTGTTCCAGGACATCCTGGAGGCCTGGATGAAGGGCCGCTTCGTCGCCGACTGGGGGCTGCTGCCGCGGCCGCCGAGCAGCATCGACGAGGTGCCACTCGCCGAGCAGCCGGCCGCGCTGACCAAGGCCTCGCTGAACTTTTGCGCGGCCGATGCTTTTCACCCTGGCATTGAGCTCACCTGGCCAATGCGACACATCACGATGTACCAGGCGCCGTTTCGCATCCGCCGCAACGACGGGAGCCTGCCGAAGCTGGACTACGGCACGTACCTGACGCAGGAAACGGCGCTGGCCTTCGATGGCCCGCTGAATGGGCAAGGTCCCGGTGGCCTGACGCGCTGGATGCTGGTGCCCTGGCAGGTGGACACCGCCGGTTGCCGCTCGGGCTATGATCGCCCTTACGACCCAACCATTCCGACCTTCTGGCCGGCCCACGTGCCCAACCAAGTGCTGGCGGAGGCGGACTACGAGCTGCTGATGGACAGCTCGCTGGCGCCGGAGGAGCGGCGTAACGCGTTCCGCAATCGCGTGTCGTGGTACGCCACCATGCCCACGCAGAATAGCCAGCAGCAGTTGACCGAGATGGTCACCTTCTTCGGCAAGATGGGCATCATCGAAGCCCGGCCCGGGCCGACGGACCTGGAGGATGTGCCGGCCACCGTGTACGTACAGTCGGTGCCCACACGGCTGCAGTCGGCGGCCAAGATGGCCGCTGCGGCGCTAGGTAAGGTGTCGGCGGACAGCGAAACCGCCACGGCGCAACGCGTGCTGCAGCAGGCTGGCTTTGCCGACGAGGCGCAGCGCCGTGCGATGCGACGGTTCCGCTTCGGACGCGAGGGCTGACGCGGCGCAATGCATCGGCGTTGGGACGTACTTGTCGTCGGCGCCGGGCCGGCAGGGGCCGCGGCGGCGGCTTGGTTGGCCCGCGCCGGGGCCAGCGTCGCCCTTGTGCATCGCATCGGCCGGCCGCTGGAGCGGATCGAGGCACTGGGGCCGGACCTGCCGGCGTTACTGGGACGGGTCGGCCTGAAGCATGCTTGGTTGCGCGAGTTGGCGTCGCCTTGCCCCGGCGTCTTGTCCCACTGGGCAGGTCCACGGCCGGAGACCATCGACTACCTTCTGTCCCCGCACGGCCCGACCTGGAGTGTTCGAAGGGCGGTCTTCGATGAACGGCTGCGCGCCCAGGCGCAGGCCGCCGGCGCCACGTTGCTGGCCGTGCGCCGGGTCCGTTCAGCGGGGCCGGACGAATGGCGGCTCGACGGGGAGGCGGTGTCGGCAACGAACGTGCTGGTGGCCTACGGAGGCGAGCGGGCCGACGCTGGGGCGGGGCCAGTGACCGACCGCCTGATTGCGCTAACACGGACGTTCGGCGCTTACCGGCACAGCGATCGGCGTCTGCTCATCGAGGCGGCGCAGACCGGCTGGTGGTACGGCTTGCCTGGGCCGGACGGGTGCCTCGGGTTGGGGTTCATCACGGATCGCGACACGCTCCACGGCCACCGGCTGGAGGCCGTGTGGCGAAGGGCGCTTGCCGAGGCCCCCCACGCGGCTGCCTTGGCCGCGACGGCGTCCGCCCCGGGGCGCTTGCACCCCGTGCCGGTCCGCTGCGGACTGTCAGCCATGCGCGCCGGCACGGCGACCTGGCGCATCGGCAATGCCTTGGCCGCCTACGACCCGCTGACCGGGCGCGGCGTCGCCGAGAGCCTACGCAGCGCCCTAGAGGTGGCGGCGATCGTGGGTGGCGCGGGCAGTGAATCACGGACGACTCAGCGCATCGCGCAGCACTACGCCCTATATCTGGCAGAGCGCCGGCGGTTTTACGCGATAGGCGCAGCACGGTTCCGGACGGCGTTCTGGATGCGGCGCGAGACCGCGGGAGTGGCTGCGTAAGTCGCCCGCGACATCGCCTTATTGACGAAGCGGAGGGGGACGGTCGCCTGCTATGCTACGGCGCATGGCGTCCTCGCGTTCCACCGCTGAAGTCCTAGAGATCCCTCCAGGCACCCTCGGTGCTGCCAGGATGACCAAGGCTGAGGTGAAGTTGGAGCTGGCGATCCTGCTTTACTCCCAGGGGAGGTTGTCCTTCGGCAAGGCGCGCGAGCTCGCCGGGATGAATCACTGGCCGTTCAGACATACGCTCGCTGCCAGGGGGGTAAGTCCTCACTACGAGCCTGAGGATGTCGACAAGGATCGCGCGGCCTTGGATCTCGTCCTGGGACCATGATCATCGTCTCGAATACGTCGCCCCTGACCAGTCTCGCGGCCATAGGACAGTTCGCGCTCCTCCAGCATATCTTTGGAGAAGTGCATATCTCCGAGGCGGTCTGGGAGGAGCTAAATACCGACGGTGTCCGCTGGCCTGGACAGGACGCAGTGGCAACGTCGACGTGGGTCCACCGCTATCCGATGACCGACGAGCCCCTTGTTCGATCGCTGATGCGAAGCATCGATCACGGGGAAGCGGAGAGCATCGCGCTGGCCGTGAGACTGCATGCGGACCTGGTGATCCTTGACGACCGGGACGCCCGCGAGGCCGCCGAGGCGCTTGGTCTGACTGTCACCGGTGTACTCGGGATCTTGCTGCGGGCCAAACACAAGGGGCTGTTGCCGTTAGTGCGGCCGGTTCTGGATGCGCTTCGGTCGCATGCAGGGTTCTTCCTGACCGACAAGGTGTACCTTCACACGCTTCGTCTCGCCGGCGAGGAGTGACCCCCCCATCGCCGCCGGATCACCGGTGACGGGTTGAAGGACATCTTTCGATTCGGCAACCCGGGCACGTTCGTGGGTCGCTATCGGCCGTCACCGAAGCGCCGTTCACCGACGGGGCGGCAGCGGGATCCCTGGTGCCGCGGCCCGCCCCTGCTTCACCGCCCGCACATCGACCGTGATCCCACGCCCGCGCCCCAGCCGGAGGTGCTCCTCCGCAAACCGATCCAGCGCCTCACGATGCGCCGCATACGCTGGCTCGACGCGTACCAGCGCGGTGGGATCGACCTGACTGCGAACCTCCTGCGCCACCGTCGAGAGCTGCTCCGCGATCGCTTCCACGACGCCGATCCGAAACCCCTCGTGCCACTTACGAGACCGCCCGCTGCCATGCGTGGCCGAGAGCCACTCGATGCGCCGAACGAGCCACTCCCACAGCACCAACACGCCTTCGCGGTCGCGTTGACGACCCACCAACAGCATGGCTTGCCCTTCGCTGTGATCGGAGACGTACGCGATGCAACCGTTGGCCTCGGCCAGGACGCTCGCGAGCACGCGCTTCCAAGGCCGGATCTTCTTCGCGACTTCGAGCGGCTGTTCATCCCCGCTCGTGATCGGATCGCGATCGTCACGGACCTCCGCCTCGGCATCGAGCCACGCTTGGAGCCGGTGCGCCTCGATGAGGGTTTGCGCCCGCGCCGCGGCGAGGGCGGCCTCGTGAGGGTTGGGCGAGGTCGCGAGGGCGAGGAGCTTTCGGACGCGCTCGAGGGCTCGCGGTGGGCGGGTCATGGCGACGCGGGGAGGGTGCCACAGGGGGAGCTCCGGCAGCGGCGCCGTCCTTCGCGGGTTGCGGGCGGTGCGTCCCCGATGCGGCGCGCAGGTGCTAGGCTTGGCCGGTGCACGATCCGCGAGGTCCTGGCACGACCGTGATCGACGGCCGATATCGGGTGATCCGTGAGCTTGGCAGCGGCGCGGTGGGGACCGTGTATGAGGCGGAGCACTTGGAGCTCGGAGGGCGCGTCGCGCTCAAGTTGCTCGACCCGCGGTTGGCTGCGAGCGAACGCGAGGGGCTGTTTCGCGACATGCGTGCGGTGCATCGCCTCCGCAGCGACCACACGGTCCGCGTGTTCGACATCGGCGAGGCACCGCCTGGGTACTTCGTCATGGAGCTGCTCACCGGGCGTCCCTTGTCACGCCTCCTCGCGGAGCCGTCGAAGCTTCCTTGGATTCGGGCGGTCGAGATCGTGCGGCAGGTGCTCGGCGCGTTGTCAGAGGCGCACGCGGTTGGCCTGTTTCACGGGGCGATCCAACCTTCCAACCTATTCTTGGTCGCGCGTGACGATCGCTCCGACTTCGTGAAGCTCATCGACTTCGGAGCCTCACGGGTCGCGGTCGCGAGCCCCTCGTTGGTCGCGACGATCGCGGGGGCCGACGTGGTTGGGCATTCTGCGTACGTTTCACCCGAGCAGGCCGTGGGGGCCCCCATGGATCCTCGCACGGACTTGTTTTCGCTCGGTGTGGTGTTCTACCAGCTGCTCACCGGCAAGCTTCCGTTCGCAGGTTTGTCGCGCGAGGAAGTCGCGGCGGCGCACTGGGGCCATGGACCGCAGCGGCCGAGCGAGGTGGATCCAGACCTTCCTGTCCGCCTCGATGAGGTGATCCGCTTGGCGTTGGCTCCCACGGCGGCCGAGCGCTTCCAGACCGCGGCGGCGTTCCTGGCTGCGCTCGATCGCGTGTCTCCGCCGAGCGTCGTTGCTGGACTCTCACCGAGCTACGGAGCGCCACCGCCCGCAGCGACCCCGGTTGCAGCGGGGCCACCGGTGGAGGTCCGTCCTTTCGGTGCGTTTCAGGGAGCGGGCGCTGCCGTGGCGCCGGGGCAACCGGTCCGCGTCGCGCCCTCTGGTGGTCCGGGTGTCATGGGCTGGGCCAACGCGTCTCATCCGGCGTCGACGGTCCAACCCACCGCGGGCGAGAGCTTGCGGATCGAGGCGCCTCCCGGGCGCCCCGAGGATCCCCCGGGCGCGCCTCCGTGGGCGCTGGTCGGCGGGTTGCTGGGGCTCGTGTTGTTGCTCGGGATCGGGCTTGGAGCGTGGCTCATGCGACCCGAGCCCTCCAACCCCGTCGTCGTGACCAACACGCCGACGCCGCCCGAAAAGGCCGAGACGAAGGAGCCGCCCGCGACTCCGGTTCCAGACCCCAAGGTCGAGGAATCTCCTGCGAAGCCCATCCTGGATGTGGGCACGGCGGACGCGCCCGAGCCCGAGGCTGCGCCCGCGGTGTCTGGAAAGTCCCGCGCGAAGAGCTCTTCGACCCATCGTCACGACGAGCCCGGGCACGACGAGTCCGAGCACGACGAGCCGTCCCCGCGCGGAAGCACTGCTCCCGCGGTGCTGCCCCGTGCTCCGACCGACACGGAAATGCGCGCGGCACTCGAGCGCGCGCGGCCTGCCGTCGAGCGTTGCATGGGAGGCTACGCGGGGGACCTGGACGTGTCCGTGAACTTCTATCCAGAGGGAACGGTCAAGGCCAACGTGGGCCAAGGGCCGACCCGCGATGCGCGGTACTGTGCCCAGTCCGCCATTCATCATACCTCGGGGATCGCGTTCATCGGGCCACGCGCGGCGGTGCGACACACCTACCGGGGCTTGGGCGCCGCGACGGCGTCGTCTTTGCCACCGCCGCCGACCCACGAACAAATGACCGCCATCCTCGAACGGCTCGAGCCGTTCGTGCTGCAGTGTGTGGGCACGTATCGGGGGCCGCTCGCCGTCACCGTCAAGTTCGCCGCCGACGGTCGCGTGAGCTCCACGATAGGCTCGGGACCGACCCGGGATGCCCGCTACTGCGTCCAGAGTGAGATCAACGCGCGTGCAGGCCGGCACTTCCGCGGCACCAGCACCTCCATTCGCCACACCTTTTCGCTTTGAAGAAGGCCTTCTATGTTCGAGCTCTTGGTCAGTCCCGAGTCGTGGGTGTCGCTGCTCGTGCTCACCTTGATGGAGGTCGTGCTCGGCATCGACAACATCGTGTTCATCACGATCTTGTGCGGGCGTCTTCCGCAAGCGCAGCAGCTGTCGGCGCGGCGGCTCGGCCTTGCGGTCGCCCTGATCGCGCGCATCCTGCTCTTGCTCGCGATCTCCTGGGTGATGAGGTTGACCGATCCGCTGTTTACCCTCGTGGTGCCTTGGAGCGGGAAGGACCTCATCCTCGTGGGGGGCGGACTCTTCCTCTTGTACAAGTCCACCACGGAGATCTACGAAAACGTCGAGCACCCCGAGGATCACGGGCCTCCGCCCACCGAGCCCGAGCCAGGGTCCAAGACGGGGCGCGCCGGTTACCTACCCATCGTCTTGCAAGTGATGGTGCTCGACATCGTGTTCTCGCTCGATTCCGTGATCACGGCGGTGGGCATGGCCAAGCACGTGCCCATCATGGTGGCGGCCGTCGTCATCGCGGTGATCATCATGATGATCTTCGCGGGGAGCGTGGGAGACTTCATCCAGGAGCATCCGTCCATCCGTTTGCTGGCGCTGGCGTTCCTCGTGCTCATCGGCGTGATGCTCATCGTGGAAGGGACCGGTGGGCACGTGTCCAAGGGGTACATCTACTCGGCGATGGGGTTCTCGTTGTTCGTCCAGATTCTCAATCTTCGCCGGGACCGCAAGGCCACCCCCGCGTAGTCTTAGGACCCGAGCAGGAATAGGTTGACCACTTTGGCACCACCCTGCACGACGATGGCTGCGTTGCTCATCGGTTGCGTACGCCCGGTACGCGCCCTCTTCCCGCCTTGCCCTCGTCGCGCATGGCGGCACCAAAGCGGCCAACTTATTCCTGCTCGGGTCCTTAGGCCGGAGCGGAGGTTGCGCGGCGCAGCATGACGCGGCGGGCGACGTTGAGCGCGATGAAGGGGAGGCCGCCTCCCAAGCGTACGTCGTGGCGGAAGAACCATGCCCAAACGACGACCAAGGCCGTCATGCCGAGCAGGCGGATCGAGAGGGTCAGCAACGTGGATCGCGGTGACAGTCGCGCCCCGATGTATCCGTAGGGAGAAGCCCAGGTCGTCGCGATGCCGACGAGCAGGGCCGCGGCGAACAGCCCAAACGCCTGGGTTTCCCCGAGCCATGCGGTGACGATTCCGAGGTCGAGCCCAAACGCGAGCGCGCCGACGATGAGCCACAGCGAGGTGCCCACGAGGATCGGGTTGAGCGGGTGGCGACGGGCGACGATCCCGGTACACGCGATCGAGAGGCACGCTGCGACGATGAACCCCGTCTCGGCTTGCGCGAGATCGACCGCGCCGCGCACGATGAACGGAAACGCCAGGGTGATGATGGGGAGGAGTTGAAGGGCTTCTGCCCAGGGGGGAGTAGGACGTTCGTTCACGGTCGATGATCGTTGAGGTCGAGGCATGGCTCCGGGGGGGCACCGGCGCCGGGCGTGGGGAAGGGAGCCTCGTACCGCCAATGGACGCCCCCGGTGGGGTCGAGGCTCGTGAACGTGAGGGCGGTACGCTCCCAATCGATGGCGATCGCGCCGAAGTTCGCCGTGGGGATCGCCGCGACGCCGCGCACCCGCCAGGGGTTCTCGTCGGTTCCAAAACCGAGCGGGCGATTGAAGCTGCTCGCCGTGAACTCGAACACGGGATAGCCCACGCCGGGCAGCATTGCGCACGAGAGCTCGGCCTCGTGACGGTCGCCGCTGAGGAAAACGACCCCTTCCGCTTGGGTCTGCACCAGCAGCTGCGCCAGCCGATCGCGCTCGTGAGGAAAGTTGTGCCACTTCTCGAAGCGGTGTGCCGCCGGGATGAACTGAATGCTCGAGACGATGAATCGCAGCTTCGCCGGTTGCTGCAAGACGTCCGCGAGCCAGCGCCATTGCTCGGGGCCGAGCAAGGTGGCGCCCGGATCCGTCGCGCGGGCGAGCGAATCACGAAACCATCGCGTGTCGAGCAGGATGAACTGGACCTCGTAGCCCGGCGACCCGAGCATGACGACGTCGTAGTTGCCTTCGCGGTGTCGTCGCGGCGAATCTTTGGGCACGCCGAAGAAGTCGAGCATGGCTGTCTTCGACTCCGCGCGGAGTGGGTTTTCCTTGCCCATGTCGTTGACCCCGTAGTCGTGGTCGTCCCACACGGCGAGCACGGGGACGGTCTTGGCCATGGCTTGGAAGTCCGCGCTCCGGCGCAGCGTCCCGTACGCCTTCTCCAGGGCTGCGGGCGAGGTCGCATCGGCGTAGACGTTGTCGCCCATCATCACCAAGAGATCGGGCTTCTGCGCCTGCACCTGGCGGAGGACCGAGAGATCGCCCTCTTCATTGAGGCAAGATCCGAGTGCGAACGAGCGGAGCACGGGGCCTTGCTTGGGTTCGAGCGCCATCGGGGGCTCGCTCGACTCGCCGCGCGCACAGCCAACGAGGATCGAGAACGCCACGAACGTGGTGTGCCGGCGCACGCGGTGGAGCTTACCGGCACGCCACCGTGGTGGGGTGCCACGGGTTTGGCGGGCTGGATCCGGGCGAGCCGTCATGCGCGGAGGATACTGAACATCAGGCGAGTCGGGCCTCGATTCCGAGCTCGGATTTGGATCACCTGGAACCCTTGGTACGATGTCGGGGATGGCGAACGGTCGTGGGTGGAGGGTGATGCTCTTGTTGGGACTCGTGCTCGGTGTCTCGACCGTCGGTGCGTGCCGCGGGGGCCGTTCGCGGTCTCCCGGGGACTGCCTGAGGCGGTGCGATCAAGACGAGTGCCAATACAAGGCCGACGGTCTCGGGGACAACGACGCGTACCTCCAATGCCTCAAAGCTTGCGAGCAGAAGTGCAACGGGTGAGCGCGCCGTGACCGCAGATGAAATCGTCCTTCGTCGCCCAGACGATTGGCACGTGCACCTTCGCGACGGCGAGGTGCTCCGCGATCTCGTGCCCTACACCGCGGAGGTGTTCGGGCGCGCGATCGTGATGCCCAACCTCAAGCCTCCCGTGCGGACGGTCGCGGACGCGGTCGCCTACCGCGAACGGATCCTCGCCGCCGTCCCAGCGAACGTCGCGTTCGAACCCCTGATGACGCTCTACCTCACGCCGAGCACGACGGCGTCCGACGTGGAGGAAGCCGCGAAGCACCCGCACGTGCACGCCATCAAGCTCTATCCCGCCGGCGCCACGACCAACGCGGAGGCGGGGGTCCGCGACCTCGAAGCCCTGCACGACGTACTCGCGGCGATGGAACGCTGCGATCTCCCGCTGCTCGTGCACGCCGAGAGCACCGATCCGGCGGTGGACGTGTTCGATCGCGAGGTGTCGTTCCTGCAGGGCACGCTTACGCGCCTCCTGCACCGGTTCCCGGGGCTGCGCGTGGTGGTGGAGCACATCACGACCGCCGAAGCGGTGACCTTCGTCCGGGCGTGTCCCCCCCGCGTCGCGGCTACGATCACGGCGCACCACCTCCTCTATGACCGCAACGCCACGTTCCAAGGGGGGCTGCGTCCACACTTCTATTGCCTTCCGGTCCTCAAGCGCGCTCGTCACCGCGAGGCTCTGCTGGAGGCCGCCACATCCGGCGAGCCGAGGTTCTTTCTTGGGACTGACAGCGCTCCCCACCTCCGGCAAAGCAAGGAGAGCGCATGTGGGTGTGCGGGCATCTTCACGGCTCATGCTGCGCTTCCTCTCTATGCCGAGGCGTTCGCGGCCGTCGGCGCGCTCGATCGCTTGGAAGGCTTTGCCTCCCACCACGGTCCTGATTTCTATGGCTTGCCCCGCAACCATGAGCGCATCGCACTGGTGCGGAACGACGTGAACGTACCCGAGCGTTTGCCGATGGCGGGTGGAGATCTCGTCCCCTTGAGAGCCGGCGAAAGCGTGGCATGGTCGGTGCAACGACTTCGAGACGATTGACAGCGTCCGCGCGGCCACGGATGCTCTGCAGGTGCTCAGCAGCGCCGCCCTGCCCCAGCAACTCGCCTATCAAAGCCGTTTGATCCGAGACTGCGAAGCCACCTACGACGAGATGGCGGAGGACTACGTCCATCACCTCCTCCACGACTGTTCGTATCGCTCGCCGGGCCACGTCGCGGCCGCCATTGCCGAGCTCGAGCCCCAAGGGCGTTGGCTGGATCTCGGTGCAGGGACGGGTCTGGTGGGCGACGAGGTGTTCGAGCTGGGCCTGCATCCGTCGCTCATCGCGGTGGACGTGTCCGCGGCCATGCTCGATCAGATCGCCTGCCCGCTCTACATCGAGCGCCACCAGGCGGATGTGCTGTCGCGCTTGCCGGTCCCCCCGCGCAGCTGCCAGGGCGCCTTTGCGGCGGGCCTCATGGAATACGTCCTCGACGTACCCTCGCTCATGCGCCGCACCGCCGAGGCGATCGTGCCCGGGGGGTGGTTCGTCTTCACGTTCTGCCCGAGCGAGCACGACGGCGTGCGGGCCTTCGACGCGGAGACCGATCTCCACTGCCACGACGTCCGCTTGGTGGAGCGCTGCCTCGCGGATGCAGGCTTTCGTGTGCACGGAGCCGAAGAGTTCCCCGCCTACGTGAACGGCGAGCAGGGGTGGATCCGCCACCGCATGGTGCGCGCTCAGCTCGGCTGACGTACCCGAGTGGGTTGACCTGCGTTCGCCAGGGACCGCTGCAGAGAACCGGACTGGTCCGTCCGTGGCGCCGGGGGTACGCTCGGCCCGGGCATGGATCGCATCGACCGCTATCGAATCGAACGACGGATCGGCGCCGGAGGGATGGGGGAGGTCTATGCCGCGTACGATCCCAAGCTGGAACGTCGGGTCGCCGTCAAGCTCCTCCATCACCAGCGAGACTCCGGCGAGGCGCTCATGCGCGAGGCCAAGCTGGTCGCCAAGCTCTCGCACCCCAACGTCGTCGCGGTGTACGACGTGGGCGAGCACGAGGGCGCGGTGTTCATCGTCATGGAGCTGTGCGATGGACCCTCGCTCGGCGCATGGGTGACCGAGAGCTCCCGCCCATGGCGTGAGATCTTGGCGATGTACTTTCAAGCGGGCCTCGGTTTGGCCGCGGCCCACGACGCCGGTCTCGTGCATCGCGACTTCAAGCCCAACAACGTGCTCGTCGCCGACAGGAGGCCCCGCGTGGTGGACTTTGGTCTCGCGCAGCCAAGCGCGGTCGAGCAGGTCGGCGCGACCGATCTGAAGCAGCTCCTGCGGGGGGCCCCCGATCTCGCGTTGGCCTCGACCCTCTCGCTGAAGAGCTCCGCACCCTTCGAAGCCACGCTCACGCTTCCGACCGACGTTGGGTTGCAGGGCACCCCCGCCTACATGGCGCCCGAGCTCTTCACGGGGGGCCCCTTCGATGCTCGCGCGGACCAGTTCTCCTACTGCGTCGCCCTCTATCAAGCGCTCTACGGGGAGCACCCGTTTCCCGGGGCGTCGCTCCTCGAGATCGCGCAAGCGATCGTCGCGGGCCGTGTGCGCGAGCCTCCTGCCCGCACCCGTATCCCTGCATGGCTGCGCGCGGTCTTGCTGCGTGGCCTCGCGGTGGACCCGACCGATCGCCATCCCTCGATTCGGTCCATGTTGGCCGCGATCGCCTTCACCGCGAGGATCATGCGCGAGTAGGCGAGGGAGGGTGCGGCGCGGGTTGGGCTGGCGCTTGCATGGTGGTCCGATGTGCCGCTGCCCAAGCCCGCCCGATTCAAGCGCCTCGCCGACCCGGGGCTGCCCCCGATGGGGGCATTTTCCTTGCGTGTCTACGGGGTTCTGAAGGCCCATACGGCGTCGCCTTGGCCCATCATGCGAGCCCAGTGTCAGCGGCGTGGCATCGATGCGCGTTCGCTCGATGCAAAGTCCTTGGCGGTCGTCATTCCCGACCTCGCCGCCGCGGTGGGAAAGTACGCGAGCCTACGGGCGGGTCTTGCGGCCCAGCAGGACCTCGGCGACCTGCTCCTCGACGCGGAGGCGTTTGCTTGGAGTCTCGACGAAGTGGGATGAGCCCGCGCGCGCGCACGTGAGCGCGCGCTCCGCCATATGGGGTAAACGGCGTCTGCCGGGGTGGAATCGCTTGATGGCCGAGCGACTTTGGTGTCACCTCGTCGGCCCATGCGAGCCCTTCGAAGCGGACTGCTCTTCGCCGTCGCGGCCCTGAGCTACCCCGCGTCCGCGCGTGGGTCATCGGCGACGTGCACGGTCACGGTCGAGCAGGGGGACACGCTCTCGGGCATCGCCGCCAAACACGGGGTCAGCGAGCGCGCCCTGATCCAGGCCAACGAAAGCCTACGTAAAAACCCGGACCTCCTTCGCATCGGTCAGGAGCTCGACATCTGCGAGGCCCAACGCGCAGCCGCCAAGACCGCGGAACCGGCGGCCAAGGCCACGAGCAAGCGCTGCGGAAAATCGGGGCGCCTCTACACCCACGAGGTCAGCCAGGGCGACACACTGAGCCGAATCGCCCACGAATACGGCGTCACCGAGGCCGAGATCCAGCGCCGCAACGCCGCGCTGCAGCGCGATCCGAACGCCCTTCGCATTGGTCAGAGCGTCGAGGTCTGCGTGGAGACCACCCGGCCTCGCAACCACAAGCTCTGCGCCTTCGAGACACCGCTGCACTTCCACAGCGTGGTTCCCGGCGAGCACTTGGGGCAGATCGCCGGGCGCTACGGCGTTCGCAAGGCCGATCTCGTGCGACTCAATGCGGGTCTGCGCGAGAACCCCAACATGCTCTCTGTGGGCAAGGAGATCCGCGTCTGTCCGCAGATCACCCCGCATGAGCGCCATAAGATCTCCTACGCGGTGCAATCGGGGGACACGATTGGATCGATCGCCAAACGCTACGGGCTCACGCCCAACGAGCTCATCCGCTATCAGGAGGGGCGCCTGGAGGACCCCAACGCGCTGCGCGAAGGCCAGCCCCTGCGGATCTGGGTCGATGGCGACGTGGTCACCGGCTTCTCCAGCCGCGACGAAGACACCGGCGTGCTCAAGAGCGGCATGCAGTTGCCCCCGGGCTCACACTACGTCGTCAAAACTGCGGGGCACGCGTGGGGGACCTCCAAGACGATTCGCGTGATTCAATCCGCGATCGCCTCCTACCAACGCCGGAAGCCCGGTGGGCCCAAGATCCACGTGGGCGACATCAGTCGCCGCGGCGGCGGGCGGTTCCCCCCGCACCTCTCGCATCAGCACGGGCGCGATGTCGACATTGGATATGTGCTCACCGGGGCACTCGCCCACGAGACCCGCTTCCGCTCCGCCAACAGCAGCAACTTCGACGTCGCGCGGAGTTGGACGCTGCTCAAGGCATTCCTCGATACGAACGAGGTCCGGTACATCTTCGTGGACTATCGGCTGCAGAAGGCGCTTTACGAATATGCGCGGGACCACGGCGTCAGCGAAGAGACGCTCGATGAGCTCATGCAGTATCCGCGCGGGAGTGGTCGCAGCCACGGGATCATCCGGCACTGGAAGGGGCACGTGAACCATTTCCACGTGCGCTTCGCCAAGTAGCCGACCGTCCGAGCTACTGTGCAGCGGAGCTGTAGATTGCGCTCGGCACGATGAGCCGCGGGCGCACTCGGTCGAGATTCTCGGCTTCCATCGCTGCGGAGCGCTGCTGCATGGAGTGGGCCAGCCCGCGCACGATGGCCTTGCCGCGGGTATCGGTGATGAGGCCGCTGAAATCGTCGGTCAGACGATAGCCGTGCCGGTTGACGCTAGCGTAGACGGCGAGCCGCACCAGACACTCATCGCGCGACGAGACGACGGACCATAGGTCTCGCGTGTCGCTCTTACGAACGGAGGCGCAGACGTAGCGCGGATCGGTCGTCCCATTCATGATGTGTCCCATGGCGTAGTGCAGGATCGACACGGAGTAGATCAGGTAGGTGAGGACATCGACGAGACCGAGATCCGAGGACGGCGAAAGATTGGAGGTGTAGAGGCGCGGGTGGACCTGCTGCCCGAGGTAGGTGAGCCACTGTTCCACTGCCGGATCGGCGCCAGCGTCCAAGCGGTGGAGGGCGACGTATTCGGCGACATGGAGGTGCACCAAGTCCCAAAGCGCGCGGACATCCCGATAGTGCTCGGTCCATTGAACCGCGTATTCGGGACACAACCGGAGATCCACGCGCTTCGCCACGAACTCGAGGGCCTCGGGTCCGGAACGGAAGCCTCCCACGGCGGCCGTCGCTCCGCGGGTTCCGGTCACGGTGCGCTGGAGACGGGCCACGTTGCGATGGGTGCCATACACGTAGGGGAGGAGCATTGTGTGCAGTGGATGCGTGCGGGGCAGAAAACGATAGGTCGCCGTGAACAGCTTCGCGGCCTCTCGCACGTGCAGGACGCTGTGCAGCAGGGTGATCCACGCGAAGCCGGAAGCTCGGACTTTGTACTTGACGAGCTCCCACTCGGCGTCGCCCGGGAAGTAGTCGCGCCCGTGGTGAGTGATGTGGAGGATGCGTTCGTCGTCGAGGACGATCTTTCCGCCGTGGCGTTCGTACCCTGGGGCCTCCTCCACCTCTTGCATGGCCTCGAGATCGAAGGCGTACGATTGCTTGCCTGCCCGCGAGGACGCCGGCTCGGGTTCGAGCCACAGCGAATACTTCGTGACCATCATGTGGTGCAGCCACGCGTCACTGAGGTGTTCCTCCCGGCAATCGAAGTGCTCCGAGTCCACCAACCCGCCGAAGGTCCGCACCGCGTCTTCGTGGGCTTCTGCGGCCGAGGCGTAGCACTCCGGCCCTGCCGTGGTCGAGGCGGCATTCCAGCGGGCGAGTAGAGGTAGGGCCCGTACCGTCATCGGCAAGGGCGGCTTCACGATCGGGAGCTCTCCGAACACGGGGTCGTGGGAAATGCGGTAGCGCACGTCCTCGGTCAGCGGCATCTTGGCGTCGATGTCACGTGTGAACCGGACGAGGTCGCAAAAGACATCGCGTAGCGTCAGCTTGGCCCGGGTTCGCAGGGCAACCGCGAGCTTCGGAAAGATACCGGTCCGGTCGTGCTTGGCGTCCTCGGTACCGTTGTGGGCTCGGGGCTTCGAGGGGGGCGCCCCGGACTCCACGGACGCGGTGCCCAGAGACCCGAGCACTTCGCAGAGCTCTTCCCACAAGGGTCGCGAGCGGGGGGCGAGGCAGCCGAAGTGACCGATGCGACCTAGACCGTAGTCGGCGGGGGCGACGTGGCGATGCTCGACCTGCGCTCGCGAGAGCTGGGCAAGAAAGGCGACCACCGCCGAGCGTGGTGCGTAGAAGGTGTCGTCGGCAAAGCTGTAGGCGCGAACCGGACATCGCAGACTCGCGAGATTGTCCGTGACGCGTTCGTCCTCGCCGATGAACGATTCCCTCGACGCCCAGCGCGTGCCCTCGGCAGCGCACCCGGGCGGCACATCCTCGCCGCCGAAGGTCCAGCCGGGAACGTAGCCGAGGGCCCGATTGACGAGCGGAAGACCGAGCTTCCATAGGGCTCGGACCTTCCAACCAGACGCGCCGTCCCAGTGACCGACGTAGGTGCTGTGTGCCGCGAGCAAGAGCACCCCATCGATGTCGGCGGTACGTTCTGTGAAACCAAGGAGCCACCCGCCCATGCTGTGACCAAGGACCAGCAAGCGGATCGACGGGAATTGCGAACGCGCCCATGCCAGCACAGCGCTCTGATCCTTACGCCCCCAGACGCTCACCGTCGCCGCCGAGTCCTTCGCAGGACCTCGACGGCTTGCGCCCATGTCACGGTAGTCGTACGTGACGACCGCGAAGCCATGCTCGGCAAGGTAGCAGGCGAGCGGTCCATAACTGCGTTGCGGCACCCCAAACGCTCCTTGGAGCACCACGCACGCAGACGGGCGCGGCGATCCGCATCGGAGGATCGCACGAAGACTCGCGCCATCGTCGGTGACCACGAGGGAAGGAATCGGGATGACGTGATTTTCGAACGATCGGTTCACGAGGATTGCCCCTTCTCGACGACAATGGTTCCCTGCAGCCAGGCCGCGAGCGCGCGGATCCAGGCCTCTCGAGGAGACGCGCTGGAGACCGGCGCCCCCTTCAACTGTTCGACCAGGACTCGGCCTTCGTCGCTCGGATCGGCGAGCTCCGTCAGGGCGACGGCGATGCTTGCCTGCGGTCCGGATGCCAAATGGTGGGCTCGCCAGGCGTCGACCAGGGCTGAAAAGGAAGGGTCGGGAGCCGACGGCCGCTCGTGCTCCGGCGAGACGCCGAGATCATTGATCGCCTGCAGCACCCGCTGGGTGCGCGCCGCGAACGGCAACTCACGAAGCTGCGTCGCCGGGATCGGACGTCCGATCCAGTAGTCTTGCTTGCCGAGACCCAGCGGCAGCTCGTGCTTTGCCCCGGCGTCGCTGATCGGCAGGCCTCCGACGAAGCGGAAGGGCACGATATCCACACCCACCTCGATCGCGAGGTCGATGAAAACCGAGCTCATCTTCTCCACGCGCTGGCGACAGCTCGTCGCGCGCGTACCTTCGACGTGGACCAGCGCGCTCCGTCCGGCCCCGAAGTCGTGCACGAGATCGTCGCGCAGCCGCAGGAGCGAGGCACGGTCGTTGCGATCGATGAAACGTAGGAGCCGTGGATCACGAAGCCCGGGGCGGGCGGTGATGAGTCGCATCAGTTCGCCGACCCAGCCCTCGCGGTGTTCGGCTTTGGCTGGCAAGGTGAAGTTCGTCCCCGTCAACCCACCAAGGACGATCCCGGCCAGGATCGTCTCGATCGCGGTCTGATGATTGGCGAGATACAAGGCCCCCTTGTTGCGCAAGCGCGGGAGCGTGGTCGGATCGGCGAAGCGGACCTGGCCAACGAAACGATCGATGAGCGCAAAGAAAATGTCCTCACCGGCCCAGGCTCCACCAGACTGGGTGACGTCGCGCCAGAACGACTTGGCGCGCGCCCGGTCGAACACGGCCTCTTGCGCGCCTGCAACGATCCGCATGCCGAGCCCGTGCACCTCGTAGATGCGCTTGCCATCGACCCAGAGTGATCCGTCCGCAACCGCGATGCGACCGTGCTCATCCTCGCGGATCTCGGTGATCTCGAGCTCTGTCTCCACGCGTCCAGCTTCGGGGGTGACCTGGCCGCGATACTTCCAGCTCATCTCCCGGCCACTCGCGATCGGCTCGAACGCAGGCGCCGCGATCCCCTCGGCCAAGCCGCGGACGAGCATGAACGCTTGGAGCGTCTGCAGCAGCGCCTCGAGGCCGAGGGATCCGGGTTGCACGGGGTCCTGGAAGAAGTGGGCCTTGAAGAACCATGCGCCGGGACGGACCGTCTTCTCGGCGCGGATCCTGCCGAGCCCGGCCGCGCCGCCTCGGGGCCAGAGCCCGGTCACGCGGTCGATCATGAGGAGCATCGCTCCGGGGAGCCGCAGAGCGCCGGCCCCCAAGCGCGACGATTCGGACGCGAGATCGATCCGAGTGTCGCTTTCCTCCGCAAGCTGGGCTCGCGCTTCCGCGGTCGTGGGAAGACCGGCCTGCGTCTTCATGGTGTCGACCGGGAAAAAGCCGAAGACGGTGTCTAGCGTGTAGACCGGGTCCCCGGAGCTCGTACGAACGACGACGGCGAAACCCACGATGATGAGGGCGCCCGCCGTGGAGAGCGAGGTGAGTCGGGTGGTGGTGACGAGCGACCCAACATCGTCGCCGACCTCGCGATGCACCGTGCCCGCGCCTTCGAGGTTGCGGAACACCAGGTCGACCGCCGCCGTGCTGGCACTGCCGACGTAGGAAGCGAGCCACCCGCACGGTTGGAGCGCGACCTCGAGGAGCACGGCATATGGCATCCGTGGTCGTGGGCCCGCGGAGAGATACCAGGCGTGATCGGGTATCTCGTAGATCGCTTCGGCTTCTGAGCCGACCTGCATCCCGCCCCGCGGACCGTCGACGCGGGCGATCCTCGACATGAAGTGGTACGGCGGTCCCGGCAGGCGAGCGACCTTGCGCGGGCCATCGAAGGCCGCGTACATGGGGCCGAACGCCTCCGTCGGACGGCCGAGCGCGCAGGCCAGGAGCGAGCGCTGATCGTAGGCGAATCCACCGACTTCAGCCGCAGGACCGCGATCGCGCGGCACGTCGATCGACATTCGCCCGGCGTCCATGGGCCACGCCGGAACCAGGCGGAGCCCCATCCGACGGCAATGGAAGGCCTTGAGGCCATCCACCGTACCGAGGAGGTCGGCGTAGATCGTCGGTTCGTCGCCGCCCACGATCTCGTCCACGAACACTTCGTAGACGACCTCTTTCGAGCTCGGGAGCGCCTGACCACGGCAACGGAGCTGATACGGCACCCCCTGGACCGGTTCGAAGCGCCAACCGTCGCGGTCGACGGTGAACCCAAGCCCTGCGAGGTAGATCGTGAGCGCTTGGACGGCCCCCTCGAACATCAGGGTTCCAGGCATGCAGGGGTCGTTCTTGAAGTGGCCGCGAAAGAACCAGTGATCGGGTGTGAGAGCGAGCCGGGCGCGCAGATAGCCCCGACCCCACGGCCCGCCCGCGGGATCGAAGTGTGTGACGTCGTCGAGGAGGCGCATTCGGTCGCCCCTCATGCATGGCTGAATGCGGGGCGTGAGTGTGTGCGCGGCCGTTCGCTCGAAGCCGGGGCCGAAACAAGCAAGGGGATCACCTGCCGCGAAGGCATCGATCTCGGCGACCGTGAAACGATCCTTCGAGGGATGCACCGAGGGCGTTGCGAGGCGAGCCGTCGCCGCGGGCGTCGGCTCGGCTTCGTCGGGTTGCCACAGGATACCGGCCGAGTCCGCCAGTTCTTGGTCCGTGAAAAAGCCGGCCTGGCCGTTGCGCACGGTCACCCGCAGCTCCCCGTTCACCCAGCAGTCGTAGTGGAAGAAGAACAGGCGCACGTCCCCTTGCTGCGCGTGCCCGTCGACGTGGATTTCGTAGGTCAGCGTATCCCCGACCCGCGGCAGTTCGCCGTGAGCGACCAAGTCGCACCCGAGCAAGCGATAGACCCGTTCGCCACGATTGAGGAAGTCGATCCCGAGCCACGAGATCAGCAGCAGGTCGGCCTGGCCGGCCTCCACCAGGATGCCGGCCGGCATGCGTCCTTCGTTCAAGTACCACGCGTCGCCGGAGACGTCGGTCTGCGTCCATATCACGCCCCGGCCCATGCTCCCGGGCTCCCCCTCGATGCCGAGCACACGGTCGGCGAGCAGGAGCGGTGGCTCGGGCATTCGGACCTGGCGCGCATACCCGTCCTGCCGCTCGAACCGTGGGCCGAAGACCGAAGAGATCTTTCCCGAGGCCAGGACCTCGAGCTCGCGGCGGCCGAAACTCGGACCCGTGGGCGTTCGCGGGCCCGTTGGGGGCTCAAGCGGTGGGGCGGAGGGCGACGGCCGCTTTCGCGACAGCGGGGGAGGGGGTCCAGCGTCCCGGGCAGGAGCTGCGACTGTCCCTTGCGTGTGGCCCAGCACCACGCGGAGGAAATGGGCGTGGGTCGCCGCCTGTCGCCGCAGAAAGTCGCGGTGGACCATGGCGAGCTGCGTTTGAGCGCCCGACACCGCGCCGACCCGCACCGGAAGGAAGGGCGGCAGTCTCGGTGCGGGAGCCATCACCTGGACGGCCTCGCGAGTCGGTGGTCTGTCTTGCATTCGGTTCGTGGCGCCATGGCTCGCGTGGCCCAGCCGCGTGGTGCCGGCGGAGCTGTCTCGCGGCGCGCTCGCGAGTCGGACGGGCACGAGATGCGCCGGGAATCGCATTTTGATCGAGCGCCGCGATCGACGGTCGTCGGCCATCCTCTCGGAGTGCCGTGACCTCTCCTCGAGGCGAAGGGCCCGCTGGGGCGCCCGGCGATCGTCTGCGGTGGAGTCTGTCAGCCGGTCGCCTGTGTCGGCGCGAACCACCGTGGCGGTCCGCGTGCCTCCGAGAGCTTCGACCTCGACCCGCACCCGTCGCTCGCCTTCGACGGGCAGGAGCGGCGTGGCCGGATGACCGAGTCGGCGTGGGACCGACCCCCGTTCGCAGACCGCGATCGCGGCGGCGACGTGAACCAGACCGGAAGCCGCATGGGCGTGGCCGAGAATCGGCGCCAAGCCAGCGTCGTTCGGACCAAGCACGAGCCGCAGCGCGGGCGGTAGCCGATCGCAGGCCGGCTCGAGGATCGCGAGCACGGGATCGCCATCGCGGCGGGCGTCGGCGAGGCGCTTGAGGACCAGGAGGACCGCCGCATCGGCGGGCACCCGACGATCGACCGGGAGGACCCGTGTGGCGGCGGCAGCGTGCACCGGCTCACACGAGAGATCGACCGCCCCGACCACCGCAGCGTCGACCTCCCCCCTCTCGAGGGCCCCGATCGCGAGGTCGAGTGCGACGGTTCCCGAGGCTTCGTCGGCTGCGACCGTGAACGTGGGTTGCTCGAAATCGAGGTGGCTGCCGATCCGGTTGGCGACGATGTTCGGCATGCAGCCGACGACGAGGGGGGCGCTGAGCGGCCCGTCGCTCGCGAGCCCCGCCGACGCGTCCGGCTCGCGCCAGCGCAGACTGCAGCGCGCGACCTCGGCATCGCATTGCATGCCGACGATGACGGAAGAGCGCGTCGATGGGAGCGTACTCAGAACGTCCTCGAGGTCGAGCGCGGCTCGGAGCAGCAGGGTCTGCTGCGGTAGCGCGGCTTCGAGGTCCGCCGGCGGGAAACGAACGCGGGCGACATCGAGCTCGATCTCGCTAGCCCGGGCACCGCGGGGGTCGAGGGGCTCGGAGGACTCGTCGAACAAGAGGCGGTCGAAGGCGGACGTGTCCACGCAGGACCCCGTTGCGATCGACCGGGCGATGACTGCGACCGGGATCGGAGCGCGCTCGACCGCGCGCTTCGACGGGCGTCCGGGCGGAGCCGAAGGCTCGCTCCATTCCTCGACGATCATGTGGGCATTGTTCCCACCGAAACCGAAGTTGCTGATCGCTGCCCGTCTTGGACCGCGGGACTCCCACGGCTCCGCAGCGTGGAGGAGTCGCAACGGCCCGCGACCGAGCTCATCGATCGGATCGTCGGCATGGAGCGTCGCCGGTCGCACGCCAGCTGCGATCGCGGCGAGGACCTTGAGGAGCCCGGCGGCCCCGGACGCGGTGATCAGGTGGCCAAGGTTCGACTTGAGGGAGCCAATGGGCAGATCGCCTGCCTCCGCGAACACCGCGTGCATGCTTCGCAGTTCGGTGGCGTCACCCACGGGCGTACCGGTGGCGTGGCACTCGACGAGCGAGATCTCCTGCGGAGAGATCCCGCTCATCGCATAGGCCGCGTGCATCGCTCGCACCTGACCGGTCTCGCTCGGGACCAGCAGGCCTCGACCCCGGCCGTCGTTGGAGAGGCCGATCCCACGGATCACTCCGAGAATCCGATCTCCGGCCGCCTCGGCATCCTCGAGCCGCTTGAGCAGCACGAGCGCGGCCCCGTGCGCCATGACCAGGCCATCGGCAGCGCGATGGAACGGTCGGCTCCGCCCGGTCGGGCTCGCGGCCGCCAGTGCGGTAAAGCCAAGGTGAAGGAACAGGCTCTCGACGTGATTCACCCCGCCGCTCATCGCAATGTCGGCGCTGCCTTCCTGCAACCGATCGCAGGCCAGTTTGATCGCATAGAGCGAAGAGGCGCAGGCCGCATCGATGGCGAACCCGCCAAGACCGAAGCCGAGCTCCCGAGCAGCGAGCTGCGCGGGGAGCCCAGACATGAAGCGATTGCGTGGATCGACGCCGGCTTGCCCCACCCCGTCCTCGCCCCGCCACGTCTGCATCGCGAGGTCGACCAACGCCGGGACCGGGTAGCTGAGGTTGCCGAGGATGACGATCCCGCGCGGGTGGTTCTGGCCGCTCGCCGACCCACAGCTCCGCAAGGCCTCGCGGGCGGCGTGGAGGGTCCACCGGAACACCGGATCGAGCCCCCCGAACCCGGGCTCGGAGCCGGCGACCGCCTCGAAGCCCCGGACGTACCCGCCGAGGTCGCTGCCGAGCTCGCGTGCAAGCGCGTCACGGTCGATCCCGGCGGGGATCCCCGAGGTGCCTACGGGTGCCGCCGTGATCGCGGAACGTCCCTCGAGCACGAGCTCCCACAGCGACGACGGCGAAAGGGCGCCTGGGAGCACACAGCCATGACCCACGATTGCGACGGGTGAGAACATTGGCGGCTCCTTCAAACAGCGGTCGTGCCGCTCGGGACCACGAACATCTGTACCCCGATGAGATCGACGACCGGTGCGCCTCCGGCATCGGTCACCGCGAGATCGCAGTGAAGGCCTTCGGGCGTCCGTCGTCGTTCTGTCAGCTCGCAGCGCAGCAATCCGGCGCCCCGATTGCGGCACACCACCCGTTCGATCCCCATCGGCAGGCTCGGGCCTGCGCCTCCGTGCAGACCAAAGAGCAGGGCCAGCTGCAAAGCTCCATCGACCACGGGTGGCTCGCACAGCCACTCTCCATTCCACCCGCCGTTCTCCGGGATCGAGAGCGTCGCGCGGGCCCCGGTCGGAGAAATGCCATCGAGGCTGCGCAGGACTTTGAAGTGCTCGCCGTGGAACAGCGTCGTCGGTCCATAGAGATCGTCGGCGGTCGCCCATGGGCCCGGTGCGAGGTGGGCGAGCGGGGGTTTGGGTTCCTCCGTTGGACCCGGGCCACCGTCGTAGGTGGCCGCGTAGCGGAGCTGGCCTTGGCCGTCGCGAAGCTCCAACGCGAGGTTGCGGCCGTCGGCCTCGGGCACGGCGATCACGTGGAAGCGCTCGCCGTGTGCCGTGAAGTAGTGCGCGAGCGGAACGCCACGCACCACACGCAGACCGCGGAGCTGGACCGGGTGCGCACCGCGATGGAAGGGGCGAACCAAGCGGGCGAACCACTCCGCCACGACCGCCATGGGGAGCACCACCTGGCCCTTGATGCGGTGGCTCGCCAACTGAGGCCACGTGCGCTCATTCACCAGCACGTCGGCCTCGATCCGCCTCGTCGGATGGAACCCCGGCTCGAAGTCGCCGCCGCCGATACCGATCTCCACTGCACCGCCCACGCACAACTCGCGCACGAACGCCCGGGCCCCATCGTCGACCTCGAGCATGCGGACGCCGCGTGCCTCGAAATGGCTCCGAAGTGCCGGTGTGACCATACCCCCGTTCCACGGACCCCACCCGATCGACACCACCCGGCACGCATCACCGCGTTCGTGGGCCTCTCGAGCCGCGACCTTGTTGAGGACCTCGTTGGCCATCGCATAGTCCGACTGGCCCGCGTTGCCCGTTCGGGCGGCGACCGACGAGAAGAGGACGAGCCACTGCAGAGGATCGCCACGCGTCGCCTCGAGGAGCGCGCGCAGACCGAGGACCTTGGTGCCCCACACTTCATCGAACTGCGCGTCGGTCTTCTCCGCGATGAAGGCATCGCGCAGGACCCCCGCTCCGTGGACGAGCCCTGCGATTGGCCCCCACTCCTTTCGCGTCTCGGCCACGAGGGCCGCGATAGCGGCGGCATCCCGCACGTCGACCGCCGCGTAGCGGACCTGCGCGCCCGCGTCTTCGAGCGCGCGCAGGGTCGCCCGAACCTCCCGGTTCGCGGCAATCATGGAGACCACGCGTTCCAGGCTGCGGGGAGTCGCCGGCGTACCGGTGCGCTGGGCCTCGGCGAGGGCCGTCCGTTTGAGCGACGCGTCGCCGCTCACGGCCCGGTACGCCTCTGGTTCGTCGAGCAGCGGCGTGCGCCCAAGGAGCAGCAACCGGGGCCGGCATGCGCGGGCGAGTTCCAGCAGGGCCGAGGCGGTCACGCCACGCGCTCCACCGGAGACGACAAAGACCGAACGATCGACCCACGATCGCTCACCTGGACCAACGGGCGCCGGAGTCGTCGTGATGGCCACACGCGTGCCGTCGGCACCAAGGCCGACCTCGAGCTCCGGCCCGCCCGTGATCAGCTCACGTTCGATCGCTTCCGCAACCGCCTCGTCGTCGCGGCCACCGACCTCGATGTCGATCGCTTTGGCCGTTGCGGACGACCACTCCTGTGCCGCCGTCTTGGCGAGCGCCCCCACACCGGCGAGCCACGCCCGGTCGCCCGAACGCCCACCGAGACCAAAGTCTCCCCCCGTGTCTTGCACGGTCACGAAGGCCCCCCCCGACTCGCGAAAGCGCGGCGCAACGACCCGGGCGGTCGCAAACGCCTCACGGTTCACGGCGAGCGCAGCATCGATACCATCGACCGGACGCAGGCCCCCGAGAAAGACCACTGCGCTCGCGTCCGGAGGCACAGGATCGGCGATCCGCGCGTTGGCCCCGCGAGCACGCAAGCGAGCCACGAGCGCAGCTGCGATCCCTCCGCCATCGGGCGTCACGACGACCTCACCCGGTCCGAAGAGCCCGCGCACGGCGAGACCGCTCGGCTCCGCCACCACGGCCTGGACGACATGGCGTGAAGCCGAGGTGGGCGTCGCCTGGTCACGCGACTCGGCTCCGCCACCGAGAAATGCCACGATCTGTTGGAGCGTACGTAGTCGAGCCATCTCCGCCGTGTCGACTTCGGGGAGCGCCGGCGCGCGGGTGCGAACCGTGGACAAGATTTCGACCCGCTTGATCGAGTCGATACCCAGATCCGATTCGAGGTCCATTCCGAGCTCGATCATCTCGGCCGGATAGCCGGTCTTCTCCGCGACGACCTCGAGCATCAGGGCCTCGAGATCGAGCGACGGCGCGCTGGTGACCGGTGGCGGCGCGGTCGTCTCGGCCACGACCGCGAGCATGAGCTTGTCGAGATCCTCGACCGGTTCGGTGATCGCCGCCGGAGCTGGGACCTGCGAGGACGCGGGCCGAACGGGTTCTTCTCGCGCAAGCGCAGATTGAGAGATCCGCGCTTCGGGTCCCGCTACCGCGAAGGCAGGCGTCGCAACCTCGGATCGACCGCTGGACGGGGCGATCGCACTCAGGAAGGCGACGTGGGTCTCGGCCATCAACCGCTGGTACTCCATGTGGGCCGCGATCACATCACCGTGGACAGCGTGGGGCGGAGTGGAAGGTTCGGACATGCTGGGCATCGTGGGGAGGGGTGGCACCGACTCACGGATCTCCGGCGACGTGTCACGCGGAGATCCGTCGGGCAGGACGGGCTTGCCGTAGTTCGCCCCCGTCAGGCGGAGGGTCAGCGTGGGCTTCGGCCCAGGTTGCTCGGTGGTCACCTCGGCGTCCCGGAGCCGCGCGAAATCCAGCGCCACACCGGCGACCGAGAGGCGTGCGAAGGCGTCCCACAGAGCCGTGACGCCATGCTTGCCCCGGGCGTCGAGCTCGACGGCGACGTGCGGTCGAGCTCCCAAACATCGCCCGACCAGGCGGGTGAGCACGGCACCGGGACCCACCTCGACGAAGACACGGGCCCCGGCCGCGTACATGGCCTCGATCTGCTCGACGAAGAGCACCGGGGCGGCTACGGCTCGCGCGAGTTCGTCGCGGAGCGCAGACCCATCCGTGGGATAGATCGCAGCGGTACGACTCCCATAGATCGGGATCGCCGGGGCCGACGCCATGCCCACGCGCTCGAGAAACTGGCGAAATGGGGTGCAGGCGCCCGCGACGAGCGGCGAATGAAAGGCCGTCGAGACCGGAAGGCGCCGGGTCTCGAGTCGCGCATCCGCAAGCCGTCGTTCGGCCTCCTCGATCGCGCGAACTTCACCCGAGACGACCACCTGCTCGGGGGCGTTGTGGTTCGCCACGACCACCTCCAGTCCGTGCGCCACGATCAGACGCTCGACCGCGCTCCGGTCCGCGATCACGGCCGTCATCGCGCCAAGCCGACCGCCGACCTTCGCAGCGTCCGAGACCAGCTCTCCCCGTCGACGCGCCACCGAGATCGTCGCATCACGCTCGAATGCCCCGAAGGCTCCGAGCGCCGTCACCTCGCCGAGGCTGTGGCCGCCGGCGCAGATCGGCGAGAGACCCACGCGCTCGAGCAAACCGAGCATGGCGAGGCTCGTGGCTGCGATCGCGGGCTGGGCCCACGCGGTCTCGGTCAGCCGCGCCTCGAGGGTAAGCTCGGCCTCCTCGCCGAACACGGGGACCGGATACACGACCTCGTGAAGCCGTTCCTCCCCTCCGGTGGGCATATCGGCGACGCGATCCCAGGCTTCGCGAACGCACGCGAAGTGTACCGCGAGGTCTCCCCCCATCCCGACGTATTGACTCCCCTGGCCGGGGAACAAAAACGCGACCGGACCGACTCCTGGGCCCGTTTGAAAATGGATCCCGCGACGCGTCGAGACGCCCACACCGCGGCTCGCCAAGAGGGTCTGCGCGGCGCCGATCGACTTCTCGCGCAGGTCGTCGAGCGACTCCGCGACGATCGCCAACCGAGCCGGTGCTTTGGCATCGAACTCGCCTTGGCTACGGATCGCGATCGCTGCGAGGTCGTCGGTCACCGCCCCAAGGGCGTGCGCCATGGCCCCGCAGCGCTCCGCGAGTTCGGCCGCATCGACGCCCGAGAACAACACCAGCTCGCTCGGGAAGGCCGACACGCGGCTCGGTCGCGGACCGGGACCACGATACTCTTCGAGCGCTACGTGGAAATTGGTACCCCCAAACCCGAGCGCGCTGACGGAGGACCGCCGAGGCCCGCTCGTCCCGCGGATCCACGGGCGCGTCTTCGTATTGAGGTAGAACGGGTGCCCTTCCCCGTGCAAGCTCGGATGGGGAGCCCTGACCTTGGCGGTCCCCGGAAGAACCTTGTGGTGCAGCGCCAACACGGCCTTGATGAGGCCCGCAGCGCCCGCAGCGGCCTTGGTGTGACCGATCTGCGACTTGATCGACCCGAGCGCGCAGCCGCGAGGGTTGGCGCCGGCACGCACGAAGACGTCTCGCAGTGCCTCGATCTCCGCGGCGTCCCCGGCCTTCGTCCCGGTGCCATGCGCCTCGACGAGCTGCACGGTCTGTGGTCCGTAGCCCGCCCGGGCATAGGCGCGCTCGAGTGCGAGCGCCTGACCCGAAGGGGCGGGCGCATAGATGCTGTTCGCCCGCCCGTCCGACGAGGTCCCCACTCCGTGGATGACGGCATAGATCGCATCGCCATCGCGCTCGGCATCGGCCAACCGCTTGAGCGCGAGGATACCGATCCCTTCACCGAGCATCGTGCCGTCGGCATCATCGGAGAACGGACGGCAATCGCCGGTCGGCGAGAGCGCGCCCGTCTGTGCGAAGCACATGAACATCAAGATGTCGTTGAGCGTGTCGACGCCCCCCGTCAACACCAGGTCGGCCCGGCCGAGCGCCAGCTCGTTGATGCTCGCGTCCACGGCCGCCAAAGAGCTCGCACACGCAGCATCGACGACCATGTTGGTGCCACCGAGATCGAGGCGATTGGCGATCCGGCCGGCGACGACGTTGCCGAGCAGGCCCGGGAAGGTGTTCTCCTGCCACGGGACATAGCACTGGGCAAGCACGTCCCGCACGCGCCCGATCTCGGACTCGCCGAGCCCTGCGGCCCGCATGGCACGCTCGGCGACAGGGATCTGCAGGCGACCGGACATGTGCGCCACGAGCTCGGTCGCCGAGGCCACGCCGAGCACGACACTGATCCGGCTGCGATCGATCGACTCGAAGCGGCCCCGCGTGGCCTCCATCAGTGCACGCTTGGCCACGACGAGCGCCAGGAGCTGGGCCGTGTCCGTGGCCTGCGCGACGCTCGGCGGCAATCCGAACTCGAGCGGCGAGAACTCGATGGGCGGGAGAAAGCCACCGCGCGTGGTCGGGACCTTGTCCGGCGTGCCCAGACGCGGATCGAAGTAGTCGCCGCTCGCCCAATGCGTCCGTGGCACTTCGCTCAGGCGACAGGTCCCCTCGAGGATGTCGCGCCAGAATGCTGCCACCGTGGCCGCGCCCGGAAACAGAGCATTCAATCCCACGACAGCGACGGGTGGTGTGTCTCCCAGGACTCCAACGCTTTCGTTCTTCACATCAGCCTCCGCGGTTTGAAATGAGTCGCTGCTGCCGGGACTGGAGCCCCGAACGTCCGAAGTTGCTGCGCCCGGGTAAGGACCGCGGCGCCTTCGAGCAGGTTCAGTGCGATCTGCACGACCGTGCGCTGCTCGGGATCCTCGAGGAAGCTGCCCTCCACCCACGCGTTGAAGGCACCCATCGCGGGTCCGCACCAGATCTGGAAGTCCGAGCGCCGAGACATCTCCCCGGCGATGGCCCAGCGGCTCGACTTGCCGAGGTACCAGCGGAACACGAGCGCCATCCGGTGCTTCGGATCGCTCGCGGCGCGCTCGAGTTCGGCCGGTTCGCGCGTTCGCCAGAACGCCTCGGTCTCCCGCCAGATCGCCTCGAGCGAAGCGCCAAAGATGGAGCGCTCGAGCTCGGCCCGCAGCCCTCCGGGCAGCTCGTCGAGGCTCGCGTGCTCGCGGTAGGCCTCGTAGAGCTTGTTGGCGCGCACTGCAAAGAGAGTGCCGCGCCGCAGGACTTGGACCTTGACCCCAAGCTCGAACATGTCCGCGGCCGCGGCCATGGCGACGTCGGCGAGATCGGCCTGCGCGAGCATGCGCTTGCCCTCGCTCGAAAGCCCCGACTCGACCGCGCTCTGGTTCACCGAACCCGTCACCACATACGCAGCCCCAAGGGCGAACGCTGCGCAGACCGATGCCGGTGTCCCGAGCCCACCCGCGGCACCGACCCGGATCGCCCTCGAGAGGCCGAGTGAACCCTCCGCCTCGTCGCGCAACCCGAGCATGACGGGCAGCAGGGCGGTCAGAGGCCGATTATCCGTATGGCCCCCCGAATCGGCCTCCACGGTGATCTCCGTTGCCAGGGGCAACTGCGCACCGAGCTCGGCCTCGGTGGAGGTGAGGTGGCCCGCCTCGACGAGGCCGCGCAAGAGCTCCACCGGCCCCGGTCGCATGAAGAGCCGCGCTACCTCGGGTCGCGAGACCTTGGCAAAGACCCGACGCCGACGTGCGATCTGCCCATCCGCCTGCCGGTGGATTCCGCGGTACGCGAGTCGGACGACGCTCGGCGTGAGCTTGAGGAACGCCGAAGCCTCGATGCACGGGACGCCTCGCTCGATGAAGAGACCCGCCACGCTGGACTCGAGTTCGGGCTCGTGGGGCGAATGGATGAGGTTGGCGCCCCAGACCGCGCGACTGCCTGCCAGGAGTCGCTCGAGCTCGGCGACGCCCGCTTCGATCGCCCGATAGGCGAGGCCCGCCGCGCCGTAGAACCCGATCATCCCAGCCCGGCCGATCTCGGCGACCAAGCGTGGTGTCGCGATCCCGTTGGCCATCGCCCCGGTGACGTACGGAAACCGAACCCCGTGCGTCTCGAGAAACCCCCGGTCCCCAAGCCACTCCGGGTATGTCGGTGGGAGCCATCCCACTCTTTCGAGTCCAGCCGGGCTCGCCGCGCCCGAATTTCCGAAGCGACAGAACACCGCGCCGGTCCCACGATCGCGGAGGAGTTCCACCGGTTCCCGGACCTGTTGAACGCAATCGGCGATCTCGGCCATCGCGGAGTCAGCCAAGCCGCTCACCACGGGCTCTTTGCGCGCGGTGGTGAACGATCTCGTGTCGTCAGGCATCGACGCTGTGGTCAGCAAGCGTCGTGCCACCCACAAAGCGTCTGGATTGGCGAGGGCTCACCCCTGAGGTGGACGTTTTCGTCCACAAGGAGCCCGGCGACGGCCGAACCCGTCCGCGGACCGTCAGTCGTCTGCGGAGCTTCGCGAAGCGTCCGTCCTGCTCAGCCGCCGCTCGACGACTTTACGATGCACTCCGAGCAACTCCGCCGCCTGCGTCTTGCGGCCGTCCGAGCGCGCCATGGCTTCGACGAGCAACGCATCTTCGGCCCGAGGCCCGGGTCAACCGAGTGGCGGCGCAGGGACGGGCGGGCGTGCAGACCGAGTCCACCCGCCGACTCAACTCCCGCTCTTTGGACCGACAGGATAGCCGCTCGTCCCCCGCGCTTCCGACGCCAAATCCTCCTCCCCGCAGTCGCATGACCACGATGCGGGGCCCGCGTGAAGATTGAAGGTGTTGCCTCGATCCCGAGGAGATCGCTCGCCTCCTTCATGCGCTCGCGCTCCTCGATGTTGTAGTTGGAGCTGACTTGGGCACTATGAAAGCCCGAGGCACCGACCTGGCCGTGGCACTCGGGCAACTTTTCCGTCCGAGGCAGGCGCACCGGTGCACCTGCCTCCGTGGCTCGACTACCGGGAGTCAAACGTCACTATGTGTAAGCGAGGACGATCTTGATGGCCTCGAGGCGCCTGCTTTCTCCGGTTGTTCCGGCCAAGGCACCATTCGAAGACCACTCTTGCCACCCATCGTCCTGTAGGTGCGGCTGGTAAACCACTCCGAGATTGGAAGTCGAGCCATACAACTCGATCTCGATGGCCTCGACGCGACGACTTTCGCCGGTTGATCCCGCGACGCCGCCATCCATTGCCCAGTCGCTCCACTTCTTATCTTGCATATACACACGGTACTTCACGCCGGTCCCTTTTGGGGCGTCCTTGAGCTTGATTTTGATAGCTTCGATGCTCTTCGATTGTCCAACGCTACCTGCGGTCGCACCATTCTCGACGTCAGGTTGCCAGCCGATATCCGATACGTGAACTGTGTAGATAATGTCCATGATGATTCTTCTTTGGTGTGAGTCTTCCAGCGGAAGCCCAATCAGGCTTCGATGCTTTCACGACGCGACATGAGCAAGCGACGTGCCACCCACGAATCATGCAGATTGACGACAGCTCACCCCTCCGCGTGGACGTTTTCGTCCACGCGGAGGGCGGTCGCGGCCGATGCCGTCCGTTGTCTCGGCGTCAGTCGTCGGCGGTGCTGCGCAAGGCATCGGTCTTGCTCAGCCGCCGCTCGACGACTTTGCGATGCACCCCGAGCAACTCCGCGGCCTGCGTTTTGCGGCCGCCCGAGCGCGCCATGGCTTCGACCAGCAGCGCATCTTCGATGGCGCCGATGGGATCTCGACCGGCGAGCTCATCGAGCAGCAGCCGGGCGACGTTCGAGAGCGACGGCCGCGAACCATCGGGCGTGCCGTCCATGTCGGCCGCGGCCGCGAGCGTTTCTGCGGTGACGTCCCCGTCATCAGCGAAGACCGAGACGCGATCCACGAGGTTCCTGAGCTCTCGCACGTTGCCGGGCCAGGAGCGCTGGGCGAGGAGACTCACCGCCTCGGCGGAGAAGCGCAGCGGTCGCGGCAGTTTGGCTGCGAAGTACCCAACGAGCGCGGGGATGTCTTCGCGGCGCTGGTCGAGCGGCGGTACCCGAACGATCAGCACGTTCAGGCGGTAGTACAGGTCCTGGCGAAACGATCCCGCAACCACGCGGTCGGCGAGCTCGGCGTGGGTCGCCGCGATGATCCGCGCTTCGAAGGGTTGGTCGCTCACCGCCCCCACGGGACGGAAGCGGCCAGTCTCGAGCACCCGCAGCAGCTTGGTCTGCAGCGCGAGGGGCAGCTCCGCGATCTCGTCGAGGAACAGCGTGCCTCCGCGCGCAGCAGCGAGAAATCCTGGCTGGCGTCGGTCCGCACCCGTGAACGCGCCACGCTCGTGCCCAAAAAGCTGGGCCTCGATCAGTTGCTCCGGGATCGCGCCGCAGTTGAGGTCCAGCAGAGGCCCTTGGGGGTTCGGTCCGAAGGCATGGATCGCCCGGGCGAGGAGCTCCTTGCCGCTACCGGTCGGGCCGAGGATCAAGACCGGTCGGTCAGAGCCTGCGACACGCCGCACGAGCATGCGCACACGCTCCATCGCGGAGGAACTCCCCACGAGCCCCGCCGGAAACCCCTCGAGCGAGAGTCGCGAGCGCAGTCCCGCGACCTCGCGCTCGAGCCGGTACTTCGCGCGCAGTGTCTCGATCACGGGAAGCACCAGCTCTTCGCAGAGGTCGTCCTTGAGGATGTAGTCGTGCGCGCCAGCACGCATGGCCGCGCGGATCTCGCTCATCTCGTGCGAGACGGTGACGACGATCGCCGCGGTGTTCGGGTACGCGCTCCGAAGCTCGGCCAGCAACGTGAGTCCATCGCGGTTCGTGGGGTCTGGACCCAACCGGATGTCCACCAACGCGAGATCGATGGTCCCCTCCGCGAGCGCGCCTCGGGCGGTTTCGAGACTCGCGGCCTCGAACAGCGTCACGCCTGCAAGAGCTTTGAGCATGTCGCGCAGGAGCACGCGAGCGCTTCGTTCGTCGTCGACGATGAGGATGTTCATGGATCTCCCGAGGGTTCGGTGACGTCGTGGCCTGGGATGAGCACGCGGAACCGCGTGCGCTCGTCCTCTCGAGAAACGTGGATCTGCCAGCCGAAGCTCCGCACGATCCTGTGCGTGATGGCAAGGCCGAGGCCGGTACCGCCGGCGCGACCGCTGACCCAGGGACTGAACAAGCTCTCGGCGAGTTCGGGCGGCACTCCAGGTCCGCTATCCGAAACTTCCGCCGTGAAACCACCCGGCGTCGCGAACGCGCGGATCTCGATGGATCCGCCTTCGTCGACGGCCTGCGCCGCGTTGCGTATCAGGTTGGCAAACACCTGGAGCAGCGGATCCGGCTCGGCGCGGACGGTGAGCTCCGCGTCCACGGCCACGGCGACACGGAGCTTCTTGGTAGAAACCAGATCGCGCACGAGATCGAGGGCTCGCTGGACGGGTTGCGCAAGTCTCACCCGCGTCCGCAGCGGTCTCTCGGAGCCAAAGCGCTTCAGCCTGCCCAACATCCGTTCCAAGCGCTCGACCTCGTCGCGAGCCACGGCCACATCGTCACCGTCGAGCCCCTCACCGCGCTCGCCGCGACGGAGCACGTAGCGAAAGAAGTTCAGCGGATACGCGACCTCGTGCGCAACCTCGGCTCCCAGCACCGCGAGCGCGGTGTCCTTGTCACGCCGGCTCACATCGAGCTCCAGCTTTCGGAACCCATCGAGTTGGTCGAGGACGTCGGCGTTGTGCAGCGCGATCGCGGCGAGGTTGGCGATCGTCTCGAGGAGCTCGAGCTCGTCCGCGGTGAACAGCGCTCCACGTCGTTTGGGGGGCACGACGATGACCGCCCGCATTTCTCCCAGGAAGCGCACCGGCACCAGCACTTGGCGTGCCGCGGGTGTACGACCGATCGTGAGTGTGCTCCCTCGCGAGAGAGTTTCGCGATCGGGCGGAGACAACTCGCTACGGTGCTCGAGCTGCTCGCGCTCGAGCACCGTCACGGCAGGGGCGGAGAGCCAGCGCGACACGCTGCGTTCGACGCTCGCTCGGATCGCTGCGGCGTCGCGTAGTGCCGCGAATTCGTCGCAGAGCTGCTCCATCGTCGGCCGGAAGCGGGCTGTCGTGCCGAAGAACAGGCGGCGCCCAAGCGCACGCGCCAAGAAGCCGAACCCGAGCGCGAGCAGGCCAAGCAGCGTCGCTTCTGCGGCGACGGGTCGCTCCCCGTGGGGCCATAGGAAGTCGCGAAGGACGAGGAAACTGACCAAAGACCCGAGCACCGCCGCGATGACGAGCGGTACGATGAACAGGCGGCGCCGGACGACCATGGTCGTCGAAAGAATGTTGTGACGCAATAGCGCGTAACCGATGGAGAGCGGAAGCGCTGCGATGATCCAAGGCAAGAGTACGTAGAAGATCCCCCCGCCCGGCCACATGCCCACGCCGATGAGCGCGGGCGCGAGCACCAAACCCGCCGCGGCCGAACGGAGCTCTCGCTGGCTCTGGCCCACGTTCGCGCGGATCCGGCCGAGGATGGATATCGGGACCACCATCATGCCCGCGAAGAAGAAGACATCGGCCGCGCGCCGTGCCTGCCGCACCAGTTCACCGTCGGGCGAGCCCAGGGTCACGATGCTCACCAGGACGGCCACGCATGCCGAGGCCGCCCAAAGGAGTCCTCGGAACAGCTTCGCTCCCGGTGGTGGTTCTGGAAAGGCGTATGCCAGCCACATGCAACCGAGCGCCGTCCCCAGCCGTCCGAGGTGGAACAAGGGCACGAGCGCGGTCGTCGTGTGGTAGTCGAACAACGTCGCCAGGAACAGCAACGACCCCCAGCATGTCGCTGCGTAGGCGCGGGCGCCTTGTCGCCGACCCGAGACCAGGGCGACCAAGATCCCCGACCACGCGAGAAACATTCCGACCAAGACGTAGGATCCAAACAGGTAGGCGAGTTCGTCCGCGCCGATCGTGCGAATCGTGAGCGTCGCGTCGAAGCGCTCGTCGTCGCGCCGGAACCCGAGTCGAACGTGTCGTCCCGCACCGAGTTCCCGCAGACGCATGCGGAGTGCGTTCGCGGGGAGGGCGTGTGGAGACCCGTCACCGAGGGGATGCCCGTCGACCTCGACCACGCGGTCCGGATAGCGAGGGGCGTCCCCCTCCACACCCCACCCCGGGAGCGCAACACCAGAGACGGTGCCGTAAGGATCGATGAGCAGCGACGCGAACGGCTGCCCGTGCGCGCGCGTGGCTTGAACGACACCGAGGCAGGAGATCAGGATCACGACCCCGACACCGAGCCCGCGGAACGTGCGCTCGGAGAGCCATGGCGAGACCCGTTCCTCGAGGTGAGCTGCAGACATCGGTAGCAACGGGTTCGCCGACCCCCGCGAGAGGGTAGAATGTTCGCGCGTAGGAGGCGATGCTCCTCCATGTCCCTTGCGCTCCATCGGCAGCTGCGTGCTGCAGGACTCGAAACGCTGGACCCTGGGTTGTTTGCGAAGGACTTTGGCAACACGGGCGAGCGCAGGCCGCTCGCCGCCGTCCGGGCGGGAAACGAGGACGAGATCGCGGCCGCGTTGAACGTGGGGCGGAGCCTACGCATCCCGGTCACCGTCCGCGGTGCTGGACATTCCTCGAACGGCCAAACGCTGAGCGATGGCATGGTGTTGGTGCTCGTCGCTCGCGGCGAGCGGACTGTGGAGCCGACGACCGATGGCGCGTTTCGTGTGTTCGCAGGCGCCCGATGGCTTCGCGTCGAGAAGGCCCTCAACGAACACGGGTGGGCGTGTCCCGTGCTCACAGATTACCTCGATCTCTCGGTGGGAGGCACGCTGTCCGTGGGCGGGTACGGGGTCCGTTCGATTGCCCGCGGCGCCCAGGTGGATCACGTACGACGGATCCGTCTGGTCCTGCCGAGCGGCGAGCGACGCTGGTGTAGTCCAACCGAATCGAGCCAACTGTTCGACTTCGCCCTCGCCGGCTGGACGCCGATCGGGGTGATCTCCGACGTCGAACTGATCCCGGCACGCTTGCCCCCCGCGTGCGAATTCTACAGCGTGGCGCACTCCAATTGGCGCGAGCTTGCCGAGATCCTCGGGCAAATGGGAGCATCGGAAGGTCTCCCCTTTGCCTCGTTCTTCGCGGTCCAAGAACCTGGCGACGCCCGACCACGCTCCGTTTGGGGCCTGGACCGCGACGTCACCGTCGGGCGCTGGCCGTTGCACGGCGCGCTTGCGAGCAGCGCGCTGATTGCACGTGAGCTCGCGCGTGACTCCAGGTTTGCCACACACCTGAAGCGCGAGCATTTGCTCGCGCGCTTTTCCAGGCACCAAAAGCTCTGGCTCGACTTCGTCTGCGAGGCCGCGCGCTTCCCGGAGCTCGCCGCATCCATCGATCGGAACGGACCCGACCTCGACTCGGCGTGGCGCTACGCCCTTGCCATACGCAAGCACCGGAACGGTCGTTTGTTCCCGTTCGAAGCCGCTCCCGGCGCGCGCGATGCGTTCTATGTCGGATTGGGCATTTACTTTTTCGTCGAACCGTCCGATGCCTCGGCGCTCCGGCTCGCGCGAGAACGACTGTCGGAGACCTTGGAGGTCTGCCTCGGGTTGGGAGGCCGCCCGTACCGCTACGGGGCATGTCCTCCCTGGATCCGGGGGCCGGAGGCCACCTACGGTCGTGCTCCGGCTGAGCTGGAGGTGCTCCGACGATCGTTGGATTCGGACGGGATCTTCCACCCCAGTGGCGAATCCGGTAGCGTCGTCACGGAGCAAGTCACTTGACAGAAGAAACCGACGCACGAACACCCGAGGATTTTCTGTTTACCTATCGGGGTTTCCTGATCGATGCGACAAAGGTCGAGGAAAAGTATCACGAGCTGCTGCATGCGATGAGCACGCGTTCAAAAAGCGAGCTGACCGAAAAGTTTATTGAAGCGTGCGGTAAGAGAAAAGCCGCGCACGCCCTCAGTTACAGCCAGAACGATGCTTTTAATGCGTTCCTAGAGAATCGCTCGTTCTACCCAATTCTGCCAGTAAAGCCGCAATCGCCCGAGGTCGTCCCCGGATCCGTAGAACCCCCCGAAGGGGCATCGGGCAGTCACGAGCAGAGTCCGCGTGCGCCCACACATGAGGATCTCCAGATGATCTACGCAGAGATGTTTGCTGGCGACGATGTCAATAATGGATCCGAGTTTGCCGCGTTTGAGATTGCCGCTCACGAAGCGGCGAAAGCCTTCGCGAAAATAGAAGAGCAGTTCAAGCGTCTCTACCGACAAGCACGGAAAGGCACGGAACAGACGTTTCACCTTACGCCCGAACAAAAGGAGGGGATCATGCAGATGACATCCGATCGTTATCGGCCGATTAGTCCCTTCGAGGTCTTGAGTTCCGTCTATTGATCGGTATCGACGACAGCTATGACGTGGTCGTGACCGGGCTCCCCGTCGAGCTGCGGCCCTTGGCAAACGCGCTGCCGAAGCAGTTGGGTTGGTCCCGCTGGAGCGACTCGGCCAGCTTGGAGGTGTTCCGTGAGCTTCCGGTGTTTGCCGCCGAGTCTGCGGATATTCCCGGTGTGCTCGCGATCGGCGATGACGCGCTCGACCACTTTCGAGTCTCACACTACCGAGCGGGATTCTGGGGCGTCCCCGCCGACCGTCTCCACGACGGCCAGGTTGAAGATTCCGCCCAGCTCCGCGCGCTCATCGGAGCGCTCGAAGTTGCATGGCGCGAGGCCTTGGATAGGGCCCTCGGAGCTCCAGGAATCAGCCAGACGACGGTCGACGACGCCATCGCCCGCTGGCGGCGCGGCGTCGAGCTCGAGCAAAGCGCGATTCGGGCGGGGTACGTCGAGGCGACGAGCTATGCCGAGATCGTCCACGCCAAGACGCAATGGCTGACGCTCTCCGCTCGAACGCTACTGCAAAGGGCCCAAGACACATCGCGTGCAGAGGCGTTCGGCCGCGCGTGCCAGCTCTTGCTCCTGGCGAGCCAATGCCTCGACGATATCCAAGACGCGGAGGAAGACCGACGCGTCTGGCACGTGGACTACGCGACCTTGCTGCGCGTCGAACGAGGTGCGCTGGCAAGCGCGGCCCCGGCGATCATTCGCGAGGCAGCGCGCGTCGCCCACGCGGGCAGGTTCCACGCGCTATCGCGCTGGCTGTTCCATCACGCCGAAGTCCTCGCGGCAGAGATCGGCTCCCGCTGCTCGCTGGCAGACCGCGTCCGGGCTTGGCTGCTCGTGACGGATTGGACGCACGGGACAGCTCCGGCGGACGCCCCAAAGACGAATCCACCCCCAAAGACGAATCCACCCCCAGAGTCGAATCCACCGTAGGACAGACCCCGAAGCCGTGGAGCCGCAAGACCGGCTCTCCCTCGCCGTAGACCCACGCGTGAACTCGGTCGGTGCCTGGACCAGGTGACCGACAACGACCGACAACGCGTGTCGACGCGTTGCAACGCGCCGTATCAATTTATGGCTGCTGCGCAGCACGGCAGACGACTGATGCCGAGGCCGTGGACGGCTTCGGCCGCGAGCCGGCTCTTTCTGGACAAAAACGTCCACTTCAGGGGTGAGCCCTCGCCAAACCTCACGCGTCGTGGGTGGCACGGAAAGTGCTCACTTCGATGTCTGTCTGACGACACTGGAGAAAGAACACAATGACTAATATCGTATTGACTGGCTGGACGGAGTGGTCTTGCAACAATCAAGAGGGTTCTGGCTCCCGCTTTCAGATCGCGCCTCAGTCGATCGCGGGGCTTCAGGTACGGGAGCAGGGCGGCTACGGGTTGGTGAATGTGCGCTTCGGCTACCGCGATGTCCATGGCAACAAACGCTGGCTACCGTGGCTCACGAATAACTCCGAGGGCGAGGTGCGCAGCGAGGTCTGGCTTGCCCCCGACGCCAAGTCTCGCGGCGTCACCGCTCGCGAGCAGGGTAACTACGGCATCGTGAACCTGCGCCTCGACTCGACCATGCCCACCGCCGACAGCTGGGCCTGCGCCAACGGGAAGGGTGCCGAACGCAAGCTGGCGCTGGGCGCCGACGTATTCGCCGTTCAGGTGCGCGAGCAAGGCAGTTTCGGCGTGGTCGACGTGCGAGTGGGAAAGGGCCTTCCGGAAGAGGGGAACTGGATGGACAGAAACTGGGACACGATCAAAGACAGCCCGCTGTGGTTGCTCCCTCTGCCCGGAACACACGACTCGGGCACGAGCCGCATGCGCAACGTCGGCGGCGCGAAGACGCAGACGGCCAGTATCTACGAGCAGCTCTGCTACGGGTTTCGCTACTTCGATTTGCGCTTCACCACCAACATGGACAAGGAGGGGACGAGGACGTCCTGCACCAAATACCCTGTCTATCACGGGTGTGCGCTCTCGCGGGATACACTCGACACTGTCCTCACCGATGTGACGGACTTCCTGGCCGCGACCAAGCGCGAGATTTTCGTGCTACACATACGTTCGGACGTGGACGACCGTCCCAAGGAGCCGATGTACCTCGGACACCAGTGGAAACGCACCACGCTCAACGAGGACAAGGCCGTCATCGCGGAGATGATCTCGCGGCTTGGAAGGGAAAACATCGTAGGGCGGCAGGCCGTGAAGGCTGCGGGGCGCAGCAACCCTGCCGAGTGTCGTCCGGCCGAGCTACTCTCGGCCACTAGCAAGAGTCGCGTCATCATCGTCTGGTGGGGCATTCACGACGCCGAGTTGGCCAAAGACGCGTTCATCGACGACCACGTGTGGCTGAGTGGCCTGCTTCAGCCCGACGGCAAGGTCGCGTACGGGCCCGACAGTTCGTTCGAGAACGCCTACCTACAAGGCATGGACCTATCCGAATGGCGGGTTCAAAGCCTCGACATTCAAGCAAAAAGCTCGGGCCGCTATTGGCTGCGGAGCGGCGACAAGGGGGCCCTGATCGACCAGCTGAAGGCCGGAGACACCTCGGTGGCCAAGTTGCCCTGGAACATCGCATGGGGTAACTTCTTCGGCGAGCAGGAGTACCTCGCGTTTGGACACATGTTCGTCGGGAGGACCATAGGCAAATGCACGCTGAGCCAGATCGAGGCCGCGGACGCCGCATTGAAAAAAACCGCGTGGACCGTCTGGACGTGCAACAACGATGACGGCACGCCGCGTCCGGGTTGCTTCACCGCCGGCCCCGTCTGCGGCGTGCAGGTGCGCGAGCAGGGCGGCTACGGCGTGGTCAACGTCCGCCTTGGCTACCGTGGTGGCGGGGGCGAGCAGCGGTGGGGGGAGTGGCTTACCAACAACTTCGAAGGCCAGGCCCGCTCCGAGGTGTGGCTCGCGAGTGGCCTCGCTGCGAGTGGCCTCACGGTACGTGAGCAAAGCAAATTCGGGATTGTCAACGTTCGCCTCGACGTGTCGTCGAATCAGCACTCGGATTGGGCTTGCGGCAACATGGAGGGCAGCGAGAAACACGTTGTGCTCTCGGCAAGTCAGTCGTTCACGCGCGTCCAGGCCAAGGAGCAAGGCAACTACGGGGTGGTGGACATGCGCATCGGGTCGGCGTAACACGGCATGTCCGCGTAGAACACGCCGGGTAGGACTCATCACGCAGCGGGGCATGCTTCGCGCTTCGTGCATCGAGAGAACCCCGCTTGCTGTCGCCGACCATGTCAGGTGTCTCGCGTAGAGTCATCTTTGGCGGCAGCCCACGCCCTTCGACGGTGTTGCCGGTCACATCGGTTGATCCGGAAGCGGTCACGCCAAACGAACGAAGGCGATGAGGCAGGACGACACGCGCCCTCAATAACCACCGTGGCAATGAAGTCCGTCTTGGAGTGCGGTCTCGAAGTGCATCAGCCGGGTGAGGCTTCGGTTCGCCAGATACTTGCAAGCCGTGTCGATGGCCTTGCTGCGCCGCGGTCAGCGCCTTGGTCCTGGCTTCCGACCATCGGATCGTGCGTGGCACCTCGGCGCCGCTGCGGCCGGTCAACAGCGCGAGCGGGGCGGTCGGCGACCCAGCATTCGGCCTTGGGGTTGCTCCCGCCGAAACAGCGCCCGTGCAGCGTTCCACACGTATTCGAGCACGTGCACGATATCGACGATGATGGTGACTTGGACGCCAATGCGGCGAGCTTCGGCCTTCACCGCGCGGACCAACACGACCCAGCGTCGAGCCCGCTTGGGGTCACGTCGCAGGGTCTCGGAGAACATCTCCGCGATGACCCCCTTGGAGGCCGCTCGACGCTCGCCCACACACGCTTGTCGGTCGGGCGCGGCCGTTTGGCGTCGACCTCCATGGGGCCGAGAAACGTATGCACGACATCGGCGGTGGAACGAGGAAATGGCCGACCGAGGTGCGGTTGCACGGCAAGGCCGCCCGAGAGACCACCCGGGCTTCCACCCGCATCGGTTGTATTTCTCGCTGGTCCTCGATGACCGGCGCTTCGCCGCGGCGTTCCGCGCCAACGCGGGGCGCCTGATTGACGAGTCGCCCGACACACGCGAGCTCGGGAGCTGATCGTTCCGTTCGTCGTTCTCCGCCAGGCGCGGTGAGAGTTCGCTTGGACCCGGCCTCGCTCGTCATGGAGAAACGCGAAGGCTGATCGGAAAGTAGATGTCGGTGACTGGGATCCCGCTCGGGGTCGGCGCGCGGTCCAACTCGAACGGTTTTCTTTCCCCACCCCCATTTGGAGACGCGGATCGCAGCAGCGGAAGGCGGATTGCGGCCAACTTCAGCCAACTCTGCCAGCGGCTCTCGTGCGGGCCGATGTGGCGCAGCGTGAGGTACGCTCCGCCTGGGATTGCCGTCTCGGTGAGGCGGGGCAGCGAAAGCCGTGCGTCGGAACGGAACGCGCAGAGGAGACGTCGCTCTCCGGGCCGAGCCCACGGTTGTCCGCTCGGCATTGCGAGGGTCCCCTCCACGTTCTCGATGCCGTGGTGCTGCACGGCCTCGAAGGTCGCCGCGAAGGCCAAAGGGGCCTCGCGCGCGAACGTTCGTGCCGCGCCACCGACGGCCTCGTGCCCATAGGCGTAGAAGGGCGAGAGATGGGCCACCTCTGCGCGCGCAGAGGGAAGCGCAAAGCCCAGGTCGGGAAGGACGAGGTGCTCGGACGCCGGCGGGGCGCCGTGAAGAACGTCCCGCGGCCGCACCCCGTAGGCACGCCGAAAGCAGCGGGAAAACGCCGAAGCATCGTCGAACCCGACGCTCATCGCGACGTCGATGACCTTGACGGGCCTCGCTCCGGCACCCACGAGACGGGCCATGGCGGTCTGGAGCCTCGCCACCGCCACGAACTGCCCAGGCGTGAGACCCGTCTGCGCAAGCAGGACCCGGTGCAGATGGAATTTGGACATCGCCACCGCCCCCGCGAGCTCCTCGAGCGTCAACGCCTGGGTGAGATGCGCGTCGACGAACGCGGCCAAGCGATCGATCGCCTCCAGGCGACGCAACGCCGTGAGCGATAGGTCCTCGGCGGAGCCCGAGATCCGACCCGACGACGACGACGCGGCGGGTGACGACGTCACGTTCACGCGCCACCCAGGATAGGTCATGAGGGTCATCAGGCGCACCGCGGATCGTGCGTTGCTGCGCTGGATCCTCGTCACTCCGCCGCCTTGGGGCGATTTCGCGGGGCAAAAAGGCAAGCTCAGCACAGACGTGCGAGACGCCTGCGGGTAATACAGCGAGCGCGTATGAACGAGCTCCTCTTCTTGCTGCACAGGCGTGCGCTCGGAGGCGTCGCAGTCACGATGTCTCTGATCTCGGGCCTCGATGGTTGCCGCTCGGCTACGATGGAATCCACCGATCCGGTCGGGGAAGGTACGGGCGGCGACCCGGCAAGCCTGCGGCAATGCGTGCCCGCGGACACCGTGCCCGGACCTCCGGTGCTGGTCGAGTGCAGCGCCCGGGGATCGGGGTCGGTGCCGCTCATCGACGACCTCGAAAACGGAGATCTTTCGATCGCGACGACCGACGGTCGCCAAGGGGCATGGTTCGTCTACACGGACGAGACTCCGGGATGCATCGAGTCGAGCATCGAGCCTGCCGACGATGGCGCAGCGCTCCACGTCCGCGGAGAAGGATTCAGCGCCTGGGGAGCCGGGTTCGGCCTCGCACTGCATGCGCAGGCGAGTGGTGCCCAGGCATGTCTCTACGATGCCTCGGCCTACGCCGGGCTCCGTTTCCGGGCGCGAGGGAACGCACCACTACGGGTGGGGATCACGACCCGAACGTCGACCTTCCAGAGCTTGGGCGGCACGTGTCCCGACGGCGAGGGCTGCTATGATCGCCATGGTCGAAACCTGGTGCTGACCGACCGCTGGCAGACGTTCGACGTCGACTTCTGCGCGCTCGCCCAAGAGGGTTGGGGAACCCCGCTCGCGCCGTTCGATCCGAAAGAGATCGCACAGATCACCTTTCATGCGCGACGTACGGGCCAGTTCGACGTCTGGCTCGACGACCTCGAGTTTCTCCCCTCCGGGGGTGCTCGCGCTGCGACGTGCGGGGCTGCCTGCCCGCTCGAGCGACTCCCCGCCGGTCTTCCCTACGATCCCATCCGAACCCCCACCGAAGGCGGAGCATCCGGGCTGTCCCTCTTCACCTTCGAGCAATCGACGACCGACTGCGGACCCCTCGTCCGTCGGTACTTGGCCTACGTCCCCAAGGGGCTCGGAGCCCCGACCGATGCGCCGATCCTGATCGTGCTTCCGGGCACCACCGCGGACGCGGAATCGATGGTGGATTTCATGACCGGGCGACGGTTCATCGAGCTCGCGGACCGGGATGGATTCGTCGTCGTGTTCTCGAACGCAGCCCCTGGTGCCTGGACCGTCCCGGATCGCCCCAACGGCGGACGATTTTCCTTGGGCCCCCACGACGACGCGCAAGTCGACGACATCGCATACCTCGATCTCGTGCGGGCGGATCTCCTCGCCCGCGGCCTCATCGGCGGAGCAAATCCGTTGTTCCTCGCCGGTCTCTCGATCGGCGGAGGACTGGCGCTGGAAGCCGCGATCGCCGACCCTACGCGCTACCGCGGAATCGCGGCCGTGATGCCCTACGACGGCGAGGTCCCCTCCACCCCGCCGCGTCTCGAAGGGTCCGCCCTCACCTCGGTCTTCGTCGCGTACTCCCACGCCGATCCCGGTCTTCCTCGAGACTACGACGTCCAGCTCGACGCGATGGTCGGCGCGTGGTCGACCGCGCTCGGAGTCGGTGGCCAGGCGCCCACCCAGACGCCGCTCCCCGATCGCATCGTGGAGGGTGCCGACTACCGTGGTGAAGATCCGGTCGCCCTACGGACGCGCGACAGCCACGCGATCCGGGTCGACTATGGCAGCGGCAAGAACGGCTCGGCCCTCCGCGTCGTCGTGTTCGATCGCGCCGGGCACCTGTGGCCGATGGCGGGTCCCTACGAAGACGCGGCCCTCCTCGCTGCGTACGGTCATCGCAATCGCGATGTCGATATGAGCGACGAGATCTGGGAGTTCTTTCGCGGCAGGCTGTGATGCAGCGGCAGCGGATCCTAGGCCCGGGCCCGGGGGGGGGCGCCCGGGAGGGATGTAGGGCCCAAGCCCGAGGCTCGTCGGGCAGAGCCGGTCGCGATTCCATTCCGAACGCTCTCGCGGCCAAGTACCCGTATGCCGAGTGACTCGGGCACCGAGATGTCAGCACGATGATCTACACCCACGTCTTCAACCGAGGTCCGCACGGCGTGAGAAGTCCCGCCGACCGACTTCTGGCGTCTCTCCCGCTGCCGGAATAGGTGGCGATGCCATGCTGTTCAAGCCAGGAATGGCGGTCGGGGAGCCGCGAGGATTTCGGGCGATTTCAAGGGATTGCACGAGTGAAGAGGTGGCCCGGAGTGGGTTCGGCGGGTTGCATACGCCGGGGCGGCGGGGATAGATTGTTTCGTAGAATTGGAGTTGGCGGCACCGAGACATGTCCTCACTCAGTAGTTCACTTGAAGAGTTCGAGAAGCAGCTCGGCTTGCCGTCGGATTTCTTCCACGCGCTTCTCGATGAGGGCGACTGGTCGTTCGTGATCAAACTGCATGCGGTGATCGAGGCTGCAACATCTCACCTGCTTGCCGCAACTCTCGGGCGCGACGATCTTCTTGGCATCTTCAGCTACCTAGCGTTGGGAGATCAGAAGACCGGCAAAATTGCCTTCGGCCGCGCTCTTAACGTCTTGTCCACTTCCGATCGCCGCTTCATCACGAGCCTCTCGAAGATTCGCAACGAGTTGGTTCACGACATTAGGAATGCATCGTTCTCGCTCAAAGAGTACGTAGCCGGCATGGACAGTAACCAACTACGCCAAATGGCGGAGGTAACTCTTGCTGCCGACGAAGTGCCCACACGGCCGCCGGAGGCGGTACAAACCTTCCGAGATGCGCCAAAGCGCCAGCTCTGGACGCGCGCAATGCACATGGTGTTGAGCGCTTACGAACACAAGACTGCCGCGGAAGAGTTCCACTGGCAAAACAGGATGATGCGCGAGGCGATGGGCGTCGATGACGACGATGACGACGAGCTGGAGGGCGCCTAACACCTACTCGTTGGGCAGACACGAGGCGAGGATGAGGCTGATACTCGATCGTGTCCCTCCCGGCCTCCGGAGCCTGCATCCCCCGGCGGAGCGCTTCGGAATCCTCGACGGCGGCTACCGTGAACAACTCGTCCTGGCGACTCCGCGTCACGAACTCGCGCAGCTGAAGGAAGAGGTCACCGCGCACGACGACTTGCGTGATCAGTGGCTCGATGGCCCCGAGACCGACGGTCCGACGTTTCTCCGAGTCAGTCAGGCGCGCCCAAAGGCGAGGGAGGCCTCGATCTCGACCTCGATGGTGCCATCCCGTACGGGAGGGTCGGTTCGGCCGGACACGAAGACCGCGTTCTCACGCTTGTCCACACGCCAAACCCCCATGTCGACTTCCCAGCCCCTCTCGAAGACGAAATCGCGGGGATGGTTCTGAGGACGACCGTCCACCGCGTCAATGTCCAATGTCGCGTAAACCGTTGTGTTGATGGAATCGATCCGCCTTGCCCGCAGTCGGACATTTGCCTCGTCACGTATGATTGGCGGTTTGACCGTGGCCCTATCCTCAAACGTGCCGTCGTTCTTGGTGGCAACCTTCAGATTGATGGTAGGCATGTAGCGCTCATGTTAGATAGCGTCTCGCCCAAGATCCGTCAACTTCAATCGATTTCACGCAGTTGCGACATCGTCGTCCCTGGGAACACAATGCCGCATGGTGGTATGGGCGTTTGGGCTCGGAGTACGCCGTATCCAGTCGCATTCAGCGCTTTGAATGGGCGGGATCTAAGGAATTCGATCGAAATTGCTTGATTGATTTACGTTGACCGCGGTTGGATTGCGTAGTTCCAATCGCCGTGAAATCCATCGGCGTAGAGGGCGAGTTCATTCATCGTCGAGTGTGGAACTTTCACACCCCTCGGGTACTTTCTGTGATCGAGTTTTGCGCGGACACGAAGGCCCGTTTTGGTGAGCGTCGAGCCGATCAGCCTCACAACTATCTCGAAGGTTCTCAGTCGTCGACCTCGCCAGTTTATCGTGATGAAGGAGAACAGGCGATGTTCGATCTTGTTCCATTTGCTCGTCCCTGGCGGGAAGTGGGCAACGCGGATACACAGCCCGAAGTCGTCCGCCAGGTTCTGCAACTCGGACTTCCATACCCGCGATCGATATCCGTTGCTCCCGCCAGCATCCGCGGTGATGAAGAGCTCTCTCGCTCCGGGATAAGCAGCCAGCCCCATCGTCGTCCACCAGCGCCTGATCGAGCGGTGAAGGATCTGCAGTAGACTGTTGTCGCCGAGATCAAGGCCAGCGACGGCCGACGGCAAGATCAGCGAGGTTGGAAGGCGCCGTCCAAGACGAGGCAATGGAAATGGACGTAGAGGCCGAGGTCGGCGCGGAAGCGCTGGACGAAGGTGAGCATGCCGGAGTGCAGGTGAGAACCGGTGGGGAGGCCGAGGTGGTGTTTTAGGCGTCGCCGAAGGTGCTGCATGAGGCGTCGCGAGAAGAAGCGACAGACGGCGGCGAGCAGCGAAGCGTCATAGCCGAGTCGAACGCAAAGCGGTGAGCCGAACGACAAGACGTACTGGCGATACGGGACTGGGGGCAGGAGGTGGTCGACCCAGACGGCAGCGCCCTCGCACATGGGGCGGCCGATGCAGGATGGGCAAATTCCGCGGGCCTTGCACGAGAAGGGAACGCGGAGCTCGTCGGCGCAGCGAGAGCACGAAGGCGCAAGAAGCCGTGCTCGAAGTCACCGCAGCGAAGGAAGGCGGTGAGCTCGTCGGTGACGAAGCTGGGGAGCGGCGCATCGGCTTGCTCGGCACGCTCGAGGAACGCGGGCAAGTGATAACGGACGACGCGGACGGCATCGCAAGCCGCGGTGTTGCGAGGCGCGTAGGGGCGAGGGGAGCATGCGGGCATCGCCTCGGCCGGTGCGAACGGGGGTCCGTCCAATTCCGGTGTGATTGCGGCGCACCAAGGGTAAGGGGGGGCCCGAATGGCCAGCGGGCGGGCCCATGGGTGGTCATGGGGATGGCCACGACGTGGGCGACGTTCACCTCCGCTGATGGCCGCGTCGTGGGCCTGTCGGGGCGCGGACGAGGGCACGTTGGTCGGGCCGGGCGTTGCGGCCCCCCTGCCTCACCGCCGAAACTGGAGCGCTCGTCGCGGGGGCGAGCCACGAGCTGTCCACATCCGCGCGCGCCGTTCCGCATCGATCCGCAACGCGTCGCTGTAGTCGCCCACAGCCGTGTGGATCGCTTGACCAAGCAAGGTTCGAACCCGAACCGAGCAAACATCCGCCACCCCACCTCATCACCTCGAGAGACGCCGCATTGCGACACTCCCCGAAGAGCCATCGCTTTCAACCAGCATACGAACATTGCAATGCCTCTGAATCCAAGCCATAACCCATTGTGATGCTGACACTCCTCTACGCCATGCTGCTTCAATGCCCGTTCGTCCCCCGCGTCGACGATAGCGACGATGCGGTCAAAGTAGTCAAGGAGGATGGCGATGACAAGTGCTCGGACGCGTCCGTCGTGACCTACTACAAGAAGAAGGCGCAGCCGGCCATGTCCGACCCGCGCTGCACGGTCGAGCAAGGGAAGTGCGTTCAGATCGAACTCAAGGGCTACCTCTACCTCCCGACCTCCAACGCCTGCAAGGGGCCTCATCCGGTCATCATCTACAATCACGGCAGCGGCAAACCCGTGGGAGAAAACCGCAGGTTCGGGTCGTACTTCGCAGACCTCGGGTACGTCGTGTTCATCCCGCACCGTCGGGGCCACGGCTGCTCCACCGGGCCTCACTTTGGCCAGGAGTGCGCCGGCAAGAAGGACGGCGGCGCCTGCAAGATGAAGCATCTCCGCGCCCAGGTCGAGGACGTCAAAGAAGCGATCGACTTCGTGAAAGAACGGTCGGACGTCGATCCCAAACGGATCGCCATCGTGGGTCACTCGTTCGGCGGCATCGTCTCGATGTTCGCGAACGAGCGGAAGCTCGGGCAAAAGGCCGTCGTCAACTTTGCGGGCGGCTCACAGTCGTGGGAGCAGAGCGAGGTCACCGTTGCCGAGCTGATGAAGTCGGCCCGAAACGCTGTTTCTCCCGTGTACTATTTCGCCCCCCTCAACGATGCCTCGATTGAACCGACGCTTCGTCTCGCGTACGAGGCTGGAACCCATTGCAGACAATTTCAGTCGGCGCTGTTCCCAGCAGTCGATGTCACGGGCGACGATGAGATCACGAAAGCCGACTACGACGGCACCAAGGACGAGAACGATAAGCACGCGCGCGACGACGCGCACGGGAAGAGCACGCGCATGGTCCGACGCTGGGGCCCGTCGGTCGACGAGTTCTTGCGTCGCAACTTCGAGCACCCCGCGAAGTTCGACGAGCTCTGCGTCGGAACTTCGCTGAGCGCCACCACCCGAATCGTCCCCAAGCAACAATCCAAACCGATCGCGGCGACCACGAAATAGTTTGCCGTGCTTGCGTCGCGCGTCAGGAGGCAAGGAACCGGAGCGTGCGCACCGCTTCCGCGGCGACTTTGACCCGTGGATCGGTCGTGAAGACGGCGACGAGCGTTCGATCCTCGGCACGACCGGACTCGGACAATGCCGCGAGGGCTCCAATCAGTGCTGCCGCGTCCGCGCATGGATCTTGGAGAACCGTGAGGGCTCGCGCGCGGTGGTCCACGTGACCGCGCAGCTTCCCAAGGTACCGGCGTGCGTAGAAGCGAACGTTCGCGTTGCCGTCGAGGCAGGCGGCCTCGATCGCGTCTGCGTCAGCGCGGCGCCGGTACTCGCGCAACGCGAGCAGTCTCAGCGAAGGGCTTCGATTGGTCGCCAGCAGCTCGAGCAGTGGCTCGAACGCGTCCGGTGGTACCGACGACAGCACCGCATGCCCCGCCCACGACCGCACCGCCGGGTTCGAGTCTTGGAGCGCGCGCGGAAGGTGCGGCACCACCTTGGTTCCGAACCACCGCGCAAGATGATCGAGCGCGCTCAGGCGCAGATGGGGACCACAGGAAGGCGTGGGTATCGAGGAGTACTTTTACGGTCGCCCTTCCCAGGCGTCGAGCTCTTCGTCGGTCAACGGGGCATCGAAATCGTCCGCCATCTCGACCTGCCCAGCCCACTGCCCGAGCTTGCGTTTCCCCTCCCGTGCCACTGGGACCAACCGCACCACCGGTACCCCGGCGCGAGCGATCACCACCTCCTCGCCCGCAAGCGCCCGCTCAACCAAGCGAGATAGCTCAGTCTTTGCCTCATGCATGTCGACCGGATCCGCCATCTAGCGAGGTTCGCTCGATGGCCACCGATCCGCAAGATCGGACCACCGCGGGGCCGAGTGGGCGCTAGCTCCCGAGGCGGGCTGACCAACGTTCGTTCCGCTACCCGCGGAGGCGAGCCGTGTGCTCCGCGAGCACTTCCTTGACGAACCGCGCGACAGCCTGCACTTCGCTCGAACGCCGCGACTCGCGGCGGTACACCAGAGAGAGCGTCCGGCGGGTGACGAGGTCTTGGCCAATCCGCACGAGCGAGGCCGCCTCCGCGAGGAAGCACGGTAGTACCGCTACGCCGACGCCGTTCTTGGCGGCCTCCACCATGTCGGCCGCCTCGCGGCTACGCATGGCCACCGACGCCCGCTTGCTGCGGGCCTGCAGCCACACGGCGCCGGGGTAGCGCGCGAGGCTGGGGTGGAACCCGATCACGTCGTGTCCGGCGAGGTCCTCCGGGTCGACGGGGCCACGCCGCGCGAGGTAACCGGGTGAAGCATAGAGCGCCGAGCCGACGTCGCCGACCTTGCGCACGATGAGCTCGTCATCGTCGACGGGCCCAACGCGAAGCGCGAGATCAGCCTCGCCCTTCCGGATGTCGACGAGTCGCGAGCCGCTCACGATCTCGATGGCGATCGTCGGCGCACGGGTGCGAAACGCGGGCAGAGCGGGGGTGATGAGCCCGGTGAAGCCACTCGGCAATACCAGGCGCACGCTGGGGCGATCGGCCTCGACCAGCTCTGCGATCGACACGACCGTGCGTTCGACCGTCAGCACGAGTGCGAGTACCCGCTCGCCGAGCGACGTGAGCTCGAGGCCCGACGGACCGCGGATGACGAGCGTCGCACCGAGCGAGTGCTCGAGCGACGAGAGCCGCCGTCCGAGGGTCGTGTGCTTGACACCCGTGCGACGTGCCGCACCCGACAGCGACTTCGCCTGCGCGGCCGCGAGGAAGTAGCGGAGGTCTTCCCAGTCGATCCGATCGGCCATGGCGGGCATCGTACGCTACGCGAAGTGGGGGTGTGCATCTTTGCACCGCCTTGAACGCAGATCGACAATCGCCGCGATCGCGTTCGCGACTCAAGCTCCCGTCATCCCAAACCAACGGAGTTCTTGATGAAGATTGCAGTACTGGGAGCCACGGGGCGGACGGGCCGCGTCGCGGCACAGGTGGTGAAGGCGAACGGGGACGCGGTCCGGCACGTCGTGCGGAGCGAAGTTCGGGCGGAGTGGTTCCGTGAGCGCGGCGAGGACGTGGCGGTCGCGAGACTCCACGATCGGGCAGCGCTGACCGTGGCCATGCGGGGCGCGTCGGCAGTGTTCGCGATCTTGCCCGACGACTTCGCGTGCAAGACGTTTCACGCGACGCGCGAGCGCATCGGTGACGCGATCGCGGACGCCGTGCGGGAGGCCGAAGTGCCACGCGTCGTGTTCGTCTCGTCGTCGATCGCTCCGCTATCGCAAGGGTTCGGGCGCGGGCTTGCCCACGCCGAGCGCAGGCTCCTCGCGAGCGGGGCCGCAGTCACCATCCTGCGGGCGGCCTACTTCCAGGACAACGTGCTGGGCGCTGCAGCCTACGCACGAGCGCAAGGTGTCTTCGTGAACTTCTTCCCGGGCCCCGATCACCGGATCCCGACCGTGGCAGCGCGCGACGTGGGTCTCGCGGCCGGCCGGGCACTTCTCGGCGAGCCCAACGACGGCGAGATCATTTACGTGAACGGGCCATCGTACAGCCCGCGCGAGATCGCGGTGATCCTCGGTCGCGCGCTCGGCCGAACGCTCGCACTCACCGACGTGCCGGCCGCGACCCATGCGTCGCTCTTCGGTGGCTGGGGCATGTCCCCCGAAGCCGCGCGCGCGATGGCCGAGACCCTCGCGTGTCTCGCATCGGAGGCGGTCACCCGTGGCCGACGGATCGAGCTCGGCACCACGACCCTCGACGAGACCCTTCGCGCATCGCTCGGCACCCCGATGTGCCGCGAGGAGGGCGTGCTCCGATGATCGCGCATGTCTCGATGCCAGCCGACGACTGCGAACACGTCGCGCGAGTGCTCGCGGAAATGACGGAAGGCCAAGCACTGCGCTTTCCGCCTGGCGGACCCACGGCGTGGAATGTCTGGTCCAAGCACAACGACTTCCAGATCGTGGTCACCCCACGAGGCCACATGATCGTCGAAGGTGAGCGGGAGTCGGTGCTGGTGGATCGCGGCGGCCACGAGCGCACGAGCGAGACCCACTTCGCCGTCGGCGTCGACCGGCCTGCAGCGGATATCGTCGCGATCGCGCGCGCCCAGGGCTGGAGCGCCCGAGTGTGCGCCCGCGCCGACTTTTTCGACGTCGTCGAGGTGTGGGTCGAGAACGCGTACTTGGTGGAGGTCCTCGACCCGTCGCAGCTGGCGGCCTACGAGCGTTCGATGACGGTCGAACGGTGGAAGTGCGCCTTCGGTCTCTAATCGAGCCTTCTCAACCACACCCCGGCTCTCCGAATGCCGCGACCCACGCCCGCCGCTCATGCGCGGGCAAATACACGATCGAAGGTTCCTGCTCCCGGAGTCCGTGTAGCTCCCCCACCACCGCTTCCGCTCGCGACCGATCATGATCGGTGCGTCGCATCGCCGGCGTCTTCCCCTGCAGCGATGTGAGCTGCCGTCGCATGTTTACGGCGTCCCCGAGGTGAAAGATGCGCTGCCCGTCGGCGCGCTGGAGGAACACGCCCACGCTGCCGGGCGTATGCCCCGAGAGGGGAACGACCACCACGCTCCCATCTCCGAACAAGTCCGCGTGTCGCGGGAAGATCTCGTAGGGTTCCTCCTTGAACGCGATCGTCTCGAGTCGCTCCGCCACTGCATCGGCATGTGCCGGAGTCACCTCGAACGTCACATGCGTTCGCCCGTGCTCGATCACCGCGGCCTCCTCGGCACTCACCCAAACGGGCACGGGGGGAAGATCGAGCACCCCGCCAAGGTGATCGAGGTGCGCGTGCGTGGGGATCACCGCGCGCAGCGTCCCGGGGTCTACCCCCTCGGCGCGTAGGCGTTCGTCCAGGGGCTGTTTGGGAGCGAGCGAAGCGGGGAAGGTCGCCATCCACCGCTTCGTCGCGCCTTCATAGACGTCGATCTCCTCGCGAACGTGGGTGCTGTTCCCGGCATCGATGAGGAGCGTTGCCCCGCTAGGATGCCGAACCACGAGGCTCGACGCCGTGAACCCGAACTTGGCTCGGCTCTCCACCCAGCAGACGTCCACGGCGGTGACGGAGGGGGAGGGCGAGACCCGCGGCGGAGTCGGGACGGGGGCGAGGTTGGGTCGGCAGGCCGCGCCGAACATGGCGGCCATCACGAGGACGAGGGCGCGAAGTCGCATGCAAATGATCCTAGGCAGTTCCATGCTGATGAAAACTGAATCGTGTTCAGCCTAGGTATGAACGATTTCGATGGTGGGGTGCTCGTCCCCTCGAATCTGAGTCATGCTCGCGGCCGGCGATGAGCGCGATCGACAGTCGAACCTTCAACCTCAACCTCGTGCCTTCCCTCGTCGCACTCCTCCGCCATGGTTCGGTGGGGGCGGCGGCCCGAGACGTCGGGGTGAGCCAGAGCGCCATGAGTCACGCGCTCGCGAAGCTTCGCGAACACCTGGGCGACCCGCTGCTGGTCCCTCAAGGTCGCAGGTTCGTCCTCTCCTCGCGTGCACGCCAGCTCGCCGCGGAGCTACCCGAGGTCCTGGAGCACCTCGAACGGACCCTCTCGGGGAGCGCCTCGTTCGACCCGAAGACCGCGGCCATGCAGGTCCGCATCGCCTCCGTCGACTACTTCGACTTCACGACCCTTCCGTCGCTCGTCGCCTATCTGCGTGAGCATGCGCCCGGAGTTCGACTCTCGGTCGAACGCCTGACGGCGGCCTCCGCCGAGGCGCTCCAGTCCGGCAACCTCGACGTGATCTTTGGCGGAACGGGGTTTGTGCAAGGTGCCGGCATCGAGCAACTCGAGCTGTTCCGCGACCCGTTCAAGGTCATCGCCCGCGCGGACCACCCCATCGCAAAGCGCCGTCGCCTCTCCTTGCGCACTTACCTCGAAGCGGAGCACGTCGTCGTCCGCTTCGAGGGCCGCGGCGTCCCGGTCGTCGACCGCTTGCTCGCCAGCCGCGGCCTGCAGCGCAGCGTGGGCCTCCACGTCCCGCACTTCGTCTCCGCACCGCTCGTCGTCGCCGAATCCGACATGATCTGCACCGTCGCCAGTGCGGTGGCCGAACGCGCGCAGGCCCTGCTCGGTGTCGCCGTCCTCGAGCCACCGCTCGAGCTCCCGCCCGCGCGGGTGATCATGTCGTGGCCTCGATCGCACGCGCACGACCCCGCGCGGACGTGGTTCCGTCAGTTGATCGTGCGCGGCGACGGGGTCTCGGCGGCCCTGCGGCGTCGCATTCGTGCCCAGCAGCGCGAGCAGGCGGACGCGGCAACGAAGGCGCGCTGACGACGGGTTCTCGGAACTCGACGCAACGCACGACGAGTCGGTCAGGTCGCGACGTCGGTGCCTACCTCCACCCGCCGATGCGGCACATCCACACAGCGTCAGCGACGAGCGTGGACGATGAAAGCCCTCGAAATCGCGTCGCTGGAGCGGGACGGATTGCGGAGTGTCCGCGGTGCGGACGCGCTCCGTTGGGCCGATTCGAGCGGGCAGCGGAACCCTCCGCGGCTCGCTCGTAGAACTTCGACTTGATACGCTAGCCCTCACCGTATGGATGTTCCGAGCGCACCCGTTCATCTCGATGCGGAGGCGGTGCGCTTCCGCCTCGAGCGCGACCTCACGGAGGCAATCCGCTTCGCTCACGGCGTCGAGACGCTGTGCCACGATATCGTTCCCAAGGACTCCTCGATCATTCGGAGGCGTCTCCTTGCGGGAGCCGTGCGCCTCACGCCGACCATGGCACCCACGGCGTATGTGCAGGCTGGAACGGCTGCCAAGGCGCTCGGGGTGGTCCGTGAACTCGAGGTGTACCAATCCGGGGGTCGTGAGAACGCGGCGCTCCACTTTTCGGAGAGCCCGGTAGTTCTCGAGATCCAGGGCCGCTTGCTGACGCTCGTGGACGACGGATCGGGGGTTGCGCTCTTCGGCCACGAACTTGGCCACTACCTCGCCCATGGACCGTGGACGGAGGTCGGCAGCCGGCAGGTGGTTGCAATCATTCTCGCAGAACGAGGACTGCTCGACGCCGGGCAGGTCGAGCTCGTCCGCAGGTTGGTGGTCGCTCGCGAGATTACTGCCGATCGTTTCGGACTGCTCGCGTGCCGAGACCTCGATGCTGCATTGCGCCTCGAAATGATCGCGACCACGGGGTTGTCCGGAGAATCCCTCACCTGGGATACCGGTGCGTATCTCGAACAGTCGCGCGAGCTCATGGAAGCCGTGCTGGCGGAGGGGGGCCAGGCGTTCGCATCCAGCCACCCCGAGCACAGCTTGAGGGCTTGGGCGACGTGGCTATTCTCGGAAACGGAGACCTTCCGACGCCTGACGGGTCAGGGCAGCGGCACGCGTCGGATCGAAGACGTGGACGCGCTGATCGCTGCGGCCCTGGGCTCCGTCACGCCGAGCCCCGACCTGGATCTCAGGGCCGAGCCGCCGTCCTTCTTGTCCGAGTGTGCCCTCGCAGCCGCGGTCTTGGTGGCGTCCGCAGATGGAGAGATCGCCGCAGAGGAGCTCGACGCGATCGAAGATGCCTTTAGCCGGGCTGTACCAGGTTGGTCGGAGGTGCTCGACCCGGAGATCGCTCTCGAGCGGTTCTACGAGACGGCGATGCTCCTCCGCGCGGCGGGTCTCGACCTCGTCCGCCGGCTCTTCCTCCTCTTGGCGCACGTGATGGGGGCCGATGACGTCGTGGACGCTCGTGAAGTCCAGATGGTGCTCGCGATCGGAGAGGCGCTCGGGTTCGGCGCGGAGTTTCGACAATGGTTGCGCGCAGCGATCGACGCCATGCGATCGACGCTGGAGGTCGACCTCGACCAGACCGTCGCCATCCCGCTCCCGCCCCGTCGGAGCGAGGTGAAGGCTGCGATTGCGTCGCTTTGCGATTCGATCGATCGCGTGGGACAAGCGGTCATCACACCGCGACGAGTCCTTCGGATTGCAGGTTCTGCTCAAGAAGACACGAGGGCCCGGGAGCGCGTGGCCGCGCTGTTCGAGGGCCGAGGAATCGCGAGCGACCCCGAGCTACGCCAAGCGAAGCTCGATGATCCTGTCCGATTCATCGCGAGTCAAAGGCGGAGCGTCGCGAACACCCAGGCCCAGCCTGACGTCTCGCGATCGGGCCTCCTCTCCGCGATCACTCGCCTTCGTGAAGAACTCGTCTCCGGGGATGGTCGTAGTCCGTCGGTTCGACTACGACGAATTGCCAAGGGCAGGCACTTCGATCTGGCGAAACTGGAGGGGTTCCGGGTTGGCGCGTCGGAGCGCGCCCTCGCGCACATTCAGAACGCCAAACCCACCGAGCTGGTCACCGCGGAAGATGCGGGCCGGCACGATGCCGCCTGGGCGTGCGCCGAAGACCTTCGCCTGCTCGACCGCGCCCAACGCGACCGCCGTGAAGAAACCGGCGCCAACGACCTCTATCTAGGTTACCCAATGCTCTACGGCAGCGTCTCGCCGCCGGGGCAGGAGCGTGGTGGCTATTTGGTGCGGGCCCCGTTGGTCCTGTATCCGGTAGAGCTCGAGCGAGATGGCCGGGGCACACGGAGCTTTCGTCTGCGCCCTCGCTCGGGGGAGGAGCCCTGCGTCAACCAGTCGCTCCTGCGCTTGGTGTTCCACAAGGCCGACCTGGCGATGCCCGACGAACTCTGCCGTGCGCTCGATGAGCTCGCCGCCGACCCTGCGCGGAGCCTCGACGACTTGATCCAGATGCTCACCGGGGTGGGCGTGCCCATCGCGCGACGAAGCGGAGCCCTCGCCCCCTTCGTCCCCCGCGAAGACGAGGAGGGCGGTCGCGCATTGGTGGTCGAGGAATGTGCGGTCCTGGGGCTGTTCCCGCAGTCCAACTCGGATCTATTGGGCGACTACAGCGACCTCCTGCGGGCGGTCATGGATCCCAAGACGTCCATCGCCGAGCGCTTGTCGTCGGCAAGCGCCCTCCTCCCCGCGACGTTGGCCGCGTTCGAGTCCGCGGACCATGAGCCCTCCGCGCGAGGGACCTTCGATCGACCGGTGGTGCTGGCCGACCCGAGTCAACGCGAGGTGGCAGCCGAGTGCCGTCGCAACCGCGTGACGGTGGTGGACGGTCCTCCGGGGACCGGGAAGAGCCAGCTGATCGTCAATCTGGTCGCAGATGCCCTGCGTCGGGGTGAACGCGTGGCCGTCGTGGCTGAGAAGCGAGCGGCGCTCGACGTCGTGTACCAGAGGCTCCACGGCTGCGGGCTTGGTGCGGGTGTGGGTCTCGTGCACGACGTCCACGACGACCGCAAGTCCCTCTTCACCCAGATCCGTGAGCGACTGGAGCAGGTGGAGCCCAGCGAAGTCTCGACTGCGCGTCTCGATGCGGTGAGGCGGGAGTACGACGACGCGGCTCGCACACTCCGCGAGCGAGCGGAGCGGCTCGAACATCGCCCGGAGGGCGCGTCGATGACGGTCGGTCAATTGATGACCGCGATCGCGGCCGGCGACGCACCCATCGAGGCGCCGTCCCTCGTCATGCTGAACCGCGAGGGCCTCGAGCGTCTGCTCGAGTTATCCGACCGTCTTTGGCCGCTACGCGAGCTGTGGGGTCCATCGTCCTGGTGGCGGACTCGAGGCTCGGGGGATCGCGCCAGTTTGGAGCGATTGGACGACACGCAACTCGCAAGGATCCAGTCCGATCTCGCCACCGCCACGCAGCTGGAGGCGCAGTATCGGGCCACCCTGCAACAGGCCCCCGTCGACGAGGCCGCGCTCGAAGGTGCCCGCGAACGACTCGAGGTCATTCGTGCCGCTGGGACGCAAGGCACCACGCCGCTCCTGCTGCACGCGTTCATCACCCGCGGAGACAGTGGAGTCTCCGTCCTCCGTGACGAGTGGTCTGCGGCGAGCCAAGCCTTGGCGAAGTGGCCTCGACCTCCCGAGGTGATGGTCGACCCAAGCCTCACCGCGGCCGTACTCGTCCTGACCAGTCACGCGGGGCAGTGGTCGCGGTTCTTCTCTCCCCTCTGGTGGAAAACTCGCGCTCGAGTTCGGCGCGACCTCCCCACGGTGTGGCCCGAACGCGCGGCTGCTCGTTTCGACCCTCGGTTCTTGGAGGAGCTTTACCAGCGCTTGCAAGCGGCGCGGGTCTGGGCGCAAGTCCGCGAGGTCTTTGCCCGCCTGGGTGTTCCCGAGCTTGCGCCCAAAGACACCGCGACCGCGCAGACAGAGCTCGCCAGGCTCCCCCAGTTGGCGGCCTGCGCGGACAAGCTTCGTATCTCGTCTGCATCCATTGAAGCCATCGGCCTGTCCCTTCCCGAACGGGCGGAAGACTGTCCTGCGTTTGCGGCACACATCGCCCTCCGAACCGAGCAGCTCGCGGCGCGCGACCGCCTGCGCTCCCATGCGACCGATCTCTACCGATTGTTCCCGTGGCTCCAGTCGGCACCTGCCGAGGCCTTCGTGGCCGTGGGCGAGAGCCTGCGCCGCGACGGCCACGCGCTGCGCGAGATCGACGGATGGCTAGCGTTGGCAGACGAACTGACCCCCTCTGCCCGCCGTGTCCTCGATGCTCTGGCGACCTCGGCTCCCCACGCGTCCGTCGGAGAATGTCGCGAAGCGCTGGCCCGCATCTGGTCCCACGCGCATCTGACCGCCGTCCAGCAGCGGTGGCCGGATGTGGAGGAACTCGGATCCGCCCTCGCCGATCAACGCATCGCCCGGGCCGTCGAGACCATGCAGCGCTGCGAACCCAAGTTGCGTGAACTCGAGGTCGAGGTCATCAAAGCCTCCATCGAGCAAGCCGAGCTCCTCAAGACACGCGCCTCCGAATACCGAGCCCGTCGAACTCCCGCGCAGAAAGTCAGGGAGGCGATCCTCAAGGAGACGAGCAAGAAGTCGCGCTTGATGCCGCTGCGGCGGTTCATTCGCGAGTTCGCCCCGGCGGGCGTCCTCGATGTGCTCCCGTGTTGGTTGCTCTCTCCCGAGACCATGGTCGTGTTGTTTCCCGGCGAACCCCTGTTCGACCTCATCATCTTCGACGAAGCCTCGCAGTGTACCGTCGAAGCGGGGTTGCCCGTCATGCTCCGGGCCAAGCGCGTCGTCATCGCGGGCGACGAGAAGCAGATGCCGCCGACTTCGTTCTTCAAGATGGGCGGAGACACCACGGACGACGAGGACCGGAGCGAAGACGAACTCCAGGCGCGCGATGCCTTCTCCGCCGAGTCGCTCCTCGCGTTGGCCCGCTCCCGCTGTGCCCACGCCGGTTTGACGTGGCACTACCGCTGCCGCCAGGAAGAGCTCATCGCGTTCTCCAACCATTCGATGTACGACGGCGAGCTCCTCTCCGTTCCCTCGACGCGGGGACCCGAGGCACCCTCTGCGCTGAAGTGGATCCACGTGGAGGACGGATGCTACGACGCAGGCCTCAACAAACCCGAGGCGGAGCGAATCGTCACGCTCCTCCGAGAACTGCTGACCCGAGAGCCTCGTCCCAGCGTGGGTATCGTGACCTTCAACCTGGCCCAGCGTCGCACGATTCTCGATGCGATCGACGCGCGCGTCGCCGCGGACGCGGAGTTTGCGGAGCTCTGGATCTCCGCCAATGCCGTCGAGACCTTGGACGAACGCCCGTTCGTGAAGAACCTCGAGAGCGTCCAGGGCGACGAGCGTGACGTCATCGTTTTCTCGCTGGGCCACGCTCCGATCGAGCGACGGCGCAAGGGTGGCGACATCGAACGCTACGTTCCCGCCCGTTTCGGACCCTTGGGACAGCGTGGCGGCGAGAGAAGGCTCAACGTCGCGATCTCACGCGCCAAAGCGGAGTGCTACGTGGTCGCGTCCTTCGACCCCTCCTTGCTGCACGTGGGGAGCAGCCTCCATGCGGGACCCCGGCTCTTCAAAGGCTTCTTGGACTTCGCCCACGCGCTCTCCAAGGGGCGCACGGTCCAGGCCAAGCGGATCCTCGACGACGTCCGCGGCACCGCTCGCGCCCTTGGCCATCGTCGAAGCTCGGTGCTGCTCGAGGGCTATCTGCCGCTCGCTGCCCAGATCGCGTTGGCGCTCGAGTCGTCCGGGCTGCGGTGTGAGCTCGAGCTTGGGGTCTCCTCGTTTCGCATCCCCCTTGCCGTTGGGCGCGTCGATGAGGTCGACTTCCGCCTCGCGGTACTGACCGACGAGGGGGAGCACGCGGTCAGCCCGTTCGAGCGCTACGTCCATCAGAGCAATGTCCTCGGGCTCCGAGGATGGGACCTCCTGCACGTTACGGCGGCGACCTGGCTGCGCCGGCGGTCCGAAGTCCTGGCGGAGATCCACCGCCGCGTAGGCGTGCCGGGAGCCCTGGGGACCGCTCCATCGACCCCCCGATCGTGAGTTCCATGGCCACCGTATCCGGACCATACCGCAGGCGCGGGTGGGGCGGGCAACGGATCAGGTGCTACCTCGCGATCGCGGGAGGGCCATGTATGTCGGGTCGCGGCCCCATGCTCGATTTTGGGAGGTACCGCGTGCTTGCCGGAGGCGAAATCGCAGCCCGATCCGGGCTTGACTGCACTGCATGCGCTGCGAGACGTCGCCGAAGAACGCTACCGTTCGGTGTCGGCCCTCGTGGCGCCGTGCTCACGCAGGTGAGCTCGCAAGGCTGCGTTCACGGCTTCGGCGGTCGGATATGCCTCAGCGAGGTTTGGGTCGAGCACAACGACGTTGCTCCCACTGGCAAAGCGCTTCGCATATCTGCCCCTGACGCCAGAGGAGAAGTCATACTCCGGATGAACTTCATCGGGGCTCGGGTCAGGGTTGCTCATAGCTTTTCCTTTCACGTCGTGTTGCCAGTCTAGCACTGATGAGTCGGATAGTTTCATCACGGTCGGTGTGAACCACGACAACGAGTCTACCGGTGTGGGTCATCCCGAGGAGGCTGCACGACACGCGTGATGCGTCTACGTTCCTGACGTGAAACGACTACGCTTTGCCCAACTCGCTTGGTGCGCCCGCAACCGAGTTCAGACGAGCGGCAGGACGAACATACGGAGCGTAGGATCCCACGTCAGCCACTGGTCTCCACTGCGCATCTGAAGGTCCTGCGAACCCGATACCACGCGAAACTCGACCGCCGTGAACATGGCGGCGAGCCCCGGGTCATCGTAGTAGGGTGCCTCCACGAGCGCGCGCGGATGCACGAAGTACGTCGTGCGGAGCTCGCTGACACCGACATCCACGATCGCGTATCCGTGGTTCTCCAAATCCGCGAACCCTAGCGCTGCGTTCGTCGAGTTGGGTCCGGAGAGTAGCCCGGGGAGCGCCTGGAGCAGGAGGTCCAAGCCTGGAATTCCCGCGATCGCCGGATCGCTCTTCACGAGTCCCTCGATGATCGATGCGTAGTTCGATGAGCTCACCGACCCCGTCACGAACTCCACGATCTTTCGCGTGCCGTCCAAGGTCATGGGCGTCGCGGCGAGGAACGAGTGGATGTCGCCCGTGAGCGCGATGACGTTGCCCTTGTCCGCGAGCTCGGCAATCACCAGGCTCCGCAGGTTGGGCGCGCCGTTCCAGTCCTCCGCGTTGAGGGTGAGTGGCCGTTGGAGCAGCGCGGGTACCCCCGGAAACGCACTCAAGTCGAGCACCAGGGGCGTCAAGCAGAACTCGTTGCCCCACACGCGCCAAGTCGCCGTGGAGCCCGCGATCACGCTCCGAAACCACTGGAGCTGTGCGTCACCCATCAGGTTCTCGGAAGCACCGGCCGTGTCGGCATAGACGATCTGGCTATAGCGCCCGAATGCCGCGGTTGCTACTGCATAGCGGGATCCCAGCGAACCGTAGAGGCTGGTCTTCCCGAGGTCGAACACCGCGATCCCTCGGGGCAGGCTCGCGACGACGGCCTCGTCCAATGGAGGTAGATCCGGGTTGCCGATCGCTTCGATCACGGCCCCGAGCCATCCGGCGCTGATGGGGCCCACGATCCGCTCCGGTGGGTAGCTCTCTGCAACGGCGGCGGCCCGTAGAACCGCGGCGTAGACACCCCCGGCGAAGCCGTCGATGTCGGGAATGTATGGAGCTGCATACGCCGGTACGCCGCCCGTGAGCTCGAGCGCGGTCTGGTCGGCGAGCACGGTGCCGGGATAGGCGTCTTCGGCGATGAGGTGATCTGGCCGCCGACTTCGGAGATCCGTCATCACGAGGTGGAGATGGCGTCCGAAGAGAAAGTCGCGATGGATCGCGATGTCATCGGGCGGGACGAAGGCACGATCGTAGACGAACTCGGGCGCGACGTAGTCGACGGGCATGTACTCGAACCACGCCTGGTTCGCGTTTTGTCGCCGTTCGAGATCCGTCTCGTCGGACCTGCCGTCGAGGTAGGTGGCCGTGGCACCGTGGCAATCGTCCGAGAACTCGTGATCGTCCCAGATCGCGATCATGGGAATCCGCTCATGCACGCGCGCCAAGGCGGGATCTTGGCGGACGGTGCGATAGAGCTGGCGGTAGTTGTCGAGGGATCGCGCCGCCTGGTAGACGCCGTCGCCTTCGCCGAGCGTGAGCGCCCCGGCGGTGTCGCCAAACACGATGCTGCGTGTGTCGCCAGGGTTCTGAAACTGGGGATCGCCCGTGGTCTCGTACACGTAGTCGCCCAGGTGGACGAAGAAATCGAGCGTCTGCTCCGCCATGTGAGCGTACGCGTTGTAGTAGCGACCGATGAAGTCTTGGCAGCTGACGAACGCGAAGCGGACGGGGACGTCCGCGTCGGGCAGCGGCGCGGTCTTGGTGCGACCGAGCGGGCTCGCGACGAAGATGTCGTTCGCCGTGCGGTAGACGAACCGGTACCAGATCGTCGTCTGTGGCGGCAGCCCTTCCAGTCGAACCTTGACGCAACGGTCGAAGGCCGCCTGGGCGTCGACTTCGTAGCGTCCGGACCCGAACGCGTAGGGCTCGAGCATGTCCGGGTCCGCGAACACCTCGAGCTCGAGCACGGCGTCTGTGGCGACCGCGGGGTCTTCCAAGCGTGTCCAAAGGATGACACTTCCGGGCTTGGGGTCTCCCGAGGCGACCGACTGCGGAAAGAAGCTGCGGTCGGTCACGGCGTCGCGGGGCTCGGGTGGCCCCGGATCGTCGCTGCAGGCGGCAATACCCCACGTGGTGACCGTGGCAACGGAAGATTGAAGGAATGCCCGGCGTTTCATGGCCACGCGCCATCTTGCCACGGTCCCGATGGCGCTGCCGTGACGACTCCGCGCACGGTGCAAGCTCTCGCCCAATGTCGTAGCGTACGGCTGTGCCACCGCTCGATCCTGTCGCCCAGATGCTCCGGGATGTGGGGCGAGGTCTCCGCACGGCGGCGGTGAGCGGGCTCCGGCACAAGTCCCCGCATGACGTCGTGTCCGACCTCGATCTCCGTGCCGAAGCCCAGGTGATCGCGTTCCTGAGCACGCACTACCCCGAAGATCGTTTGCTCTCGGAAGAGTCGGCGAGCTCGGTGGAATACGCCAGCCGCGTGTGGGTGCTCGATCCGCTCGATGGGACCGTCAACCGGACGACCGAGGTTCCCTTCTTTGGGGTCTCGCTCGCGCTGCTGGAGGCAGGCCGTCCCACGGAGGCCTACGTCTATGACCCCGTGCACGACGAGCTCTTCTCCGCGCGCGCTGGTCAAGGGGCGTTCTTGAATGGCAAGCGCATGGCGGTGAGCGAAGGCGGAGTGCGGGGGATCGCGTTGACCTCGAGCGTCCTCAAGCGACTCGTCCACGTCGCGCCGGATGCCCTCGTGCAGCTGCTCAGCTCGCACGGCAAGCTGCGCAACTTCGGGGCACAAGCGCTGCACCTGAGCTATGTCGCCGCAGGCCGCTTGCATGCGGCGGTCAGCGTGCACACGCGGCTTTGGGACAACCTCGCGGGGGCATTGCTCGTGCGCGAGGCGGGGGGGTGCTACTCGGACCTCGCGGGGCGTGATCCGTTTCCGCTGGCCCCGGGGGACGCGGCATTGCGGGGGAGAGCGGATCCTTGCATTGCGTCCTCCCCCGGGACTCATGCTGCGCTCGTGGAGCTGTTACGGCCGCTCACGGTTGGGGCCTGAGGGGGCTTTGCGGGGGCGTGGCCGCGACGTCGCGGATCTCCTCTTCGGATAGCTGGTGGGTTTCCATCAGCGCGCGGTCGGCCCGGAGCTCGGTCGCGCGCCCGCCATCGAGGATGAAGAACTCGCCGGCGTTCTGCCGGGCAAGGCGACCCTGGACGTTGATCCGGCACTCGCTGAGGAGGGGCTGCATCTTCTCGACGGCCCGGGCCTCGGCGACGCGGCCGACGAACCACGTGCGGATGTTGTCGCGTGAGCGATAGTCGAGATCGCCAGGGCTCTGGGTCGCGAGGAACACCGCGAGACCGGCAGATCGGGCGCGCCGCAGGAGATCCTGCATCGGTTCCTTGGTCGCGGGCTTCCGCATCGCCGGCATGTAGATATCGGCTTCGTCGAACATGACGATCGCCTGGAGCTTGGGGCTCGGGTTCTGACTCGCCCACCGGGCGAGATCGGCCAGCATGCGGGCGACCCAGAACTCGATCACGCTGGTCTCGCGGAGGAACTTCGTGCTGATGATGCCGAGTTGCGTGCGTTGATCGGACTTCCCCACGCCGAGCAGCGTGGTCGCGTCGAGCGGTGCGGCTTCCTGGTTGAGCAGGTTGCCCTTCGTGATCCGGATCATCTCGAGGTTGTCGACCAGCCTGTCGAAGTGCCGGGGATTGAGGTGCCCGATGGCGTTGACGAGCGCCGCGTCTTGATCGTGGATGATGTCGATGAGTTGGCGGAGGTGGATGGGTCCGCTGCTGACCTCTCCGAGCACCTCGATGGCCTTGAGCAGGATGCTCACGTGGGCCTGATCGGTCGGCGACGATTTGTATCCGATCATGCTGGCGATCGCGTCGGCCGCTTGACGGCACGCGGCGAGGCGGTCTTGGGTCGGAAGATCGCGGAGCGCCGCGGGGAGGAATGGGAGCGGAAGATCTCGTCCCGCACTTTCCCCGGGCGTGTAGACGACGACGTCGACCTTCTTGGCGAGGGCTTGCTTGCGGGCGGTGTCCTCCGGGGTGCGTCCGGGGGCAGCCCACCAAGCGCGTCGTCCGTAACTGCAGAGGTCGCCTTTGCGATCGACGAGCAGCGCGGGGATCCCCCGCTCGAGCGCGTGCTCGATGATGTTGAGCGCCAAGGTGGTCTTCCCGCTGCCGGTCGAACCCAAGAACGCAGCGTGGGTGACGAGGGTGGGCAACTCGAGCTCGACGGGACCTCCCGTGACACCGCCGGCGCGGCCGATCCGGAATTTTGGACCGAGGGGTTGCGGGGCCGCGGAGGCTCGGTTCGCGGATGTGGATGTCGCCCCGGGGGTGGCGAGCGGTCGCGGTGCCGAGAGAGCGTCCGCAGTCGGAGAACCGGGGCTGTTCGGTGCGGGCTCGGCAGAAGCGACGACGGGTGTTTCCAGCGGTGCGGAGATGCCCGGCAGCGAGACGACGGCGGAGGCGATCTCGCGGTCTTCCGGTCGAACGTCGACACCCGCAGGCGGGTGAACGCCTACGGCTGTATGCGCCCCTGTCTTGCGTAGGTCGTCGAGCGCGAAGATGCCCCGCAACGACCGCAACTGTGAAAGCGGACGTTCACTGCGACGCCACGCGAGGAAGTCCTGATTCGTCCCTTCGGTCGCTTCGAATGCAAAGAACGCCATCATGGCGCGCCAATCCAGGTCGTCGATAGTGACCCGCCGGCCACCCGCGCGCACGATCTCGCCGATCTTCTGGGTGATCCTTGCGCGAGGGTTCGTGGGAAACTCGGAGCAGCGCACCATCACGAGCGGCCTGCGGCCAGCTTGGGTCGCGAGCGCCTCGATCTGGCTTTGCAGATGGCCACCTTGTGGCGCTCGATTGCAGAGGCCAATGAGCATTGACTGCCGGCCTTGCGTCGCGATCAAGGCGCCGTCCTCTCGCGCGACGGTGAATACGACGGGGGGATCGGACTCCGCTCCGATCGCCTGTCCGACGCGGGCGAGCAACTCCACCATGGGCTCGTCGTCGTCCGGTGCAGCCTCGGAGAACGTGGTGCGGAAGTCGTTCCACTTCTGCTCGAGGGTCACGACGCTGACCGTTTGCTCCTGATGCCCTTGGCGTCCGGCGATTGGCCATTCCACGACCTTTCCGGCGGCGATGCATGCCTCCTGAAACTGACGGCACCAGTCCAGGATGTCCCGGGTGCGCAGGTTCGTGAGGGCCTTGAGTTGCTCCTCACGGAACGGGAACAGTGGGTCGTCTTCGTGGAAGCGGACGTTCGCTGCGGCGAAAAGCCGTTCCAGCCGAATGGCGACGATGGCCTTGATCTCCTCCAGGCTGCGCTCGCTATTGAGGACGATCGGAGGAGGATCGCGCTCCAAACGATCGATGACGGATGCGGTCAGTTTCTCGCGGACGAGCTTGTACATGTCGCGCAAGCACGCGATCACCACGACGGCGTTGGGCAAGTGCTCCATGACGCGACGGAGTACGTCGAACGCTCTGGGGACGAGGACCGCGGCATCGTCGAGGTGGTAGACGTCTTCCAACTGGTCGACCAGCATCACCATCGTGCCGCCACGCGTCATCCCCATGAGGCGGCCCAGCTGGTGAATCATCCGCTCTGGTGCATCGCGATCCGAAGGCGGGGAGATCTCCCCCAGCATCTTGCGATCGTAGGCGGCGAGCGGCTCACAACGCAGATATTTGAGGACGCGCCCGCGGAGCTTGGAGTCGCGCCGCTGCAGATAGAGGATCACGCGGAGGAAGTCCGGGTCGAAATCGGCGAAGCGCGGAAGGTCGAGCAAGCGGTCGACGAGGGGACTGACCTTGTCGTCTTTGGCGAGATCGAACTCGCCCTCCCGCAGGTCCCGCAGTGCATCGGGTTCGATCGCCTCGCGACATTCCGCGATCGCGTCCGAGAGCACCATCAGTCCAGAGCTCTCCACCTCCGGAGGGTTGTAGGCCTTCTGCAGCGATTCGATGAGGTGGACGAGCAAATACCGCGCATAGTCTTCGCCGCGCGAGGTCATCTGCATGTACGACGCGAATCCGAGCTGCTCGCTGTGCACGAACGTTCGGAAGGCACGCATCATGTGTGTCTTGCCGGCGCCGGAGACTCCTTGCAGCAACAGGAGCCGTCCGGTGGTTTCGTGGCCTGCGTCTGCGGCACGACGAACGAGACGCTCGAACACGTGCCGCGCTTCGGAATGCACGCGTTCGATGTCGAACGGGTCGTGCTCCCAAACCTGATGGGCATGGGCGACGGCCGAGAACACCGGTAGACCGGAGACGTCGCAGAACGCGGCCACGCGGGCGTCGAACGGGGGCGGAGGCGGGAGCCCTTGGAGGCGCCCACGCAGATCGATCACGCTCTTGAGTTGTCTGCGGGTCATGGACTCGGCGTCCGTCAGTCCACCGATCTCGAACAGACGATCCATTTGCCGGATCTGCGCGCGCGTGTAGAGCTCGAGGGCTTCGCGATCGTTGGTAATCTCTGCGACGCGCCGGCAGATGTCGAGTCCGAGCCATTGCGTATCTTCGCATTGGAAGCCAAAGGGACCTTCGTCGGCCTTGTAGTGCATCAGAAACATGGGGAGCGCGCGGATGTCGAGCTTGCGAAACCGGTCGTAGTCCGATCGAACCGTCGCCAGGAATCCGGAGAACTGAGCGAACAAGGGCAGGATCTCGTGCTTTTCTTCATCGGAGACTTGACCGTCGGCGCGCACGGATGCCTCGGAGACCCGGGCAAAGTCGTTGAGCAAGCCACCCTGGATCATCATGGAGAGCGGGAGCCGGCACTTGGCACGCATGCTCGAAGCGGTTGCGCCAAGCAATAGACGCTCGTTGTCGTGATGGACGACCTTGGCCACCATCCCACCGATCGTCGCAAGGTCACGTTGATAGTCGTTGCTCGCACTCGACATGTTACGGCCTCACTTCTTTGGCTACGATGAAATGAAACGTCGCGTTCATGACCGTCGTTGCGGAGTCGGCGACGAGCTTGGGGTCCATGGCGCCAACGAGGTCGGCGCGGTTGAGGCGGAGGAGCCCCTCGGTGTTGGCGTTCACCAGGCGCTGTTTGAAATGTTCGAGCGAGATCGAAGCCCCAGCGTCGCGGAACGCCTGCCAGGCGGCGACGATGAAGACGCGATCATCGTCGTAGCGGCCCTCGTGTGCGACGGTCTCGGCGCTGCGTTGTACCGACTCTGCCCACTCCATGAGCAACTCGGTGGCGCCTTCGCGGTCGGAGCTGGCGGTTGGCGAAGGTTCGGCCGCGGTCTGGGGTGAGGGCGGTACCGGAGGTTGCCCGTTTGGTTGCGTCGGTGTGTCGCCGAGCAGCCAGCGTTCTTGGAGGGCCGATCGCAGTGCGGCGGTGTCGGTCTTCGTGGCGCCTGCTGCCCGCGCGGCGAGCATGCTCGCGAGTTTGGCGGGTGTGGCCGAACGCAAGTTCGTTCCGAGCGACTTGCCGATGACCTGCCGACGTACGGCGGTGGCTTTGAACTCCTTTTGCGGGGGTTCCCCGAGGGCGCGCCAGCACAGGGCGTTCACGGCGGCGGCGAGCGAGGTCACGGGAGTGCCGAGTTCACGCTCGAGCAGTTTGAGCTTGAGAGTTGCGTCGGTGAGCTTCTCGGTGGTTTCGAATCCCATCGCCTTCCAGCACACAGCGTCTACGGCCGCCGCGGCGGAGGGCGACTCACCGAGATCGAGACCCTCCGCTTCCGCGATCAGAGCGCCCTGGAGGCGTTCCGGTTTCAGGTCCTTGGCTTTCGCCGCGGGGAAGCCCAAGGCGAGGGCGGGAAGCAAACTGTCTTTGACCTCTTTCCAAGACTTGGGCAGCGCGCGGAGATCCAAGCTCGCGAGGACGTGCTCACGGCCTTCGGTCGTCACGCCCGCCCGCTCGTCCAGGTGCCCAAGTGCGGTCAGCCTCTGGATCCGCGAATCGCACCACTCCCCCCAAACGCGCTCGTCCATTTTCCGAGACACGAGGGGAAAGAGCTCGCGTTTGAGCAGGGTGGGGGTGGGAGGTTTCTTGCCCCCGGTCGCCAATCGCAAAAGGATGAGGAGGTCGATGCGTTCGAGGTCGGATCCGTTCATGGCGATTTCACGTCGCGTCGAGACTGGTGGTCGGCGAGGTCCGCGATCTGGCGGAGGATCTTGGGTAGGTCGGGTGCAACGTCCTCGGCGAGGACACGAAAGACGAAGAAGCCAGCACGCTGCAGCACCGCGTCTTTTTGGCGATCGTTCCGATATGCGTCCGGTCGGAGGTGCCAATAGGAACCGTCGACTTCGATCGCGATCCGCAGCGACCTGGATAATAGGTCGATCTCGGCATAGGAACGGCGCCCAAACGGGACGGGTAGCTTGACGTTGAGGGCGAACTGCCCCCGGAGCGCGGTATCGGCCTGCAGAGCCGTGTAGAGCAGTCGTTCGGCGGCACTGCGCCCGCGTTCGGCTTGCGTCAGTCGTTCGCGGAGCTCGCGGACCTCCGGGTCCAGCAATACCTGCGCCAAGCCTTCGGCGTGCACGGTCGCGTCGTTCGCGGAGTCCGGCAAGGAGGGGGACATTGGTTCGGGGTTGGCGGAGTTTTGCGCAGGGGGAGCGTTGACGGGGTTCTGCGCTTGCGAAGGTTGGGCACTCGCGGAGTTCCGCGCACGGGAGCGCGGGGCGTCGGGGTTGCTGGGTTTTCGCGAGCGGGAACGGGGGGCGTCAGGGTTGGTGGGGACGGGGTTGTTGGGTTCTCGCGAGCGGGAACGCGACGCGTCGGTGCTGGGGTGTTCCGTGTCCCCATCCACACGGATCAGACCCTCGCGGAGCCACGCCGAGGCGCGACCTTGCTTGGGCCCTCGTGCGAAACCATCCCAGTCCGCAGGGGAACTGACGAGCGAAAGCGGGAGATCCGGGGCCACGCCCGCGATCTGCTCGAGGACCTCCGCGGCGCGCGGGAGTTCGCTCGTCTGCAGAAGCACGGCGCCTCGCGTGTCGGGACGAAGGACCGTCAGCAGCCCGGCGAACGCTGCAGGGTCACGCAGCGCAATGCGCCTTTCCAGGAGACTCTCGGTCACGCATTGGGCCGCCACGGACGCGGCGACGTGAAATCCGGACTCGTCGGCCATGCGGCGGAACAAGAGGTCTCGCTCGTGAGCTCCGCTGTTGCGCAGGGCAGCATCGAGAGCCTCGACCTCTTCGTCCAGGTGATACGCGAGAAACAACGCCGCGTCGCGGACGAGATCACGATTCGCACAGAGCATGTCCACGAGCTGTTCCATCACTGAGGTGATGGAACAGGCCTCGGGGCGCAGGACGAACGGCGCCCGCCCGCTGGCGACGGCCCATGCCTCGAACAACGAGATGGCGACGACGGGATCGTCGGAGACCATCATCGAGACCGTGGCGACGCCCCGAGTCCGGGCGACCTGGTGTCGCTCCAAGACGCGCAAGCTGGACGACAGATCCACCGTCACGGCGGCCTATCGCCCTCCCATGACCAGGCGCCCCGCGGAGGCCACGAGCACCTGCGTCCCGGAGACCACCACGGGCGCCGTCACGATCTCCGCGTCGACACCGAGCACCACCTCCGATTCACCCTTGGGATCGATGGCGACCACGGACGAACCCGCCGAGACGACGACGACACCGTTGCTGCACACGGTGGCACCGACGGGGGATCCCGAGGTGCGGGCGTGCCAGGCGACGGTTCCATCCGGATCGACCGCGACTACGCCGTCTCGAACCATGACGAAGGCGCGATGATCGGGGCCGACGAGCGGGGGGTAGGGCAGCGGAGCGGAGGGCAGCGGTGTGGTGAGGTGACGCGAACCGGTGGTCAGGTCGATCGACCAAAGGAACGTGTTGCCTTCGGACTCGACGACGAGCAGCGCGAAGGCGTTCTCGTCGAGGCTGAGGGCGATGGGGGAGAACGAGGCTTGGTAGTCGGCGGTGATGGAGAGCGTGGCGTCGTGAAGGTAGAGGCGCCGGGGTATGGCGGTGACGACCTGGTGCTCGGTCGCTGCGAACAAGAATGGGAGGGTGCGGCTGGAGAGGCCCGCAACCTGGGTGGAGGAGGTGACGAACTTGAAGTCGTCGACGACCATGGGGGCACCGAGGTCGACGACCTCGAGCAAGGTCTGGTCGGCGACTTGTCGCTCCTCCGACATCTGCTGGATCTGGAACCCGTGGACGGCGAGACGCGGGCCCTCTCGCCAAAGCAGGGTGCGCGAGAAGCCGGAGCCGAACTGGAGGCCAACCAAGAACTGTGGCTCTCCGTCGAGCAGGCGCGCACCGGTGAAGAACCCTTTGTGATCGGTGTAGTAGACGAGTCCATCTTCGATGACGATCTCGCCCTCTCCGCGCGCGACGGTCCGCAAGGGCTGCCCACGCGCGTCGTGGAGGGACCACTGTTCCAGGGCCTGGACGACGATCCGGTCGCCTGCGGCGAGCACCGCGGAGGGGGGATTCTGTGGGTTGAGAGGCACCGACCACAGAACCTTCGAGGGGCCGCCGTTCCAGGCGGAACCGTTGCGTCCGTTGCGTTCGCTCGTATTGTACGGACGCACGGCGCCCTGGGGGATGTTGATTCTTGCCGGAGGGTGGATCGCGGGGGAGGACGTGTCCTGGAGCGGTCGCGGGCCGGCCTTGGACGCGACAGGCGTATTGGTCTCGAGCTCGTACAGGTTGGACTCCATTTGCTTGTTCTCCTTGACGCAGACGCCCGAGACCAGGACGAGGGCGAGCAGACTGTGGAAGCTGGCGCTAGAGGGCATGCACCGTTCCTCCGGGGAAGACGCCTTGGACGATCGTCGTGAACGCGCTTGGATCGGAGACGGTGGCGCTCGTCACCCCCACCATGTCCGCGAAATAGGTTTGTGCGAACACATGGGCTGGCTGGTTGAAGGGGAAGTGGAGTTCGTGATCGTCCGAGAAGAGACCCGAATCCCACTCGGGAGGGCCGGAAGCCTTCATCGAGATCTCGATGTGCTCGTCGTCGTCCTGTGGATCCTCGGAGGAGTAATCTTGACCGGGATTCCGGACCCAGAACCGCGGCGAAAAGTCGAGCAGCGCGCGTGCGAAGGTGCGACCCGCGGCAGTCCCGGTCACGAAGTACCGGTCGCAGTAGCGCAGGATGATCTGATCGCGGACGCCGGTAAGGAAATTGTGAATGTTGTTTCGCGTGGTCGCATCGAACGCGATGTGGAACTCGAACCGGAGTTTGACGACGACCACCAGAATGCCGTCGAACGCACCTGGTTTGCCGACCCGGGTGGGCAAGGCGGTCGTCGCAAACCGGTCGTCGCCGAGGGGGTAGAGGAACGCGTCGAAATGGCTGTGCGGGCGCCCAGAGACCACGCGGTTGATGTCCTCACGGAGCGGCCAACATACGTGGTTCTTGGCGGGCGTTTCGCTATGGTGAGGGATCTCGTAGCTGTGTGTTCCGTGGCGGATGACGAAATCCTGGGTGTTGCCGAGTCGGGTGCGCAGCCATTCGGCAACATGCCAATGATCGCGCGTGTCGACCGTCATGTTCTGGACCATCATCGTGCGGGTGTCGCGGACGTAGGGCGACCCGGGCGAGAAAGAATCGAAAGAGTCGAGCCAGTTCCCGAGCAAGTTCGTCCTCGTGGTGGGCTCCACGTATTCATCGTGCAGACTTGCGCCGTGCCCGGTCTCGTGGGCGAACGTAAACCACCCGCTCACCTGCGCAACGTTGTCGGAGGTGTCGAGGGCTCCTTGGCCGGAGCTCGCGGACATGTACGCACGCACCTTGCCGCCCGCAGGCTCTCGAAAGATCCCGAGTTCGTAGTGGGCGATGGCGGAGGGGAGATCCTGGGCAAACCAGAGCGTGGTGGATTTGAACTGCGCGGCCGTCTTGGGCTCGATGCTCGCGGGGCCGGGGTTCATGGCGCCGTCCGGTCCGTTCCAGCGCCGCAGGAGGCCGGAGATCGCCGTCTCCACCCATGACGCTGCGGTCGCTCCGGTGAGCGCGGCGCCTACGGCCGTGGTGTTGTTGTTCGCGGTGAACGTGGGGGCGAAGTTGAAGAAGAAGCGAAAGTACGAGACGCACCGCGCGACCTCGGTGACGCCATCGGCTTCGACATCGCTGCAGCGGACCAGGATCTGGTCGTAGCGCCCGATGCCGCGATCATGGGTGCGATTGGAGGGCCGCCACCACTGATGGTGGCGCTGCTCGTACATGGGTTGGATGCTGAAAAAGGCGCGGTCGATCGCGGCGGGGCGTGGTTCGAGCTCTCCGCTCGCGTGCAGCCCGATGTGCTGACGAAAATGCGGGGACACGGTGACGTCGACGTGGCGGATGGCGGCACGGGCTCCGACGACGCCGTCCGGATCGACGACCACCCGCTGATCGAAGACGTCGAACGCGTTGCCTTGCACGATGACGAGTCGGGTCCAATCCGGGTAGTCCGCGATGTAGTTGCGATCGGTCTCCACCGTTGGACGCGTCGTGAAAAAGGACAGGTTGTTCGCGGTATCGGGCTTGTAGAGGCCAACGGTGGAAAGATCGGCTCCACCCGCGAAGGTGTGGGAGAAGAGCGCGATGCGGTTGGTGGGTTGGGCGTCGGGGGTCCACGCAAGCGGTGTTGGGGCGGCAGAACCCGTCTGCGTCGCCAACACGATGTCGTCGAGGCTGAAACGCACGGGTGCCGCGTCGGTCGTGGGCTCGGTTGCGAGGGTCTCGTAGCGACCCTGACGCGCGCCGACCTTGCAGAAGTAGGCCCGTGACTTCCAGAGCGGCGGAAGGTCGTAGAAGGCGAGACGCTCCCCGCTTGGCTTGGTCATGTCGAAGGGGTCGTCGGCGCCCCCGTTGAGCCCCGGATCGGAGCTCGCAGCCCCAGGGTTCTTGCTGATCAAGACGCGGTCGGTTGCGCGGGAGTCGATGAACGAGGCGGCTTTGCAACGCACCTGAAGCAGAGTGTCGGCATCGGGCTCGTTGACGGGATTGCCCCCTCGCTTGCGGACGACCCACGGCAAGGCTTGGCACGCGCCTGGGTGGGTCGTCCAGTTGCTTTGGGTGTCGGGTGGACCGCTCGAAGCGGCCTTGTCGAAGAAACCTTCGAATGTCAGCGGCACGACGCTGAGGCGCTGCTTGAGCTTGCGATCGAAGTAGGTGAGCTGGAGATATTGCCAATGGGGCAAGAGTTCGCAGCGACAGGGGGCGTCTGCGGTACCGATCTCGCTCAAGGTCTCGAGCGCGGTGAAGTTGGGCGCAGTGTAGGTTGGGGCCGTGGCGGCGTCGACTTGCCAATCGCACGTATCGAGGTCGAGGCGTTCGGGGAGTCGCCAGACCCGCCATCCGGTGCGGACGAGCTCGGCCACCTCGGCCTCGGGAACGATACGCTCGGGCTCGGGGGCGGCCGCGGGCGCGCTGGCGAAATACTGCACCCCAGAGAACACGAACGAGAGCGTGAAGGACTGACTGCGCTTGTCCGCGATGAAATGAACGATCCCCGCATCGTCGACGGCGACGTCGAGCGGGGCCCGGCCGTCACCGAACTCGATGTGCGCGGTCATGCCCTGCGCGAACAGGTGGTCGACCCCGTCCGGGTCTTTCCAGACGAGGAGCAAGTGCACCAAGACCCGGAACCGCGGCGCGAGCACGGGCTCCACGGGCAGGGGAGACAGCGCGTAGAGCCCAGGATTCCGAAAGTCGCACAGCGGCGGGTTGCACTGCGTGGGCGAAGGGTGGCAGGCGAGCGGGAGCGGGGGCACCTCGCTCGGATCGAAGAACACAATCTCGACGCGCCGATCGATGCGGCTTCGATTTTCACCCGTGACGGGCCAGTTCTCACCGCATCCGACGGCGCCGGAGTCTACGAGGACCAGGTTCTGTCGCACGCCATCGAGCTCGGCCTGCGTCCAGCCCATCGACTCGAGGAGCTCGCGCTCGTAGATCTGGTGCATCGCTCGCCACGCCTCCTCGTCGAAGCGCGTGTTCACAGGGATCGAGGCAGAGAACTCGGTGTTGAAGGTCTCCTTGAACCTCTGGATGGCTCCCTCGGTGTTGGGCCCCGTCTCGTTGTCGATGGTGCCCGGGTCGGTATCCCAGGCGTGGTCCTCGTACAACCATTTGAGCAGCTGCTGGTGGTCCTCGACCTTCGTCTGTGCGAGGCAGCTGCTGACCCACGCGTCTCGATTGCCTTGGAGGAGCGCGAGGACGTTGTCCGCGCGCTTCTTGGACAACGCGAGGTTGTAGGAGTCCGAACCGCTCTTGTCCGTGTGCCCGGTGACGAGCACCTGCTTGGCAGGATGTCGTTGGAGGTGCTCGTAGGTTGCGGCGAGCACGGCGATCGCCGTGATGCGGACCTCCTGCGCGTCGTCTTGAGCGTCTTCCGAGGCGTCGTCGTCGGCGGCCGAGGTATCGCGGTAGTCCGCGAGAAGGACCGCACTGTCGTGGTTGAAGTGCAGGTCCTCGACCTCGATGTAGTGGGCGACGAGGCCTCGCACCACGAACCTGTGGATCGCATCGAGCGGACACGTCGTCTGCGTGTCGCCCTCGCGCCAAGAGATCTCCTTGGTCACCATGGTGGCGACGGTTTTGTATCGGGCCCCCGCGCGCCCGGCAACCGTCCCACCCTGGAGCTGGGGCACTACGCGCGGACGTTGCGGGTGGGCGCCTCGTGGTGCGATCGTTCGACGTACTCGCGATATCCACCCTCGTACAGACGCGGTCCGTCCTCTCCGAGTTCGAGCACGCGCGTGGAGAGCTTGGCCAGGAAATCGCGGTCGTGGGAGACGAACAGCATCGTGCCCTCGAAGCCCGAGAGGCCCCGCACGAGCATCTGCTTGGTGTCGATGTCGAGGTGGTTGGTGGGCTCGTCGAGCACGAGCAGATTGGGGGGGTGGTAGAGCATCTTGGCGAGGACGACCCGGGCACGCTCGCCACCGGAGAGCACGCGGCACGGTTTCTCGACGTCGTCGCCGGAGAAGCCGAACGCGCCGAGCAAGTTGCGCAGGGACCCTTGCGTGGCGCGGGGGTGAGTGCGCTCGAGCTCGCCCAAGACGGTGCTTTCGGGGTCGAGGAGCTCCATCGCGTGCTGGGCGAAGTAACCGAGCGTGACGCTGCCGCCGAGGACGACGTCACCCGAGTCCGGCTTGGTCTCGCCCGCGACGAGCTTGAGCAGCGTCGTTTTTCCGGCGCCGTTGATCCCGAGCACGCACCATCGCTCGCGGCGGCGGATCGAGAAATCAAATCCGTCGTAGATCGTCCGGGAACCGTAGCGCTTGGCCACGCCGCGCAGGGCGACGACATCGGTCCCGGAACGGGCGGGGGCCGGGAAGTCGAAATCGATGACCTTGCGGCGGCGCGGGGGCTCGACCTTGTCGATCTTCTCGAGCTTCTTGACGCGCGATTGGACCTGCGCGGCGTGGCTCGCCCGCGCGGCAAACCTGGCGATGAAGGCCCGCTCCTTGGCGAGCATGGCCTCCTGGCGCGCGTACTGGGCCTCGTATTGAGCCGCGGCGAGATCGCGCTGACGCTCGTAGAAGTCGAAGTTGCCCGAGTAGGTCGTGAGCTCGCCGCCGTCGATCTCGACGATCTTGCCCACGAGGCGATTGAGCAGCTCGCGGTCGTGGGAGGTGATGATCGTGGCGCCGGCGTAGCTGCGCAGAAAACCCTCGAGCCACAAGATCGACTCGAGATCGAGGTGGTTGGTGGGCTCGTCCAGCAGCAGGGCATCGGGTTTCATGAGCAGGATCCGCGCGAGGGCGACCCGCATCTTCCAACCGCCGGAGAGCCGAGCGACGTCGCCATCGATCATCTCTTGCGCGAAGCCGAGGCCGGAGAGGATCTCCTGTGCGCGCGCCTCGAGCTCGTAGCCGCCGAGGGCATCGAACCTCGGTTGGATCTCGCCGTAGCGCGCGACCAAAGCATCGAGCTCGTCCATCTTGGAGGGATCGGCCATGGCCTCCTCGAGCGCGGCGAGTTCGAGGGCGAGTTTGGACACCTCACCTGCGCCGGCGATCGTCTCCGCGAGCACGCTCCGCCCCGACATCTCGCCGACGTTCTGATCGAAGTAACCGATGGAGACGCCGCGATCGATCGAGATCGTCCCCTCGTCGGGTTGTTCCTGGCCCACGATGAGGCGGAAGATCGTCGACTTGCCGGCTCCGTTGGGCCCGACGAGACCGATCTTCTCACCCGCGCCGACCCGCATGGAGGCATCCACGTAGAGGATCTGCGAGGCGTAGCGTTTCGAGACGTTGTCCAGCGTGATCACGCGCGCGGACCTTACCCGCGATCGCGCGGCGCCGGCAAGGCATCGCTATGCGCGCTGCGGGCAGGTCGGCAATACCGCGGCGATGCGACCGCGCACGGGGCTGATCTCCACGCCTTTCATCGAGCGACAACCGACGCCCGTGTGCATGGCGGTGGGTTCTTTCTCGACGAGACCCGTGAACTCGAGTGCGGTCTGCCGCGTGGAGGGGTCCAGGGAGATCGCAAAATCGGCGTCACGGAGGACGTAGCCGATGCTGGCGTCGAACGTCGAGGTCGCGCGGTAGGTGCCATCCTGTGCAGGCGTCAAGCGGAAGCGGAGCGCGCCCACGCCGTCATCGAGCTCGAATGCAGCGTCGAGCTTGCCCGTACGGGGGTTGCATTCGAAGCCTACGGCGGAGGTGAGCGAGAGCTGGCGATCCGAAAGCTGCAGGTCGAGGCGAGCGGGCGCCGCAGTGCCTTCCGGGGCGTCGCTGCTCGTCGTCGTCGTTGCGGAGCACCCCGCGATCCAAAGACAGGCTGCAAGCGCGGTTGGTGGTCTCACGGATCCGTGTATCGCTCCTGGCCGTCCTACGTTACGGCAGCGGCTCCGACCGAAGTTCTCGGACCCTCCGCTTCTGGGCCGAGGGGAAGACGGATCCTCGCGTGGGCGAGGCCGGAGTGCGCGCTCCCCACCGTTGGTCTCCAGTCGCGCATCTGCGATCGTCGGTTCGTGCTTGCCCGCCCCGCGGTCCCCAAAGCGCTTTGCTATGTGACGAGCGGTGAGCGCCTGCTGGTCTTGCGACAGCCCGACGTGCCGAATGCTGGGGACCAAATCCCCGGGGGAACGGTCGAGCCCGGTGAGCGCCCCGAAGCGGCGGCACTTCGCGAAGCCCGAGAGGAGACGGGGCTTTCGGCGTTCTCTGCGGTGAGATTCCTTGGAACAGCGCTCTACCGCCTGCGTGTCGACCCTGGTCCAGATCATCGCCGACACTTCTTCCACTTGAGGCATCCACCGACGGGTGAGGACAAGTGGCGACACATCGAGCCGCGGCGAGGTCTGTCACCGCGTTTGTTCGAGCTGCATTGGATTCCCTTGCGTGACGTGTCCTTGGACTGGGACATGGATCGCTATCTGGAACACGTGATGGCGAGCGTCGTCGCGTCGTGACCTGACCCTCACGACAGGCGAGGCTTGCGACGTATACTCGCGGCGTGCCGAACCCGCGCGCCCTTGCCGTCCTTGCCCTCACGTTTTCCCTCGCTTGCTTCGAGGACCCCGAAGATGTCGACGACGAGACCAGCGCGGCATCCGGAACGGAGAGCAGCACGGGTCATGCCACACTCGTGGGTCCGACGACCTCGGGAGCGAGCGCTGCATCGAGCTCTGCGACCTCGGAGTCGGGCGGGAGTTCGACCACGGCGGGGGACAGCGACACGACCACGAGCACCGGCGGTGAGGTCACGACGGAGGGGGGGCCGACGAGCACCTCCGCCAGCACGACCGGAAGCACCTCCGAGGGTCCGCAGAGCGACGCTTCGACGGACGCCAGCGAAGAGGAGGAGGTGACGAGCGATGCCGACGCGACGTCCGAGAGCACTGGGACGGAGGTGTTGCCTGGCCGCTGCGATACATGCGACTCCGGCTTCTGTACGCTCGAGGGTGAATGTGCGTGGGCCGTGTTCGCCACGAGCGAGCAATTCAGCGCAGGGTTCGGCGGGTTGACGGGCGGGGACATGTGGTGCAACACGCTGGCCGATCAAGCCGGGTTGCCCGGGCGCTACATGGCGTGGCTGAGCGATTCGACGCTCCACGTTGGGTATCGCCTGATTGGGCATTCAGAGCCGTATGTCCTCGTGAACGGAACGCAAGTAGCGGAGAATTTCTCGGTGTTCGTCACACACGATTACGAGAACATCGATAGGATCTATTTGGAACACGCGATCGATCGCGACGAGTATGGCATGACGCCCTCTAGAGGAACGGCATGTCAGGCGTATCCGAGCGCACTCCCGGTATTCACGGGGACCATGACGAATGGGAGATGGGATTTCGAAGGCAACTGCGGCGAATGGACCGACGAAACGACGACCGACGAGTTGTCCCTCGCCAACGCTCGAACCGTGGACAGCTTCTGGACCATCGGTGCGTGCATCGAGACCGATTGCAGCCGTACCGCGAGCTTGTACTGCTTCCAGACCGAAGGCGACGACTGATCCGCGCCTGTGGATTCGCCAGCGATCGCCTCCTGCGCTCGTACGGCGAGATAGGAGCATGTCCTACCGCACGGGTTTGGGGGAGCCTTGCTGCCCATCTCGTGACGCAGGGAACGTCGGAGACGGGACCGACTCCCGGTGCGTATCGCGTATGAGCGTCCACGCTCTCCGCAGCACGCCGGGCCAGAAACCAACGTTCCGTGAGCCGATCCGATCCTCGCGGAGCTCTACGGGAACGCATGACAACCGAGCGATCGAATCGGCGGTGCATCCAAGCCGTGCTCGCCGCTCTTAGCCTTCCTGCGTGCTACTCGGGTGCGGGGGACGCCAATCCCCTGCTGAGTGGCGGAGGATCCGAGGATGCGGATCCACAGATCTCTGGAGAGGGTGAGTCCTCCGCGGAAGACGGTTCGGATGGTTCGGTGGCCACGGACGGTTCAGACGGTATCGGCGAAGACACGGCGGACATGGACTCGGGCGAAGAGCCACCGCCACCGCCTCCCGGTGTCTCGATTTCGTTCGACGGTGAGCCCCTTCACGCGCGCTTCGTGAGGCTCACGCACGACCAGTGGGAGCGCAGCGTTCGCGACCTGCTGCGCCTGCCGGAGCTTCCCGGACTCGCGAGCACGTTCGTGCCCGACGCGCCGCTTGGAAAATTCACCAACAACGAGCGGCGGCTCGAGATGACGGTCGAGCTGACGAGCGATTATGGTCGCGCCGCGGAACAGCTGGCGGTCGACGTTGCGTCGGATCCCGCGGCGCTCGCACGTGTGACGGGCGGTGCGACCGATGGCCCCTCGTTCGTGCGCGACTTCGGACTGCGAGCCTTCCGCCGGCCGCTCGAGCCCGCGGAGCAGGCGCGGTACGAGGTGCTCTTCGACTCGGCGGACACGCTGACGGAGGACCCCGATCTGTTCGCCGGCGGCGTTCGCCTGGTCATCGAGGGCATGCTGCAGTCACCCAGCTTCGTGTATCGGACCGAGCTTGGAGAGGATGGCGACCGCCTCTCGCCGTACGAACTCGCCACCAAGCTCTCGTTGTTCCTACGCGACACGATCCCCGACGACGAGATGCTCGCTGCCGCCGCGGACGGCGTGCTCGACACCGAGGCGGGGTTGCGTACCGAGGTGGAGCGCCTGATGGGGCTCCCGGACGCCATCGCGAGCATGCAGCAGTTCCACGCGCAGCTGTTCCGAACCTACCGATACCACGACATCCAAAAGGACCCGCAGGCGTTTCCGAGCTTCGATGCCGCGCTCAATGAGCACTTCCTCGCCGCGGACCATCGTTTCTTCGACTACCTCTACGAAAACGATCTCGGCCTCCACGGGCTCTTGCTCTCCACGGTGGGGTTCGTCAATCAATCCACGGCGCCGCTCTATGGCACGACGGCGTTCGGTGAGGCCTTGCGTGAGGTGGAGCTCGCCGATCGCCCGGGGTACTTCACACGCATGGGGTTCTTGGCGCTCAACGGTACCCTGCGGCAGCCCGATCCGATCCACCGGGGCGTGGAGGTGCTGCGCGAGATCCTCTGCGTCGACGTCGCGCCACCGGTGGGGGAAATCCCTCCGTTGCCTCCCGAAGAAGCGGGGGTGACCAATCGTGAACGCGTGAACGCACACACCGGACCGGGAACGTGCGGTGCGGCGTGCCATGGCACGATCATCAATCCCATTGGGTTCGCGTTCGAGAACTACGACAGCGTGGGAGCATGGCGCGAGCTGGACAACGGCCAATCGGTCGACGCCAGCGGCACCTTCGCGGCGGGCGATCTCACGCTCGAGTTCGAGAACGGGGTCGAACTGCTCAACCTCATCGCAGACACGGCACAGGCGCACGCGTGCTACGCGAAGTACGTCGCCGAGTTCGTGCTCGCCCGTGATCTCACGGAAGGCGACGCTGCGGAGATCTATGCCCTGGGCGACACGAGCGCGGCGCGAGGCTCCATGCGGGAGCTCGTGCTCGAAGTGGTGCTCAGCCCATCGTTTTCGATGCACCACGGAGCAACCTCACCATGACGCGAAGAATCGCCACCGGAGTCGGGCGCCGTGCATTCCTGCGAGGCACGGGCGCTGCAGCGATTGGATTGCCTTTCCTGGAAGGACTGCCCGAGCGCTCGGCGTGGGCCGCTGGCGAGTCCCCTAGGTTCGCCCTCTTCATCATGACCTCGAACGGCGTCGCGCAAGCGGAGCGCAATGAGCCCGAGCGCTTCTGGCCGACGCAGACGGGGGCCCTCACGACCGCGTCCATGGAGGCCCTCAAGGCCGATCGCACCATCGGTGAGCTCTCGGAACACGCGAGTCGCCTGCTCGTCGTGCGTGGCGTGAACTATCCCGGGGGGGTCAGCGGTTGCGGCCACGCGCTGGGCCTCGTGCAATCGCTGACGGGTCGCGGGCCGAATGGAGCGACGAACAACCAGGCGACGGCGAGTTCGAAGTCCATCGACACGCTGATCGGCGAGCATTTCGGTGAGGAGCCCCTGACGCTCTACGCCGGTACGAAATCTGGGTTCATCAACGAGAAGCTCTCGTTCTCTGCGCCGGGGCAGGTGCGCGCCGCGGAGGGCAACCCCTTCAACGTCTATCTGCGGCTCACCGACTTCTTGGGCGCCGGAGGAGGCGGAGACGGAGGCGCAGCCGCAGAGATGCTCGTCGCGCGCCGCAAGAGCTTCAACGACCTCGTACGCGAGGAACTCAATGATCTCAAGAATCGGCCGCAGCTCAGCAAGGCCGATGTCGATCGTCTAGACCAACATTTCCAGAGCCTCCGCGATCTCGAGAACACGATGGTCGAGATGGGGGTCTCGTGCTCGGAAGACGCCGTGGACGTGAGCGCGCTGGAGGCCGTGTCGAACGGTGACGCCTTCCGCCGCAATGGGACCATCGAAGAGGTCGTCAAACTCCAAGTCGAGCTCGCCGCGCTCGCGTTCTCGTGCAACGCCTACCGCGTGGCGACCTTGCAGGCAGGGGACGGGATCGACGGGACGCGCTACGAGCTCGGGGGGCGGGTCGTAGAGAGTTTCCACCATATCAGTCACCGTATCGCGAGCGATGGGAGCAGCGGTGCGGCAATCGCAGGTGCTTTCGACATGCATGTGGAAATCGACCGGATTCGCATGCGAACGTTTGCCAACGCGATCCAGCGTTGGTCCGAGCACACCATGGGCGACGGTTCGCTCTTGGACAACGGATTCATGATGTGGAGCTCGCACAACGCCACGGGACCGCTGCATGGCTGGCGCAACCTGCCTTACATCATCGCGGGCAATGGCGGTGGCGTACTACGTCAGGGGGAATACATCGATGCCGGGGGTGTGCTCAATGAACGGTTGCTCAACACCCTCGCGCGTGCAGCTGGCGTCGCGGAAGCGGATGCGAACATGATCGGATCGGGGTTCATCGACGACATGCTCGTCTGAGCGTGTTCGCGCGCCGCGAAAATAAAGGTGCGTTCTGGGCACGGAGGTGTATCCCGAACGCGATGGCGTCCTCGTGCTGTCGAGCCTGGTTCGCGATCTCCTCGGTGCTCGTTGCGTGCTCGCAATCGCCTCCTGGCGATGAAAACGTGGGTACCGATACCGTCGATGCGACGACGAGCTCCACGCAGACAGAGACGTATGTCGCGCCCGGCGATACCGGCACGGGCTCGACCACGGGCATGCCGACGACCGAGGCTCCGGAAAGCAGCGGGAGCTCGGAGGACGGCACCGAGGCGGCGCTCTCTTCTTCCAGCACGAGCTCCCAAGAGGAGACTGCGATGGCGGAGCTGGGGGATAGCGACGCGGGCGGCTCCGACCTGGAAAGCAGCGGCGAGGAGACGCCAGAGGGCGCGCTCACGCTCCTCTATTTGGACGTGGTTGGCGATCGGGTGCTGATGGTTCCGGCCGCGGGAGGAGAGCCGGACGTGCTCGTCGAAGGTGCCGGACAGGGTCCGGATGGCATCGCGGTGGACCCACGAACGCAACGGATCTACTGGACCAACATGGGCAACCCGGCGGAAGAAGACGGCTTCATCCTGCGCTCGGAGTCCGACGGAGCCGACGTGACCACCATCGTCATGCCCGGCGAGACGTACACCCCCAAGCAGCTCAAACTCGATCTGCAAACGGACAAGCTCTATTGGGGTGACCGCGAAGGGATGAGGGTCATGCGCTGCAACCTGGATGGGAGTGCGATCGAAACGTTGGTGACGGTCGCGGAAGGTGATGCTGCGCGGCAGGACTTGGCCAATCACGTCGTCGGGGTCGCAGTCGATCCCGTCGGCGGCTACTTCTATTGGATTCAGAAGGGACCACCGAACGGCGGGGAGGGCAGCATTCGCCGCGCCCATCTCGACATGCCGGATGGTGAAAATGACCGGAATCGCAGCGACATCGAGGTCCTATTCGGGAGCTTGCCCGAGCCCATCGATCTCGAGGTCGATGGCGAAGGCGGCGTGATGTACTGGACGGATCGCGGCGATGCGACCATCAATCGCGCCCCCATCGAGGTTCCCGAGGGATCGGCACCGAGTACGCGGGAGGATCGCGAGGTGTTGGTGGAAGGCGTGGACGTCGCGATCGGAGTTTGGCTGGATCGCGATGCTGGCCACGTTTATTACACGGGTACGGATGTCGTGGGTCGCGTCGATCTCGACGGCTCTGGCAACACCACGCTCGTCGAAGATGCGGGCGTGCTGACGGGGATCACCGGCATCCGGCTGCCGTAAGCGGCTGGGCGACACCGAACCTCGGGGCGTACCGGAGACGACTCCGCCCTCGGTCGAAGCGCGTGCCAATCGTGTGCGGATCCAAGGGATGATCCCGATCCGACCCCACCAAGGCCATGCGAGGTCCCGGGGTGGAACCCCATGGCGGCGATTTTCTCTGCGGAGCGGGAATCGATTGCGATTCGCTGCACCGCACGCATACTCCCTCCGACAACGACGTTCGGGGGCGTATGTCTTTTCGCGAGAGCGATAGGGTTGCACATAGCACCCGCAGGTCTGCTTATTCGGAGGTCGACCAGCGAACCTGGCGTCAACTGGTGCTGAGGACCCGCGAGGCGCTCTCGACGTTTCGCCGGCGCGTTCACCCGGCGTGCGTGAGAGGCTTCCAAACGTTCTTCGGGGATTGCCGCGCGATACCCCCGCTCCCCGGGATCGACGCGCGTCTGGGGGTGTTGGGTTGGCGTACGGTCAACGTCGGCGGATATCTGCCGTCCCAAAGCTACGCAAACTTGCTCGCCAATCGGATCTTGCCGATCGTCGGAAAAATTCGCCACCCGCGAGACATCGCCCATTCACCCGCCCCCGACCTTGCGCACGATCTCCTCGGACATCTGCCCATGATGCTCGACGAGGAGCTTCGACGATTTCTGGAGCGGCTCGGCCAGGCCTTGAAGCGAGCGCAGAGCGATGCGCGTGACGAGCACCTCTTTCTCGCTCAACGTAGGCTCAGCGCCTTGCGCGAGCAGGAGTCTCCGGCGGAGGCCGAGCTCGAGGCTGCCGAACACGCGCTGCAGCAAGCACGCCGAGATCTCGAACACGAACCCTCGGTGCTCGCGCGTCTGAACCGCCTCTATCTGTGGACCATCGAGTTTGGGCTGCTCGGTACCGTCGACGACTGGGCCGCCTATGGCGCTGGCTTGATCTCTTCGCCTGCGGAGCTGCGCCAGCTGATGTCGGGCGACGTCGAGATCCGCCCACTCGGTCCCGAAGCGCTGGCTCGGGACATCGAGTTCTGCGATCCGCAGCCGTGCTATTACGCGGCCAAGGACTACGCGGAGCTCAACCGCGCGCTCGACGCGCTCAACGCGGAGTCGGAGGCCTCGCCGTCCGGCAACATGTATACATGATGGCTCCGATGCTCCACCGCGTGCTCGAACCAGAGGTCATGGACAGCGAGCAGGACGCGCAGGAGTACGCCGGCATCGACAACCGCGCCGGCAACCACGAGTTCGCGATGCGGGCGCACGATCTTTGCCCCGAGGCGCTTCTTGTCATCGATCTCGGTACCGGTCCAGCGCACATCCCCATCGAGTTCGCGCGACTCGCTCCCAACGCCCGGATCGTGGCGGTCGATCTCGCGGAGCACATGCTCCACCTCGCGCGCCGCGAGATCTCGCAGGCCGAGCTCACGAGTCGCATCGAACTGCGCAGCGCCGATGTCAAGGCGACCGGGTTGTCCGCGAGCAGCTTCGATCTCGTGCTGTCCAACAGCGTGGTTCACCATCTCCCGGAACCCGTCCTCTTGTTCCGCGAAGTCGTTCGCCTCGTTGCTCCCACCGGAGGCCTGTTGGTGAGGGACCTGTTGCGCCCCGCGAGCCATGGCGAGCTCACGGAGATCGTGGAGCGATACGCCGCCAACGACACTCCCTATCAGCGTCGGCTCTTTGGCGAGTCTCTCCACGCCGCCCTCACGCTCGAGGAGGTAGAGGAGGCGTGCCGAGAAGCGGGACTGGACGACGTGACGGTGGAACGCACGTCGGACCGGCACTTCTGCGCCTGGCGACGTGGACGCAAAACGACGGTCGGCTGATCCGAGCGCGCGCCTTCGAGGTACTCACGGAGGCTGGTTGCGGTCCCTGCCATGAAACCTTCGAAGCTTCCACGAGTCCCTGCGGCAATCCTTGGCATGTCGATGCTCGCGTCGAGCGGCCTGGCGGGGTGCGGAGACTCGACCTCGGATTCTGCTTCGGGCGCGGACGGAGGCTCCAGTGCGGCGGAAAGCGGCGGCGAGACCCGGGGGGAGTCCGCAGAGGTGGGGTCGGCGACGGGGGCGGACGGCGCGAGCACCGAGGGCGGGTCCGCGGACGGAGATCCATCGGAGAGCGGCGGTTCGCGCGGTGATTCCACGGCGGGCGCAGGCACGGAGGCCTCCACCGACGTGGCGTCGACCACCGCGCCGTCGACCGGCGAAGAGGAGACCGCGACGTCTTCTGCAGGCGGTGAGACCGAGGGCGAGAGCGGTGACGGCACGGAAACCGGGGGGCAGCGCGATGAAGGGCTCGCCGATTGCCGCGGCGTGGTTGCGGTGCGCGCGGAGAATGGCAACTACGTGGGATGGCGCTCCAAGGTGGGCGACCCGGAGGGACTCGCCTTCAACGTGTATCGCGACACCACGCTCGTGAGCGGTCAACCGATCGTGGACAGCACCAACTTCGTCGATGAGGGGGCGCCGCCCGGAGCTTCGTATCACGTTCGTGCGGTCCTCGAGGGGGAGGAGCAAGGCGCTTCGGAGACCGTTGTCGCGAGCGAGTTCGAGTACCTTGCCATTCCGCTCGACAACTCGGGAGGCGAGCAAGCGGGACGCATGGTCGGGGTCGGCGATCTCGATGGCGACTGTCGCTACGACCTGGTCCTCAAGCGTTCGGATGGGGACCGCGACGTCACCCAGGAGGATCCCATCCCCACGGAGACGATCAAACTCGAAGCGTACGCGGACGACGGACGATTCCTGTGGCGGCGGGACGTGGGTCCGAACATTCGCCCCGGGGTTTGGTTCTCACCATTCGTCGTCTACGATCTGGACGGAGATCGCAAGGCCGAGGTGATCCTCAAGGCCAGCGAAATCGCAGAGGAGCTCGGGGGCCAGGGCGACGTCAACGGCGACGGGACGACCGACTACCGTGAACAAAATGGCGACGTGTATTGGAACGAGCATCCCGATGCCGAGTTCGTCGAGGTTTGGAGCGGCGAAACGGGAGCGTTCTTGGCGCGGGCTCCGTGGATCGATGTCGGACCGTGGGGCAGCGACGGGAATCGCTATAACCGCAACCAGATGGGCGTCGCGTATCTCGATGGCGAGCGTCCGAGCGTCGTGTTCACGCGCGGGGGAAACTCGCGCAACGAGGTCCATGCGTACGACTACCGCGACGGCGAGTTGACGGAGCGCTGGCAGTGGTCCGTCGCCAACGGCGGCGGAAACTACGGCCACAATGTCCGTGCCGGGGACATCGACGGTGACGGTCTCGACGAGTTCCTGTTTTTCAACGTGGCCATCGACGACGATGGTCGCGACGTGCTGTGGAACACCGAGGAACAACACGGCGATCGCTTTCACTTGAGCGACATCGATCCCGACCGCCCCGGGATGGAGATCTTCTACATCCAGGAGTTCGGCGGGACCTACACGCATCCCATCTCGCTGCGCGATGCAGCGACGGGCGCCTTGATTTGGGGACCCGAAGGAGACTGGGGCGACGTCGGGCGTGGCTTGTCCGCAAACATCGATGCGCAGACGCGAGGGATGGAAAGCTGGGCGTCCGCGGGCGAACTCTACGACGCGCGCGGTCAAGTCCTCGGTGAACGTCCAAACGCCGCCAACATGGCGATCTGGTGGGACGCCGATCTCGAACGCGAGGTCATCGACGGGACGAGCATCTCGAAGTGGAACGGCAACGGCTTCTCCAACCAGAAGACGGCAAGCGGTTGCTCGAGCGGCTCACGCAACGTCCCCTTGGCCGTGGCCGATATCCTCGGCGACTGGCGGGAGGAAGCGGTCTGGGTCTGCGACGATGTCACGGAGCTGCGGATCTACGTGAGCACGGCCCCGGCCGCCTCCCGGTTGCCCACCTTCATGCAAGATCCGGAATACCGCACGGGGGTCGCCACGATGACCTCCGGCTATGTTCAATCTGCACACACGAGCTTCTACGTGGGGAGCGATATGGATCCGCCCGCCGCTCCGCGTCTCGCCATTCCCCCGGGAACGTGACGATGGCTCATACGCGCGCAGCATCGAGGACGAACGTCACCGCCCGGTCGAGCACCTCCGCGCGATCCATGCCCGCGGGTTGCGCGACGATGAAGAAGTTGCCGATGAGCAACGCATAGAGGAGCATCGCGCGACCCTCGAGGTCGTGAGACGAAGGGGAAAGCGCCGCGAGGAGGTCGCGGACGTAGTCCAGGCGGCGCGCATCGATGCGGCGGACGCGGTCGGCGACGGACGAGTCGCGCCGAGCCCAATCGCGGATCGCAAGCTCCGCGCCGAGGCCGGGTTCTCCGGAGGTAAGCTCCCAGAGCAGGAGCAGACGGGCGCGTGGATCGGCGACCGAGGCGTCGACGCGCTCGATGATGCCCTCGGTCCCTGCCCGTTCCCAGGTATCCAAAGCCGCGTCCAGCAAGGCGTTCCGATCCGTGAAATGCCAGTAGAAGCTCCCCTTGGTGACGCCGAGGGCGCGCGCGAGGGGCTCCACGCGCACGGCATCCGCCCCGCCGTCTGCGAGTGCCTTGAACGCGGCGGCGATCCAATCCTCGGGCCCTTTGCGGGGGGTCGTCATACGGTTTCGCTCGATCCATACGCTCCCGTCTTGACACGTGCAAGCGCGGCGGTAGAGTGCCGTACGGAACCGTATGGACGACCGTTCGAGCCGAATCCCCAACACGCAGCACGCAGCGCAGCCCTGGCGGATCGCCGAGATCGCGCCGGATTTCGAGTTGCTGGACGCCTGGGCATTACCCGCCAGTGGTGAGCGCGGCGAGTTTCCTGTCTTGCTCACCGTGTTCGAGCAGATCGACCCCGCCAAAGATCCCCATTCTGGGATGTCGCGGTGGCTGTTTGCGCTCCGCGAGCGCCTCGGTCGGTGGTTTGGCTGGGACGAAGCCGTCAACCAGCTGCCGATCCCCGGGTGCGCAGAGACATCGCTGCGAGATCGGCTCCCGCATGACTTGCCCTCCGTCGTGCTGGGCTCCGCGACACCAGGACCGTTCCGGCCGGTGTTTCGCACCGATTCGGAGTGGGCTGCGGAGCTCTCCAATTCTACGGTGCATGCGATCTTGCAGTTGGGATGGGTCCGCGAGACCGAGGATCGCTATCGCGGCTACCTGGGCGTCTATGTCAAACCGCGAGGATGGTTCGGTCGGATCTATATGGCGGGCATTGGACCTTTTCGCCACTTCATCGTCTACCCCGCGCTCATGCGGAGGATCGGCCGCGCCTGGGGTTCGCGCCCGCGCGGTACGATGCGCGCGGCGTGACGTCGGCTCATTCGAGGAGTTCGAACCGCCAGATCGTCGACGTGTGACCTTCGGCGAGCGTGAAGTAGGCGTCCGATTGCGGTGAGAATGCGATGGCCTCGCCTTGGAGCTCGGCGGCCAGCTTCAGCGGACAAGGGTATCGCTCGAGCGTCTCTGCGATGGTCGCTCCTTGTCGATGCCACGCAAACGCGTGGGTATAGGTTCTCAGCACGATCCACTGCCCATCCACAGAGATGTCACCTCCGGTCACGAGCGAGGGGCTCGGCAGAAACACGTTGCCGAACGGTAATTCGCCTACGGTGGTCAGCAGCGCCATCGGCAACTGGAGTTCGCTCGCGGATGCGCGAAACAAGATGGACGCGCCGGATCTTTCCTTGGTGACGACGTAGAGGTCCCCGGACTCGGGATCCACCAGCAGCGTTTCGGCATCGTGGCGGCGATCGGGGTAGGCGAGCAAGATGGTTTCGAACGCAGAGACGACCCCAGTGCCGCCTTCTCGTTCGAGCTCGACCTCGGGCTCGGGGAGCCGAAACACCGCGACGAACGGGCGCCGCCCGTGGTTGTCTCCCAGATCGCCGAAATAGAGGTAGTCGATATTGGGGGAGGGTCCCGGACCCAGCGCGGCATCCTCCCAGTCGACGGCGCGCACACCCGCGAGCGTGTACGTGGCGACGAGTGTTCCGTCGGTCCGAAGCGCGAAGAACTGCGCCTCGTCTCCCGAGTCATTGTGGGTCCACAGCAAGTCGGGATGCCGACGGCTCGCGACCAGGCCCGAAGCCTCGGTGATGCGCGGATCGTGGCCGAGCCCGTCCGAGGTCGCCGCGGTGACCCAGGGGCAACGGGATGGGAGGTTTTGCAGCGACGGAAGGAGCGCGTCGAAGGCCCGGGTTGCGGGCGCCGCCGTCTCGGCAGCGCTGGAACGCAGGTAGGGGACGTCGTTGACCAAGACGTGCCGCGAGATTGCGATCGCCGTGACCAGCAGTCCGAGGCCCCATCCACGTTGGCGAGTGCGGCCGCGGTGCGTCACGATCGTCGCGGATCTGCACCAGCTCTGCGCGTTGACCAGCGCGAAGGGCTGGGGTTTTTGCGCGGAGAGGCCGCAACGCGCCCTGTCAGCGCCTCAGAGGGCTTTGCGCAGAAAGTACCGCGTGTGCCCTTGCGGGTACGCTTCGAGCGTTCCGAACACCTCGTAGCCGGCACGCCGGTAGAAGTCGGGCGCTTGGAACGAGAAGGTATCCACGTGCGCCATCGTGCAGCCTTGCTCCTGGGCGGTGGTCTCGAGCGCCCGCAGCAGGGAACGGCCCAGGCCACGCCCTCGCGCCTCGGGAGCGACCCACAGCAACGACACGAAGAGCCAGTTCCAGTTGAGGATCCCTGTGGCGGCCCCGCGGAGCGCTCCGGCTTGTCCGACGGTGGCCGTCAGTGGACGGAACGTAGTTCCCGGTGCGAGGGCCGCCGCGTGCTGAGACAAGCCATCCGCGATCGCGGCTTGGAGCTCTCGCAGTACGGTCTTGTCGGGATCGAGGAGAATCGTGATGGGGTCGAGCACGGGAAATGGTAACGCGCTCGACTCACGTTCTGTCGCGGTGTGAGCGGGCTACCCCAAAGGAGGCGCGCTTGCGACCGGCGTGGATTCGCTGCCGAGCGCCTTGGGGCGACGGCAGCGAACACGGTGCCTCGACTCAGCGGACGTAGCGATTGACGATGTTCTCGTACAGCTCTTGCTGGCCGCTGCGCTGCTGCGGCTCACCGCCGGTGTTGCCGATCTCGGCCAGCTGCTCGAGCGTCAGCTTGCCCTGCTCGAAGTCCTTGCCCTTGCCGGTGTCGAACGAGCCGTACCGATCCTTGCGCATCTTCTCGAGCGGCGACTTCTGGATCAGGTCGTCGGCGATGATCAGGCAGCGCGCGAACGTGTCCATGCCGCCGATGTGGCCGTGGAAGGTGTCGTTGAGGTCGGTCGAGTTGCGGCGCCGCTTGGCGTCGAAGTTGATCCCGCCGCCCTGGAAGCCGCCGCTGCGGAGCAGGACGAGCATCATCTCGACGGTCTCGTTGAGGTTGTTGGGGAACTGGTCGGTGTCCCACGCGTTCTGGTAGTCGCCCCGGTTCGCGTCGATGCTGCCGAGCATCCCCGCGTCTGCCGCGGTTTGCATCTCGTGCTCCATCGTGTGGCCGGCGAGCGTGGCGTGGTTGGTCTCGATGTTGAGTTTGAAGTCTTTGTCGAGGCCGAAGTGCCGCAGGAACCCGATCACGGTCGCGGAATCGAAGTCGTACTGATGCTTGCTCGGCTCCATGGGCTTGGGCTCGATGAAGAACACGCCCTTGAAGCCGTGGGACCGCGCGTAGTCGCGGGCCATCGTCAGGAAGCGAGCGAAATGCTCCTGCTCGCGCTTCATGTCGGTGTTGAGCAGGCTCATGTAGCCTTCGCGGCCGCCCCAGAACACGTAGTTCTCGCCCCCGAGGGCGATCGTGGCATCGAGCGCGTCCTTGAGCTGCGCGCCCGCGTAGGCCACGACGGCGAAGTCGGGGTTGGTCGATGCGCCGTTCATGAAGCGCGGATTGGAGAAGAGGTTGGCGGTGCCCCACAGCAGCTTGACGCCCGACTCCTTCTGCTTCTGCTTGGCGTACTCGACGATCTCCACGAGACGCTTGGAGGTCTCGGAGCGGCTACCACCTTCTTCGACGAGGTCGACGTCGTGGAAGCAGTAGAACGGGGCGCCCACCTTCGTGATGAACTCGAACGCCGCGTCCATCTTCATCTTGGCGCGCGACATCGCGTCTTTGCCGTGATCCCACGGGAAGTCCAGGGGACCGGGGCCGAACGGATCGTGGCCTTTGCCGCAGAACGTGTGCCAGTAGCAGACCGCGAAGCGGAAGTGCTCCTTCATGGTCTTGCCCGCGACGACGCGGTTCTCGTCGTACCACTTGAACGAGAAGGGGTTGTCGGACTCCGGTCCTTCGTAGGCGATCTTGCCGACTCCGGGGAAGTATTCCTTGCTGCCAATCACAACGCTCATGACGTCTCCACTTTTCGCTTTGCTGGGTTCTCACCGGGGCGCGAGGCACCGCCGGACTTGCCCGACCTGCGCACGATGGTATCGTTTCCGCGGCTCGAAAACCCCGGAGGTGGCTTCTCGACCCAAACGGGCGAGCGCAGCCAGTTTTGCCTCGCGGAGGCGAGCCCTTGGGTTTCGGGCACTGTTCGCCGTGCAATACTCTGCGGGCCCGCGCGTGTAAAGCGAAACCGGAGGTTTCAGCGCGAACGCCCCGCCGCGGACGTCGACCCGGAGTTGTCCGGCGCAGGGCGTGGAGAACGTCGTACGAAAGGACGGCGCGGTGATGGGCGAGCGATCGCGCGACGTGCGGCCATCGATCGCCGCATCGGCTGCGGTCGGCCGAAGGGCGGTCGCGGCTCCGAAGGAACCCCTCATCGGCGCCGGCGGAGAAGCGCTCAAGATCGGCGCTCGTCGTGCAGCGTGGCAACATCGCGCTGGGGACCGAATGACGGGGTTCAAGGATCACTTCTCCGGCCATGCCGCAAGCTATCGCGCGGGACGTCCGAGCTATCCGCCGGCGTTGTTCTCATGGCTCGCGCAGCAGTGCTCGAGCCATCGACTCGCTTGGGACGTCGGGTGTGGGAACGGCCAAGCCTCGTTCGCGCTCGCCGCACACTTCGAGCGCGTGCTCGCGACGGATCCGAGCGCCGCGCAGGTCGCGAACGCAACGACGCACCCGCGCATCGACTATCGGGTGGAACGTGCGGAGCGCAGCAGTGCGGCGGACGAGTCCGTGGACCTGCTCACGGCGGCGCAGGCGTTGCACTGGTTCGACCTCGAGCGCTACTTCGCGGAGGCCAAGAGGGTCGCCAAACCTTCCGCGCTCATCGCCGCCTTCGGCTACGGCGTGCTGCGTGTCTCCGAAGACGTCGAGTCCGCCCTAGAAGCTTTCCATGCCGAGGTGGAAGCGCATTGGCCCCCCGAGCGAGCGATCGTGGCGGCCCACTACACCACGATCGACTTCCCGTTCGTGGAGATCGAGTTCCCGGACTTCGCGATGGCGTGCGACTGGACGCTCACACAGCTCGTCGAGTATCTCGAGACGTGGTCCGCCGTCGTGCGCTGTCGCTCGGCGACGGGGCGCGATCCGATCCCGCCGCTCCGCCGCGAACTCGAGGCGGTCTGGGGGGCACCCGAGCGGACGGAGCGGGTGGAGTGGCCGCTGTTCGGCCGTGTCGGGCGCGTCCTCAGGTCAGGCGGCGTGCTCACGGGTGGCGGGGCGAGGGGCGGGGAGCTCCATGACGATCGTCGTGTTGTGCGCTAGCCGATCGACGAAGATCGTCCCGCGGTGATGCTCGAGGATGCGAGCGCAGATCGTGAGGCCGAGGCCGGTGCCCTGACCCGGGGCGCGGCTCGTGAAGCGCGTGACGAACATGCGATCGAGGACCTCGTCGGGGGGGCGACGACCCGAGTCGACGACGCGCACGATCACCTGGTCTCGGCTTCGTTGCGCGGAGATCCTTACCCACCGCTCCTTCAAGTCCTCGACGGCGTCGCAGGCGTTCACGATCAAGTTGACGATCACCTGGATGAACTCCGTGCGGCGTCCCATGAGCTGCAAGTCGTCTTCGATCTCCGTGTGCCAACGGATCGGCCCACGTCGGCCTTCGAAGCGGTGTTGGCAGAGGGCGACGGCATCGTCGGTGGCCGAGCTCACCGAGAAGAGCCGCGGCACCTCGTTTGCGTCCGAGCGCGCTTGACCCGTGACGCGGCGGACCAGCGTCAGAACATGGTCGGCGGACAGGCGCATGGTGGCGAGCAGCTCATGCAGGGCGGCGCGGTCTGGCGGTTCGGACTGCAGCTCGGCGCCTAGGAGCTCGAGCGAGCCCACGATGTTCGTGAGCGGGTTGCGAAGATCATGGGAGAGGCGCGCCGTGTGTTCGCCGAGCTGAGCCATCCGACTCGTGAGGAGCATGCCATCCAGTTGGTAGGCGAGCAGCGCCGATTGCTGGTGCTGTGCGCTGCGGATCTCCTCCGCCTCGTGGAGCAGCCGGACGCGACTGACCGAGGTGATCCGGATCGCCTCGATCAAGTTCGCGCAGAACACGATGGGGAACTGATAGCGAGAGTCCATCGCGCGCAGGACGATCTCGGTGAACATGCTGACGATCGTAAACAGGATACCGACCTGGATCGTCCGATCGCGATGTTTGCTGCGATGGACGAGCTGCAGGAGCAGCACGCAGGTTGGCAGCAGCAGCAGCAGTGCTGCAACGCTGACCACGTTGGCGAGCCATCCGTAGGTGACGACGTTCCCGGTGGCGAGGTACACGAAAGCGTCCGTCCGGGTGGGGCCGAGGGCATAGAAGGCGCTTTGACCCGTCGTTGCGGATGCAAGGATGTCGAGCGTGACGATCCCCGAGAGGATCAAAAAAGCATGGCTCGTCCAAACCAACGCACGGGTCGTTCCACCGACGAACGCGCCCACGGATTGCACCCAAAAGGCCATGCCGGCGGCTCCGAAGACCCATAGCAGGCGGAAGACCACCGACTTGGCGGTGGCGGGCATGGGGACGAACGTCAACGTGACCGCCAGCGCTTGGAGGGCGCCGAACGCCGTAAACAACGCGTTCACGAGCAAGACCGGCCGACGGAACGCCGTGTAGCTCATCACGTTGCTCAACGTGAGCCACGCGAAGAGCGCGGCAGTTGCGATGGCCACCGACCACACCGAAAGCACCAGCGGATGGGTGAAGTTCGGGTGCACCAGGAACGAGTATCCGCGGGCTCGTGAGCGACGTGGGCCGCTTGGGCGCCCGAATTTCGACCGGACCGGAGTTCTGGTTCGATACGGGACGTTCGTGCCGACCGGCGTCTCACCACGGTCTCGTCGACAGAGCGGCAACCTGGCAATCGGCGTCCCCCCGGGGGTATCGTCGACGGATGGGTTTGATGATTTCTCGCTGGGAGGTCCGCGAGACGGAGGAATTCCTGACCTGCCTCGCGCAGACCTTCGAGGGTCGCACCGGGCTTGCGGCGATTGCGTCGGGAACGGTCTCCAACGGGCGCGTGTCCGTTCCCCGCCTCGGCGAAGGCCTCTCCTTCGAACCCGACACCCATCGCGAGCATGGGGTGATCGCGCTCTGGGATGGTTTTCCCCCGAACCCCTACCTCTTCCTCCACATGGAGTCAGCGGCGCGCGACGTGCTCGGAGACACATCTCCCGATTTTCCGCAGCGATACGCCGAGCTCTACGGACGACCATGGACCGCGTTGCCACTGCGGCGGCGCCTCGTCCTCCGTACTCGGTTCCTGTGGTTCCTGTGGTCGCGTTGACGCCGCATGTGCGTGTCCGTGCGCGCGCCGCTTTGTGAGCCTCCCACGCCGTTCGTGCAGTAAGGTCGACGCATGCGCTGGGCTTGCGCGGCATCGAGCGTTCTTCTGGTCCTCGCGCTGGGGTGTTCACCCGTCGAGGTGTTTCGCCAGATCCAGAGCACGATCGCGCTCCGCAACGGCCTGCCCCAAAGAGACAGGGCGAAAGAATCGGAGCACCCCACGGAGGCGAGTGCCGTGGGTCCGCGCTTGTCCGATCAGGATCTACCGGACCAGTTGCCGCTCATCGGCTCGGAAGGGCGGGACGAAGACGGCTACTCCAGACAGCACGCCGATCAGATCGCGCTCCTCAACCTCCTACGCATGCGCCACTACGACGACCTCTCACGCTGGATGACCGCGTACGAGGACGCCTTCGAAGAAGATTGGCGCAAGGAGACGTGGGTCGTCGATGCCGTGAGCGCGTTCGAGACGCCTGACATCGGCCTCGACCCGCTGCTCGATGCCTGGGTGGAGCGTTCCACCGAGCACTTCGCGGCTTGGCTCGCCCGCGCCGCCCACGAATACGGCAAGGCTTGGCACAAGCGTGGCCACGAATATGCGGCGAAGACGTCCCGGAAGCGATGGGACGCCTTCCATGCCGAGATGAGACGGACGCGCGCGGATCTCGACCGTGCACTCGCGCTCAACCCAAACAGCCTCGGCGGGTGGTGGCTGGCGATGCGGATCGGTCGCAGTACGGGCGACCGCGCCTATGAAGCCAAGGCGTCCGCGGAGGCTGAGCGCTTGTGTCCCGCGTGCTACTTCCCCTACCGTGAGCGGATGGCCGCGGCGCTGCCGCGCTGGGGCGGATCGTACGCGGAGATGCGCGCCGTGGCCCAAGAGGCGATGCGTCATCAGGCGGAGAATCCGCGCCTGGCGGTGCTCGGCGGATATGAAGCCCACGACCTGTGTTCGATCCACATGAGTCACGATCGGTGGGTGCAGGCCAAGGTGGCGTGTGAACGCGCGCTCTCTTTTGGCCCGGAGCCAGACTTTCTGTACCAGCGCGCCGAGATCTATCTCGAGACCAAGGAGTTCCATGAAGCCGCCGTCCTCCTCGATCGTGCGATCGCGCGGTCTCCTGGAGACCTTTGGACGCTCCGAAGGCGCCGATACGCGAGGCATGAGCTTGGCGATTGGCTCGGTGCGAGTAGAGATCTGCTCACGCTGCGTCAGCTCGATCCCACGTTGACCACGGTCGCCGAAACCACGAAGTGGTACGTCGACAAGCTGCGCTACGAAGGCGATCTCCTGCGGAAGGCGGGGAAGGCCGATCAGGCGGCGGTCTACTTCGATCTCGGCCTGCAGCTTGCCCCAGACGACTTCGACCTGATGAATCGCCGAGGCCACAACCGGGCCGAGGGCGGCGGGATCGACGAGTTGAAGGCGCGCGTTTCTGCTGCGCCCGACGACTTTCGGTTGCGGCTCGAACTCGACCACGCCTTGGCGGCGAAACGTCGGTTCGTCGAGGTCGTCGAGATGTGGGATGCCTACCTCGCCGCGCATCCCGACGACGCGCGAGCCTACCGCGAGCGTGGCGGTGCCAAGTGGCACCTGCGGCAGCACGAACTGGCGATCGCGGACATGGAGCAGGCTTGCAGGATGGGACTCGACCCGGCGTGCGGCGATGCGAAAGGGATGAAGCGGAGACTGGCTGGTCCGCCGCCTGCGGCCGTACGTCCCCGTGCGGCGGGATGAACGAAGCGTTCGACACGACGGCACGCGAGGTCACTCGAGACTCTGCGCGGCTCGCGGCCGATGGGGCCGACGACACCGAACCCGGGGGGCTTCACGCCGCGAGCAACGCAAGCGCAGTGCTGCGATCTGAGAACGGTACCAGGGAGGAGTAGGTTGCGATTCGTCGAAGATCCTCGTCTTTGTACACGCGCCCTACGTCCACAGTATCGTCCAGCAATGTCACGCGTTGTTCCACCCGTCCCGCTGCTTGGAGGTCGTGAACCTTGCGAAACACTTCATTGGCCGAAACATGCGCGGCCGCAGGGAGGCGGGAGAACAGTGTCATCACCGCAGACGTTGTGGTCCGCCCGCGGACGACGAAGTCCACCGGCACCGGGCCGAATTGCCCATCCAGCATTGGCGACACCTCATAACCTAGGTCGGCATCCGATAGGAATTCCTCGACGTCATCAGAAAAAGCGCTCTGCAGCTGGATTCGCTTGGTGAAGAGGAGGTCGGACATCCGGATGCAAGCTTGCCCCAAGAGAATGACCCCTTCACGGAGATCCGTCGCTACATCGGCGATCGGCTTCACGAGTGCACCGCCCGCGAGCTCGACGCCATAAAGCGAGACAGCATCCTCGAGCTGCGCGCGCCGCTTCGCCGAGGTCCACGGTCTCACTTCATGGTTGAGCAAGAAGGTGAGCGTGTGGCCAAAGTCAGTCAGGCGAGTCGGGGGAAACAGGGGGTTGCCGGGATCGTTGACGACGAAAAGGTCGACGTTGGACCCATCCGGATAGAGGAAAGAAGTCTCGATCCGGATATGACCTCGAGGGAGAAGGTCTGCTTTCCTCACCATAGAGGCGCCGCTTGAAAGCAGCGCCATGATGCCGGATGCATCATGCATGACCAACCTCGCTTTCGGGATCTGCAAAGGTGCTCGTGTGGACAATGTTGGCCGATCGGCAGAAGTCGTCAAAGACCTCGCGCATAGGTTTGCCCGACAGGTCCGCACGAGGAATGACGCCGTCACGGAGGCACCTGCGGATGCTTCGCTCATCTTGAAGTGAGTGCTTGTGACTTCGTCCGGCGTCGCGGTGATTGGCACCATCGACATCGAGTCTGCAGATCGGGCCTTCTCCGACGAGAGTCACGTTGATCCCTTTTGCCCCTGTCTCGGGGTTGTAGTTCAGATTCATCCAGAGCGTGACACCCTCGGAGTTCTCGATTGGAATGCGATCGGCGGAAAGAATAGGTTGAGTCGACTGCTTCTGAGACAGGCGAATCGGTACGGAAATCGTCTTTCCGGGAAGGTCGCGCAAGGTCTCGAACGTGTGCCGGTCCATGAAACCTCCAAGGACCCTAGCATGACCGGTGCCAGGTGGAAAGCCGGTGTACATCGGGTCCGTGTGTGGGCGCGAGCGTATCCCTCTCTCAAGCGACCGCGCGACAAGTTGCGGGCATCGAAGTCCGTGCGGCCGGCCGAGCGAGGTCGAGTCATGCCGGTAGCCTCCGCGCCCGGTCATCCGTGCTGAGTTACCCGACCTGATTTTCACGACGAAGGCCGGACCCGCAACCGTGCGGATGTCCGAGGCGGCTACCGCGGATAGGAGCTTCGAGACGGAGAAGCGAGGCGCGACGGCGAAACCCAAGCACCGCGCTGGCATTGCCGTGCGGCGGGATGACAGCGGAACCTCGTCCAGTCCGAAGCGCGTCGAGTCGCGCTAGTGTTGCGAGACATGAACGTGCGTCACGGTCGATGTTTCGTCCTTGCCTTGGTGTCGTCGGTGGTGGCGTGCGCAGAGAACAGCCAGCACGGGATGGGTGGAAGTGAGGACCCCGGCTCGGAATCCTCGGCGGCGAGCACGTCGACGGAGACGTCGACGGCGACCACCGTGGCCGAGACGATGACGACCGGGGAGACATCGTCCACAGAGGAAGTCACCGCAGGCGATTCGCTCGGTTCCGGTGAGACGAGCAGCGGAGCTCCTACCGACGAAACCGCGGCCGCGGGCTCGGAAGGGGAGCCCTCCGCGGACATGTTCGAGATCCGCATGCACCTTGCGAGCGAGGACGACCCGAGGGCCCCGACGACGGTTGGAATCGTCGAGTGGTCGACGTCCGCAGGCACGCCTTCCGCCGCGACCATCCAGTTTGGCCTCACGACCGACTACGGCATGACGGCACCGACGGACGTCACGTCACCGTCTTCGCGGGGTGTGCTGCTGGGGATGAAACCCGATCAGACCTACCACGTACGCATCGTGGTCAGCGTCGATGGCGAAGAACTCGTGAGCGACGACCGGACGATCACGACAGGCCCCGCGCCAGATGCGGATCGGCTGAGTGAAGTCATCTTCGACGTTCTGTCGGAGGATGCACGCGAGCCCGGTTTCCTCATCGGGTCCTACTGGAACGGTCCGAACGATGGCATGGCGTTCATCCTCGATCCGGACGGAGAAATCGTGTGGTGGTACGACCCGGAGTTGGAGGAGGGCGTCGCGAAGGCGGCCCTCTCCGCCGATGGTCGCGACCTGTGGATGATCTCCCCCACCAACATCGGCGGCGAACCCCTCGTGCGTGTCGGCATGGACGGGCTCGAGCCGCAGACATACGGTAGCACCGGCGGTTCTCACGACATCATCCCCATCGAGCGGGACGTGATGGCGTTCATCAACTACGGCGGTGGCAACGTCGCCGAGATCGATCGCACTGGGGAACTGCGCGAAGTCCTGAACTTCGAGGACCTTCCGAACCTCCTCTCCGGTCCCCCTATTCATCCCAACGCGCTCGCATACGACAGCACGGAAGACCGCTACCTCATGTCGGACCTCGTGAGGGATGTCTACTTCTTTCCCCGTGCCGGTGGTACCCCCGAGAACATCGAGCTCCTCACTTCGCTCGTGGGTCCGAGCGAGTCGTGGGGCACGAACGTGCATCGGGCGATGCCCCTCCCCGAAAACCACCTCCTCTTGTTCGCCAACCACGGCGGCGAAGTGGAGGCGTCGTCCAAAGTCGTCGAGTTCGATCTCGACAGCGGCGAACAGGTTTGGAGCTACGAGAGCGGTGACCTCACGTCGAACTTCGGAGACGTGCAGCGCCTCCCGGGTGGCAATACGCTCGTCACGTACTCCAATGCAGGTTTGATCCACGAGGTCAGGCCAGAAGGAGACCTGGTGCTCGAGATCACGACACAAGCAAACCTGGGTTACGCCACATGGGTACCGAGCCTCTACGGCACCTCCGACGTAGGGTCTCCGTAAGGGCACCTCCCCCGGGGATCGGAGCGACGCCGGTGTGGGACTGCGCATCCCGAGCTACCGGACCGTCGCGATGACAGTGAAGGCGAGGACGCGGTTTCGGTCGTAGGATAAACGACGCATGAGCGCCCGGCCGCCCCGCGACGTGCGGACCTCCGTTGGCTTCGCGCAGCAGGTGCGAGCGATGCTCGGGCGGGCTTCGTCCCTCGCTCGTCCGTTCCGCTCGTCACGGTTGCCCAAGCTCGGCAAGCACGAGCCCGGAACGGCCGCGGGCATCGAGGCGGCGGACCTGGCCTCGATGGCACGTCCGACGCAGTCGGTCCACGTGCAGTGCATCGACTACGACCGCGATCATGTGGAGGCCCGCGACGTCGAAGACGTCGACGCATTCTTGGCTCAGCATCGCCCAGACTGGGCCGCGGTGCGTTGGATCAACATCGATGCGATGTCGGACCCGCAGATCATTCAAAAGTTCGCGGTGAAGTACAACCTGCATCCGCTCGCGATCGAAGACATGTTCCACACGCCGCAGCGACCCAAGGTCGATGCGTTCGGGATGCAGGGCGAGTACCTCGCCAGGTTGTTCATCGTCGCGCGGATGGTCCGCTGGATCGACGAGCAGGTCCAAAGCGAGCAGATCTGCATCTTCCTCGGACACAAGACGGTGTTGACCTTCCAAGAGCACCCCGGTTCCGTGTGGGACCCCATCCGTCAGCGGTTGCAACGCGCAGGATCACGACTCCGACACAACGACGCCGGGTTCCTCGTGTACACCCTCATCGACACGATCGTCGATTTCTGTTTCCCCATCCTCGAGATCCACGGGGACCGGCTCGAGCAGATGGAGACGACGGTGCTCGACGTCCGCAACCGGATGCTCGTGGGGCGGATCCACTCGATGAAACGCGAGCTCTTGCTGCTGCGGCGCGAGGTCTGGCCCATGCGCAAGATGATCAGCGCCCTCCAGCACGAGTCGCACGAATGTCTGACCGACACCACGCGCGTGTACCTGCGCGACGTGTACGACCACATCGTGCAGATCATGGAGCTCATCGAGACCTATCGTGACGTCGCCACGGGGCTCGAGGAGACGTACCTCTCTGCCGCGAATGCCCGCCTCAACGAGACGATGAAGGTCCTGACCATGGTCGCGGCGATCTTCATCCCGATCTCGTTCCTCGCGGGCGTCTTCGGCATGAACTTCGATGCCGTGCCGGGGCTGCACAACACGAACGCGTTCGCGGTGTTCTGCGGCGCTTGCGTGACGATCACGGGCAGCATGATCGCCTGGTTCAAGATCCGAGGCTGGTGGTGACCTCGGATCTCGAGGTCCCCGTCAGTTGCACCCGCTCGGGAACCGATTCGCCGCGAGCAGCATGTAGACCGCTCGCAGGGTGCCGGGGAAGTAGGTCTCGTCGTCCACGGCGGTGGTGAGCCACGCATCGGCCCACTCCTTGGCTTTGACGGGATCCTGGTGGATGGCGCTGAAGGCCACGGCCCCGCGGAAGTTGCTGTTGGGCGTGAAGAGGCGGGCGACGCCGCCGTTGTCCTCGACGTAGCCTGCGACGTTGTTGAGGAACGTGACGGCACGTTCGTCGCCGTTCCACATGTAGTCGATCGCGACGCGCCAGGGCGTGCGCGAGGCGTCGGGTCCGTAGCGGACCTCCTCGCCGTTGAGGCCACCCATCGCGTTGCCACTCGCGTCGCACCAGTCGGTGACCATCCCGTTGTTCCGGGACTGTTGGGCCGCGAGCATGGTGTAGCCGTCGTTGACGAGGTTGCCCCACGCGCTGTCCCCCGTCATCTGCTGGAAGATCTTGAAGTATCCGGGGGCGTAGTAGGACGGGTTGGTGCGGCCGCACCCACCGAAACCTTCGCCGGGCTTGAGGACCGTGCTCCCGCAGCTGGTATCGATGGCCGAGTTGCGCAGCGCCGAGATCACGCCCCGCGCATCGGTCTCGTAGTTGCCACCCCACTTGCAGGCGGCCTGGATCAGCGCCATGGCGGCATCGATGTCGCCGTCCGTCGCCGCGCCCGAGTCGATGGTGCTTCCGCAGGCGTTGCTACGCCATGCCATCAGGTTCGCGCCGTTGCGGTGGCGCGTGTAGTACGTCCAAAGCTTGTCGAAGGCGTCCCGGTCGTCGAAGCCCACGGCGAGCAACATGCCGTAGCCGGTGCCCTCGGAGATGCAGTCGCCTTCGTCGCGCGGGACGCAAGCGGAGCCGTCGCCACAGTCCTGATAGCGCAGGCTCTTCCAGAGCTCGTACTCGCGCTCGAGGATCGCGTCGTCGATGGTGATCGCGCCCTGATAGCCGCTCGCTGCGGGCTCGGCCGCGATGGCGAGCTCTTCCGCGGTGGCGGGCTGGAAGTCTTCGATGCAGACCTCGAAGGGTCCAGCGGTGCCGGACTCGAGGAAGACCTGCAGCACGAACACCTCGTCGCCGACCACCGTGCCGGCACCGGGGACGTCCCAGCTCGCGGGGATCTGCGCCCAGTCGAGGCGGTAGCCCATCGTGGTGTTGAGGTGTGCCTCCAAGAAGGGCTGGCCATCTTCTTGGGGCTCGTTGATCACGTATTGGATGCGCGCACGCCCCGGGGAGTGACCGCTCAACGCGATGAGGAACCCTTCGATCTTGCCCTCGTGCTGGAAACCCGCGCGGGTCGTGCCGGGTACGCGGTTGAGGTCGAACGCGATGCCCGCACCCCAGTCGTCCGTACTGCCCGTGAACTCACCGGCGATGCAGTACTTGCCGTCCTTGTAGGGATTGCCGCGCTGGGACGACGAGTTTCCGTCCGTGATGGCGTACACGGGGCCCACGATGCCGTAGGGGTTCTTCTCCGGATCGATGAAGGCGTCCGAGTTGATGAAGGGGGTGCCCTCGGGCTCCGCGGCGACGTGGGTGGGATCGTAGAGCGGTTGGAACTCGGTGATGCAGATGTCGATGGGACCCGCGGCGTCTCCACCGGGGACGAGGACCTGCAGCGAGTAGAGCACCCCGTTGTCGACGACGGAGCCGGCGTTCGCGACGCTCCAGTCGAACGGGACGCGAGCCTCGGCGATCCAGTAGTCCTTGCCCTCGCCGACGACGGCGAGGGTGAAGGGGTTGGTGTCTTCCTCGAGGCTGTTGACGAAGGTCACCCGGGGCGCGACCGGGGCCTCGCCCTCGATCTTCATACGGAACCCGTTGAGCCGACCTTCGAGCTCGTACGGCAGCTTTTCGCCGTCGACGTAGTTGAGATCGAGGCCGATGCCGGCGCCCCAGTGCGTGGTGAAGTCCCCATCGCCGGGGGCGTTGCCGGTGATGCAATACGCACCGTCGCGGTAGGGGTTGCCCGTCTCCTCGGACGTGATGCCATCCCCAAAGGCGTACCAGTTGCCCTGGATCCCGAACGCGTTCTCGGCGGGATCGACCTTGCCGTCCGGGTTGATGTAGCTGTCCTCGGAATCGGTCCCCATGACGCACGCCGAGGCTTGGCAAGCGGCGCCCGCCGAACAGGCGTTGCCACACTCCCCGCAGTGGGATGGATCGCTCGTCACGTCGACGCAGGTGCCTTCGCACTCCAGCTCGTCACTGACCTCGCATGCGCAGTCGCCCCCCTCGCAGAGGCGCCCGCCGTCGCAAGCGTTTTCACACTCCCCGCAGTGGAGCACGCTCGTGTCTAGATCGACGCAGTTGCGTCCGCAGGCGGTCAGGCCGTCGGAGCACTCGTCCGAACACCCGCCGAGCGAGCAGACTTCCTCGGCTGAACACGCCTCGCCGCAGCCCCCGCAGTGATCCGGGTCGGACTGCGGGTCGACGCACGCGCCGTCGCAACTCTCGAATCCGTCCTGACAGGTGCAGGTGCCCTCGACGCAGCTCGAACCCGAACCGCACGAGTTGCCACATTCGCCGCAGTTCGATTCATCGGTGAGGACCGAGACGCAATCTCCGTCGCATTGCTCTTGGTCGTTCGGGCAAGCGCCGCCATCATCGTCGTCGGGGTTGTCCTCGGAACCCTCCTCGGCGTCGTCGTCGTCGCCCGAGCCGTCCGATGCCGTGTCGGCGCCCGGTGAAGGGGGGGTGCACGCGCTCGCGACCAAGGCGAGGGAAAAACTGGCAAGAACGGTCGAAAACTTCTTCATCGACGACGTCTCCGCGCATCGCGATTGCCCGCGGCTCGATCCCGCTTCCGACGCGACAGCGCTACTAGGTTGGAAACGATACCGCAAAATCGCGGCGCGAGGGCGCTCATCCGATCGCGATTTTAGCGGGAAGCCGCGAGCGTGCCGCCTGTTGTTTGCGTAGCGGTTGCTGCTCTCTTTGCGTGTCACTCGGCAAACGAACCCGCAGGCGATCGAGTGGTGGGCGCGATCGCGAGGTCTGTCTGGTGCAAGGACTCGCGCATCGATGACACGAAGCGAAGCACGTGCGGCTCGACGCGCGATCCACTTCCCCTCGATCCAGGATCGCCTCGAGGCGCGTCTCGTCGCGGTGGGGGGCGATGCGTCGCGCAAGCGGGTGGTTCAAGGCCCGCTCGAGTCCGGTCCAGTGACCGCGGAATTCCGCGCGAGCATTCCAACGTGTGCCTTCGTGGCTCATCACGAGCCGTTGCGCTGGCGCGGAGGCCCACAAAAAAGAGCGAAAACGCGCAACAAGCCCAATCTGGACCGGAGCATTGTCCCGAAGGGCCCGGTCGAGCCGGCTTGCCACCTAGCGTGCCCATCCGTGAAGCCGTATGCAGCAAAGCTGTGCGGGTGTCCGTCCAGATCCCAACGTTGAACGCAGCGCGGTACCTGCCGAAGCTCGTCCCTGCCCTGCAGGAGCAGTCGCTTCCGCCCGAGCAGATCGTCGTCGTGGATTCCTCGTCCACGGACGGAACGGCAGACCTCGCGCGATCGCTTGGGTGTGTGGTGGACACGATCCCTCGCGCCGCGTTCAACCACGGAGCGACGCGTAACCGTGCAGCCGCGTGTTCCGCCGCCGAGGTCTTGGTCTTCATGACCCAAGATGCGTTGCCGGCATCAACGGACTTCTTGGCCACGCTCGTCGAGCCCCTTCGAACCGCGCCCACCTCGCTGGCGGCCACGTTCGCCCGCCAAGCCCCGTACCCGAAAGCTCCGCCCACGGAACGTTTCGCGCGCGAGTTCAACTATCCCAAGATCGGCTTTCGCCGGACGAAGGCGGACATCGCGAGGCTCGGGATCCGGGCGTTCTTCTTCTCGAACGTCGCGTCCGCGATCCGGCGTAGCGCGTTCGAGGCGGTCGGGCGTTTCCCGGCGACCACGATCGCCAACGAGGACATGCTCCTGTGCGCCAAGTTGCTGCGCGCGGATTTCGAGATCGAGTACGTTCCCGCGGCGGTCGTGTTCCATTCGCACGAGTACAGCGTGCAGCAGCAGTTCCAGCGCTTCTTCGACATCGGCGTCGCGCTCGAGCGCGCGGGCAAGCTGCTCGAGGGCGGCGAAGTCGGCGGAGAGGGGCTCAAGTACCTCGCCGCGCAGACGAAATTTTTGGCGGAGACGGGGGCCTGGTCTTGGCTACCGCGGAGCATGGTCGAGGCCGGCGCGAAGTTGTGTGCGCTCCATTTGGGCCGGCGCGAGCGCTACCTCCCCGTCTCGATCAAACGTAAACTCTCCATGCATTCGTTCTTTTGGCAACACGCTGGAACCGAGCAGGCATAACCATGACGCGTACCGTACGAATCAACGAACGTGAGGTCGGAGACGGCCACCCGGTCTATGTGATCGCCGAGATCGGCATCAACCACAACGGCGACCTCGGCATCGCGAAGAAGCTCATCGACGTCGCGGCGCAGTCAGGATGCGACGCCGTCAAGTTTCAGAAGCGCAACCCCGATGTCTGCGTGCCCGAGCATCAAAAGGGCGTGCTGCGGGAGACGCCTTGGGGCGTGATGACGTACCTCGACTACAAGAAGAAGGTCGAGTTTGGGGCCGATGAATACCACGCCATCGACCAGTACTGCCGGGAACGTGGGATCGCGTGGTTCGCCTCGTGTTGGGATCTCTCGTCCATCGACTTCATCGAGCAGTTTTCGCCGGCGGTCCACAAGATCGCGTCGGCCTCGCTCACCGATGATGCGCTCCTCTCCAAGCTCGAGGCCACCGGGCGGCCGCTCATCCTCTCGACCGGCATGTCGACGGAGAGCGAGATCCAGCACGCAATCGACCTCATCGATGGCGACGGGTTGCTCGTGGCCCACGCGACGAGCACTTACCCGTGTCCGCCCGAAGAGCTGAACCTTCGGATGATCCAGACCCTGCGGAACCGGTACCCGTATCCCATCGGATACTCGGGGCACGAGGTCGGCCTGCAGACGACGCTCGCAGCGGTCACCCTCGGGGCGACCTTCGTCGAGCGGCACATCACCTTGGATCGCGCGATGTGGGGGACCGATCACGCGGGCTCCGTGGAGCCGCAGGGCCTCACGCGGCTCGTTCGTGACATCCGCGTGATCGAGCGGGCGCTCGGTGACGGTGTGAAGCGCGTCTACGACAGCGAAGTTCCGATCCGCAAGAAGCTTCGGGGGGTCTGAGCGTTTGGGCGCCCGCGCCCAACCCACCGTCGTCTTTGCCTGCTACTTCGGAGTCCGACGTGCCACACCCCTTCCGGGCCATCATCGTCCTCAGCAACTCGATCTCGTCGCGCATGACGAAGCTCGCGCTCGAACGCGATGGCATCGCGCCACGCGAGTGCCTCGTCATCACGCTGCGCACGATCGCGGCTCGGGGCTCGGACGCCTGGCTCGAACAGGCGGGGCGCACGGTGCAGTATCCGGCGCCCCCGCGGTTCGACCGGCGCGGCCAAGTGAGGTTCCTCGGCTTCTATCTCAAGGCCGCGGCTGCGCTGCGCGGGACCCTTGGGCGCGGCGAGGTCACGCACCTCTACCTCGTCAACAACGACAACCTCCTCACCAACCACCTGCTGCGATGGGCCGAGGACCACGCGAGCGTGCGGGTGACCACGGTGGTGGAGGGGCTCATGAACTTCCAGGACATCCGCGCCCGCAACCGCGTGTCTTGGCGCATGGACAGCAAGCCGTGGCTCGCGCGCGGACTCGGGTTGCGTTGGCGAGCGCCGACGGCCCACCTCTCGGGCGCCTACGAGCCGCGGACGGATCGCGTGCTTTCGTTCTCGGCGGTAGGTCTGCACGCGCCTGCCGAGAAAGTCGAAGTCGTTCCGTTTCCGCAGGTCGTCCCGCGCAAGGAAGCGGCGGCCGGCGGGGCGATCGTCGCCCAAACGGGGCTATGGCAGTGGATGCCCAAAGCGGACCAGGAGCGGTTCGCTTCGTTGTTCGCGGATTTCGTCGCGCGTCGGGGTTATGCACCGCTCTACGTCAAGCGGCATCCGAGATTCGATACCCGCTTCGTCGAGGAACGCTTGCCTCCCCATTCCCTCATCGGTGAAGGGGTGACGCTCGAGGACATGGCGGCCGAGCTGCCGGCGCGGACGGTCGTCAGCACGAATTGCACGGCGCTCGTGACCCTACGCATGCTCAGGCCCGATGTGGAGTGCATCGACTTCGGGTCGGACTTCTACATTCGCAGCGCCTATCATGGGGATGACTCCGTCCTGGCCCTGCAAGCCGCGGCAGGTGTTACCATGATCCCCGCTACTGAAGAGGCCAGGCATGAGACGGTTCATTCTGTTTGAGCTCAACGAGGTCCCCTTCAGGGTGTTCGATGCCTACGCCTCGAGCCGGCCGCGCTCGCATATCGCGAGACTCCTGCAGCGCTCCGCCCAGTTCGCCGCGCACTGCGAGGACGAGGTTCAGCTCGATCCTTGGATCTCGTGGCCCACGCTGCACCGCGGGGTGATCGATCGCCAGCACGGCATGTACCACTTGGGTCAACCGCACGAGCAGGCGGATCGCGAGTATCCGTCACTCTGGTCGATCCTCGCCGAGAGCCGCCGTCGCGTCGGGGTGTTTGGCTCGATTCACACGGCGCCCATGCCCGAGGACGTCGCGAGCAAGTACGCGTTTTACGTGCCCGACTACTTCGCGACGGACGCACAGGTGCATCCGCAGCGGCTGGCCGCGTACCAAACCTTCAACGTCTCCATGACGCGTCAGTCGGCGCGGAACGTGAGCCGCAACCTGCCGTTCTCGGAGTTGCCCAAGGTAGCGACCACCTTGATGCGAGAGGGGCTGACCCCGCGCACGGTCGCCCGCTGCGGCAAGCAAATCGTCGCGGAGCTCCGGGACGGCTCGCAGCGCGTGCGCAGGCGCAACTATCAGGCGGAGCTCATGGCCGATGTGTTCGCGAAGCTGATGCATCGCCACCGGCCGGATTTCGCCACCTTCTATACCAACAACGTCGCAGCGGCGATGCATCGGTACTGGGGAGCGTTGTTCCCCGAGGAAGCACCGACCCTGCCCGCGCCATGGAAGTCCCGTTATCGCGACGAGGTGTTCGTGGCGATGGACAGCGTGGACATCCTGCTCGGCAGGCTGGCGCAGTTCGTCGATCGGCACGAGGAATACGTGCTCGTCGTCGCGAGCAGCATGGGGCAGGCGGCGATCCCCGCGGACCCCTCGGATCAGTTCCTGACGATCGCCGATCTCGAGACCTTCCTTGGCCAGCTGGGTCTGCAACCCGGTGAATGGGAGCACAGACCGGCCATGGTCCCGTGTCTGGGCGTCGTGGTCCATGACCACGCGCGAGAGCGCCTCCGGCGTGGGCTCGATACGTTCTCCATTGGCTCGTTCCCCATGCTCCGCGACCCCCGGCCGCTGATGCCCATGACGTACAACGAGACTCCGGACGGGTTCTTCTCGATCTTCGTACAGATCGACAACTTCGCGGGTGAAGGGCCTGCGAAGTTCGGGGATCGCGTGACCACGCTCGCGGCCGCAGGCCTCGGCAGCGTGGCGCACGAGGACGGGGTCAACTGCACCGCCCAACACGTGGCGCAGGGGTCTCTCTTGGTGTACGGCCCATCCGTCGCGGCTTCCTCGGCCCGTCCCGAGGTCTCGACGATCGACGTCGCGCCCACGTTGCTGCATCAGTTCGGTGTGACCGCGCCAGCCTACATGCGCGGCTCGGTCCTCCCGATCTGACCGCGTCGCAGGTCAGGCGAACTTGGTCGAGGAGGCGAGACGCTTGCGCCTCACCGATCGGGCGAAGACCCCGAACATGAAGAGGCCGAGGAGCCACGGGGCTCCGCTTCGCGGACGTTCGAGCGAGCAGGAGCACCCTTCGTCGTCGGTCGCGGTGCGATCGATGCACTCGAGGTCCACGCACGCTTCCGTGGGCTGGTAGACACCCTCGCTTTGGAGCCAGCTCGCGACGGCGAGCGGGATGCCATACCAACCCCCGGCTCCGCAGGGATCGGAGCCCTCGGAGAGGACCCCGGCGAGGAGGGGACCCGAACTTCCGACGACGAACGCTGGACCGCCCGAGTCACCGTTGCACGAGTCCTTGCCGTCCGCTCCCGCGCGCAGCTGCAGGGCCTGTGGGCTGAAGTGGGTGATCGTCGTGGTCACCTGACGTTTGACCCCATCGACGTCGCTGCTCCCGGGTTCGGAGACACCGAAGCCGACGAGATCGACCGTGGCGCCCGCGTACATGGTGGCGTCCCATTCGTCTTGGGTGAGCAAGAGGGGCGAGGGGGCAAGGCCAGGCGAGGTCTCGAGATCGACGTAGGCGAAATCGTAGGCCTCGTCGCGGCACTCCGTCTGCCCGCAAAACTGCGGATGCACGTTGAACTGCGTGGTGGCGACGGTGAGGCCTTCGCCGGAGAACATCGCGTCGCCGAAGTACACGTGCCGGGGATCGGAGAACAGGAAACAATGGCCCGCGGTGAGTAGGGTGTCTTGATCGATGAGCGTGCCCGTGCAGATCGATCCGTCGCGCAGGAGGAGAGCTCCCACCGTAGGCCAACCGCCTGGAGGGACGACCTCACCCCCGACGATCTTGGGGATCGGGCCCCCCAAGCTGAGGACCGAAAGTGCGGCGACTTGGAACGGGACGAGGAAGGGCACGGTCACGGGACTCTGCTAGGATAGCAGCCCCGTGGGGGGCGTTTGATGGACAAGCTAGGTTCGTTGTTCGGTGTGGGCTTGCTCTTGGTGCTCGCTTGCGATCCTGCGGACGAGGAGAACGCGTCCAGTTCCGGGGAGGCTTCGGGGGGTGACGAAGCGTCACCGCAAGAGAGCGGCGGTGAGACGGGCACAGTGGAAAACCCGCTCACGGACCCAGCATCGGGCCCTCCCGCGGGAAATCCCGAAGGTACCTGTCCGGTACCCGCGGAGTTCGGCCTCGCGGATGTCTCGAATCCGACCCACGTCGTGGGCGGAGGTACGCCCGAGAGTTGTACGGCGGAGGCGTTCATCGCCGCGGTCGCCCAAGGCGGGATCATCACCTTCGCTTGCGGGCCCGATCCGGTCACCATCACCCTCGACCGTCCGGCCAAGGTCTTCAACGACACCGGTCCAGAGATCGTCATCGATGGGGGCGGACTCGTCACCCTCAGTGGCGGCGGGGCCACGCGCATCCTGTACATGAACACGTGTGACGAGGCGCAGCACTGGACCACCTCGCATTGCCAAGACCAAGATCATCCGCAGCTCACGGTCCAAAACCTCACCTTCATCGACGGCAACTCCAAGGGCGAGGACGAATACGATGGCGGTGGCGCGATCTGGGTGCGAGGCGGACGCTTCAAAGCCGTCAACACGCGGTTCTTCGGGAACGTCTGCGCGGACGAGGGCCCTGACGTGGGGGGTGCGGGGATCCGCGTGTTCAGCCAGTATCAGGGGTTGCCCGTGGCCATCGTGAACTCCACGTTCGGCGGAGGGGCGGAGTTTGGGAACCGCTGCTCCAACGGCGGCGGGATCAGCAGCATCGGCGTCTCCTGGTCGATCTACAACAGCGTGTTCTCGCACAACCAGGCCGTAGGCAACGGGGGCAATCCCGCGGAGTCGGGGACCCCCGGGGGCGGCAGCGGTGGCGCCATCTACAATGACGGCAACACGATGACCCTCTCGCTTTGCGGCACGCGCATCGAGCACAACGAGGTCAACGCCTACGGCAGCGCGATCTTCTTCGTCAGCAACGACCACTCGGGGAACATCCGCATCGAAGACTCCGTGATCACGAACAACCTTGGCGGATCCTGGTACCCCACGTACCCGCAGATCTCCAATCACGACGACACCCCCATCGACGTGGTCGACTCGATGATCGAGTAGACTTCGTCGCATGATCACAGGTTCGACGCCGCTGCTCTACCTGGGCGACCCTGCCATGCAGGAGCACGACCCGGGCGATGGTCACCCAGAGGCGCCGGAGCGCTTGCGAGCGATCCATGCCCAGCTATGGGGTCTGGGTTCGCAGGCGTCGCCGCAGCGCCCGCCCCCGGAGGTCGAGCGCGAAGCGTTGCTGCTCGTGCACGAGCCCGCGTACGTGGAGCGCCTGCTGGCATTGGAGGGGCGATCGCTCCGGCTCGACGCCGACACAGCGCTTTCACCCGGGAGCTTGCGCGCCGCGAAGCTCGCGGCTGGCTCGGCGGTCGCCGCCGTGGACGCCTTGGTCCGCGGCGAGCCGCGGCGGGCGTTCTCGTTCGTACGACCGCCTGGGCATCACGCCGTAGCGGACCGCGCGATGGGATTTTGCGTCTTCAACAACGTCGCGATCGCGGCGGAGGTCGCCAGGAGGGTCCATGGTCTCCAGCGGATCCTCATCGTGGACTGGGACGTCCATCATGGGAACGGCACGGAGTCGATCTTCTATGACGACCCCGACGTGCTGTTCTTCTCGACGCACCAGTTCCCGTTCTACCCCGGGACGGGGGCAGCCAAGCATCAGGGCAGCGGGGCGGGGCAGGGGTTCAACGTGAACGTGCCCTTGCCCGCGGGATCCACCAATGCCGACCTGCGGCTCGCGTTCACCGAGATCCTCCGCCCCATCGCGCAAGCGTTCGCCCCCGAGCTCGTCCTCGTGTCCGCCGGCTTCGATGCGCACAGGGCCGATCCGCTGGGAGGCATGATGCTCACCGAAGAGGGCTTCGCGGATCTGTGCAGCGACGTCCTCGCGATCGCGGAGGCCCATGCGGGCGGGCGCCTCGCGCTGTTCCTGGAGGGTGGATACGATCTCGGAGCGCTCGGTCGCAGCGTCCAAGCGTGCGCTCGCGTGCTCGAGGGGGTCACCCCACCGGACCTCCGCGAGTCGCCCACGGCCGCAGGTCTGTCCGCGGTGAAGGCGGCTCGCGATGAGCACCGCCGTCACTGGAAATGCTTGTGAGCCTCGTCGATTGCCTCGTGCACCTCGGGGATCCGCGGATCGGCGATCCCCGGGCATGGTTGGATCTCGCGGGGCAGCATGGGGTCTCCACCGTGATTCATGGCGGCGTGGAACCTCGCCGGGACCGCGCGCTGCCCGATTCACCAGCGCACGACGTCGCAGTCTGGCGCGCGGTCGGCCTCCATCCGCAGGCGATCGTTCCGGCCGAACTCGAGGCGCAACTGAGTGCGCTGCGCGAGTTCGCGGGGACGCCACGGGTCATCGCGCTCGGAGAGCTCGGCCTCGATGGCCGCCGGGGTATGCCGGCGATGGATGTACAGCGCGAGGTGTTCGCGGCTCAACTCGGGCTGGCGCGGGAGCTCGAGCTGCCCGTGATCCTTCACTGCGTCCACGCGACGGGAGCGTTGCTCGAGGTCCTCGAGGGCCTTGGACCGTTGCCGCGCGGAGGCATGCTGCATGCATTCGGTGGACCTCGCGAGCTCGTCACGCCGCTGCTGCGTTTGGGCTTCTCGTTCAGTTTCGGCGAGCTCGTCACGCGCGCGGAGGCTCGCCGTTGCCGGGCAGCCGCCGCTTCCGTACCGAGCGATCGTCTGCTCGTGGAGACCGATGCGCCCGAGTGCGGACCCGAGACCTTGTCGCGGATCGTCGCCACGCTCGCGGAGCTGCGCGGGGAGGCGCGCGAATGGATCGCCGAGCTCACGGCTCACAACGCGCGGGAGCTGTTCGGGTTGCCTCTCCCCTCGTGAGGACCGGTCTCGTCGGACGGCGCGCACCGGCGGCGTCCGTGCGCCAATGTCCTCGACCGGCGGCGTCCCAACAACGCGAGGAGAAAGATCCACTTTGCATCGCGGGGTTTCGCCGTGGGGCTGCAGCTGCATCCGCCGTTCGGCGGATCCGCATCCTGTCCCGGCGAACTCGTCGCCCCGGCGGGTTCCGTGTCCTGCGAGGTGGAGGCAGCCGTGGTGGTCGACCCTTGCGAGGTCGAGCCCGTGCCTTCCGCGCTGTCGTCTCCCGAAGAGGCGTCCGTGTCGCCGGACCCGCTGCTCTCGTTCTCGGTCGGTGCAACCTCGCAGGTTCCGCGTTCGCACACGTACCCGTCGCCGCAGATCATCCCTTCGTCGAGCTCATCGTCACAGTCGTCGTCGAGGAAGTTGCAGGTCTCGGGCTCTGGTTCGCCCGGCTCACAGTCGCTCGCGTCGCAGGTGTTCGCGTTGCGCCGACACCAACCCACGCCGCATTGAGGGCGCACGAACTCGTCTACGCGAGTGTCGCAGTCGTCGTCGAGGAGGTTGCAGACCTCCTCCGCGTTCGGGTAGACAGCGCCGTTCTCGGGCGCACAATCGCCGGGCTCGGACGCAAAACCCGGCTCTGGGCACCCGAGGTAAGCGGCGTCGCTCTGTGCTTCCTCGAGGCCGTAGAAGCCATCGCGATCGCCATCGGGGTATTGCATCACGGGGACCTGGTCGTCGTCGACCTCGCCATCGCAGTCGTCGTCGCGCTCGTTGCAGAGCTCCGGCGCGCCTGGGTAGACCGTCTCGCGGTAGTCGTCGCAGTCGTCCTCGGCGACGCCGAATCCGGGAGGCGGAGCGCCGGCGCAGAGCTCCCTTGGAGCCCCGGGCCGTCCGAAGCCGTCGCCGTCGCGGTCCTCGTAGAACGTCTGCGACGTACACCCGAACACGAAGTCCGCGTTGGCGGAGCTCGTCGCATCGCCGCTCGGGAGCGCATTGCCATTGCCGACGACTGCGGTGACGACGAAGCGAACGCCGGTCGGCTCGGCCGGAGCCTGCCACGCCACGGTGAAGCGTTCCCCGAGCGGACGCGGCTGGGTGTGACTCACGCCATATCCCCGCAGGGAGACGCCGTCTGCGGGTCGCGGTTCGAACGAGCCCAAACTGCTGGCCTCTTCCATGTAGAGTCCCCAGTGCACCCCCGCCGTGCTCGCGATGGAAACCGCCAACTCCACGGTATCGCCCGGCTCGAACGTCGCTGGCGTGGCTTCGACCTCGATGGGGAACGAGCCGAGGCCGTGGCAACCGAGGCAGGCGCCGCTGTCGAATCCGGTAGACCGTGCATGACCCTGCGCAGGGACGCCGAGGGCGAGCAGCGTGGCCACGGACCCCCACGCCGCGATCGAGAGGATTGAAAGTCCGGCGCGCCGCGCCTGCCGCGAGCGGCGTGGCGGACCCGGCGTCTGTGTGCTCGTTGGGGGTCTAGTTTGCGACACTGGCGGAATCACATCGCGAACACATCGTGCGTGGCCAGTCAAGCGCCCGTCGCTCTGCTCCGCGCGCAAAATATCGACACGTAGGACTGCCCACAAGCACCCTTTCTGGAGTACGTTCCCCTCCGTGTCGCAGCACGACAACCTAGCGCCGACACCGCGGCGGCACGCGTCTGGAAGATGGTGTCTACCGCGTCGCGACCAATGAACGACCCACGAGTCGCAGGCCAGCACTGGGACGACACGACAAGGAAATCATGCGCTTCGGGCACTTCGACGACGAAAAGCGGGAGTATGTCATCGAGACTCCCACGACCCCTTATCCATGGATCAACTATCTCGGTAGTGAAAGCTTCTTCGGCCTCGTGTCCAACACGGCCGGTGGCTATTGCTTCTACCGAGACGCGCGGTTCCGTCGTCTGACGCGCTACCGCTACAACAACGTTCCAGTCGACGAAGGCGGGCGCTACTTCTACATCAAGGACGGGGACGACACGTGGACCCCGAGCTTCCGGCCCATGAAGAAGGCGCTCGATCGTTACGAGTGCCGCCATGGCATGGGGTACACGAAGATCTCGTCCGCGCGCGGTGGTGTGGCCGTGGACTCCTTGTTCTTCGTGCCCGTGGGCCACAAGTGTGAGGTCCATCAGGTCACCGTCAAGAACGAGAGCCGCGTCGCGAAGTCGGTGAAGCTGTTCTCGTTCATCGAGTTCTGTCTGTGGAACGCACTCGACGACATGACCAACTTCCAACGGAACTTCAATACCGGGGAAGTGGAGGTCGAGGGCAGTACGATCTATCACGTCACGGAATACCGTGAGCGTCGTGATCACTACTCCTTCTATCACGTCAATGCGCCGCTCGCAGGCTTCGATACCGACAGGCACACGTTCCTCGGCGTCTACAACAGCTTTGGCGAGGCGCAGGTCCCCCTCTCGGGTGAGCCTCGCAACTCCCGGGCGTCCGGTTGGCACCCCATCGCCTCGCATTGCCTCGCGGTCGATCTGAAGCCCGGCGAGTCCAAGACCTATGTGTTCGTGCTCGGGTACTGCGAGAACCCGCGCGACAAGAAGTGGGCGGCCCCTGGCGTGGTCAACAAGGCCCCCGCCAAGGCGCTCTGCGATGCCTACGCCTCCCCGGCGCAGGTGGAAGAGGCGCTCGGCAAGCTCCGCGCACATTGGGACGCGCTCCTTGGCAAGTTCACGATCAAGTCGGGCGACGAACGTCTCGACCGGATGGTGAACATCTGGAACCAGTACCAGTGCATGGTCACGTTCAACATGTCGCGGTCGGCCTCGTATTTCGAGTCCGGCATCGGCCGTGGCATGGGCTTCCGCGATAGCAACCAGGACCTCCTGGGCTTCGTGCACATGGTCCCCGAGCGTGCCCGCGAGCGCATCATCGACATCGCGTCCACACAGTTCGAAGACGGCAGCGCGTACCACCAGTATCAGCCGCTCACCAAGCGCGGGAACAACGACGTCGGCAGCGGCTTCAACGACGACCCGCTGTGGCTCATCCTCGGCGTCGGCGCGTACATCCGCGAGACCGGCGACGTGGGCATCCTGGACGAGGCCGTCCCGTTCGACAACGACACGAGCAACTCGGCGTCGCTGCTCGAGCACTTGCGGCGCTCGTTCGAGCACGTGCCGAACAACATCGGACCCAACGGTCTGCCGCTCATCGGCCGCGCCGACTGGAACGACTGTCTCAATCTCAACTGCTTCTCGGAGACCCCGGACGAGTCGTTCCAGACCACCGGGAACAAGACCGGGCGCACGGCGGAGTCCACGTTCATCGCCGGTCTCTTCGTCCTTGCGGGCAAAGAGTATGCGGAGATCCTCGAGAAGGTCGGGCGCGGCAGCGAGGCCGAGCGCGTGCAGAGCCTCATCGCCAAGATGGCGCTCGTCATGGAAGACAAGGGCTGGGACGGCGAATGGTTCCTGCGCGCCTATGACTTCTTCGGCGAGGCCATCGGGAGCTCGCGTTGCGACGAAGGCAAGATCTTCATCGAGCCCCAGGGCATGTGCGTGATGGGTGGGATTGGCGTCGAGAGCGGGAAGGCCAAGCTCGCGCTCGATTCGGTCAAGAAGCACCTCGATAGCAAATACGGCATCGTGCTGCTTCAGCCCGCCTACACGACCTATCAAGCGCGCCTGGGCGAGATCTCGTCGTATCCACCGGGCTACAAAGAGAACGCCGGCATCTTCTGCCACAACAACCCCTGGATCATGATCGCGGAGACCGAGCTCGGTCGCGCCGACCGTGCCTGGGAGTACTACACGAAGATCGCCCCCGCCTTCGTGGAGGAGATCAGCGACCTCCATCGCGTGGAACCCTACGTCTACGCCCAGATGATCGCGGGCAAGGACGCCGTGAACCACGGTGAGGCCAAGAACTCCTGGCTCACCGGAACCGCGGCGTACAACTACGTCGCCGTGACGCAGCACATCCTCGGCATCCGTGCCGAACTCGACGGTTTGCGCGTCAAGCCGTGCCTGCCCAAGCACCTCGGCGAAGTCCAGGTGAAGCGGACCCTCCGTGGCGTCACGTTCGACATCACGATCAAGAACACCGGCAAGGGCACCCACAAGCTCTCCGCCGATGGTGTCGCGATCGATGGCGTCGTCGTCCCGTACCCGGAGACCGCCAAGACCGTCCGCGTCCTCTGCGAGTGCTGAGCCCCGATACGTCGCCCCCTCGCGAAGAAAGCGAGGGGGCCCCGGCAGCCGCTCGCACCACCGCAAGGCCAAAGGGGAAACGAGGACACGGGAAGAACCCCACGAGACGCCCGCTCGAACGACCGAGAGGCCGAGCGGACATCGAGCGGACATGAGGTCACCGGAACCGCGAGACGCCGCCAGGCGTCCGTTTCGGGTGAAGCCAAGGGGGCTTCGCCCCCGCAGCGAGGGGCCTTTGCGAAAGGCCCCTCTAAAACCGAATCAAACGAAATGCGCCCGGCACGACTCGAACGTGCGACACCCAGGTTCGAAGCCTGGTGCTCTATCCAACTGAGCTACGGACGCGCAAGTGGCGGGAGCGCCGTTCTTAGCAGAGTCGCGCCGGGGTGGGAAGGGCGTTTCAGGGCTCGTGGCGCCCGAGCTCTTGTTGCAGCTGCTGGTACGTGAAGCCGTGGGCCGTGAGGGCGGCCTTGAGGAGCTGCGTGGCTTCGCGTTTCTCCGCCCGCGCCACGGCGACCTTGTCCGCGAGCACGCGATCGTTGGGCGCATCGTCCAGCAGGCGTTGAGCGACCTGCAGGATCTTGTGGGCATGGAGCAGGGCGCTCAGTTCCTGGGCCACGACTTCGCGGATCGCTTCCACGCAGGCACTTTACCTGGGCGCATCGGCGCGTCCACGCCAATCCACCGGGGTGGATGCGCGCGGGACTCGGCGCGCAGGCGCGCTGGACTGGGACGGAGCGATGAGGTCTCGGCACCCCGCAGCGGAAGCGCGTGCGAGGGTTCGACTACGGTCGCTCGGGGGTCGTGGGGCTTTCAGCGCCTGCGCGCAGGAGGGCCGAGATCGCCCCACGGTATTGGGCCTCGCTCATGCGCAGCGCAGCGGCGACTTGCGCGAGTACGGTGTCCTCCTCCTCGAGCACGAATCCGTCGGCGCTCGCGACCTCGAACGCCGCCGCGAAGACGCGCTCGATCGCCGGTTGATCGAGGGGTGGGATTTCGGCCAGGCAGTCGCGGAGTCCCCCGCGGCGCATCATCCATTCGGCGATCGCACGGAGCTCGGCATCGGCGATGGAGGTTCCGCGGAGCGCCGCGAATTCGCGGCGGACCACCGCGAGCTCGTCGGGGTCGATGTCGCCGTCGGCGATGGCGACCGAGAGGAGCAAGCGCAAGATCGGGTCGACCGCCTCGGGTGCTCCGTGGCCCATGTTGGGATCCCTATCATGTCCGCTGGGTGCACGTCCTACATCAGCGCGCGGTCACCACTTTACGGGGGGAAGTGCCGAGGATTGACGAATCCTCGCGAGACATGACAGGGTCAGCTTCGGAGACCTTCTTTCATGGCACGGCTTACTTCTTGTCCGCGGTGCGCTCAGCCCATCTTCGAGAGTGCAGCGCAGTGTCCGCATTGTTCGACGTCGCTTTCGACCGGGTTCGCGCCCCTTCGCGCAATCTCGGCGATGGTGCTAGGCGTCGCCCTGGCGGGATGCCCCTCGGATGATACCGACGAAGACACGGGGTCGTCGGGGAACACGAGCGCCACCGGCACCTCCACGGCGGGGACGACCGCGGGCACCGATACCTCGGCCTCTGCGGGCGACACCACCGGATCCTCCGCTGGAACCACGGAGAGCAGCACGGGGACCGACACCTCGAGCACGACGTCCGGAAGCGTAACATCCGACGACGTGGGCGAACCCGAGTACGGCGTGCCGGTTACGGACTCCTACGAGGAAACCGGCTCGGCGAGCTCGGCGGGCGCGTCGTCCTCGGATGGGTCGGGCGACGGGACCGACGGCTCGAGTGGTTCCGAGAGCGGATCGGACACGATCGCCACGGAAGAATCGGGAATCCCGGTGGAGCCCGAGTACGGCGTGGGCTTGACCGACTAGCGACACGGCCCGAGAGGCTCTTGAGATACTCTCGGGGCGCATGGCCAAGTGGTCGAACCCCCATGACCTCGTCGGCGAGACGCTCGACGGGCGCTTCCGCTTGGTGCGGCTTCTGGGCGAAGGGGGCATGGGGGCGGTCTACGAGGCTCGCCATTTGCGGCTCGAATCTCGCGTCGCGGTGAAGGTGCTCGCGTCGCAGCTCGCGGCCGACGAACGTCAGCGCAGGCGCTTCCTTCGCGAAGCTCGCGCGGCCGTACGGATCCAGCACGACAACGTCGTCCAGATCATGGACTTCGGCGAGGAACCGCTCGCGTACTTCGTGATGGAGTACCTCGAAGGGCTCGATCTCTCGGAGCTCGTGCGGATGTCGGGGCGGCTCCCATGGTCGCGCGTGCGCGAGCTCTGCTTGCCCGCCCTTCGGGCGCTCGCGGCAGCGCACAAGGTCGGCATCGTCCACCGCGACGTCAAGCCGTCCAACATCTTCGTCCTCAAACGCGAAGATGGGACCGATCACGTCAAGGTGCTCGACTTCGGGATCGCGAAGGTGACCGACTCGGGGCCCGAGACGCGCGGCGTCACCCGGACGGACGAGGTGCTCGGGACCGTCGCGTACATGTCGCCCGAGCAAGCGCTGGCCTATCCCATCGATGCGCGCACGGACGTCTATTCCATGGGCGTGCTCCTGTTCGAGCTGCTCACGGGGCAGGTGCCCTACAACGGCGCGACGCACTATCAGATCATCCATCAACACATCCATGCGCCACCGCCTTCGCTGCGCGCCATCGAGCCGCAGATCCCTCCCGAGGTGGAGGCGATCGTGATTCAAGCGCTGCAGAAGCGCCCCGAGGAGCGGTTCCAGACCATGGATGCGCTACGCACCGCGCTCGAAGGCGTCCCCGGGAATGCGATCGGCAACGTTGCCGATCGTCCTCCACCGCCTCCCGGTGCCACGGTCGCGATCGCGGCTCCGGTCCACGAGGTCTTGGACGAGCCTTCGGAACGCGGGGCCGCGCGAGATCCCACGGCCGAGCGCCTGCGTCCCCACGCGATGGCCGATACGCAGCAGGAGTTGTCTCCTCCGCTCAGCGCGGCTCCAGCTGCCACCGCGCCGTCCTCCAGGTGGGTGGCGTGGTCGGTGCTCGGGATCGGCGTTTGCGGGGTCGCGCTCTTGGGCACCTGGCTCGCGTTGCGACCCTCCGATCCTGGGATGGCGGCTGCGGTCACGCCTGGGCCGAGCGAGCCCACGCTCGTGCCACCCGAGGTCGCGAAACCTTCGTTGGCCGAGTCCGCTGCGCCCAAAGACGCGAAGGCATCACCCGCGATCCCCCAGGGTCCTGCCGTCCTGGAGATCCCCGTCGACGGCGAACCGCAGGGTGGCGAACCGCAGGGCGGCGAACCGCAGGGCGGCGGTGTTCCGAGCGGAGACGAGCCGACTCCAGCGACCGCACCCGGTACGACGGGCGAAGCCTCCGTGGCTGTGCCGCCACCCGAAGAGCCCGCGAAAGTCGAGCCGCCGCCCAAGGGGCGCACCAACACCAAGCGTCCCCCTCGCGACGAGGAGACCAAACGCGAGCCCAAGAAGGCCAAGTCGGGGGCGTCTTCATTGGACGCCGCGGGCGATCGTTCACCCCTCAACCGCATCGTCGCGGGTAGCAAGCAGTGCGGCCTTCGTTCGCCCACCACGCTGAGCTTTCAAGTGATGCAGTCGGGGGCTGTCCTTTTGGTCCAGACTTCCCCGCCCAACGGGTGCGTGGAGGCGCTTGCTCGCGCGCAGAAGTTTGCTGCGCGGGCTCGTCCGGAGAGCAAGCGGGTGCAGCTCAAGCCGTGATCGAACGCCTTGGGTTGATTGAATCCTGAAGATGCGGTTTCCTCGGCCCGGCCATGCCGCGCCTCATCTCGGTCGCCCTGGTACTCGCCCTCGTGAGCCCCCCGAGCGCGGCGTGGGCGTTGGATCCGTACGAACTGTACGCGAAGAAGCTCGAGCTCGCGGAGGACGCCACGCGCCGCGGTGACACGGCGGTCGCGATCGAGGCGTATGTCGTTGCGTACGAGTCTCTTCCCGGCAGCGACCGGGCCACGCCGCTCGGTGCCGACGTCGTCGATCGCGTGAATCGCCTCGCGCAGGAGACCTTCCTCGAGGGATCGAAGGACACCCAGATGCTCGAGCAAACGCGGAACCTGCTCGAGGCGCACATTCGCGACCTCAAGCGGTTCTCGCCCGAGACGGATGTCGCTCCCTACACGGAGAAGAAGCGCCGCATCGAAGCTGCGCTCGCGACCTTGGACCCGCAGTCACCGCCACCCGCTGGTGAACCCGTGCCCGAGCCCGAGCGTGACCGCTCATCCGAGGAGCCCAGCGCCGAGGGTCCGAGTCCCACGGACGACGAGGTCGCCGTGGACCGAGCCGAGCCGAGGACGGGCCGGAGCAAGACGTGGACGATGGGCGTCGGGTTGACGGCCGGCGGCGTCGTTCTCATCGCGGGTGGGGCAGGTTTGCTTGGAGGCGGGGCGTACATGTTGGGGACGCACATCCCTGATGGCCTGGCGGAAAGCGAAGCCAAATGTGCAGTCGAGATCTCCGAAGGGGAATACAGCACGCTCGACGAATGCTTCACCGCATCGAAGACGTATGAATGGGAAGACGGTGAGAAGCGCAAAGGCTACGCCTACTACGGCCTCGGTGCCGTTGTGCTCGCCGCTGGCATCGCGATGACGGCGACGGGCACCGTGTTCCTCGTCCGAGATCGCAAGGGCCGCACGGTCGCCCGTCTCCTGCCTGCGCCTGCGTCCAACGGAACGGGCCTGGCGCTGCTGGGCCAATTCTGAGGGGGGGCGCCCATCGAACCCCGGGTGCCGAATCCGGCCCGAACACCTCGTGCAAGCCTTGGTACCGTGGTGTCCAGCGATGGACGCAGAGCGGCGAGACATGCGAGTGTGGCTAGGCCTCGCGGTCGTTGCGCTGACCTTCGTCGGTAGCCTCGACAATGCGTTCGTCGACTGGGACGACCACGTCTACATCCACCTCAACACGTTGGTCACCGCTCCGACGGAGCATTCGCGGGTCGAACACCTCACCACGCCCGCCTTGGGCTATCCCATGCCGCTGCCCGTGCTCCTCTACCGCGGCATGTGGGGGCTCGGGCATGGCGCGGCGTGGCCCTTCCACGCGTTCTCCCTCGCGATCCATCTCGTCAACGTGTTCGTCTTGCACCATTTGCTGCGTCGCTTGGGGGCCGCGCCGTGGCCTGCATTCGGCGGGATGTTGGCGTTCGGGTGCCACCCCATCGTGGTCGAGCCCGTCGCATGGTCCTCGGGTCTCAAGGACCTGCTCGTGGCTGCCGGGACCTTGCTCGCGATCACGGCGCTCCTGCACCGGCGGACGAGCTTCTTGCCCGCCTCGCTCGCGTGGGCGAGCAAACCGACCAGCGTGGCCCTTGGCCCCACGTTGCTCGTGTTCACGTGGTTCCTTCCGCCAACGGGAGCGTCGCGGCGGCGCTGGGTCGAGCCGATCGCCATCACGGCGCTCGGAGTCCTCGTCGCAGCCTTCGCGTGGTTGCAGGAGGATCCGACGCTTCGCACCACCGCGGACACCGACGGTCGGGCCCATCGGGTGCTGGCCGCGTTCGGTCTGGTGCTCGAACACCTGGTGGCGCCGGCCCGGCTCGCTCCGATGACCTTCGCAGGCGACGCAACGCCGGTTCACCTGCTCTGCGCCGCAGCGGGCCTCGCCGCGGCATGCTTGGCGGTGTGGCACTGGGCGAAGCAGCGGGATGTCCGTGGTGCTTGGCTCATGCTCTCCATCCTCACGTACGCGCCGGTGAGCAACCTCGTGCCGCTCGCTCGCTTCTCCGCCGACAGCTACGTCTACCTCCCCTGGGCGGGCGTCGTGGCCGTGGTGACGCTCTCGTGGGCGCCTTGCCTCGCGTACTTGGCGGGCAAGCAAGCACGGGCGGCCCGTGTCGTGGGTGTGCTCCCCTGCGTGGTGCTTCCGGCGTGGATGGGGCTCACGGTCGTTCGTGTGGAGGTGTGGAGCGACACGCTCAGTCTCTGGGGAGACGCCTGGGAGTCGCGGAGCTACGAGCCCGAGTTCATCTATCGCTACGGGGATGCGCTCGGCCGCGCGGGGCGTGCCGAGGAGGAGATCTCGCTCTACCTCGATCGGCTGGAGGAGCTCGGCTCGTCGCCGCGGCTGCCCGCTGGGCTCCCGCTTTACTTCGATCGCTCGGGGGCCCCCCAGCAGGCCCTTCATTGGTACCGTATGGCCTTCGCGCGTCCGCTCGGGCAGGGCGAGCGCATGTACGCCAACTACGTGGGCTTCGTGGCTCGCCACCCGGAGCTGCACCCGCGGGAGCTCGACGGCGCCTTGCGATATGCCGCCGCCACGGCAAAGCCGGGTTCCTTCGCAGCGATGTCCGCCGCCGAGCGCAGCAACCTCACCCGCGTGCTTGGCCGCATCGGCCTCCCCTCGCAGGGGTGGGATCACGTCCGGGCTCTCGGGCTGGCTCCGCCTGGACGCTGAGCGCCATGCGCACAGCAGAGGGCCTTTTCCCCGCGCCCGACGCTCGATCCAAGCGACTTTACCTCCGCGCGCGGTCCATCGTAGAGTCCAGCCGAGGATCCATGTCCGTAGAAATCGCGGTGATCTTCAAGCGAGAGCGCCTGCCCACCCCCGACGCGTGGCAGCGCGCCGTGGCGGCGGCCGGCTTCAACGTCCAGCTCGATACGGACTTCGATCCCGTCGAGTTCAGCGGATTTCTGCCTGCCACGTACGAGGACCGGGCCGGCGGATTCGAGTACTTCTTCGACGAGGTCGATCGTTCGGAGCTGAGCGCCGAGGAGCTGGCACGCATCGGGGACCGCGACACCGTGGTGTCCTTCGTCACGCACTCCGATTTCACCGAGCTCATGACCTCGGGCATCGCTGCTGCGGTCTTCACCCACCTCGTCGATGGCGTCTTGCACGACACCTCCGCCGACGACTATTACGACGCCGATGCGGCCCTCACGTGGGGACGCGAGATGGAGGCGGCGATCCTCCCGGAGCTCGAGTAGCGGGCGTTTCGCCCGCCCGGCCCCGGGAACGGCGGCTCAATCCACCATCACGTTTGCGATGGGTAGATCGACCCGCCCCGAGCCTCCGCCGACCTCCACGAGGATCTTGGCCTCGAGCAGGTTCCCCATGGGCAGGCCGAGCTCCTCCCACGCTTCGAAATGCTCGGTCAGCGAGATCTCGCCACAAGCCCGCGCCGTGGTCCGGACACTGTAGTACTGATCCCAGTTCGTCACGCCCGAGCACCTCGTCCCGCCGGTGCCGGTGGTTGGCCGCTTGTAGACGCGATAGGTGCCGCCATCGATCGTCACCTCTGGCATTCCGAAGCCGGCATCCAAGCTCCCGGGATTGATGGGCATGTTGTTGTAGGAGTCTTCGACGACGTACCACTCGACGCATGGACTGGTCGTCCACCCGTACATGCCAACATACGAGTAGACACCCGCGCTGCCGGTCTTGCGCGAGACGAACTGCGCGGTGATGGTGCCCACCTGCTCGTGGGGCACGGGATTGTCACCAAAGCCTCCCCATTCGTAGCCAAGGCGGCCCAGGTATCCTCCTGCTTCGTTCCAGATCGCCGAGAACGCGGGGGTGCTGTACGTCGTCAACTCGCCCCTCCCCGTGTTGGACCAGATCTCCCACGATAGGTTGCCATCCCCGCCTACACCATTGCCCGCGTGGTTCATGGCGCCGGACGTCGGCATGGGCGCATCGCAGTCGAGCACGACGGGTCCGTCGTCATTGCCCTCGTCGTCGCCCGGTCCCGAGTCGGTCGTGTCGTCCCCGGCATCCGCCGAGTCGCTCGACGAGGTATTGCCCATCGTGGTCGGCCTCGTCGTAGCTTCCTCGCTGGTCGTGTCGTCATCATCGTCGTCCTGCGATGAGGAGGAGGACGTACTCGTGGTCGTCGAGTCGTCGTCGTCGTCCTCGTTCGTATCGACCCCCGCGCTGGAGGTCGCGTCGGCTTCAGACTCTGATTCATCCGATGGGCGGCTCGACGCCTCCTCCTGCGAGGAACTGCCGCTCTCTTCGTCGCTCGCGGAGTCGGCGGAATCATCGGACTCCCCGGCTTCCGTTTCGCTCTCTTTGGCGAAATGCGAGCTCCCGGGCGGTGCAAAACACTGCGAGAGCGAGAGCAGGGCGGCGGCCCGACTACCCGTGCCGAGCCCACGACGAAGCCAGCGAAATTTCATGAACACCACTATCTGTCCTTCCCCCCACCCATTGTCAACGAGTGGAGCTCGACTCGGCGATGGCGCGCCGAGCTCTTGTCGAACCCGTAAGCGCCCGTAACACAATTTTCAGTTTTTCCGACCCAGTTTGCCCAGGTGCCCTCCAATGAAGCCCGCGGAACGGCCTTCCCGGCGCAATCTCGCCGCGAGCGCGAATTCGTCCAACGCGCCGCCCACCCACCGACATTGGGGGGTCCGTGAAGGCTGCGGGCTCACCCCGAATCGCGGTGACCTTCGTATTGAGGGTCGATGATTGACCGGTCGGGGCACTAGTGCCGCGACAGATGAGTTCTGACCTTGTATGACACCGTTCCCGTCCACCATCCCATTGCGCAGCCGAAAAACAGATCATCGTGCTCGACGGCGAAGCCCGCGGCCGCGAAGGCAGCCGCTGCGGAGGCGCCGTCGCGATACAGCGCCGTGTACTTGGCGAGGTATCGATAGTTGGCCGGATTGCCCAAACACATCCAGCCGATGACTGGAATGACGTATCGTAGGTAGAACATGAAGAGAATCCGCAGCCAGGCGCGTTTTGGCACCGAGATCTCGACGAAGGAGAACGTTCCACCCGGCTTCATGATGCGCCATACTTCCGTGGCAAGGAGCTCGAGCTGCGATGGAGAGAATGTCTTGAGGCCGAACGAGGAAAGAACACACTCGGCCGATGCATCGGTGTAGGGAGTCGCCAAAGCGTCGCCCTCGATGACGTCGATCGCGACACCCCGGAAGTCTCGTGAACGCGCGCGAGCCGCACGACACATCTCCGGAGCAAGGTCCAACGCGGATCTTGAGACGCCGAGAGTGCCCCTTGCCGAGCCTCCTTTGAGCCGCTATTGTGCACCCGATGCTCGTTCGCAGCACCACCACGACCACCACCCCTTCGGGGTGTGCGGTCGTGCGCGCGAACTAGCGGTTGCGCCCCACGATCCGACACCCCGCCGTCTGGACGGGGCGTTCGGCGTGGTGCTCGCTCCTGTTTCTGGCGGCGTTTCTTCTGCCCCAAGGAGTGAGCATCATGCTCGACGCACGAGATCATCGCAATTTGGCCGCCCGCCTGGACCTTTTCCACTTCGACGAATCTGCGCCAGGCATGGCGCTATGGCACCCCCACGGGTGGTCGATCTGCCGAGTGCTGGAGGATGCCGCACGGCAGGTCCTCGCGGCCCACGCGTACCTCGAGGTGAGGACGCCGCAGATCGTGCGGCGTCCCGTCTGGGAAGCGAGTGGGCACTGGGAGCATTTCAGCGCGGGCATGTTTCGGTTGGAGGACCAGTCACAGGCGGCGGGTCTCAAACCCGTGAGTTGCCCCGGGCACGTCCAGATCGCCAAACAACGCACGCTCTCCTACCGTGATTTGCCGCTGCGCTTGGCCGAGTTCGGCATCGTCCACCGCGACGAGCCGAGCGGGACGCTGCATGGGCTCATGCGGCTCCGTCAGTTTACACAAGACGACGGACACATCTTCTGTGAGGCCGAGCAAGCCCCCGCCGAGATCGAACGCTTCTGCCGCGCTGTTGCGCCGTTCTACGCCGCGTTTGGGTTCGATCGCGTCTCCATCGGACTGTCCACGCGTCCCGCAGCGCGCTTTGGCGAAGACTCGATGTGGGACGAGGCTGAGCACACGCTCGCGGCGGTGCTGGAACGCGTGGGGCTCGCGTTCACCCTCCAGCCAGGAGAAGGCGCTTTCTACGGCCCCAAGCTCGAGTTCGTGCTCGAGGATCGGTCCGGCCGTCGCTGGCAGTGTGGGACGATCCAGTATGACTTTTCGATGCCGCAGCGATTCGGCCTCCACTACGCGGCCAGGGACGGTGGTCGCGTCGCTCCCGTGATGTTGCACCGCGCCCTGTATGGCAGCCTGGAGCGGTTCTTGGGGATCGTCCTCGAGCACCACGGTGCCCCGTTGCCCGCGTGGCTCGCCCCGGTTCAAGTTCGCGTGCTACCGGTCGCCGGAGGCCACCTCGATGCGGCGAGGCACTTGCTGAACGCGCTTTCGGTCGCGGGTCTACGCGCGGACCTCGATGCCGCGAGCGAGTCGCTCGGTCGACGTATGGTCCGTGCCCGCGAGGCTGCGGCACCGTTCTTGGCTGTCCTCGGCGATCGCGAGGTGGGGACGGGTACGGTGGCGCTCGGTCGCCCGGGCGAGCCGCCGGTGACCCTGGCGACGGGCGAAGCGGTCGCACGCCTCCGAGTCGATTGCGCGCCTCCTCCGTTCGTGGACCGACATTCGGCGGCGTAGGCCTTCCGAGGGCCCCAAAGTCGGTGCGTTGCGCGCTGCTGCCCACCGACTTGGGGCCGGAAGACCGCGGACACGTGGCCGGAAGATCGACGATGATGAGCGGAGATGACGATGCGCGCGCTACCGCTCTGCGGAACCTTGATCTTGCTGTCCGCATGTTTCGAAGACGTGGGCCCTTCTTGTCCCGAAGGCGCCAAGGGGTGCCCGTGCCTCGATCTCCAATGCGAGGATGGATTGGAGTGTCGGGACGGAAGGTGCGTATCTCTAGAAGCCGAGGCCTCGGAGTCTGCGGCCAGCGACGCGGGTCTGGGGTCGGAAACGGGGCCCGCGGAATCGTCGAGCGAGGAGGACGGCGCGTCCTCGGAGTCGAGTTCGGACGAAACCGAATCCTCCACGGAGAGCGACGCGACGAGCACGACCACAGAGGCGACGTCGAGCGTCGAGGAGACCTCGACGACGGAATCAGAAGGAGAGACGTCCACGACCGAGACGGGCGAAGCCTCCAGCGACGCATCCACGGGAAGCGCGGGATCCTGCGGAGACGGTGTGCTCGCTCCGGACGAGGAATGTGACTCCACAGCAGGATGCGATGAAGCGTGTGAGCTCATCAACTATGACTGCAATCCGCTCAACAACGCGCCGTGTCCTGAGGACTTCAAGTGCAGCGTGGTGGAAGAGGAGTCGGGTGAGATCCTCGCGACGTGTTTGCCGTTCATGGAGCCGCCACCAGGCCAGCTCCACGAAGGGAATTGCTATTACGGCGGTCGCCACGACGAATGGTGCGACGTCGGCCTCGCTTGCGCCGTCATGACCGCCGCGGCTGTATGTGGTGCAGATGAGACCAATTGCTGCGTCGAGTTCTGCGACCTCAACGACGCGACGTTCACCTGCGCATATTCCGAGGACGCGTGCATCCCGTTCCTGCCACCGTCCGCGCCCGAGGGCCTCGAACAGCTCGGCTTTTGCGGGCGCCCGTGAAATCGACAGACAGTGACTCAGCGTACGAACAGCGTTCGCGACGCCTCGGCGGGCCAGCGTGCGGCCCTGTCGCGTGAACTTCCACACCTCGTCGTCGGAGTAGACGCGCGGTCCCGGTTAGGGGATCGTGCGCAGCATGTCGCACGGAGAGGCTCGCGTCATGCTCAGCAGCTTGGTTGTTGCGCTTTTCGTGTCGTGGGGGTGTCGAACCGCTGCCGATCCGGTTCCGCACCCCGAACGCGAACCTCCGGCTGTGGCAGAAGGTCCGTCGGCGCCCGAGGGTCATGAGCGTTCCGACGAGGGGGTCCTCGCGTATGGGCAGGCGGGCGATACACGGGCACTGAGCGACCTTCTTCCTGCGACGTACGAGGACGTCTATCTCAAACTCGGTAGACTGGGAAAAGTTCGATCGGCTTGCGGAGGCGAGGTCGTGGCCGATGGCGGGGGAAGGCCCGCGGAGCGCTTTGGAACCCCAGTGCTCGTGCTCGAGGTCGACGACGCCCGCTCGTGCGCGAAGATAAGAACGCTCGAGCATTGGTCGTGGATGACCAAACCCGATGGAACACCCGATCCTGTCCACGTAGGCTTGGTCGATTTCGAGATCTACGTCGACCTTTCAGATCTGGATCCCGTTACGACGCGGTTCGTGCGCCTCGCACCTTCGCCGACGACCGTCTTTGCCGACAACGTCCACGGGTTGTGGCTCGCCCCTGGAGTGCGCGTGACGATGGGGGAGATTCGTGACTCCCGGACGAAGGTCACCGCGGAGTTGAAGCGAGAGACGTTCACTGGGTGGGTCGAGAACGACAGCCTGGGCAAGACGTTTCGGCACGGCAGCGCGTCGTGTGAGAGGGATGCGCGGGTCAGGGACACTGGGGCGACGGTTTGGTACTCACATGATGCGTCGCCGCCCATCGGAGACCTGCGGACGGAGTATTTGGTGTGTAGACTTGGCGGAGTAGGAAGTCGTGTCGAGGTCGCGCAGATACTGGATGCCGACTCTCTGGTCTGGATTGTTGGCTACGTGGAAGGGAGCGCCATCACGGAACCACTGCCGGCAAGGGACGATGGAGACGTGTGGGGGTACATGGATGAACCCGCGGAGGCATCGACGCCAGCACCTGGAATGATCCCGGTGCCAGTTGGAACGCCCTTCTATGCCTCGAGCGGCGCACAGATCGGCAAGACGAGAACGGCGATGCGCATGCGGACCGGAGAAGCGCCGGGAACGGTGATCGTGCCCACGCAGTGGGGGAACGTCGAAGCTCGTCTCGAGTAGGGCTGCTCGTGTGGACTCCGGTTTCAGTAGCGGGTCTTGAGCCGCATGGTCGTCGTCGCGGTGCCGTGCTCGAACTTCGCGTCCGCGAACGAGGGCGGCCCCATGAGGCCCTTGGCATCGTTGGAGGCGCCGTAGCCCTCGATGGGGCGGCCGATCCAGCTGGTGTCGAGGGTGTTGTTGTCGTTCTCGTCGTGGAACATCGCCACGGCGTAGGTGCCGGGGGGGATGCCTGGAAACACGCACCTGCCGAGGCCGCCTTGGATCCGCGACACCGCCTGACCCTTGGCGAGCTTGTTCTTGGTGGGAAATGCCTCTGGGTCGTCGTGGAGGGAGCAGAGCAGCTTGCCGTCGTTGCTACGCAGCTTGGTCTCGACGACGATGTCTTGCCCGGGCGCGGCGGTGAACGAGAGCAAGGTGAAAGGGATCAAGCGAGTCAGCAGGGACCACACGCTGGACGTATTATCAAAGCCGTCGTGACGGCGCCAATCACTCCAGATGCGGGGGCCGCACGGATCGCGAGTCGGAGTGAACGGTGGGGGTCGCAAACGGGCCGGTGCCGTGGTGCCGGGGGGCGGAGCCAAGAGGGCGTGTGGCGCAAGGGGCGGTGTGACCCTTTCCCACGAAGGACCCGCTCTGCGGCTTGCGCGACGCCATCGACGAGGCGATAAGAAGTGAGGTGGCCGGTACGGAACCCCTCGACTCCTGGCAGCTCATCTACGAAGGTTCTGCAGCGCAGTTCGTCGAGGCGCTGTCACGGGAGGCGTTCGCCCATCCGGCGGTGCATCACCCGTATCTCCAGCGTCTGGCGGCGGGGGATGTCCCGGACGTGCGCTACGCGTTGCGGGACTACGCCGTACAGTATCGCTGCTATGGCGCGGAGTTCCCCAACTACCTACAGGGCGTGATCGATCATCTCGAGGTCGAGCGCCACCGGGACGTGTTGCTCGAGAACCTGGAGGAAGAAAAGGGCGATCCCAACAGCGATGACCCCGAGAAGATGCCCCACACGCGTCTGTTCGCGGAGTTCTGCGCGGCGGCGGGGGCGGATCCCGGGTATCTGCGCCACAACCCCGCGTGCATGACGGCAGTGGTCTGGCGCGACCTTTTCCTCCAGAAGTGTCGCTCCGCCCAGACGGGGGTGGGGCTCGCGGCGATTGGGATCGCGACGGAGATGGTCGTGCCGACGATGTACCGCTATCTGCTCCAGGCGATCCGCGAACACTCGGAACTCACCGAGCGCGACGCAGCATTCTTCGCCATCCACGCGTCATGCGACGACGCGCATGCGCGCGCCCTGATGGACATCACCATGGATGTCTCCGATCGCCAGGAGACGCGCGAGGCGATTCGCTTCGGCGTGATCTCGGCGCTCAATCTGCGCAAGGCGTTCTGGGACGTGATGTTGAGTCGGGCGCTCCACCTGAGCGACAAAGCCGCATGACGACAGAGCCCAAGGCCCTGTACGACGCCACGGCAGACCGTTGGGCGCGGACGGAGCCCTCGAGCTTGTCGGACTTCACGGGACGCCCCGCGGTGTTCGAGTTGGTGGGGTCACTGCAGGGCGTCGATGTCCTGGACGCTGGGTGCGGCGAGGGGTATTGCAGCCGTGTGTTGGCGGGACGTGGCCCGCGGCGCCTGGTCGGCATCGATGTTTCGGACGAGATGATCGCCCGGGCCAAGGCGGAAGAGGTTCGCCTCGCGCAAGGGATCAGGTTCGAGGTCGGTGACATCCGGGCGTTGCCTTTCGACGATGCCTCGTTCGATGTCGCGATCGCGGTGTTCGTGTTCAACTACCTGTCGCTCGCGGATACGAAGGCCGCGCTCACGGACCTGCGGCGGGTGCTCCGGCCAGGGGGGCGGCTCGTGTTCGCGGTTCCGCACCCGGCATTTCCGTGGCTACGCGACCATACGCCGCCGTTCTACTTCGACATGGGCGAGCGCAACTACTTCGACGCTCGCGATGAGCGGAGAGCGGGGGCGATCTGGCGTCGCGATGGCGCGCGCCTCGAGGTGCAGGTCGTGCACAAGACCTTCGAGGACTACTTCGAGGCGCTGCATGCTGCGGGGTTTGGCCGGATGCCGCGGTTGCGGGAGCTTCGCGTCCTGCCCGAGCACATCGCCCTCGATCCCGCGTTCTTCGGTCCTCTCGCCGGGGTGCCGCTCCACGTCGCTTTCTCCATCGAGAACGACGCATCCTGAGGCTCATGACCACCCTTCTGCCGGTGCGGGCCAACGACATCTGCTTTCTCGGTACGGTTCGCGCGTGCGGTGCGGCGGGGCTTGCTTGCGAGACCGTGGTCTACACGTGGCCTGGCGCGGGCCCTTGGTACTCGGAGGCGAGTCGTTGGGTCGCGGATTCGCACGTGATCGCGAACCCTTTCGCACACGCGCAGAGGGCATGTGAAGATCTCATCGCCGTTGCGGAGTCGGTGAACACGCGCCGCGGAGCGCTGCCGCTCGCGATCCCGAGCAGCGACACGGCGCTCATGTTCTTGCTCGACCACCAAGCACGGCTCCACGGCAAGGTTCGGATGATGGGCGGTGAGGGGCACGTGCGGGGGCGTCTCGACGTCACGGAGAAACACACGTGCGCGACGATGCTCGCCGCGGGAGGTGTGCAGATCCCCAAGACGTTCGCGTGTCTCTCCCACGCCGAGGTCGAGGCCGTCGTCGAGGGGGTGCCCTATCCTTGCGTCTACAAGCCCACCACCAAGGATTACGGCCAGACGTTCTACGCCCGGCACGCGGGAGAGAAGGCCGTGAGCGTGGGGGATCCGGGCACGCTACGCCGTCTCCTGCACCAAGAGCTCGATGCGGGTTTTCGCCTCGTGGTCCAAGAGCGGGTGGAGTTCGCCTCGGTGCACGACGAAATCCCCTGCTACGTCTATGTCGACGAGGACCACCGGATCCGGATGGCCGCGACGGCGGTCAAGCACACGATCCAGCCGCATCCCTACGGGACCGCGACGGTCTTGTACCTGACCTGGCATCCGGAGCTGTTGGAGCACGCGCAGCGTGTGGCCACGGCGCTTCGCTGGCGCGGGATCCTCATGATCGAGTTCATTCGCGACCTCAAGGACGGGATGTGGAAGGTCATCGAGGTCAATGGCAGGCCGTGGCTGTTCGTGGACTTCTTCCGCCGTTTCGGTCTCAACTACCTGCAGTATCTCGGCGACGACCTGCGTGGTGATACCTCGCACTGGCCCGCGTTGCGTGTCCCGACTCCAGAGGTCCTCGCGCAACAGCCGGTCCACGTCAGTCTGCCCAAGGCGATCGAACCCGTGCTCGCCCAGCTCGATCGCGCGCCTCGGGTCGAGGACGTCGTCGCGTTCCTCGACCAACTTCCCGGCGCGAAGACGCTGACCTTCCTCGACCCCACCGACCCCAAGCCTGGCCATGCAGAGCTCGAAGCCCTCGCGCGACAGGTGGACCTCCCTGTCGGAGAGCTCGTCGGTGCGGTAGAAAGGACCCTGCACGGTGTCTGACCGCTCCAATCTCGGGCTTTCGGTCGTCGTCCCCGTCTATCGTTCGGAGTCGGGCCTCCCGCAGCTGTTCGAACGCCTCACGCAAGCGCTCGATCGGCTCGGTCGCAGCTGGGAGGTCATCCTCGTCGACGATTTTTCACCGGACCGCTCATGGGACGTGATGCGCCGCCTCAAGGGGGACGACCCGCGTTTCGTCCTCGTGCAGCTGACGCGCAATCACGGGCAGCAGCGGGCGGTGATGTGCGGCCTCGCGCACGCGCAAGGCAAGTACGTCGTCACGATGGACGACGATTTGCAGCACGACCCGGGCGACATCGCCGTGTTGCTCGAGGCGCTCGAAACTCGCGACTGCGATGCCGTGATCGCCAGGTTCGAGACCAAGCAGCACGGCATCGTCCGCAACCTCGGCACGTGGGCGGTCAAGCGGATCGCCAAACACACCGTCGGCGTGCCGCTGCAGCTCGATCTCACGAGCTTCCGGGTCATGCGCAAGGAGACTGCGCGCGCGTTGTCGGAGCAGCGCAACCCGAACCCCGTGGTGGGTTTCCTGCTCCACGCGGTGACCCGCAGGATCGAGAACGTGACCGTGCGCCATCATCCGCGGGCGCTCGGGCGCTCGAGCTATGGACTGCGACACCTCGTCGTGTACATGACGCAGATGGTGCTGGACTACAGCGACTTCCCGCTGCGTATGGTGGGCTATCTGGGGTTCTGGCTCGCCCTGGGCAGCTTTGGGCTCGGGTCGTTCTATTTCGTCCGGTACGCGCAAGGCATGATCATGCTCACCGGGTGGACCACGCTCGTGCTGCTGATTTGCTTGTTGAGCGGACTCCTGCTCATGAGTATGGGCGTCATTGGTGTGTATTTGGTGCGGATCCTCCGGAGCATCAATACCATGCAGATGTTCCTCGTTCGGAGGGTCGAGCGTTGAGGACCAGTATGGATACATTCATCGATGCGACCACGATCTCCGTCCCCACGCTCGGCGCGGTCGATCCCAGTGAGGTCCGGAGCGTCCTGGAGCGTCACTCGTTCGCCCGGATCTCGGGTCTGTTCGACCGCCAAGCGCTCGCACAGTGCGTGGCGCGCGTGGGCCAGTCCATCGATCCCAACAACGACGCGCCCACCACCGGTGAGCCTCTCGAGGCCGTCTACGGCAACTTCCAGAAGTTCTCCATCGGGGCGGCCAAGCATGGCGGCGTCGATCGACCGCGCTTCATGCGGACGATCTACAACCCGATCTGGGCGGAAGACCTGTTCGGGATGAGGCGGCACTTCGTTCTGCTCGCCCAACTCCGCAACAAGCTGGCAGGAAAACCGCTCGACTACGCCGTCGAAGGCGTGAGCGAAGGGATGTGGACGGCCGCTCGCTTGCACCACTTTCCGGCCGGCGGAGGTTTCATGGTCGGGCACAAAGACACGGTGTTGCCCGCCGCGTACCGAGAGCGCGGGATCGGTGGCTATTACCAGCTGCTCCTCTTGCTGACGCAGAAGGGCGAGGACTTCGAGACAGGGGGCGGCTTCGTGACCATCGAGGGGCGAGAGGTCGAATACGAGTCCTTCTGCCAGCGTGGAGACGTCGTCGTCTACGACGCGACCACGCTCCATGGCGTCAACGACATCGACGTCACCCGTCCATTTCGTCAGGGCTCCATCGCGGGGCGTATCTCGGCGCTCGTGACCCTCTATGCCGATCGACGCGGATCGGCGTGAGCCGCTCGCTCGAGGGGCGGAGGACCTTGCCGCTGTGCCGAGCGGAGAGCGAACGTCGGCGCGTCACCGCCCGTGGATGGCTGTCACTCGCCTGCTTGGTGTCGTCGTCGTGCTCGCCCTCGTGGTGCGCTTTTGGGACCGGGTCGCCGGCGCGTGGAGCTTGTTGGCGGGAGCCTCCTTGGCGGCCTGGTCGGTCGCGGCGAGCTTGCAACTCGCGAGCTTGTTCGTTGCGACCATGCGGTTCTCTGCGATTCTGCGCGCGCTGGGCCATCGGACCTCGCTCGTCGCGCTGCTCGGCGACATCGTCGCGTCCACGGGAATCAACGCCGCGCTGCTGATGGGGGTGGGGGAGGTCTATCGGGCGCAGCGCATCGCTCCGATCGTGGGGTCCGCTGCGACCAGCGGCGCAGTGGTGGTCCTCGATCGGGTGATCGGCGTCGCGACGATCTTCGCGACCGCTGCGGTCGCCTCGCTCTGGATCGCCACGCCGAGCGCGATGCGGATCGGGTGGCGACGTCCCGCGATGGTCGTCGCGCTCGTGCTCATCGCAAGCTTGGCCGTGTTCTTTGGACGGCGCAGGGCCTTCGCGGGAGCCATGGCACGGCCACTCCTGGCCCTTTGGGAGCGACCTCGCGAGCTCACGGTCGCCGTGATCGCGTCGCTTGGTTCGGTCGGGCTCTGGCTCGCTGGAATCGTCGTGCTGGCGCGCGGACTGGGGCTCGGCGTCCAGCCGGGGGCGATCGTCTTCGCGGCGCCGCTCGTGACCCTCGCGACGCTCCTGCCGGTCTCTGTCGGTGGCGTGGGCGTGCGCGAAGCGGGCTACGTGATCCTGCTCGCACCCCATGGCGTCGCCGCGCCCGGAGCGATCGCGCTCGGCCTTGCCCAATACTCCCTATTCTTTCCCATCATCGCCGCAGGGGCGGCGATCTTGCTGCGTCGAGGCGTGTGGCCGACGCGAAGTTGACGGCTGTTGGGGAGCTGTCGCCGCCAGGACCGCAGGCCTAAAGGACATGCGCACGCGCATGGTACAAGATGCTGACGAGGGTTCACCGTGACTCAACCACCCACGCCATCGAGCGCTCAGAGTCCCCCGACCGCCTCGGCAAACACCTTGGCCACCACGTCGATGATGCTCGGCATCGTCGTGTTCTGTGCTCGCCTGTTCATCTCGCCGCTCATCTCGACGTTCCTGCTCCACTACCAAAGGTCGGAGCTCACGCAAGCAGACATCGGCATTCGCATGGCACTTGCGAGCATCATCCTGAGTGGGTTGGGTTCCATCGCCGGCCTGCTCATCACGGTGCTCGGATTCGTCAGTCTGGAACGAGGCCGCGGGCTTCCGCCGTCACTTTCCCGCCGTGACCATGGCGTCGTCGCAATCGTCCTTGGCTTCGCAATACTCGCGGGCGTCCTCTCGTCGTGGCTTGCCACGGTATATCCCATGCTGATGGCGGGGTTCTTCTAGCCCACGCGACCGTGGTGCGTGATTCGTCGTACCGATGGCGGACGTAGAAGGAGGTCGCTCAGATGGAGAAACCCAGTGTCACGGATCGATCTCGCGTCGAGACGGCAGCTCGCTACATTGCAGACCATCTCGATCGGCCGCTCAGCGTCGCCGAGGTCGCCAAGGCAGCGGGGCTGAGCGAGTTCCACTTTCACCGGATCTTCTCCGCCGTCGCCGGCGAGACGGTGGGGCGGTTCATCACCCGCCGTCGCCTCGAACTCGCTGCGCTGCGCCTCGCCTACGAACGGGAGCGAAGCATCACCGACATTGCGCTCGGCAGCGGCTACTCGTCGTCGTCGAACTTTGCCAAGGCATTCAGCGCCTACTTCGGCTGTAGCCCGTCGCGTGTCCGTGACCCCGCGGAGGCGCTCCCGTCCACGATTGGAACGCTCACGCGTGACTACGGGAAAGCCTTTGACCCGCGTCAGCTCTATGCCGGGCGGGGCGTCGACCCGCCCGATGAGGCAGAGATCGTCGCAGCGCTCGAGGCGATCGTGCGATTCGTCGATTCACCAGGGTTCTCCGTCGCTTGTCTCCGTAGCGATGCCGGGTATGACCCCGACGCGCTCGTGGCTCTCTACGCCGAGCTCCACCGTCGTATGGTGCAGCTCGGACTTTGCGGCGAGGACCTCGATGCCTGGGGCATCGCCCACGACAGCCCTCAGCTCACGGCGCCCGAGCTCTGTCGCTACGATGCGTGCGTGCCTTGCCCGGCGAGCGCCCCCCTGCGCCCGCCACTTTTCCGTACCGATGTGCCAGCCGGGCGCTACGCCGTGTTCGCGTTCCAAGGCCCTGTCGAGGCGCTCGAGGGGACCTTCCTCGCAATCTACGGTTCCTGGCTACCGCGGTCGAGCCTCGCTCCAGACGACTTCACGGTGATCGAGCATCACATCGGGAATGGGCCGAGCGAGGGCTCGGTCGAGCTCGAGATCTGGATCAAGGTGCGTCCGCGATGACGCAGTCGCAAGTTCCTGTAGCGAAGGGGTCGCGGAACGTGCAAGGGGTGACTCTCCGGGCACGAGCGACCGATACGTAGCTCGAGTCGGTCGTCACCGCGGCGAGATCGCAAGATAGGAGCACAGGTCAGCAGGGGGGGAGAAGCCTCGCGGGACGCGGGGCGTCACGCTCGTGGCATGAGCAAGTCTTTCACTCCGCGAAGGATCTTCATTACGGGGGCGTCGTTTGGGATCGGCCGCGCGACGGCGATCTCCTGCGCACGTCGGGGCGATCGCGTGATCATCGGAGCCCGCTCGACGATGGAGCTCGAACGCGTCGCGACTCTCATCCGCAACGACGGCGGTCACGCAGAGGTCGTCGCGCTCGATGTCACCGACGACCAATCGGTGGCGGATGCGTGCGAACGGGCCCTCGCGGGTGGCCCCGTCGATGTGCTCGTCAACAATGCCGGCGTGTTCGACCAGACGCCGTTCCTCCTCCAGGATCCGCAGCAGCGACGGCGCGAGATGGAGGTCAACTTCTTTGGCGCGCAGCGCATGGCGCGGGCGCTGCTGCCCGCGATGATTCGGCGCAGCTGCGGAACCATCGTGAACGTCTCCTCGATCGTCGGCGAGATCCCGTGCCCATCGGTCTCCAACTACAGCGCGACCAAGGCCGCGCTCAATGCATGGACGCACGCGCTGCGCGGTGAGGTCGGCCGCCACGGGATCCGCCTGGTCGTGTTCATTCCGAACCATACGCAGACGGATCGAGCCCTGGAGACGACGCGGTTCGACGGTGTGCCGGCGCTCCCGGTCGAGGACACCGTGCGTGAGCTCGTCCGGGCCATCGACCGCGCTCCGCGAAGCGTGGCCGCGAACCCGGTCTTTCGCATGTTCCTGCGGCTCTCCAAGATCTTTCCGCGCTGGGCCGAGGGGCAAATGGCGGCGACCACCCGCGCCTTGCTCGAGCCCGAGCTTCCCGCGTCACCGCGACCCGCTCTCGACGTGGGCGCCGATCGACTGAGCTGACGCGCGAGTCTACCGCTCGACGAAGGCTTCGACGGCCTCGATGACGCGATCTTGATCGTCGCGCTCGAGCGTAAAGAAGCACGGGAGCCGGACGAGGCGCCCCGCGATGTCGTCCGTGACGGGCAGCGGATCGTCGCTGGCGCGGACCGTGCGGCCCTTTGGCGAGCTGTGGAGCGGCACGTAGTGGAAGATGGCTTGGATGTTCCGCTCCGCCAGGTAGTCGATCAGCGCGTCGCGCTCGGCTCGGTCGCGCATCACGAGGTAGAACAGGTGCGCGTTGTGTTGGCAGGACTTTGGCGCGACGGGGATCCGGAGGATTCCGCGCTCGTGAAGCGGACGAAACGCCTGCGCGTAGTAGCTGAAGATGGCGCGTCGCTTGTGCGTGATGGTGTCCGACTCCTCGAGCTGGGCGTAGAGGAACGCGGCGACGATCTCCGAGGGGGGATACGACGAACCGATGTCATGCCAGGTGTAGTGGTCCACCCGCCCTGCCTGGAAGGCGCTGCGGTTGGTACCTTTCTCGCAGAGGATCTCCGCGCGTTCGATCCATGCCTCGTCGTTGATGAGGAGCGCGCCGCCTTCGCCCGAGATGAAGTTCTTGGTCTCGTGGAAACTGTACGCTCCGATATCCCCGATGGTACCGAGGTGGCGGTGCTTGTAGGTCGCGTTGACCCCCTGCGCCGCGTCCTCGATCACTCGCAGGCCATGCTTCTTGGCGATCCGGACGATCTCGTCCATCTCTGCGGAGATTCCTGCGTAGTGGACCGGGACGATCGCCTTGGTGCGCTCGCCGATCGCCGCCTCGATCAGCCGCTCGTCGATGTTGAGCGTGTCTTCGCGGATGTCGACGAACCGGATCTTGGCGCCGCGGAGCGCAAACGCGTTGGCCGTGGAGACGAATGTCCACGACGGCATGATGACCTCATCTCCCGGCGCGATGTCGCAGAGCAGGGCAGCGACCTCCAGAGCACCCGTGCAGGAGTGCGTGAGCAGCACGCGCTTGGCTTGGAATTGGCGCTCCATCCATTCGTTGCACCGACGCGTGAAGCTTCCGTTGCCTGCGAGCCTTCCCTGCAGGACCGCCTGCGAAATGTAGAATAGCTCTTTGCCGACGATGAACGGCCGGTTGAAGGGAATGCGTGCTCCGATGTCCAGAGCTGCGGGTGATCGCGGCGCATCTTTGGAGATCGGTCGGTTCACGGCGTTTTCAGGATAACACGCCACACCCACGCTGCGTCCCGATCGAGGGTTCCGCAGGTGGCCACGTTCCTCGACAGATGTCGCGCCTTGCTGGTAGCCTAGCAGTCCGTACGCATGGAGGAAGACGCGCCGCCAAGTGCCGAGGACACCGTAGGTCGGCGGACGTTCGTTGCCGCGGGCGGGCGAGCGGCGGCGGTCCTGGGGGCGATGGGGGTCTCCGCCTACGCGGGGGCGGCCCGTTGTGAAACCTCGGCTCCACCCATTCGCCTCGGCGTCGTGGGTGGGAACTTTGGGGCACAGTTCTTCTTCCACGAGCACCCAGGCTGCCGGGTCGTGGCCGTGACGGACCTCCTCGCGGACCGCCGAGCGGGGCTGCAGCGGGCGTATCGCTGCGAGACGAGCTACGCGTCGTACGAACAGATGTTGGAGCGCGCGACGGACGAACTCGATGCCGTGGCGCTCTTCACCCCCGCACCGGACCACGTGAACCACGTCGCGATGGCGGCCGCGCGGGGCCTGGATGTGTTGTGCGCCTGCCCAGCGGCGACCACCCTCGACGACTGCCACCGTCTGAAGGAAATCGTCGAGTCGAGCGGGATCGCTTATATGCAGGCGGAGACGAGCTGGTATCGCCCACAGACCCTCCTGGCGCGCGATCTCTACCGCAAAGGGGCGTTTGGCGAGCTGTACTATACGGAGGCGGAGTACCATCACGATCGCGGGGACCTGGCCGCGCTCGAGCAGGACAAAGCGAGCCGGTTCTGGAACCCGGATGGGACGCCATCGTGGCGTCGCGGCTACCCGCCGCTCGGCTATTGCACGCACGCCACCGCGTTCCTCGTGGGAGTCTCGGGCGAGAGGATCACGAAAGTGAGCGCGCTCGGGTGGGGGAGCCCGCATTCGTTCCTGGAACGCAACGCGTACGAGAACCCGTTTTGGAACGCTTCGTCGTTGATGCAGACGAACCATGGGCATGTCCTGCGGTGCAACGTGTTTTGGCTCGTCGCGCCCGAAGGTGAACGCGGGCAGTGGTTTGGGGACCGCGGAGCCCTCTTTGCCGCGAGCGACTGGCACGGCGACGTTTGGCACGGTCGCATGGCGGGGGCGCAAAAAGCCGCGGTTCCCGAGTACTGGCGCAGCGAATCGCTACCCGAGCCGCTCCGCCACCCGAGCCATCATGGAAACTCGGCGACGTTCATTACCGCGGAGTTCATCGATGCGCTCTTGCAGAAACGGACCCCCGAGATCGACGTCTATCATTCGCTTGCCATGATCGCCCCGGGCCTGGTGGGGCACGCGTCTGCGCTGAAGGAGGGGGAGCAAATGAGTGTGCCACAGTTCGACCCACAGCCAGGATTGGCACAATGACGGGAGCCGAACTCCAAAGGCTGCGCCGCGGGGCCGCGGTGATCGGCGCGATCCTTCTCTATATCTATTTCAGGACCCATGCGCGGCAGCAGATGTGGTTCTATTTCACCCCCTACGCCCAGGGCCCCGACTTTGCGTTCGTCTCGCGCGGGGAATGGCGGTTCCTGCTGCTGCAGTGCGTCCTCGTGGCACCGGCCGTCGGGTTGCTCGTGATCGCATTCAGCGGTGGACTCGCGCAACGTGTCCGCGGGTGGCTCGCGGCCTATGCAGCTCACGACGTCCCGAGCTTTCGCAAGCTCGCGTTCGCTTACGCGGCGCTGAGCTATGCGATCCATCGGAGCGCTCGGGCGCTGCTCCTGCGTGATCACCCCGTGACCGACGATGAGAACGCGCTCACCTTCGGAGCCCACATCGTTGCGCGCGGGAATCTCTTGGTCTCGGAGCTCGCGCCCAAAGGGGCGTTCAACGAGCTCTTCCTCTACGAGCGGGATGGCCTCGTCACGAGCTTCGATTGGCCGGGTGGCATTTTGTTCCGCGCTCTGAGCATCGCGAGCGGGCTAGAGGATCACCTCTATGCGATGTTTGCGGCGGTAGGGACGACGGCCATCGTCGCGACGGTGCACCGCCTGTTTGGCGCGCGGATGGGACTCTTCGCCGCGGTCGCGGTGCTCCTCTCCCCGCTCTCGCTGGGATTGTCCGTGACCATGCACGCGCACGTGGTCTCGCGGACGTTCATCGCGCTCGCGGTCTATCTTTACGTCGGGGTCGTCTTGGATGGCGGTGGCCCGAGGCGGAGCGCCGCGCTCCGGGGGCTTGGGTTCGGCGCGTGCGTCGGGGCGGCGCTCATGACTCGACCGTTCGAGACCGTTGCGCTGCTGGGACCGCTTTCGCTGCATGTGCTGTGGCTCGGGATCGGGCGCCGATCGGAAGGGATCTGGGTGTTCATCGGCGGCGCACTCGCAGGCCTCGCGCTGCTCCTCGGGGTGTTTGCGGCCTACAACGCCGGCGTGACCGGGAAACCGTGGTTGCCGCCGCGTCTCGATCGTGCGCACATCAGCGCGAACGTCATCGAGCCCATGGGGTTCGACACGCGACTCGTGAACCACGTGGGGTTCCAGTGGATGCTACTCGGACTCTATGTGATGGGCCCGTGTGCGCTGCCGCTCGCGATTCTGGGGGCGCTCTCGTCTCGTGCGCCGCTCGGCGCCGTGGGGCTTGGTTTTGCGGCCTCCATCGCGCTCATGCTTGCGCACGACAACATTGGGATCCACACGATTGGCCCTATCCACTACGGCGATGCCGTGGTGCACCTGGTGATCCTCGTCTGCGGTGGTCTATGGGTCGTCGCCCGCTGGCTGGAACCCGCCACGAAGCCGGGTCAACTCGAGGCCGCGCTCACGCTCGTCGTTTGCCTCGGTATCGGAGTGTGCTTGACCCTACCGTGGATGTTGCAGCTCGCGCGTCACGGTGAGTTTCTCGACCGCCCGTACCAACGGCTCGAGCAAGGTCAGGTCGAGAATGCGATCGTCATCGCGGTCCCATCTGCATCCATGCGGCGTCCCATGGACCCAGGCTCGTGGCAGCTCATGATGCCGCACGCGGACCCCTACGTAGAGGCGGACATCGTGTTCGCTTTGGGGGACGCCAATCCTGCGCAGCTCCACGAAGCCTATCCGGAGCGGCACATCGTAGGGCTGAGCGCCGATCTCCAAGGTGAGCTCCATGTGTTCCGCTACTTCGTACCGCGTGGGGCCCAACCATGAACATCGCGCCGTCCCGCTTCGATCTCGTGGAAGAGCCGTTCCTAGGGCCTCGGCTCGTGCGTTGTCCCCTCTGTGGTTCGCACGGAGAGCGACGCCCTGCAGTGGTGCTCCAACGTGCACCGTTCGTGGAGATGAGCACGTGCACCGCGTGTCACGGATCCAGCGCGAGCCGCATGCCCACCGCGGAGTTCCTGCGCGCGTACTACGATCCTTCGCGATACGCCTCGTACATGCTGTCTCACCCACGGCTCGTCGATCGTTTCGCGGCGCACGTGGTCTCGCGGCTCGCGTTGCCGGGGCACGCCGATCTCGAGATCCTCGATTTCGGAGGCAATGATGGCTCTCTCGCGCGGGCGATGGCCAAGCTCATGCGGACCCGCGGCCACCGGGGGCGCCTCCGATTCACCGTGGTCGACCTGTTCGAACGCCCCTCGACGGAGGACGTGCGCTACCAAACCGTCGAGGCGTTTCTCGCGAGCGAAGACCACTACCACGCCGTGTTGGCGAGCGCGGTCCTCGAGCACCTCACGGAGTTCCGCACGATCGTGCGCGCGCTCCTGCGGGCGTGTCATCACGGCGCCCAGTTTTATGGGCGGACACCCTATGAGGTCAGCCTTCATCGTCTCGTTCCCGGCTACCGCGTGAAGTGGCCCGGCCATGTGCACGATCTCGGGCCCAGGTTCTGGGGTTCCATGCTCGAGAAGCTCGGCGCTTCCGGTACCGTCCTCCACTCGGCGCCTTCGCCCGTCGAGAGCCGTTGGACCGCCAAGCCGTTGCGGACGGCGATCGCTCGCGCGCTCAAGCTCCCCGCACAGGTCGAGGCGCTCGTTCGTGGACCGGATGCGCTCAGCCGCGGGGGGGTCTGGTGGTCCTTCGTGGGCGGGTGGGAAGCCGTGCTACGGGTGACGTCTGCCACCCGGGACGGCGCTGGTTCGTGAGCTCCGTCGTCGGGCGCCGTGGATGGTTCGTGGGTGCGTTGGCGGCCGGATGTGCGGCACGTCTCCACCCCTCGCGCGCAGAAGACCCGCAGTCGGGAGTGCTTCGCGTGCTGACCCTCAACACGGCGCATGGACGGGGTCGCAGCCCTTGGCAGACCACTGTACGTCGACCTTCCTGGTACCACCGAAACGTCGCGACGATCGCCGCGCTCCTTCGAGGGGTCCGTGCGCACGTCGTCGCCCTCCAGGAAGCAGAGCTTGGTTCGCATTGGGCGGGTGGCTTCGATCAGGTCGCAGCCTTGGCACAGGCGGCCAACTACCCGTTTCATGTCGCGGACGCCCACGTCCTGAGCGACGACAAGCGCTACGGTACGGCGCTGCTGTCCCGTGTGACGATCTCCGAGCAGGGGGGACACGCGTTCGAACACCAAGGCCGCTGGCGCAAGGGATGGTCGCGGATTCGGGTTGCGGCGCCCTGGGGGGACGTGAGCGTGGCCTCGGTGCATCTCGATCATGCGTCGCCGCGAATCCGTCGCGAGCAGGTCCATGAGATTCTACGCACCTCCAAGGCCGATCCGGCACCGCAGATCTGGATGGGGGATTTCAACGACACTGGGACGCGGCCGGACGGGGCCGTCGCGATGTTGCTCGGATCCCTTGCGGTTGCGACACCCAGCCAGCGCGTCACCCACCCCGGTACCCAACGTCGCCTCGACTGGATCTTCATGAGTTCATCGTTGCGCGTGATCTCGACGCGTGTACTTTCCGACCCTGTCTCCGATCATCGAGCGGTGGTCGCCGATCTGATACATGGGCTCTAGAGCGCCGACCAGTTTGATTTCGCGTGCTGAGGCGCGTCTGGGGCCGTCCGCGGGTAGGAGCGAGGCCGAAGCTGTGTCGGGCACACTGCGAGCGCCGAGCGACACAGCCGTGGGCGGTCCCAGGCGTGCATCAGCGCGTGGAATCAAACTGGTCGGCGCTCTAGCAGCCCGTGGTGAAAGTCGCGCGGACGGAAACGCCGTCATCGGAGCCCGTGGCAAGGAGCGAGAACGAAGGAACATCGGGCATATTTCGAGCTTCTCGCGACGTGGAGATGCTTGCGAGGGCGAAGGAGACGAACGCGACCGTCGGGTAGCCGTTGGACGGCATCGTGGGCGAAGGGAGGAATGAGTGGCCACGTTGCCTGTATGTGGCGACACTTTCCGTCGCCCAGAACGGCGTCTGGTCCCGGGTTGAGTCGATAGTCTCCGAAAGCGATGGAAAGTGTCGCTTTTTGCCTTCAAGGGCCTATGTTGCGGAAGTCTTCGCTCGCGTCAGGCGACGGATTGTGTTAGTTTTTGCCTCTGATAGCTTGGATGCCGTGAATCTACCGGTTTGAGTCGGAGGACGTCCCACCGCTTTGCCTCCGGCTGAAGACCAGTAGTTCCGGGACGATCAAGCTTCGAGGCGCGCGTGGGCCTTCGTACGGAACAGCAAGCGTCAAACTGACCTAAGATTCACGACTAGGCGGCAACTTTCCTGACAACCATCGCAACGGCGCGCGCCCCGTGTCGCGAAGACACGGGGCCCCTCACCCCGGCGCGCGTCCGGAAGCTGCCGTCCGGGCACGCCGAGCGCGTCCACCCCACCCGCGTCCGACGAGCGCGAGATCAGCGCATCGTGTGAAGAGGGACGCGAGGTTGGCTTGATGAACGTTTTTCACCGCGCTGCGAGCGAGGCAGAGGTTTGGGCGTGCCGGCAAGGATGCCGAACATCACCCCAAAGCCGTGCCCCAGCACCTTCTCGGGAGTTTCGTAGTTCATATATGTGTAGCGAAACGACACATCGAGACCGAAGAATCCACCGTCGAACCATAGGCCGGTTTCCACGACTCCGCCGAAAGCGTCGTCGAAACGCAACGTTTCATCGAGGTTGGGGTAGAAGCCACTGGTCTTCGCGGTCATTCTCGGATTGAGGTCCCACGATGGCCCGCCTCCGATGACATAGTGCATCCCGATGATGGAAGCGACGAGCACCGCGTATTGGATCCGCGGTGTCAGCGAGATGCGGCGAAACGAGACATCGACGCTGGCCGTACCGTCGTCGTCGGACAAGCCTCCGGCTTTGTAGCCGCCCTCGAAAGCGAGCGTCAGGCTGTGGCGACCGATCCTAAGGGGAGTCACCTGAGCTCCACCCATAGCGTAGAAGCCGTCGCCTGCACGCAGGGACGACTCGCTCCCATCCGTGTACTGAAGGGTGAAAACTGCGTCACCGCCCGCGACTACGCCGAACCGAAAGAACACCGACCAAAGATTGAAGCGAGGGTCCTTGCATCCGAAGACTCGGTCGACATTGCGCAACAACGGACGGCGTTGGCGTTTTGCGCACAAAGTGCGAAGCCTCTCATCCTCCCCCGACGACTGAGACTCGAGCCCGGGCGCCCGCTCATCCGTCGCAACGGTCGAAGATTCGAGCCCTGGCGCATTCTCCTCATCCGGGGCAGAGGCTGGCGGAGATTCGAGTTCTGGGGATGGGGCGTCGTCTGCCGGCTCTCCCAGCAGTAGGATGGAAGACGCGAGCGCAAGCGACACCATGGGACTCGTCTATACACGAATCGCCGATGATTCGCAATGGTCAGTTCGCGTCGAAGAGCTTCCCAAGAACTTGGCGATGCTTTGGTCCCAGCCCGAAACTCGTGAGGTGGGGTGGTTCGAAGTTCTTGCGCCGTCTCAGCCGTGGTCGCGCAGCCAAACCGCCGCTTGGCGGGCGTAGTAGCTCAGGATGAGGTCCGCACCCGCGCGCCGAATCGCGGTGATCGACTCGAGCACGACCGATCGTTCGTCCAACCACCCCTGCTGCGAAGCGGCTATGAGCATCGCGTACTCACCGCTCACCTGGTACGCCGCGATGGGCAGCGTGGTCTCCTCGCGGAGCGCCCGGATGACATCCAGGTAGGGACCGGCGGGTTTCACCATGACCATGTCCGCGCCTTCGTCCTCGTCGAGCAGGAGCTCGCGGATCGCCTCGCGGACATTCGCAGGATCCATCTGATAGGTCTTCTTGTCCCCTCCCCGCGGCGCGGATTCGAGGGCCTCGCGAAACGGGCTGATGAACGCGGAGGCGTATTTGGCCGTGTACGCCAAGATGGCGACCTCCGAGACGCCCTCGGCATCCAGCGCGGCCCGGATCGCCCCGACCCGCCCGTTCATCATGTCGCTCGGCGCGATGATGTCCGCACCCGCGCGCGCCTGACAGACCGGTTGCTTGCAGAGCACCTCGATGGTGGCCCCGTTGAGGATGCGTCCGTCGGGCGCGACGATGCCATCGTGACCATCCGAGGAGTACGGGTCGCTCGGACATGCGCGGAAGATACGGGCTTCCACGAGCTCGGGCTACCCTGCTACGGATCTGCCGGCCTAGCGCCATCGCGCTATTCGTTCCAGGGTGCGTATACACCCCCACGCTCTCGTTCCTGGCACAGGAGGGGGTTCGCAGATGAGCCGCATGCGTAAGAGACGAAGTCCCCGGCAAGGTGCCGGCGCTTGATCGCGTCTATCGCGGTCATCACCTGGAGCACCCCAAAGCGGTTGTCAGTGCCTCGAGAGCTGGGCGATTGGGTAAGTCGAGCGTACGAAGAGATTGGTACGGGCGAGTGACTCTCAGGTCCCCTCGAGCTCGGGACGGTATGAGCTCGCGTTCGAAGCCTGCCTGGTAGGTGGTTTCGTTTCTCCACATCGACCACATGATGCATGCGATCTTGCGAGCCAGTGCCACGATGGCGATGCGTTTGCCTCGCTTGCTGGCCAAGGACCGAACCCACAGCACGACGGGGTCGTTGGGTCTCGTCCTCCACATCGACCAGGCTGACTGTACCAGCAAAGCTTTGAGGTGCAGCGGTCCAGCCTTGATGCTCGAGGTCCGTTTGACGGTGAGCATGCCGGAGTGCAGGTGAGAACCGGTGGGGAGGCCGAGGTGGTGTTTCAGGCGTCGCCGAAGGTGCTGCATGAGGCGTCGCGAGAAGAAGCGACAGACGGCGGCGAGCAGCGAAGCGTCATAGCCGAGCCGAACGCAAAGCCGCCGAACGACAAGACATACTGGCGATATGGGACTGGGGGCAGGAGGTGGTCGACCCAGAGGGCAGCACCCTCGGACATGCGGCGGCCGATACAGGGATGCAGGATGGGCAAATTCCGCGGGCCGTGCATGAGAAGGGAACGCGAAGCTCGTCGGCGCAACGAGAGCAGCGGGCGAGGGGAGCACGCGGGCATCGCCTCGGCCGGTGCGAACGGGGGTCCGTCCGATTCCGGTGTGATTGCGGCACACCAAGGGTATGGGGTCGCCCGACTGGCCAGCGGGCGGGCCATGATTGGTCATGGGGATGGCCGGTTTGACCCAAGCCTCGAGCACGAACGGGTGTGGTCGAGGTAAGGAATCCGGGAGACTCCAGACGGTCCTGCGACGCTGTGGCAGGCGCCTGCGAGCCTTCGTGGGGGGCGTCGAGGAGCTTCTGCGTGGGATGACGGTGATTCTAAGCTGTGCTGCGGGAAGCGTGCTGGCGGTGGCGGGGTCGCGCCGGGGGGGTGCGCCTCTGGGCCCTCGTGTGACCAGGGACGAGAAGGCTGAGGGACTCGGTCGATCCGAACGTAAACGAAGCCCCGATCGGTGAGAGCCGCTCGGGGCTTCGGTCTTTGCTGGGGCATGACGCGGAGTTGCGGGGGGGTGCCTGTTCTCCTCGTGGCTCTCCGTTTCTCGCTGGTACGCGTGGATTCGCGTTGGGGGCTCTCTGCTCGCCGATTCCGGGTGGAGAACGGGAGAGAGCCGCGGGCTCGCAGTTGACGCAGGCGACCTTGGGGTTGGCAGCGGGCGAATCGTGGCCTACACCCACGGTCCGCCGGGTGCCCAACGCTTGTCGAATGTCGATTCCGTTGCGGCGGCCGCAAGTGGCTCCTCGACGAAGCGGGCAATCGTGGCCGCGACATCGCGAAGTTCTCTGCGATTTGGCGCGCCGGACTTCCGCAGGAACGCGCCCCACTGCGTCGTCTTCATGCGGTCGTCCGTGAACTCCGACGTGAGCGCCACGGGTAGCCCAGTGGGGAGCGGCGTTTTCCTGCGAGCAAACGTCGCCGCGATGGCCCGAACGAGCAGCTCACCCTCGAAGCCAAACGTCTGCGAGAGAACGGCGAGGTCGTAGAAGTCCTTCATGCGGCTGTTGGCCTGGCCGAGCTTCACCATCGCTTCGACCTTCTCGGCCACGACTGTCTCGCGCGGGTAGGCGCGGAGGTTCGGAGCCGGGAAGTCGAGCAGCGGCGGGAAGTCCACGCTCACCGCATCAGGAGTGATCGCGTCGCCAAAGCCGACGATAGAGCAGCCGTTCGTTCGCGTAGCGCGTGAGAACGAGCTGGAAGTCCTCTCCTCGCTCACGCGCGAGGCGCAGTAGTCGAGCGCGCACGGACGCGCCGATATCCTTGGGCGACTTCGTCACGCCAGCGCCTCCAGGTAGGGCCGCATGAAGGTGTAAACCCGATCGGCGCGCGCGGCTTCGACAAGGTCATTCATGCCACCCCGATGAGCACGGAGGTAGTCGCGCAGCGCAGCCATGGCGACTTCGAGGCCCACGTGCTTCCGGTAGCGGAAGCAGTCGGCGACCGTCTTCGCTGGGCTGGTGACCCGGACCTTCACGCCCTCCACCTCGCGGGTCTCGATGCCGTGCGTGAGTGCGCGGCCGCTGGCGCGAACGATCTCGAGCTTGGGATATGAGAGCTTGGGCGTGCGGGCGTGGCGGTCGATCATCGCCCACACCGCGTGAGGCACCTCGGTCGTCAGTTCGTGAAGCTGCAGCGCGCTGAACAGGCAGACGGTCGCATGCGGTACCCGCACAGCGACCTCGGCGAGGGAGTGCAGCTCGGTGACAGGTGCGTCCGCGAGTCGATAGACGCCGCGGTCGACCTGCTCCAGCATGCCCCGATCACACAGCCGGCGCAGGTAGACCCGCGGGATGCCCGCCTTGGCCAGGTCGCGCGCACGCACTGGCCCCTTGCGGGCGAGCCGCAGGAGTGCGTCAGTCTTGGTGGCTTCGGCTGGCATGATACGAAACGTCGGTCCTGAAAAATTTTAACATACGATTTGTAACACGGCGAAGGCCGTTCCACAAGACTCCCGTCCATATTGCCTTTTTCTTTCCATTGGTTAGGCACAGCCTCGGATGAGGGAATGATCTCGTTACTTTTGCCCTGGGCTTGGATCCGAATTCGTTGCCAGCGCACCAGGTCATCGCTGCCGGTGATACGAAACGTATGTCCGAAAGCGTAGCGCCCGACGTTTCGTATCACCTTGCTCAGTTCCCGGAACAGCGCCGCCCTCATGGCGGCATGTCGTCGTATGCCGAGAGCGGCCGGGCGCCGCGGACGGTGACCGAGCGGGAGCAGCGGCTGCTGCACGCCGACGGCCAGGTGAGCGGATTTTCGGCGAACCGTACCCGTGCGCCATCGATCCGGGCCATGGGCGCGAAGGACCCCGGCTCGAACAACCACGTCACGACCCCGGGCGTTACTCGGGTGCTTTGGGCTCGCCCTCCCGGAGCCACCGGTCGAACAGCGCTCGCACGATCGAGGGCTTCATGGCCTCGACGTATTCACGCCACCGGGCACGTCGCTGTCCCAGACCCACCGCGTGAGCTGCCCCGCGTAGTTCTTCCAGACGCGCCGCCCGAGCGCGTCGTAGCCAAGGTGACGGCCCGTCCGTTCGGGAGGTCGACCTGCTCGAGCATGCCGGCCTCGTCCAGGTGGTAGGCCCAGCGATCGCCGCGGGTGTCCTCGCGTTCGCAGAGGCGTCCTTGGACATCGTAGCGAAACGTGGAGACGACACCGTCCTGCGTGTACTCGAGAGATGGCGCACGGTCTGGGTCTCCTTGGTGATGCGGCCAAGGAGGTCGCGCTCGAAGACGACGGTGGCGGCATCGTTGGAGGCCTCCAGCAGGCCCGTATCCGATCGCATCGGGCGAGTAGGAATTTCGAAGAGGGAAAGGGACGAGGGCAGGCAGGGACCAGGGGAGCCAGGCAGGCAGCGAGCCTGAGCGTGCCTGAAGGAAGGATGGGTCTCGCAGGCGCAGGACGTATGGCGACGCAGTTGAGGTCGTGAAGTTGGCCCGCAAGAGGAGCGTGAGTGAGCGTGCGGGTCGCGGAGACGGGTCTGGAACCAAGGCACGGCCACGGACTGGTGAAGGCACCGGCGCTACAGGTGTGCTTCGTCGAGCACGAGCCCGAGCACGACGAGGCGACTCGTTCGGCGGTTCGTTCCCCACGGAAAACCGAGGGTGACCTCGACCGCATCTCCGACGCCTTGCACGATGACACGCTCGGGCACGCCTTGGACGGCGAGGATCCCCTTGACCCTCGCGATGGCAAGGCCGTGGTGCACCTCGTTCGGGGTGGGGTGAGCATAGCCAACGAGGCGTGACGGTGCTCGTCATTGCGCAATTGGAAGAATGCCTGGCAAGGGCTGCGGGCATGTTGAATGCTGCCGAAACGATGCAGGAAATCGGGTCGATACTTGAGCGTCTTGAGCTGGGATTCAGAGAATGGAGGTGATGGTGATTGGAGAAGACGCCGGGGTAGCGAATCATGTGGAAGGCAGGAGGATGGACGAGCGCGACGAGTTTTGCGAGGAATTGGCCGAAGGTCATGTCGACGTGGAGACGCTTGCGGGGGAGATGGAGGAGAACGCGACCGTCGGCGAGCCATTGGACAGCATCGTGGGAGAACGGAGGTCGGAGCCCGTAGTGTGCGAGCCGTTCGAGCGCCTGCGCTCGCGGCAAGCGACGGTGCTTGCGGCATGCAGGGGCACGCAGATCGTGCCATTGCACGTCGGGTCCCATTCGCCGGGCCGAATCGGAGCAGGGTGAGCAGCTCGACCCGCAGGCCTCGACGTCGCTGTCGCGGGGCTGGCGTTGGGGCGTCGCACTGTCCCGTTTTACGTGTGAAATCCGCTATTGCATTGCACGCCGCGAGCGATCCCCGAAGCGACCGAATCTTCCGACCCATCCGCGTTCATGCGGTCGGTCTCGAAACAGCCTGAGACGAGCATCAGCAGAGCAAGAGTCCGAAACCGAACGAACGCGGATGTGGAAGCCCCCAGGCTGATGATGCCCCTCCATCCGCGACTGGTGCTGTTGTCTGGTCAGAGGGTTCCGTCGTTCGGCCGTCCGGTCCGTTGCACCCGGCGGGCCGGCAATATCGCGAAGCGTTTCCCCACGGGAGAACCCTCGCAGCGGCTACCATGGGAGAGTGTCGAACGGATATATTCATGCCCGAGCCGGAAGATCCTACGGCACCTTACGTAGGTGTGCTAAGACTCCAAGGCTGTCAGGATCTCAGCGTGGTCGAATAGAGCCGGGAGACGCTCCTTGGCAGCAATCTCGCCAATCAGCTCGCGACCGCGACAATCGTCGGTGTCGAGCCCAGCGCAGCGTTCGTCCCACCCCACGAGCTCCGAGTGCGCAGCGACTTCCCCATCCACGCGCGGCTGCGCCCGTCCATCGCGATGCGCGCGGCCCATGTCGAGCTGCGATGCCAGAGGTCTGAGAGCTGGTGAAACACCTGGGGCGGTGCGGCGCAGGTTGGAAGGTGCTGTCCAGGACGAGGCAATGGAAATGGACGTAGAGGCCGAGGTCGGCGCGGAAGCGCTGGACGACGGTGAGCATGCCGGAGTGCAGGTGAGAACCGGTGGGGAGGCCGAGGTGGTGTTTTAGGCGTCGCCGAAGGTGCTGCATGAGGCGTCGCGAGAAGAAGCGACAGACGGCGGCGAGCAGCGAAGCGTCA